>Ga0209342_10008532_pt1 | contig 10275 bp, 14 predicted proteins | sample RifCSP16_2_FD_184023 | JGI IMG/M metagenome (GOLD analysis project Ga0209342, IMG submission 184023) | Soil microbial communities from Rifle, Colorado - Rifle CSP2_sed 16_2 (SPAdes) (version 2) | ecosystem: Environmental > Terrestrial > Deep subsurface > Rock core/Sediment | place: Rifle... | reverse complement strand
CGATCGACGTGCCGGATCGCGTCAGCCGCGAGCGGGTGAAGCAGGAGCTGGCGCGCGCCGGATTCGAGCTCGCGCAGGAGCACGCGTTCCTGCCGCACCAGTATTTCCTCATCCTGCGTCCGACGGCGAAGTGAGGGCGCGGGGCCATCGATCCGCACCGACCTTGACGGCGATCAAATCGCGGACATCCCCCTCCCGGAGAATGTCTTCATGTCAGCCAACGGACAGCTAGCACTCGGGCTCCGATACTCGCGGCGGGCCGCGGGGCAGAGGCTGGCCGCGCTGGCCGTCGCCGCGTTGGTCACGCTCGTTCCGGTGGCAGAAGCGCTCTGCGCGATCAACCTGCCCGCCGCGGATGCCTCGGGCGCGAGCATCTCCATCGACGCGCCCGCGGGTGCTTCCTCTGGCGAGCACCGTCCGGGCCAGTGTTGCGACAACTCGCCGTCCGCGCTCGCCGCGTCCGATGATGGCGCCGACGCTCTGGCGCCAGGATCGGCGCGAACCCCCGACCATTCGCCCGCATGGGCCGCCTCCCTTCTCCATCGGTCGGATCGCGCGGTCGCGCGGACGAAGATTCGATCCGATATCGCGCCGGCGACGCAACCGCTGTTCCGGCGTCTGAAGCGCCTTCTCATCTGATCCTGCCCGCGCGGGGCGAGTCCGCTCGCCAGCGCGCCGGCAATACCGTCGCCTGACGTCTCAGGCACGGCAGCGCCGCCGGGAGCGCCTCGGCAGTGGACAAGCCCCCTCCAGTCGGCTCGGCGCGTGCATCGCCCGACGGGCCACGGAGTCACCGGTCCACGCGATGCAAACGAAATCGAGAGTGGCACATGACGACACCGTTACAAGAAAGGAACGTCCGATGAGCCTCGGCGTCGCCGAAGTCGCGCGCGCAGCCGGCGTCTCGCCGCACACCGTGCGCTACTACGTCGCGCGGGGCCTCCTCCGTGCCAGGAAGGACCCGCGCAGCGGCTACCACCGCTTCACCGACGGCGACGCGCGGACGCTCGCCTTCGTTCGCCGCGCCCAGGCGCTCGGGTTCTCGCTGCGCGAGATCGAGACCGTCGTCGCCATGAGCCGGCGCCACGAGTCGCCGTGCCCGGTGGTGCGCGACATCGTGCGGCGGCGTGTCGGGGAGTTCGGGGTGCAGCTCGCGGAGCTTGACGAGACTTGTCGCCGCATGCGCGGCGCGCTCCGGATCTGGCGGCGAATGCCCGATAGCGTCCCCAAGGGCGACGAGATCTGCCGCCTGATCGAGTCGGTGGGCGCGCCGGCCCGCCGGCCGCGCTCGAGCGGCACGGCGCCGCCCTCGCCGGAGCCACCCGGAGCGGGACCGGGAGCAAGGGCCAGGTTGACCTTCGAGCGGCTCGAAGGCCGAGCATCTCGCACGGCGGGCCCGCGCCGCCGGACCCGGAGGACGTGACGCCGATGGATGCCAGAACGACGGATCTACCGCGCCCGAGCGGCCTCCCGCTTCGCGAGCTGCCGCGGCTCGGCGCGATCGTGCGGATCGCCGCGGCGAAGGGCTGGCAGCGCTACGTCGAGCGGCTCGGCCTCGGTCGGCTCGCGGGCGGCGGGCCGGCGGAGATGACGGCGCCGGCGAGCGAGGCGCAGCGGCTGCGCGAAGCGCTGCAGGAGCTCGGGCCGACGTTCGTCAAGTTCGGCCAGATGCTCGCCACCCGCAGCGACCTCTTTTCCGAGGCGTTCGTGAGCGAGCTCGCCCAGCTGCGGAGCCGCGTCGCGCCGTTCCCGGGCGAGATCGCGCGCGCGATCGTCGAGCGCGAGCTCGGCGCACCGGTCGGCGAGCTGTTCGCCACATTCGAGGAAACGCCGTTCGCCGCGGCGTCGGTCGCGCAGGTCCATCGCGCGACGCTCCTCGACGGACGCTCCGTGATCCTGAAGGTCCAGCGGCCCGGCATCGAGGAGACGGTCGCCTCCGACCTCGCGTTGTTGCGTTACGCGGCGCGGCTCCTCGACCGTCACGCCGCGCAGCTTCGCCAGTACAGCCTGCCGGCGCTCGTCGAAGAGTTCGCCGACATGATCACGCAGGAGCTCGACTTCACGCGCGAGGCGGCGAACGCCGAGCGCTTCGCGGAGGCAAACGCGGACGAGCCCGCGGTCTGGGTGCCGCCTGTCTTCTGGCCCCTGTCGTCGCGCCGGGTGCTCACCATGGAGCACTCGACCGGCCGCACGATCGACGCGCAACGTCCCGCCGACCCCGCGACGCGCCACCGGCTCGCGGCGGAGCTGATGCGCCTTTTCCTCACGCAGGTGTTCGAGCACGGCGTGTTCCACGCCGACCCGCACGCCGGCAACGTGTTCGTGCTGGACGACGGGCGGCTGTGCTTCCACGACTTCGGCGCGCTCGGGACTCTGAACCCGCGCGACAAGGAGAACCTGCGGCAGCTCTTCCTGGCGGTCATCGCCCGGGATCCCGCATGGCTCGCGGACATCTATCTCGCGATGGGCGGCGTGGAGGGCGCGGTCGACCACGCCGCGTTCGTGCGCGACCTTGGCAAGGCGCTCGAGACCTACTACGCCGTCGGCGGCCGCGGCCAGTCGTTCAGCGCGATCCTCGCCGAGTTCGTGCGTCTGGGCCGCCAGCACCGCATCCGGCTCGTTCGCGAAGGTGCGCTGGTCGCGAAGGCGTTCATGACCGTCGAATCGCTCGCCCACGAGCTCGACCCGTCGTTCGACGCGATCGAGGCGTTCCGCGCCTACTCCGGCCGTCTCGTCACGACGCTCCTGCGCCCCGACGCCGGGCCCGCCGCGCTCGCGCGCATGTATCGCTCGCTCAGCGCGGCGCGCGAGTCGCTCGCCGACCTGCCGGTTGCGGCGAAGCAGATCCTCGAGCAGCTCGGCGGGGAGGGACCCGCGGTCCGCGTTCGCCACGAGAGGCTCGGCGGGCTCGACCGCGAGATCGCGCGCGCGGCGAACCGGATCGCGTTCGGAATGATCGTGAGCGCGGTCGTGATCGGCGCGTCGATCGTGCTCACGGTGCACGCCGGGCCGCACATCGAGGACCTGCCGCTGCTCGGGCTCGCCGGCTTCGCGCTCGCCGCGGTCCTCGGGCTCGGCTGGGCGGTGGCCGCGGTCCGATCTCGGAAAGTCTAGCGTCGGGATTCGAGGAGAACTCACATGCACTCCCATCATCCGATTCGGGCCGCGGCCGCGGTCATCGTCTGGGCTGCGCTGGTCACGCTCGGCCCCACGGAGGCCCGCGCCGCGGATGTCGCTCGTCCGGTCGGCCCGATCGCCCAGGCGCCGACGACGGCGCTTGCGCCCCGGAGCGATGCCATAGGCGGGGTGACCGTCAAGGTGACGCCCCGAAACCTGTCGGCGGGTTCGGCGACCTGGGACTTCGAGGTCGTGCTCGATACGCACAGCGCCGACCTCGGCCAGGACCTCGCGAGGGTCTCGGTGCTGATCGACGGGCGAGGGCGCGAGCACCCACCGACCGCCTGGACGGGCGATCCGCCCGGCGGCCATCACCGCGAAGGCGTGCTGAGCTTCAAGCCGCTCGGCTCCGAGGCCGACTCGGTCACGCTACAGATCAGAGACGTCGGCGGCGTCCCGCAGCGCAGCTTCCGCTGGTCGCTGAAGGAGGGGGCGAAATGAGCTTCATCGAGACCCCCGCGAACCGGCGCTACCCCTGGTATGTGCGCATGATCCTTGCGCTGCAGCGCCGCCACTACGGCCGGGAGCTCGAGCCCACCAGGCTCTGGGCGCGCACGCCGCGCGCCTTTCTCGCGATGGCGCTCATGTACGGCGCGCTCGACCGGAAGCGCTCGCCGATCGAGCCCGCCCTGCGCTCGCTGGTGCAGGTGCGCGTGTCGCAGATCAACTGGTGCCCGTTCTGCGTCGATCTCAACTCGGCGATCGGCATGAAGCGCGGCGTGACCGAGGAGCGGCTCGCAGCACTCGCGCAGCCCGAGACCTCGCCCCTCCTCAGCGCGCGCGAGAAGGCGGCGCTCGCCTTCGCCGAGGCGGTCACCCGGTCGGACCGGCGTCCGGACGCAGGGCTCATCGACCGGCTCAGGGCGCATTTCGACGACGACGCGATCGTCGAGCTCGCCGCGCTCGTCGCCTACCAGAACATGTCGAGCAAGTTCAACGCCGCGCTCGGCGTCCCCGCGCAGGGGTTCTGCCGGATCGGGCACGAGGAGCAGTCATGGCGACCGACCCCGTCTGCGGAATGACCGTCGATCCGAAGACTGCGGCCGCCAGCGCGGACTTGGCGGGCCGCACGTACTGGTTCTGCTCGGCCCGTTGCCTGCGCGCGTTCCAGGCCGATCCGGCGAGGTACGCCGGCGGCGCGGAGCCGGGCGGCGCAGGCCACGCCCGGGTCGTACCGGGCCACGCCGCTGCGCTGGATCTCGGGGTCCCGCTGCAGAAGGCGCGCAGGGAACTCGCCAAGGACCCGATCTGCGGAATGATGGTCGAGAAGAGCGCCGCGCTGAAGAGCGAGCGCGGCGGGCGCACTTACTACTTCTGCAGCGTCGGCTGCCAGCGCACGTTCGAGAGCCCCGAGGCCGAGCTCAAGTCGATGCGCACGCGCGTCGCGATCGCGCTCACCGGCGTGCTGGCACTCGCGATCCTGCGCGCCGGGGCGTTCCTTGCGCTCGCGACCGGGGCAACCATCGTGACCTGGGCGCCGATCCCGCAGCTCCCGTGGTTCACCTGGGGGATGTGGCTCTTCCTTCTTGTGACGCCGGTGCAGTTCATCGGCGGCTGGAGCTTCTACGTCGGCGCGTGGAACGCGATCCGCACGCGCTCGATCAACATGGACTTCCTGATCGCGCTCGGCACGAGCGTCGCCTACTTCTACAGCGTCGCGGTGCTGTTCTTCCCCGAGGTGCTGCCGATCAAGGTCGAGGAGCGCGACGTGTACTTCGAGGTGTCGGCGGTGATCATCGCCTTCGTCCTCCTTGGCAAGTACATGGAGGAGATCATCAAGAAGCGCTCCTCGGCGGCGGTGCGGAAGCTCCTCGACCTCAGGCCCGCCACCGCGTGCGTGATCCGCGCGGGCCAGGAGATGGAGGTGCCGGCGGAGAGCGTCCAGGTCGACGAGGTGTTCGTCGTGCGGCCGGGGCAGAAGATCCCGACCGATGGGGTCGTCGCCGAGGGCGGCTCGTCGGTGGACGAGTCGATGCTCACCGGCGAGTCGATGCCGGTCGAGAAGTCGCCGGGCGCGGCGGTGATCGGCGGCACCGTCAACCGCGCCGGCATGCTCCGCTGCCGTGCGACGCGCGTCGGGGCCGACACCGCGCTCGCCCAGATCATCAAGCTCGTCGAGGAGGCCCAGTCGAGCACGGCGCAGATCCAGCGCATCGCCGACCAGGTCACCGCGTACTTCGTGCCGGCGGTGGTGGCGGTGGCGTTCGCTGCATTCTTCGGCTGGTGGCTCGCCGGCGACTTCCCGCAAGGCCTGCTCGCATTCATCGCCGTGCTGATCATCTCCTGCCCGTGCGCGCTCGGCGTGGCGACGCCCGCGGCGCTGATGGTCGGCGTCGGCAAGGGGGCGGAGGGCGGCATCCTCATCCGCGGCGCCGAGGTGCTGGAACGCGCGCAGCGGATGACCACGGTCGTGTTCGACAAGACCGGCACGCTCACCAGGGGCGAGCCGAGCGTGACCGACCTCGTGCCGCTCGGCCCGGCGACCGAGGACGAACTGCTCCGGCTCGCGGCTTCGGTCGAGGCGGGCTCCGAGCATCCCCTCGGCGAGGCGATCGTGCGCGCGGCCAGGCACCGCGGGCTCGAGCCTGCGCCGGTCACGGGCTTCGAAGCGGTGCCGGGACACGGCATCCGCGGGACGGTCGCCGGAGCGCGGGTGGTGCTCGGCAATCGGCGGCATCTCCATTGCGAGGGCGTCGATCCGTCGCCCGCGGAAGCAGTCATGGCGAAGCTCGAGGGGGAGGGGAAGACCGCGATGCTCGTCGCGAAGGACGGCGCGCTCGTTGGGGTCGTCGCCGTCGCGGACACGCTCAAGCCGGAAGCGGCCGACGCGGTCGCAGCGCTCCGCAGCGAGGGCGTCGAGGTGATCATGCTCACTGGCGACAACCGCCGCACGGCCGACGCCATCGCCAAGCAGCTCGGCATCGACCGCGTGATCGCTGAGGTGCTGCCCTCGGACAAGGCGAAAGTCGTCGCCGACCTCCAGCGGGAGGGGAAGGCGGTCGCGATGGTGGGCGACGGCGTGAACGACGCGCCGGCGCTCGCCACCGCCGACATCGGCATCGCCATCGGCTCGGGCTCCGACGTCGCCAAGGAGACGGGCGGAATCATCCTCGTGCGCGACGACGTGACCGACGTCGTCAAGGCGATCCGCCTCTCGCGCGCCACGATGCGCAAGATCAAGCAGAACCTCTTCTGGGCATTCGTCTACAACACGGTCGGCATCCCGGTCGCGGCGCTCGGGTTCCTCAACCCGATCATCGCCGCGGCCGCGATGGCCCTCTCGTCGCTCTCCGTGATCGTGAACTCGGCGCTCCTGAAGGCGATGAAGCTCGAGCGGATTTGAGGAGGCAACCTTGTCTCACAAGACTTTGTGGATTTGCATCGCGTTCATCGTCGCGGCCCTCGCGGTGACTTACTGGGCGTACGGCAGCGGTCCGCTCCTCGTGGCGCTCGCGTTGCTCGCTCTTGCATGTCCTGCCGTAGTGATCTGGGCCATGCGCAAGCAGCGGGAGGTGGAGGCCTTGTTGGGCACGCGAAAGGCGCCGACGGACGCGAAACAGAGCGGCGAAACGGCACGGAGGACCCAAACATGATGTGGGGCGAAGGATGGGGTTGGGGATTCGGGATGCTGTGGATGGTCGGGTTCTGGGTTCTCGTGATCGCCGGTGTGGTGCTCGTCGCGAAATGGATCGGGGGCGGCTCGGACCGCTCCGGGCCGGTGCGGGAAACGGCGCTCGAGGTGCTCGAGAAGCGCTATTCGAAAGGCGAGATCGGGCGCGAAGAGTTCGAGCAGAAGAAGCGCGACCTCGGGGGCTAACGCGATGAAAGGCGCGATTCGCCGTGATGCGCACCGTCTCGGAACCCTCACATGAACCAATTCGACTTCTCAAACCGGGGTGTCACATGAACGACCACGGACACGACCACGACCCGGTGCGGGACCGCCGGTTCCGCATTCCCACGGGATGGGTGCTGCTCGGGTTCCTCCTGATCGGCGGCTACTTCTTCTTCACCGAGCATCGGGCGCACGCCCTGCAGGCGCTGCCGTTCCTGCTGCTGCTCGCGTGCCCGCTGCTGCACCTGTTCCATAACCATGGCGGACACGGCGGCGGGCAGGACCGCGGCGGGGGAGAGCGGGAGCGCGGCGGGAAGGAGCAGCCATGACCGAACCCTCCGCCTACGGCCTCTGGTCGCTCGTGGTCATCAACACGCTGGTGTTCGCGATGTTCGCGTTCAGCTTCTACCGGCCGCAGACGGCTCGTGACTGGCGGAGCTTCGGCGCGTTCGCCGCGTTCCTGGTGGCGCTGTTCACCGAGATGTACGGCTTTCCGCTGACGATCTATCTCCTCTCGGGCTGGCTCGGCTCGCGCTACCCGGGCATCGACTTCCTCAGCCACGACGCCGGCCATCTGCTCGAAGTGATGTTCGGCTGGCGGTCAAGCCCGCACATCGGACCGTTCCATCTCGCGAGCGCGGTGTTCATCGGCGGCGGGTTCATTCTGCTCGCCAAAGCGTGGCCGGTCCTCTATCAGGCGCAGCTCCATCGGCGCCTCGCGACGACCGGCCCCTATGCACGGATCCGGCATCCGCAGTACGTGGGGTTCGTCCTGATCATGTTCGGCTTCCTGCTCCAGTGGCCGACGCTCGTGACGCTCGCCATGTTCCCGGTGCTCGTGTTCATGTACGTCCGCCTCGCGCTGCGCGAGGAGCGCGAGGCGATCGCGGCGTTCGGCGAGGAGTACCGCCGGTACATGGCGCACACCCCGCGCTTCGTGCCGCGGCTCGGTGGCGCGGACCGATCCACGGACGCCACCGGTGCGCGCTGAGGCGGGGTACCCGACTGAGCGGCCCGGGAGCAAGCATGAGCGATCAGGACGTCGACTTGAAGCGGCGCTGCACGCTGACCCTCGCGGCGAGCGCGGCCGGCGGGGCGGCGACGGCTGCAGTCGCCTGGCCGTTCCTCGCCAGCCTGGAGCCGAGCGAGCGCGCACGCGCGCTCGGCGCGCCGGTAGAGGCCGACATCTCCAACCTGAATCCTGGCGAGCTGATGACCGTGGAATGGCAAGGCAAGCCGGTATGGGTGCTCCGACGTACCGACGAGATGATCGAAAGGCTCGGGCAGCACCATGAAGTCCTGTCCGATCCGGAGTCGCACCGCTCGCTGCAGCCAGAGTACTGCCGCAACCCGCGGCGCTCGATCAAGCCCGATGTCTTCGTGACCGTCGCGCTCTGCACCCATCTCGGCTGCATCCCGAGCTATCGACCCGCGGGCGACGCCGCAGCGCAGCTCGTGCACGCGGGGTTCTACTGCCCGTGCCACGGATCGAAGTTCGACGTTGCAGGGCGGGTCTACAAGAACGTGCCGGCGCCCACGAACCTCGAGATTCCGCGCCATGCCTATCTCTCCGAGACGCGGATCCTCACGGGCACTGACAGGAAGGGCGCATGAGCCGCCCGCCGGTGTCCACCATCGACTTGAGCGATCCGCGCCGTGCTGCACCGACTCGCCGAAGACACGCTGCTCCGGACGGTGCTGCGATTCGCCAGCCACCCGGCCTATCCGGCCGTCGTTTGCGTGGCAGCGTTCGGTGCGACCTTGTCCATGATGCTCCCGTTCGCCACGGTGCTGGTCGCCTCGGTGCTCGCTGCGCCCAAGCGCTGGCGTGCCGTCGCCATCTGGTCGAGCGTCGGCACCGCGCTCGGCGGGCTCGTCCTGTATCTCGTCTTTCATCATCTCGGCTGGCTGCAGTTTGCCGAGCGCTATCCCGAGATCGCCGCGAGCCGGGCGTGGCTGCAGGCCTCCGCGTGGTTGTCGGAATGGGGCCTTTACTCTCTGTTCGCGATTGCGGCACTGCCGCTTCCCCAAACGCCCGCCGTCGCATTCGCGGCGCTGGCGAGCCTTTCGCCGTTTGGCGTCTTCGCGGCGTTGCTTCTCGGGAAGCTCGCGAAATACGGCCTCTACGCGTGGGGAGCGTCGCGCTTTCCGGGCTGGTTCGTCGACCGGCTTCACGGCGACCACGTCATCACTGCAGCACTCGCTGCGCTTCGCGGCGGCGGGCAGGACTCCCGGCCGCCGCTCGAAGATCGCTCCACGAAGGCTCGACGATGAGGCGGGCATTCGCGTCGGCTGAAGGACTCGCAGCTACGGTGTTTCATCCGGCGCCCCGGAAGGCGTCGGAACTGCAACCAAGGAGATGAACATGGAATGGCTCGGACAGAACTGGATCTGGATCGCGGCGGCGATCGTGCTCTTCGCGTTCATGTCTCGCCGCGGCCTCGGGCATCACGGTCACGGCGGGGTCGGCAGCGGACATGGTGGCCACGGAGGCGGCGCGGAAGGGGGCCACTCGCACGGCGGCGGGCGAGGCGGAGACGACGGCACGCCGCGCCCGGCGATCGATCCGGTGAGCGGCAATGCGGTGCGCACAGACGGCGCGCTCACTTCGGTGCACGGAGGGCACATCTTCCACTTCGAGTCCGCGGAGACGCGGCAGCGCTTCGAGGCTGAACCCGACAAGTACGCCGCAAGTGCAACGGCGAAGGACGCGTCGCCGGTGCCGTCGGTTCGGCGCCGCCATCGTCACGGGTGCTGAGTCGCAAATCGCCGCGACGCCATCGAGCGAGGGTGCGTCGATGAGACGTAGGGTCAGTCACGAGAAAGGATGAGCCATGGAGTGGCTGTCGCAGAACTGGGTCTGGATCGTCGCCGGAGTGCTGTTCATCGCGATCCACTGGTTTGGCCATGGCGGCCACGGCGGGCATCGCGGACACGGCCCACCGGGAAGGGAGCCGGGAGGGGACGGCGATCGCGGGCGCGGGGAGCGCCCGAGGGCCGGCTCGGGTCACGCCCATTGAGGGGGAGCAGCCATGATGAGCATGAAGCTGGTGTGCTGGGCGCTGGGGTTGAGCGCGGCCTTTCTCTATCTCCTGTGCATCGCGTATGGCCTCACCAACCCGGCCACCGGGCACATGCGCGAGTTCCTCGAGGTCGCCCTGCCGGGGTTCGAGTGGCTGACGTGGAAGGGGTTCGCGATCGGCCTGGCGAAGAGCTTTCTCGACGGGGTCATCGTGGGCCTCGTCTACGTGCCCATTTACAAC
>Ga0209342_10008531_pt1 | contig 10275 bp, 11 predicted proteins | sample RifCSP16_2_FD_184023 | JGI IMG/M metagenome (GOLD analysis project Ga0209342, IMG submission 184023) | Soil microbial communities from Rifle, Colorado - Rifle CSP2_sed 16_2 (SPAdes) (version 2) | ecosystem: Environmental > Terrestrial > Deep subsurface > Rock core/Sediment | place: Rifle... | reverse complement strand
TTCCGCAGTAGTACCGGTGCGCCTTGGTATAGAATCTCATCGAGGTCTCCTCCTTAAGAGAGAGATTAGGGACCACGAGCGTACCAAACGGTCCGCTCAGGAGGGGCCTCAATGAGTATCAACGTACCGCAGTGCTCGTCGCATCGGGTGTGGGCGTGCTCTCAAATTTTCTTCCCTGGGCCTACATTCCCTTTCTCGGCGCGTTCACCAGTACGGCTGAGCCCGGCGGATGGGCCATTCTCGCCCTGTTCTTCCTAACTGGCATTGGGAGTCTCGTCGGTCAAAGGGATCAACAGTTGGATGGCTGGATCAAGGCCGGAGTGCTTGTGCTTGCGGTGCTTGCAGGGTTACTGATTGTTGGCTTCTTTGCTCGCCTTCATTCAACGAATCAGTTTGGCATCGGTGCTGGCCTTGCCATTCTCTCCGCGGTTGCCATTGTCGTGAGTACCGTTATCCTCTCAGACCAAGCTCGTGGCCCTTCGGCAGCTGCGGGAAGACTGGTCGGGGTCACGCTCGTTGCGACCCTCGCGGGGTTAATCGGGGTCTTGTCGCTAGTTTCCTTTATTGCCGTGTTCGCATTCACGCGCGGTCTCACGATGACGCAGGTTGCGTTTGTGATCATGAGATTCGGCATCGGTGTCGTGGGTCTTATCGCGGCCTATGGCCTGTGGGTGAGAAAACCGTGGGGAACATCGGTGGGTGTGATTCTCTACGGCGCCATGGTCGCGTTCGGCGCGCTTAACTTGTTGATCCCTGACTTGATGGCCCCCGAACGGCCTCCCACGGCACGCAATCCGATTGCTACAGCGATCCCTATTGGCCTCTCCATAGCGGCCATTGTCTATCTACTGCAATCTCGCAACGCGCTTCGACGCCTGCCGCCTAGCGAACCCCAGTGAATGCTACTCGGCCAACACACAGGATTGTGGGTTCCCGACATGAGTAGGTAGCAGTTGTCGAAGTCTTGAACGCTGGTTACGAACTGGTGGCGCAACGCACAACAAGCGCATGGAGCCGACGGGGGGGGGTTGTGATCTCGCCACATCCTTTGGATACAAAATTGCCCTTCGTTGGTTCTTAAATAAGGGTCACACGCCAGGCAAACTCTTGATGGGCGAACAGGTGGTCGAGCACCTCGGGGAGGGTACCCCGGATTAGGCCGGATGCTGGTTCGATAAGGAGAACATAGCAATGAAGCGGCGTAGAGTCTTCAGTTTTGTGGCTGCCAGTTTTCTTCTCGGTATTAGCAACCTTCTTCCTTATACACCGGCACAGGCTCAGGAGGCGAGCATCGCAATCAGATTGGTTGGAAATACCTTCGAGATCATCCAGACCATTCGTGAAGCAAGGAAGGTTCTGAAGGTTGGCTTCAATGTTTTGGTAGAAAAAGGCATTTACGATTCTCTGTATGCGGACTTCGTTGACGGGCGCCTGGACTTACAGGTTGACAAGGTCAACACACTTCCGAGATGGAATCGCCTTCTAGCCCGTGATCTGGTTCAAAGCGAGCTCACTTTTCAATGGAAGATGGTGCACTTCCTGGAATCCCGAGGGCTGAGAGATGATAGAAGCCGTATCTTACGGCAGCTAAAGGGCGCGTTGTTTTCAGAGCAAGAAGCTTTTAATCGAGGGAACCGTGACGAGGCGTTTTTCAATAACGTGCGCGGGCAGAGACAAGCATTAATTCGGTTGCGCAACCAGTTGTAGATCGAAACAAGAGGGTGCGCCAAGACTGGCCTGATCATCGCTGCCATGATCATCACCACCTCAATCGCCTTGGCCGACTCCACGCCGTGTAAGCGGGGAGGATGATCGCGATGTTCTGCACTGCTTGTGGGACACGCAATGAGCGGTCGGCGCGGTTCTGCGTTCAGTGTGGGGTCCCGCTCGATCAGGCCGTTGGTTCCCCGCCGCCGGCCCCCTCTCCCAAACGGAGCGCGGTCCTACCGTTTATTGTTATTGGGGCTGCTGTCCTTGTGGCAGTGATCGTCGGGTTATATTCCACCTTTAGATCTGGACCTGATGTGCTTGTTGGCGAATACGCTGTCGCGAAGAACGGTCGGGCGGAAATAAAGGTCACCAAAGTTGGCACGAATTACTTTGTGTCTATGCAAACAGGCGGTGGGTGGAGCCGACCCGAAGCGCTTGTCGTATGTAGTGACAAGGACTTTGCAGAGCTGTTCGGCTCGGATTGGAAAAGTTTGGACCTGGTCGGCCTCCGCGCGAAGGATGGTCCGCTAGGCATATTCAAGGCAAAGAAGAAATCTCAGGCACGAGGACAGACGTTTCAAACTGGTTATTTCATGTTTTTCTTCTTGGGAGGGGGGGATATCTATAAGCTGTAGCCAGCAACTCCTGCTCTGTAGATGGCCAGTCGAGCAGGGGCGCATAAAACTATCCGAGCCGAGATTTGGGTTAAACAGATTTCGTTTCTCCAAAGTGAAGGGAGTTCACCATGAAGAAATGGGGCTGGGTTGTTCAATATGTCATAGCCATTTTCTTGGCCTTGCTGCTAGGGGCCATACTGAGCAGCATCCAGCTCTTCAAGGAAACTTCACTCGGCATACGAAGGCTGACGGCATCGGATGTTGTGCAATTCCTCGGATATGGTAGCGCCCTCGTGCTTCTCTGGCTTTTGGCCACCCGCGCAGCTTCTCAATTGCCAGAGGATAGGAAAGGGCTTTCTTTTCTCCGACAGATCGTTGTTCCTCTAGCCGCCCTGATTGTCGTGTCGGTGGGCTACGGGGTCGTCTGGCTCCTTCTCGGTCCGTTTCTCGACGAGTCCGGTACGACAATCTATAACTGGGTCTTCGTGCTGGGCATTGTCGGTACGGCTCTGTGGCTGGCTTTGGCGAGTTACCGCAGCTCAGCCCTGCTGATTGAAGCATTTGCCGAGCTGGGGAAGGCAGGGCAGGCTGGGTTTACACAATCCTCGATTCCGTGTCCACAATGTAAGGCCGCGGTAACTGGTGGCATGAAGTTCTGTAGTCAGTGCGGACAGACCCTTGCTGCCGTCATATGCCGGAATTGCGGTAAACCGATAGTGGCTGGGCAGAGGTTCTGCGGGGGCTGCGGAGCGGCAGCGGGCTGACCGGGCACGGGCAATTCACGGAGAGGCCGATGCTAATCGTAGCGCTGATGCTTGGTTTCGCCCTGTTATTCCCAAGCCCTTTAAATGGCGAGGAACGCGTAACCAATCCCGTAGTACCTGGCGCAAGACTTGCGCGTATGGATTCGTCGCAAAGCACCTTCGAGCTCGGGAAGTGCGACAGCTCGTTTCGACTCAGCGAAGTCAGAGTAGACGTCTCCGAGGCGGTCGATCTAAGTGACGACGGGACAGCCCGCCTGATTTTGGAGAGGGCGGCAGAGTTCGCCCGAGACAAGTGTCGCTGGACCAAAGGATACAGCAATATTGTGGCATTCATTGTCCAACCTGGCAATGTCCATGCCCGCGAGTGTTATTTGTTTTCTGTGAACACGCCGACGAGATGTATCGTCAGGGGAAGAAACTACGAGGAAGACAAGCTCACCTGGGGAGAGTACACGAACTATGCTTTCGACGCCCGTGTTGCCCGAGCGCGAGAAGAGGCGCGGAAGAAGGCGGAGGCGGAAAGAGGGAAGGCCAAGGTACCGATCAGCCGAACGATCGAGGGCTTTTCGATAGGCATGACAAGGGAGCAAGCGCTCGCACGCCTGAAGCAAGGATGGGGCCGGGAGTACCTACCGTATGTGGCTGACGAACGGGAGATGTTGTGGGCGCCGATGTGGTTCTCGGGAGTGAGGTCTGGAGAAGTCGGCCGCGTGACCGTCGGGAAGACCACGACCCTGGAAGGAATCTATTTTCGGACGAGCACGACCAAGTACGTGGCGCTGTACTTCTATCGTGGAACGTTGTACCAGGTCACACTGGGCCCCCTGGGCGTGCCCCCCCCGATCCTCCCGCAACAGGATGAAGTATTTGGTGCGCTTCGGGCGAAGTATGGAGAGCCTGGGACGGACCCGAGACGCTTCCGGGGGTACTTCTGGCAGGATGCAGAGACCGTTCTTGACTATGAGTCGATTAGCGCACGGCGCGTCTCTTACACGGACCGCAGGCTTCTACGTCAGATCGAAGATGTCGAGGAGGAGGTGAAACGCGAGGAGCAGGAAAGGATCGACCGTGAGCGCAAGACCTTGCCGAAAGGGTACTGAGGCGGCACGGCCCGCGCCGCGAGAGGAGGACGGAAGGATGGAAATCAGCTCAATTATCTCATTTATATCATTCGTCGGGCTGCTGGCCCTCGGCGTGCCCTTTTGGTACTGGTGCAGACACGTGGCGAAGAAAAACGGTGCGAAGCCAACGCTATGGGGTCTGCTCGGGCTACTGCTGCCCCTGGTCACGCTGGTCCTAGCCGCCCTTGCCTCTGGAGTAGGTCCACGGACAGCCGACCAGGACGCGGCCTCAAGAATGATAGTGGGTTATGGTTTTGGCGGCCTGCTCGCGGGGGGCGTGGCCTCGTTGGTTATCACCCACGTGGTTACAAAACCAGTCTCCAAGTAGGGCACCGTGATGCTGCGATCCATCTCCGGCAAACGGCTGATCGCCTTCGTCCTGCTGTACCTGGGCTACGGCCTCTTATGGACCGGCCCTGCCCATGCCCAGTCGTCCTCATCCGTCGTTCCACCAGACTTCTCTCAGCGCCATAAACCGCCCATCATCCTTGCAATCGATGGCATATCAGTACCAGCATCAGTCCTGACCGTTGATCGCAGAGTGGCTTATCTTGGGCCCGACTTGATGGGGTCAGCGAGCGTCAAGAGCATGAAGGCCGAGGTTAAGACCTTCGCCTGGAGCGGCGATCTCGCGCAAACCCTCCCCACCATCGAGGACGTCAAGAGGAGCGTCTTGGACGCCGCTCAGGTGGCTACCAACGACAGCAGGTCGTTTGCTATCGTTGCGCACAGTTGGGGCGGAATCCTCGCGCATCGCGCCCTCCGAGAATTGGAAGAAACGAAGCAGATCGGGGCCGGCGTCGTGGATATCTTGATCACTATCCATACCCCTCTCAACACGCCGGCACCGAACCCTAATGTGGCGGGGCTTGCCTTTGGAGCGCAGTCGATGCTGAATGCATTGGTGAAGGCGTACGTCGGGGACAAGCTATGGCGGCCAGCAGCGGTCAAGGCATGGAGCAACTACTACTCCGATACTGACTGGATTTCGTCAGTCATTCCCATTGCAACTGATAACATCAATACTCGGGCGGATCATAAGGGTTCGCACACCAACCCTTCGCTACTGGATCAGTATGGCGTCGAGATCGCGCTGGCCGCGACGAAATTAGCAAGGGCCAATCCGCAAGCCGCGCAAGTGCTCGATGCGGCACGCTACACATTGCTCAACCGGCATGGCGCCAAATGGGTTTTCAATACGAGGATAATCTCGCCCGGACAAGTTGCTGACCGAAAACTTAGTATCACGAACGAAGGAGATACGGTCGTTGATGGGACCAACGTTACCAGGATAGTGCGGAGGCGGACACTTCCAGATGGGAACGAGTACTTGGCGGAAGCTTTATACTTTTCTGCCTCCTTGGAGGGGATCCTACTGATCGGGCGTGACGAATTGGCGCCTGGGCGTACGAAGTGGCGCTTCCAGCCCCCGCGACTCATTCTGAAGGAGCCCGTGACAGTAGGTGCGGTATGGGAATATAACGGTGCGGTCGACGTAGACGGGAAAATCCACAAGTACCCGGTTCGCACGGAAGTCCAACGCCGAGAGCAGGTTGTCGTTCCGGCGGGTACCTTTGAGGCAATTAAAGTTGTGATTAAAGTCGTGACGACTTCCGGTACAACAACAACGACCGAATGGCTAGCGAAAGACGTCGGAATCGTCCGGCGTGAACACTTCATGGTGGGAAAAGACTTGAGAACAATTGATGAGCTAGCAGAGTATTCGACCTCACGGGAAGCCGGAGGATCAACAAAAACTGAGGCGCCGGGCAGAGGCCAGGCTACCGCTCAGACCCTGGAGGAGCTGCAGCGAAAACGAATCCAAGACCAGGAAAGCGCAGACCGACGCCGCAAGGAGCGGGAGGATATTAGCGAGCGCGTGAGGTCGCAATTTATGTCTGTCGGGTATGATCTCATCAGGGACCTTAAACACGGGGGCTTGCGATTCAAGCAGCTCGGTGATCGAGACCTTGATGCCTATAGGTTCGCTGTTCGAGCCCCGATGTCCTTCGACTGGCCGAGATGCGGCGCGGGCAAGGAGGAGATACTGCAGTTTGCCAACAATCCCTTCGCCACGAAATGCAATGGGTTCATCTTTCAGCCGGAAGGAACGTTGAATTTCGTGGATCTTCACGTGACCGCCGTGACCGGCGCTCTCCTTGCCGATGGAACGTTTTTGCTCTTCACGGAGGCCGACTTCGTCGAGAAGGCCATACCGGCGTGCCGAGCCGTGATCAAGAGCGGCAACGCCCAGCTTACCTACACCTTCCCTTGCGAGCAGAACCCTTTCACGGCCATGAGGGAACAGATCCGAAAGTTGCTGGATCAATCGGTCCGGTCAGCCCTCTCTGGGCGGTAGGTTCTAGAGTGGTCGGTTCCGTGGCTTTGTTGAGTACGCCTACCGGTCGTCGAGGCTTCCTACGGACCTTATATGAGAATCATGCAAGTGTGTGGACAAGAGAGTGAAGTGTTGTTATTAAGGGCGTTGACTATCGGGGCAAGGAGATCCGCCATGCAAGCAACACTGACTAACGGAGGCATCGCGCTCGCGTTGCTAGTCTCAGTCTCGGCAGCATCTCCGGCTTTTTCAGACCCGCAGCTATCGGATGACGCCGCAAAAAAGATGGTTCAGGCAGGGTTGCAGTCTTCGGGGTCCTATATCAAACTCGGTCGATTGCAGGTCGTGGAGGGTAAGACCGATTACAAGAAGGCTCAGATCTCGTTGCTCACGTATAAGACATATGAGCGATGGGAGAAGGTCGGTGCGATCTCGATCACCCGAGAATGGGACCGCGCCACGAGCGTGTACCGGTATGGAGATTTTTCTTCCGGAATACTTGCCAAAGTCATCGTGGACATTACACCGAAGGGACAAGCCGCTGCAACAGCGCTGAAGGAAGAGTTTGTCCGGTTCCCATACGGTAGTTTCCGTGTCATTCGGATCGTCAAGAATGAAGGGATGCGAGCCGCAGGTGAAGACTTCAGAACTATCCTTTTCCTGTTCGACGCAACGTGGGACCCGCTATACAAGAGGTATGCCGAACTCACGAGTGAAGTACTATCGGAGAAGCGAAAAGGACGGGTTCTTCTCAGATATGATCCATTCGCGTCCAATTGGGTTTGGGACGCACAAGACTACGCGAACGCCGAGGAAGAATTTTCGACGGACAATGTCCCCAAGGCTGTGGCGTTGTTAGGACTGCTCGGCGGCGGATTGGGCGGCCGGTAGGAGAGCCTGATTTAAGTAAGTGAACCCTCATGGGGACGCGCATTATAAGGGGATGGCGCAATGACTCACCTGCGTCGGATACGTATATCTCTCCTTGGCACGGTCACTCTCATCTTGATGTCGTGTGGAACATCGGGGCCGACTGAATCGGAAATAAAGCATTTGATCCGTACGGCCTATGGTCTTCCGGCCCTCGAAGCGAGTGGGGTACGAACGCCCATTAATAACTCCCCCATCAGCCTAGAGATTCAACGCCTGTTCCGGGAAGGATATATCCTCCCCCAGTTCAGCGAGAGAGACGGACACGTGATCGCACCGAAAGGAAAGAACCTAATCAAAAACATCTTCACGGACGCCGAACCGAGCTACTTCTTTCAACCGTATACCAATACGATTGACGTGATAAAAGTCACCCAAATACTGCTAGACAGCAAAAGCGGAACCGCCGAGGCCCAATACCAGTTGGGCATATCGAAGACCGAATACGGCATTAAGCTCATGGCGATCGATCCCGGTTTGCGACGTCGCTATGAAGAATATGAACGTTCATTTCCCCGGACACGGACGGTACGGCTTAAAAGGTGGGATCAGGGGTGGCGACTGGCCACATCTTCATCCTAGCAGGGCTACGCTCGCCGACCAGGAGGACCTCAAGCTCAGATTCGATGTGCTGACCAAAACCAAGAAGCCCGAGCTTCACCGCTACTGGACCGCCCGCAACCGCGCTGCCAACCTCCGCCTCTTCCTTGGGGTCGTGCAGTTGGGGTCGGGCTTGAGGATTGACTTACTTCCTCTGGCATCGGTGGCTTGAACGGCCTCACCCAATTCGATCCGATCTCAACGCCACTTCGGTGTAAGCGACTTATAACTGCCAGCCCACCTCACGGAGGAAGCCGAACCAGTCGCGCCACGGCGTGCCGAACTGCTGGCAGGCGTCTGGTATCCTGCGCCGTCCATTCGCATCCCGCCGAGGACGTTCACCTGTGACGGCGGTGCCGTGAAGGACTCTGGCGAGGGCCACGACGAACGGGTCCGCACGATTGCGCTCGCCGTCGGGATCAGCAAGGTCCGGGCATCGTGCCTCGACTTCACCGACTGCCGTCATCTGTGCCTCATCGAGCGGCACGAACAAGCCCTCGCGCTGTGACAAGTAGGCTGCCAGATCGTCGGTCCCGCGCTCCAGTTCATGCAGCACTTCCTCCGGGGAACGGATGGCGCCATCCGCGACGGCCGCGTCGATCCGCTGCCACACGTTGACGTAGATGTCGGGAGGGTGAGTGCGCCAGACGTTGATCCAGATGTTCGCGTCAATGATGTAGGGTGGCGGCACCCCTACACCTCTACGTGAGGTCGCTCAACTGCATCAGCGATGCGATCAAGGTGCTTCAGCCGAACTCCAAGGTAGTCGCTGACATCTGCCGCCGTGATGCGCTCTCCCTCTAAGGCGTCCAGCACCAGCCGCGTGTACCTGCGCCCGTTGTCCCGGAGGGCGACGCGGAAGACTGGCGCGTAGCCTTCCTGCTCACGTGCCCGCTCGCGGGCTTGTGCCGCGAGCGCCGCGTACTGCTCCAGATACCCCTGGCGCTTCCGCTCATAGAACGCCTCTGTCGTCCTGCCGAGGATCAACAGCCGACGGAGGATGACCTCTCGGCTCACTGCGAAGGCTTCCGCAAGGGCGCTGATCGTGGCTTCTGGCCAGTCATGTCTACCGGGGTTCCTCGCGACACGCGGGTCGGCGAGCAGGGTATCAGACGGGACGAGGACTGCCCCGGCAACATGGTTGCAGAACACTTCTGTCCTCTCGTCAGGCGTTCGCCACCGCCGTGTGACGCGCTGAGGGTCACAGACCCCGCCCGTGTCGAGCATGACATGACCGAACTCGTGCATGAGAGTGAAGACACGCGCACGGGGGTGATCCTTCGCGTTAAGGACGATCACAGGCAATCGACGCTCGCTAAGTGAGAAGCCGCGCATCTCATCGAGGTCCACGTCGCTGGTCTGGAAGACGAGGAATCCGCGAGCCTCGAACGCCGCGATCCACCCGTTCAGCGCGTCATACTGGCCCACCCAACGCGCCTGCTGCGCCAGGTTGACACCGAGCCACTCGCGGCTTCGAGCAGCAACTACATCAGGATCGTCATCGAGCGCGGCCCGCAGCGGGAGCGCAGTGACCGGGCGTTCAAGGTCACCCAGCAGTTCCAGAGCGACAGCGCGCCGTCGCCGCGCCCGTCGCATCTCAAGGAGCAGATCAGGGGAGAGGCGTGCCTGTTCCTGATTCGGCAATCGTCGGAAGTCGTGCAGCGGTTGTGGTTGCGCGGGCGGCCGTGGGAGGAAGAAGACTGCCAGCGGACGCTTGTATACGTTCGCGGCCTTCCTGAGTTGCGTGACGGTCGGACGCAGCCGACCCTCTCGACCCTCTTCCCACTCGGTGAGGCGTGTGGCCTTCACGCCGAGTTTCTTCGCCGCGTCCTCGATGGTCAGGCCGGCGGTGTTCCTCGCCCAGACGAGCAGTTCGGGGTTGATGACGGCTCGGACCGAGCGGGGGGCTACGGACTCTTGATCCGGCATCGCTCGCAGTCTATCACAGGCCCGTCTGCTCTTCATCGGTCTGAGATGACGAACTTCTGCCGGTGGGCTCTATCGTGTCGGGCACTCGCTGGGCACTCGGGGTCACGTCTGTTGCAATCAGTCCGCGGGTAATCACGAGAGTCAGTTCGGCATGATAGACTCAGGGAGATTTGGACCTTCCGGAGACCGATGAGGCGCGCGGGGATCGGGAGCGAGGGGCGAGGGTAGTTGAGATGATGAAGACGGCGCCCTTGACACCACGGGCG
>Ga0209342_10008530_pt1 | contig 10276 bp, 8 predicted proteins | sample RifCSP16_2_FD_184023 | JGI IMG/M metagenome (GOLD analysis project Ga0209342, IMG submission 184023) | Soil microbial communities from Rifle, Colorado - Rifle CSP2_sed 16_2 (SPAdes) (version 2) | ecosystem: Environmental > Terrestrial > Deep subsurface > Rock core/Sediment | place: Rifle... | reverse complement strand
CGGTCTCCTCCGCCGGCTGAACCCGCTCCTCGCCCTCGTGCCCATGGGCATCATGCTCCTCCTCGGCCTGCAGCGCAGCGAGTTCGGGCACATGGACACGGTGCCCAACATCTTCCCGATCGTCTCCTTCATCTCCGCCCTGAACCCGCTGGCGGGACTGCTTTCCGCCATGGCGTACGGGCTCGGCGACACGGTTCAGAAGCTGGTCGCCGACGACACCTACTACGTGGCGCGATCCGCGGGGGACTTCTGGGGCGCGCGAGGCGGCTATCTGGTCGCCTACTCGTCGCTCGCGCTGTTCGGCGTGCTGCCCGGGGTGCTTGCGCGCGTCGGTCGGCAGATCGGGCCCGCCGTTGCCCGCATGCCCCTCGGGCGGCGGGCCCAGGGCGCCGAGCTGGCGCGTGGTGTCGAGCTCGCGTCGGCGGCCATAGGCGCCTCGCTCGGCGCGATCGGGGGCGGCGTCGTCGCGGCGACCGCGTACAAGACGCTTGTGGCGCCCGCCTACCTCTGGCGACCAAGCCCCGACACGAGCTGCTACCTCCTTTCCAAGGGGAACGTCTCGGAGGCCATCCCACAGATCGCGACCGCATCGGGTCTCGGGGGGGCCGGAACGGCCGTGGTTCCGCGAGCACCTTCCAAGGCTCCTCGCGAGCCCGCGGAGGAAACCGCGGATCCGTGCGCGAACCGCTTCGGCAAGATGGAGAACCTCGCTGGGGAGATAAACGCCCTGAACGCTTCGATGCAGGAGATGACACGCATCCGCAACGTCCTCGACATGGAGTGGAGCAACACCGTGCAGTCCTCCTATTACTCGGGCGTGATCGACGTCGGGTTCCTTGCGGGGTCGGTGTGGAAGAAGCTCGGAGAGGCCGCGGTCGGCGACATGGGCGCGGAGCTCGTCACGAAGTGGGTATCCACCGACCTGATCGCCAACAGGTTCGCCGCGGCCGCGGTGAAGGCGCTGGGGAAGGAGGTCACGAAGGACCTCTCGAAGGCGATGCTCGACCAGGAGATCAGCTGGTCGGACCTCGTTTCGAAACCCATCGCCGTCTCCTCCCCCAAGCCCGTGCCGATGCCCGAGGGCGCGGGGAAGAAGTGGTTGCAGGAGAAGCTGACCGAGATCCTCGTGCGGCGCCGTATGCAGGAGCACATGGGGATGGGCCTGCACGCCGGCGGCGAGGGGTGGAAGGGATACGACCGGATGCGGAAGGTCGTGGAATCGAGCTACGCCAAGCCTCTGGCCGACAAGTTCGGCGAGATGCTCTCCGTCCTCTCGATGGGGATGGGGGTCTACTCGGGAGCCAAGAAGGCGGCCATGCTGCGGGAGAAGATCGGCTGGCTCTCCGACCAGATCTCCGAGCTCCAGCTCCGGTTCGAGGACGCCTTGAACGAGCACGACGTGGCCCGCGACTCGTACCAGCGATGCCGGGAGCGCAACCCGTTGCGAGGTGGCGTGTGACGGAGCTGTCCTGGTACTCGGCCGAGGACGTGGTCGCCCTCGAGAAGGGGTCCGCGGGCCTTCGAGATGCCGAGGCGCGCGAGGCGTTCGTGTTCCGCGACGCCGCCGGCGAGTACCACGGCAGCGCGGGGGACGGCAGGTGGATGCGTTACGACGGCGAGCGCTGGGTGGTGACCGAGCGGCCTCGGAGGCCGCTCGAGGGTCCGGCCGGGTGGGGCCGGTCCTCGACGCTCTTCAGCCCGCCGGCGCGCGACGCTCTCGAGGAGGAGGCTCGCCGCGCCGGGGCAGCCGACTTCGTGGCGGACAAGGTGAAAGAGGTCCTCGAGGCGTACCGCCGAGGAGAGATCACCTCGGACCAGGCGGAATCCCTTGGGGCCGACCTTCTCCTGCTCGATCGCACCGGCGTCGTCTGGACCGTCGGTTTCTCTAGCGGACGCTGGCACCGGTTCGCCGACGGGTCCTGGACGCCCACCGACGGACCGCCGGGCCCCGAGACGCTGGCCCTCACCGGCGATGCGCCGATCCAGTGCCCAAGCTGCGGCAGCTTGACCGACGGCGCCCGGTTCTGCCCCTCGTGCGGCACCCAGCTCCCGCGACCGGGCGTGCCGGAGACCCGGGCGCTCGTGGACTTCCTGAACGCCGGCATCGGAGCCACCCCGGAACCGGTCACCGAGCCCTGGGACCCCCCCACGGAGCGTCCTACCGGTGACGAGGAGGCGCTTGAGCTCGAGCCCGAGGCGCCTGAGCTCGAGCTGGAACCCGAGTCGGTCGTCCCACCCGAAGCGCTCCCCGTGGCATTCTGTCCCAGCTGCGGGACACCGGCGCTCGAGGGCGCGGCCTTCTGCGCCGCGTGCGGAAACAGGCTGCCCGGCCTCGTGGTTTCGCCTTCTGCGACGCCGCAGCCTGCGGCTCCCGCACCCGCGCCGGAGTCCCCTTACGCCCCGCCGCAGGCCCCCCGGGCAACCGCTCCGAGAAAGTACGCCGCCAACCCAGCCAGGGCGCCCGCCCCCGCCGAGGCGCCGGCCGCCCGTCACGAGATGCGACTCTCCGGCGCGTCGATCGTCGCCGCGGTCGTAGTAGTTCTCCTCGCGGGCGCGGCAGCCGGTTGGTGGTTCTTCCTGAGGGACGACGAACGCATCTCCGGACCCAGGCCCGGCGGCGGCGGGCTCACACAGAGCTGCATCAGCACCTCGCCCGCCTTCACCGTGAAGTACCCGAACGGTTGGTCGATGAGCGAGGGGCCCGACCTCGACTGTCGCTTCTTCCATCCCGAGCCGTTCGAGCTGATCGAGGGGACCGACTCGTTCTCCCTCGCGGTCTCGATCCAGCCGGACCAGGGAAGGTACCGACCCGTCGTCGCGGGCGCGACGGATCCCTCGTACGTGCGGGTCCTCTCGCGCGAGGACGCGACGATCGGGGGAGGCTGGCCCGGGGTCCTGATCGAGGTCCAGGTGACCGACCCGGTCGTGTTCCCGACGGGGACGAGGCTCTACGGCTACATCGCCGACGTGAACGGCCGGGCGTGGATCCTCCAGACCATAGGACTGGCAGGCCTCGACTACGACACGAACAAGCTCGTCGTCGACAGGATGGCGTCCACGATCGAGATCTCCTGAGCGGTGACGTTCTTCGTCGGGACGAGCGGCTGGCAGTACGACGACTGGCGCGTGCGGTTCTATCCCGAGGGGCTCCCCAAGGCCCGCTGGCTCGCCTTCTTCGCCGATCGGTTCCCCTCGGTCGAGGTGAACAACACCTTCTACCGGCTCCCCTCGCGGGAGACGTTCGCGCGATGGCGCGCTGAGACGCCGACAGGGTTCGTCTTCTCGGTGAAGGCGAGCCGGTTCATCACGCACGTGAAGCGGCTACGCGAGCCGGAGGAGCCACTCGCGCTGCTGCTGCAGCATGCCGCCGGACTCAGCGACCGCCTTGGACCGGTACTGTTCCAGCTGCCGCCACGGTTCCGGGCCGATGTGGGGTTGTTGAAGGCCTTCCTGGGGACGCTGCCGAGCGGGGTGAGGGCGGCCTTAGAGTTCCGGGACCCGTCGTGGGAGACCGCGGAGGTCTTCACTTGCCTGGAGAACGCAGGCGCGGCGCTCGTCTGGCCGGATCGTCCGAGGGTTCGCCTTGCGCTATCCCTCACCGGCGGTTGGGCGTACGTGCGGTTCCACGAGGGGCGGCGGAGCGAACCCGGCTACACGCGGGAGAAGCTGAGGCGATGGGCCGACAGGTTGGCTGCCACGCCGGCGACCGACGTGTTCGCGTACTTCAACAACGACACAGGCGGCGCCGCCGTGCGCGATGCGAGGACGCTGAGCGAGCTGCTCCTCGAGCGCGGTCTCGCCGTCGCGACCCAGTGAGGAGGGCCCAACAGCTACACTGTCCGCCGGTCCGGCGAGGACTGCAGGGTCCCATCGTCTAGTGGCCCAGGACACCACCCTCTCAAGGTGGAGACACGGGTTCAAACCCCGTTGGGACTACGAACACAAGACTTCGCCTCACCATGGGCGTGGCCTCTACCTGCACAAACGCCGTACCCGAAACACTCACCGCCCGCGCGGCCGAGTTCCCTCGTAACGGGGCCACGGTGGGCGGAGACCCGCGCGGTCCTTTCGGTCAGCAACTCAGCCACGGCCCGGTCCTCACGATCTCCTGTCGCTCGCGGGAGCCGTTCGGGTTCACTCTACGAACGTCGGCGTCCCCCGCTCAGCAGCCGCGCCAGGCGGCCTCAGGGATGCGCGCGACGATGACCGTGCCGGCGCCGGGTGCCGAGCGCATCTCGAAGCTCCCGCCCAGCGTCTCGACCCGCTCCGCCATGCTCCGCACGCCGACGCCCTTGCGCGCCGTCTCGGGGTTGAACCCCGCGCCGTCGTCCGACACCGAGAAGGCCAGCTCCCCGCCGACGTGGCGAACGCTGACCGTCGCCCAGGAGGGCTTCGCGTGCTTCGACGCGTTCTGCAGCGCCTCCAGGCAGCAGAAGTACACCGCCGTCTCGATCTCGCGCGGGAGCCGGCCGACGCCGTCGGCATCGACGGCCACCGCGAAGGGGAGCCTGTGGGCCTTCGCCTCGAGCGCCGCGGCGAGCCCGTCGTCGGCCAGCACCGGCGGGTAGGTCCCGCGCGTCATGTCCCGCAGGTTGTCGAGCGCATCCTGAGTCTCCGCCTGGAGCTCGGCGAGGATCGCCTCCGCCTTCGCCGGGTCGCGCGTCACCATCGCTCGCGCGAGGCCGAGCTTCACCCTGATCGCGACGAGCTGCTGCTGCGCGCCGTCGTGGATATTCCGCTCTACCCGTCGCCGTTCGGCCTCAGCGGCGTCGATCAAGCGCTGGCGCTCGGCGCGGCCGTCGCGCTCGAGCCGCTCCCGCCGCCACGCGAGAACGCCCGAGGATGCGACGACTAGGACGAAGAAGACGACCTGCCCCGGACCGCGGAACGCAGTGAGGCGGGTCTTCGACATGCTTTCCGTGATCACGATCGCGGCGAGCCACACCATGACCACGGCGCCCGCTGCCCACGCGGCCGGCACGAAGGTGGAGAGGGCGAGGCTCGCGAGCGTGAGGCCGAGGGCCGGCAGGATCCAGGCCATCGCCGTCCAGTCCAGATCCGGGAGGAAGAGCGCGGCGACGCCGGCGACGCCGAACGTCACCGAGAGCACCGCCACGGTGCGGACCAAGAGCACGTGCATGCCGCTCATCGGCGCCGCCTGCCCGACCTCGTACGTGGGGTCGGCGTGCGGGCCGAAGGCGAGCGCTACGCCAGCGAGCGGAAGGAGGGGCGCGACCACGAGGAACAGGATGGGACCGCCGGGACCGAACCGGTGCGCCAGGACGGAGAACCCCAGCGCGACCGCCTCCGCCCCGAGCCAGGACGTGCGCAGGGACGGAGTCACCGCGATGAGCCGCGCGGCATGCTCCGGAACGCGCGCCAGCAACAGGGCCCGCTCGATCGGCCCCGCGCGTATCTGCTCCCCGGCCGTGATGGGACGAGCACGCATCCCATCACGGATGGCCCGAAGCCACCCGCGACGGGCCGGGTCCAGGCTCGCCGCCAGGAACACGGCCCACGCGGCCGCCGTGGTCATGAGGGCCCGGGGGCCGGCGTCCTCCCAGTGCCGTCCGAAGTTCAGGGGCAGGAACCTCCAGCCCTCCGGCATGAGCAGCTGGGCCAGCATCAGCACGAAGAGCGTGGGGCCAACGGCCATACCCCCCAAACCGCCTGGCACGAGGTGACCCGCCACCGCAGCGATGGCGAGAGTCACTACCAGCATCCCGCTGAACGCCGCGGTGAGCGACCACGCCCCAGCCGGGATCTGCGCGTGCCACAGGAGAACCCCCCACAGGAGGGCGAGCAACGGGATCACCAGCGCGGCCCGAAGAGAACGCCGGAAGATCAGCGTGGTGGGAGGGGCCGCCAGCACGTTCGCGGCCGGGTCGTCGAGCGCGAAGGCGGCGCTGAAGCACAGGAGAATCCCCGCCTCCGGGAGATTCGCCACGGCCGTCCCCGCCCATCCCACGGGGCGCCCCAGGTGGACGATGACGAGGCCGGCGAGCGCGGCGGCAAGGATCGGCGCCACTCGGGTTGCCCGCCACAGCGGCCGGACCAGGAGCACGACCTGCCGGCCCCGCAGCCGGATGGTGTCACGTCCCTCGCTGCCCGCTCCTGCGATCACTTCCACACATGTCTGTCGTCCTTTCGGGCAAGAGCGGTTCTGGCCGGCGGCAGGCGGCCCGACCGGGACGTGGCCTCACGTGGCCAGGACGGTGGACGCCGTCCCGGCCACCGCCGCGAGCACGATGCTGACCCCTAACCCAAGCCCCACGGTCCTGCTCATCCCATGTTTGAGCACCGCGATCGAGCCCACGAGGACAGCGACACCGGTGAGGTACAGCAGATGCCAGCCCGATCCGCCGGCGGGTATCACCCATGGGGCCAGGGGTGCCAGGTTCGACGAATCTGGGGATGACACCGCTCCCGTAAGCACGAAGAGCCCGACCACGGCGACGGACCCCGCCGCCGGGCTCGGAACCCACCGGGCCAGCACCACGCCGAGGGCGCCCAGCACCCCAACGTAGACCGCTAGATCCGCCAGGTCGGGACCCCTCAGGATTCGCCCCTCATCCATCTCGATTTCGAGGCCCGCCACCGACAGCCACACGGCCAGCCCCAGGAGCGCGAGCCCGATAGCGACCGCGGCCGGGCCGACGGAGAGCAGGTGGGCCACCGTGCGGCGCGCAGGGGTCATGGGGAGCGAAAGGTAGAGCTCCTCCGTCCGGTCGCGGCGGCTCCGAAGCGCGGCTAGGTTGGCAGCGATCAGCACGCCGATCCCTGGGAAGAACGACCAGCTGAAGAACGCCACTCCCAGGAGATCCGACCTCTCGTGCCTGATCGCTTCCGGGATCCAGACGATCGACTGAAGTAGGGTGAACACCAAGATCGCCAAGAAGATCGGGTGCACGAGGAGGCGCCGCCCCTCGGACCACGACAGTGCCGAGACGGCTCGTGCCCGCTGGGTCCTCTTGGCTCTAACCCCCTTGCTCGGTGCCACCTCAGCATCGGCGGCCGCCGCCGCGCCACCCCGGGGGCGGCGCCAGACCTGGTCCGCGACCCGCTGCCCGAGCGTGGAGAACCCGAGGGCGACGAGGAAGGCCATCACGGCGATCGGTAGCGAGAGCGAGAGCAGATCCAAGCTCACGCGGCCACTTCCTCGGGTTGCCGGCCCACCAGGAGCAGGTACCCGTCCTCGATCGTCGGGTCGATCAGCTCGGCACCATCCGGGGCCGGTCCCACATTGCGGTACTTACCCTCGCCGGTCCGCCAGGAGAGGAACGCTCCGGGTTCTCGCTCGTCGGTGACCCAGACCTTTCCCCGGGCCAGTTCGGCCAGGTCACGCGGAGTTCCGTCGAAGAGCGCATGCCCCTCGTGCAGAATGATCACCCGAGGAGAGAGCGCCGTCACGTCCTCGGTCTGATGGGTCGAAAGGATCACCGTCCTCTCGTGGGCGCGCTCGGAGATCAGCTCCCGGAATCGCAGCCGCTGTTCGGGATCCAGTCCCGCCGTGGGCTCGTCGAGCACAAGGAGGTCGGGGTCGCCCAGGAGCGACTGGGCGAGCGCCACGCGGCGCCGCATCCCGCCCGAGAGCGCCTTGATCTTCTTGCTCATGACCTGTTCGAGGCCGACGAGGGCGAGCACGCGTCTGACCTCGTCGTGCCGCGGCCGGCGGTCGGTCATCTCCTTCAAGATCGCGACGTAGTCCACGAACTCGAACGTGGTGAAGTTCCTGTGGAAGCCGGGCTCCTGCGGCATGTAGCCGAGCCGTCTGCGGATCGCGAGACGCTCGTCGGCCTTCGCCGGGTCCCACCCGAGCAGCCGGAGCGACCCCGAATCAGGAGCCAGCACCGTCGCCATCATCCGGAGCAGCGTCGTCTTGCCGGCCCCGTTCGGCCCCAGGAGCCCGGTGATGCCGGCCCCGGCGTCGAACGTCACCCCGGCGAGTGCCTGGGTGCGCAGGAACCGGATGGCCTTCCCGATCACCTGCACTGTCGGTATGCTCATTCGCTCACTCCCCGCTCGAGAGCCTCCCGACGTCGCGCGAGCACGACGGCGGAAACAGCTACCACCACCAGGAAGGCCATCTGCCCGCCTCCCCGGAACACCAACAGTCGGTCGTCGCGACCGTAGGTGGCCGCAACCGCGACGAGGATCCATGCGAACGTCACCCCGGCGGCCGCCAGGAGCGGGCGCACGTAGGTCGAGAGGGTCAGGGTCGCGAGCGCGAGGCCGAGCGAGGGCACTAGCCAGGCGGCCGCGGTCCAGTCGAGACCGGGAAGGGCCAGCGCGGCCCCACCCGCGAGCACCGTCGAAGTTGCGAGCACCGCGATCGCGCGGAGGAGGAACAGCCGGGAGCTCCTCAACGGGGCGGCCACGCCCACCTCGTAGGTCGGGTCCATGCCCGGGCCGAACGAGACGGCGACGCCGGCAACAGGGAGAAGCGCGGCCACTACGAGGAACAGCACCAGCGCCAGCTCTGCCCGCCGTCCGTCCGCCGCCGAGTGTGCGGCCAGGACCGCGGAGCCGAGCGCGACCGCTTCCGCAGCGAACCACGAGAGCCGGAGCGACGGCGTCGCCGCCAGGAGCCGGGCCACGTGCTCGAGCACACCGAGCCGCAGGAGCCCGCGCTCGACGACGCCGGGCCGAGGGGCGTCCAGGAACTCGGCGACGCCCGCCCACATGCGCTCGAGGCGGGTCGTGTCGGTCGAGCTCTCCAGACCCTCGCGGCACGCGACGCAGGAGAGGAGGTGCGCCTCCAGCGAGTACGCCCTCGCGTCGTCGAGGTCGCCGGTCGTGTAGCGGGCCAGCAGGTCGGCGTCGGCGTGCCAGATCGTCGTCACGTGAGCGCCTCCCTCAGCTCCAGCCGGGCTCGCATGAGCCGCGTCTTCACCGTTCCCTGCGGGATGCCGAGGAGCGCCGCCGCCTCACGCGTCGTGAGCCCGTCGAGGACCGTCGCCTGCATCACCGCGCGCAGCTCCGGCGACAGCCGATTGAGCGCCGCGCCGAGGTTGCCGTGCTCCACACCCAGGAGGACCTCCTCCTCGGCGGAGTCAACGGAGGCGCGGACGCTGGCGGGGAGCGGAAGAGCCACACGCCGCCGCCGCAGCCGATCGATGAGCCGCCGGATGCCGATGCCCCAGATCCACGCAGCCACGTCTCCCTGTCCGCGGTAGCGACGAGCGCCCTTCCAGACGGCAACGAACGTGTCCTGCACGACCTCCTCCACGAGTCCGGGGTCGGCGCACCGACGGGCGAGACGCAGGGCCAGCCACGGCGCGTGGCGTTCGTAGAGGGACCGGAGCGCGCCCCGATCTCCCCCGGCCACCGCGGCCAACAACGCCGCGTCGCCCATCTCGCTCCGTGTCGTTGCCACTACGGCCTCTGTCGCGCCCGGCCCCTTCAGCGGTTCACGGTTCCATCGAAGCCCTCGGTGGCCCTCCCGTCCAGGGTGCAGGCACGAGGGGGGCAGCCGAGGCCGCCTCCCTCGAACGTGCGAGCGCCCATGCAGGTCCTCGTTCCGCAGGTGGTCGACGCCGTGAGCCCGATCCCAGTGGTCGCCGCCGGCGGCATCGCCGACGGGCGGGGGTTCGCCGCCGCCCTCGTGCTCGGGGCGACGGGTGTAAACGTCGGTACGCGCTTCCTCGCGTCTGAGGAGGCGTCGATCGACGATGCGTGGAAACGGGCCCTCCTCGATGCGCGACCGGAAGACGCGATGAAGGCCGAGGTGTGGGACGCCATCTTCCCCAAGCCGGCCGGCGGTGCGTTCGATGTCGTCCCCCGATCCTTGCGGACCGAGTTCATCGAGCGGTGGCAACAGCGGCCCGACGAGGCCGCCAGTGAGGCCGAGGCGCTCGGCGACGAGATCATGGCAGCCGTCCGGGACAACCGGATGGAGGAGTACGTTCCCTTCACGGGACAGGTCGTCGGGCTGATCCACGACGTTCGTCCAGCCGCAAGGATCGTGCAGGACCTGGTTCAAGAGGCGGAAGAGATCCTCGGTCGGGCGGCCACTATGAGGCGTTAGCTTCTCGCACGGAGCGCCGGAGGCGTGCGAAGGCGCAGCGCCAGCGCTCGCTGGCATTGCGACTGGACCATCCGAGCAGCGGCGTTTCGTCCCGCATTCGTCCCGCGAACGACCGGGAGATGTCGAGAAACCGCGGGAAGCGCCGAGCAACGAAACGCCCAGGTCAGCAGGCAGATTCGCGCGTCCCCGCTGGTAGAGGGAGTAGGCTCGGGAACACTCTCAAGGTGGAGACACGGCTTCAAATCCCGT
>Ga0209342_10008528_pt1 | contig 10279 bp, 3 predicted proteins | sample RifCSP16_2_FD_184023 | JGI IMG/M metagenome (GOLD analysis project Ga0209342, IMG submission 184023) | Soil microbial communities from Rifle, Colorado - Rifle CSP2_sed 16_2 (SPAdes) (version 2) | ecosystem: Environmental > Terrestrial > Deep subsurface > Rock core/Sediment | place: Rifle... | reverse complement strand
CGTCTCCCCAAGCGAGGCGCGATGGCCGTGGTGTTCAAGGGCGAGAGCGAGCTCCGCGAGATCCTCACCCGGCACCACGGCGGGGTCGAGATCGCCGCGGTGAACAGCCCGGAGAGCACCGTCGTTTCCGGCGATCGGGACGCGGTGGCGCGCACCCTGGCAGCGCTGAAGGCGACCGGGGTCGAGTCGAAAGCGCTCACCGTCTCGCACGCCTTCCACTCGCACCTCATGGAGCCCACGCTCGATGCGCTCCGGGCGGAGACGGCGGCCATCGTCCATCGCGCGCCACGCGTTCCGCTGATCTCCAACGTCACCGGACGCGAGCTCACTGGCGCACCCGACGCCGCGTACTGGTGCGAGCATGTCCGAGGGACGGTTCGCTTCGCCGAAGGGATTCAAACGCTTCATGCCCTGGGCAGCGACATCTTCATCGAGATCGGTCCGGGCGGCGGCCTGTTGAGCGCGGGTCGCCGGTGCGTGCCGGGTGCGAAAGCGACCTGGGTGGCGTCGCTCGGCAAACCGGGACAGGACTGGGCTTCAATGCTCGGCGCCCTGCAAACCTTGTATCTGGAAGGCATTTCCCCGCGGTGGGCGGCAGTGCACGACGGGATGCCCCGCCGGCGCACTCCGCTTCCCACGTACCCGTTCCAGCGCAAGCGCTACTGGCTGGAGGCTCCGCGCGCGGGAGAAGTGCCGAGCATCAGCCAGGGTGCCCCGCGCGCGACCGTTGCGCCGGCGGCGCCCCATCCGCTTCTCGGACCGCCCGTCCGGGCCGACGGCGGCGAGATTCATTTTGATGCCCACTGCTCGCTCGCGGAGCTGCCTTACCTTCGCGATCACCGCATTCACGGGCTCTCCGTGCTGCCGACCGCGACCGCGCTCGAGGCGGCCGCCGCCGCGGCGCGGGTGCGCTTCGGCGACGCCAACGTCGCCCTCGATCAAGTGACGTATCACGAAGCGCTGGTGCTGCAGGAGGGCGCGCAGGGGCAGATCCGCCTCACGCTGTCACCCCACGGGGCTGATGGCGCCGCCTTTCGCCTCGCGAGTCGCGACGCAAAGCATCCCGATCGCTGGCGCATCCATCTCAGCGGCCTCGTTCGCCGCAACGAACCCTCCGCGCCGCCGCCTTCGATCGAAGACGTTCGCGCGCGGTGCACCCGCGCGGAGAGCGCCGACGACTACTACGAGGAAATGCGCGGTCTCGGCCTCGAATACGGTCCGAGCTTCAAGGGGGTGCGGGAGCTGCGGCGCGGCCGCGGGGAAGTGCTCGCGCGAGTCGTGCTGCCACGAGAAGTCGCGTCGGATCAATATCGCGTACATCCGGCTTTCCTGGATGCCTGCCTGCACCTGTATCCGGCGCTGATCAACGGTGACGCCCGCGGCGAGACCTACCTTCCCGTGGGCGTCGAGCGGTTCTTCATCAACGGCGGGGGCGCGGCCGATGCCTGGGTCCATGCGGTGTTGCGAGACAGCGGGAACGGGTCGCAAACCGCCAAAATCGACATCGACGTCTACGATGGCGATTCGGCGTTGCTCGCGTCGTTCGGCGGGCTGACGCTGCGTCCCCTCTCTCCGCAAGCTCTCCGAAGCCCGCCGGAGCGGACCGACGACTGGCTCTACCGCATCCAGTGGGTCGAGCGCCCGGCGCTCGTGCGCGAACGGCCGCAGCTCGTCTCGTCCGGCCACTGGCTCATCCTCGCCGATGACAGCGGGGTCGGAACGGAGCTCGCCCGGCTGCTCGAGCGGCGGGGCGAACCCTGCACTCTCGCATTCGCGGGTCAGCGATCGCGTCGGCGGTCATCGCGATCCCGGGTGGTCGATCCGCGGCACGCAGACCATTTCCGCGACCTGATTCGCTCCGTCGCCGGCACGGAGCGCGGCCCGTTGCGTGGCGTCGTGTATCTCTGGGGGCTTGATGCGCCCGCCATGGAGCGCATGACCCTTGCACGCCTCACGAGCGCCGAAGCGCGCGTGCTGGGCGGAGCGCTTCACCTGACCCAGACCCTCGCCGGGCGGCGTGAGGCCGGCGCCGTACCCGCGCGAATGTGGTTCGTCACGCGCGGCACCCAGCGGGCGCGCGCGGAGCATCCCGTCGAGCCGGCGGCTGCGCCGCTGTGGGGTTTGGGAAGGAGCGTCGCGCTCGAGCATCCGGCGCTCTGGGGCGGGCTGATCGACCTCGCGCCGGCGGCGAAGCCCGCGATCCGGCGCGACGGGCAACTTCTCCTTGCCGAGCTGTCGCGGGAGGACGGCGAGGACCAGATCGCGCTCCGCGGTGCGAAGCGGTTCGCAGCTCGCCTGCACCGGCTGCCGACCGATGCGAGCGGCGTGCGGACATCGATTCGCGCCGACGCAACCTACCTCGTGACCGGTGGCCTCGGAACGCTCGGTTTGACCATCGCCCGTTGGCTTGCGGAGCGTGGGGCGCGCTCGGTCGTGTTGACCGGTCGCAGTGGACCAAATGATCGCGGGCGAACGGCCATCGCCGAGCTCGAGGCGCGCGGCGTCTCAATCCGCGTCGCCAAGGCCGACGTCGCAGCGGAAACCGACGTGCGACGCCTGATGCGCGAGCTTCGCGGGCTGCCGCCGCTGCGCGGTGTCATCCATTGCGCGGGCGTCCTCGACGACGGGATCCTGGCGCAGATGGATTGGGCGAAGTTCGCCCGCGCCACCGCACCGAAGATCCACGGCGGCTGGCTCTTGCATCGCTTCACCAAGGACCTGCCGCTCGATTTCTTCGCGCTGCAGTCGTCGATGCTCAGCCTGATCGGTTCCGCGGGACAGTCGAACTACACGGCCGGCAATGCCTTCCTAGACGCGCTCGCGGCGCATCGCCGGGCGACGCGCCTCCCCGCCTCCGCGATCAACTGGGGGCCATGGGCGGACGCCGGGATGGCGGCCTCATCGGGCGCGAGGGGCGAGGCGATCTGGCGCGCGCGAGGCATGCGCTACATCCCGCCCGAGAGCGGGATTCGGCTGTTCGGCGAGATCCTCGAGCGCGGTCTCGATTCGGTGGCCGTTACGATCACCGATTGGCCCGCGTTCCTGCGCCAGTCGGTGACGTCTTCGCCGCTCTATGCGGATCTCGCCGCCGAGCCCGCGCCGGCCGAGCCCTCGAGGACCGCCGAGCGAACCCAACAAGAGCTCGCGCCAGGACGCAAGGTCGCGCCACGCGGCGGCAGGGCCTGGCTGCTCGACTTCGTCGGGCAGCGAGTCAGGGAGCAGCTCGGCCTGGAAGAGGCGATCGACCCGGCACGGCCGCTCAACGAGCTGGGGCTCGACTCGCTGATGTCGGTGAACCTCGCGAACCGACTGGAGCAGGGGCTTGGCGCGTCGGTGCCCATCGCGAAATTGATCGGCGGGGCCAGTCTGAATCACATCGTCGATGACCTGCTGCCGCGGGTTTCCGTTCCCGACGGACTTGAGGAACCGGCAGTCGATATCGCGCCCGCCGAGCGCGACGCGGCCGCCCCGCCGCGCGCCGACGCGGGCATTGAATCGGGGCAGGTGCAGGAATCCAGGATGTCCGACGATCGGTGGCTCGTGTTTCCGCGGTCGAACGCGGCGGCGAGGCTCAGGCTGTTCTGCTTTCCGTTTGCCGGCGCCGGTGCCGCGCCGTTCCGGCCCTGGGCCGAGCTGCTCGATCCCGCAATCGAGCTCGTGGCGGTCGAGCCGCCCGGGCACGGCGGCAGGATCCACGAGCAACCGATCGACCGGCTGGGGTCCTACCTCGATGCGCTGCTCGCGGCGATTGCGCCTTACCTCGACAAGCCGTGCGCGTTCTTCGGGAATTGTCTCGGCGGGCTGGCGGCTTTCGAGGCGGCCACCCGGCTGCGAGCGCGGGGGAGCGCGCAGATCGCACACCTCTTCGTGTCCGGCACGCGCCCGCCGCATCTGCTCGAAAAGATCGGGCGATTCGAAGAAGACCTCATGAAGCACGTGCTATGCCTCGCGGACTACGACCCGTTCCTCCCGGCGCACGAGCAGCCCGACGACGTGTTCGCGGAATTCATCCGGCACTTCAACATCGAAGCAACGGCAGACATGTTGGCGAGTCCCGAGCTGCGGAAACTGCTGCTGCCGGGCATCCGCGCCGACTTCGCCATCACCTCGCAGTACCGCCACAAGCCGGCGGCCGCGTGGGATGTTCCGATCACGAGCTTCGTGGGACTAGGCGATCCGTATGTCAGCCGCGAAGATGCGCTCGCGTGGAGCCGACACACGCACGGGGCCTTCAACCTCTTGCTGCGCGAAGGCGCTCATTTCCTGATCGTCGAGGATCAGGAATTCATCGTTCGTAGCATCAACCGGGAGCTGTCGACATGAGCGGGAGAACAACCAACAGGCACGCGCAGGCGGAAAGTCTCGTCGAGAGGCTGGAATACGAACCGAAGAAGACGGCGCTCGTGCTAAGCGCAGGGGCTCCAAACGCGCCCCTCATCGCCGGCGCTCTGCATGCGGCTCACAAAGCAGGCTGTGAATTCCCGCTCATCTACGCCAGCGGTGGCGGCATTGTCATCGCGCTTGTTCTGGTTGCTCCCAAGGGCAAGGATCCTCTCGCCGCTCTGGAGGGCATCGTCGACAAGCTGGGCGTCGAGGACGAGATCTACAAATTCCTCCCCCTTGGCTACAAGACCTTCTTCAAGGGGGGGCCCTTCACGAGCGGGTTTCGCGCCTGGTTCCGGCAGTTCAAGCTCGACGACTCAGCTCCCAAAACTGCGGGCCTTGCCGCGCTGCAGAAACGGTTCGAGGACTGGATCGAAGGCCCGGTAAGCCAGGGCAATCGCGACAAGGCAGCCAAATACAAGCGGCTCTACAACGACTCGATCGACCTCGGGACCGCGCTGGCCACGCCGACGCTGCTGAATCCGATGAGCAAAGGGTTGTGCCAGCCGTTTCCGTTGATCGAGGAGTTTGTGGATTTCGAGGCTCTTGCGCGCTCGACCAGCACCGTCTACATCCCTGCGTACAACCTGAGAACCCACAGGATTCAACAGTTCTCCAACCATCCCCGAGAAGTGGAGGACGCCAAGACCAGGAGCAGGGTCAGCATCAAACCGATCACTCCCGACGCGGTTCGAGCGTGCCTTGCCAGCCCCTTCATCTACCCGCCCGTCATGATCGACGGCGAGCCGTTCATCGAAGGCGCTTACGAGGAGCCATACAACGAGGACGAATGGGAGCAGAAGCTCGGTAAAGAAATCCACAACCTCCTCTTGCTTGACATTCTGGGCACGCGGCAAATGGAGGAGTTTCTCCTGCGCGAGCCGAAGAGCTTGTGGGACGCGTATGGACTATCCATTCTTACGCCAATAGTCGCCAACGCCGAAACGACCAGGCAGACGCTAGGACTCCCTCCGCAAGGAATCCCTCACGAGGAGGTGGTGAGGTCTGTGCCCGGCAAAGTCCTGCGTAAAGCGAACATCATAACGCTCAACTTCCCGATCCCGGCCGGGATGCGGATTACGGACTGGAGCCGAAGCAATCTCCAGGCGCTATTCCGAATCGGCAAGGAAGCTGCCGAGCAACGCCTGCAATGGCGGTCGTCCTGAGAACGAGAGCCGCGTGGCGACGCAGTGCCGTCGCCCTCGCCCGGTCCTTTGCCAAGACAGGCAGCACTGACCTCTACTCGAGCTCCGCCAGCATCCCCTCCGCCCGCTCCAAATCCCAGCTCATCCCCTGCTGGCGGAACACGTCGATCGCCACGGTGAGGTACGCCCTCGCCTGCGCGAGCTCGCCCCGGCGGCGGCAGAGCTCCGCGTACTGGAAGTACGTTCGCCCGAGCTCGGGCTTGATGCCCATCTCGTGCTGCAGGCGGATGGACTGGCGGATCGCCTCTTCCGCCTGCCCGTAGTCCGGCGACCTCCGGGTGGCGAACACGCCGGCCAGCGCGCGATATGCCATGAACTGGCCGTACTTGTCGCCCACCTGCTGCGCCCGCTGCAGCGCCTCCTCGGCGAGCATCCGCGCGGTCTCGGCGTCGCCTTTCTCGAGCAGGCACTGCGCGAGGTATGCCTTGGGCCATGCGAGCACGAACGTCGTGCCGAGCCGCTCGGCGAGCGCTATCGCCTCGTTGAGGGTGGCGCAGGCTCGCGCGAGGTCCCCCGCCATCGCTGAGGCGCGTCCCTCCTGGCACATGACCAGATACTCCCGGAACACATCTCCGGCCTCGTGCGCAACCCGGCGGGCGGCCGCATACTCGGCCAGCGCATCCGCCCAGGCGCCGCGCTGGTCGAAGGCGGCGCCCCGGTAGAAGTACGCGGCCGCCTCCGAAAACGGGTTCTGCAGCTCGCGCGCAAGCCGGAGCCCGCGCTCGGTGTAGGTGAGCGCGCCGTCGACCTCGCCCAGGAACGCCAGGGTCCAGCCGGCAAACCCGGCCGCCGTCGCTTCCTCCGCCGCGTTGCCGAGCCGCCGCATCTGCTCGGTGCTCCGCGCAAGCAGCTGGGCCGCCTTGCCGTAATCGCCCTGTTGCCAGCGCACGCGGGCAACCAGGTTGACGGCCGGCGCGGCGAGCGACTCGTCACCCGACTCGTCCGCCAGCGCGATGCTGCGCTGGGCACACTCGAGCGCATCGCCGAAAGCGCCGCGCGCATAGTGCAACCGGCCGCGCCAGTAGAGGACCTGCGCGAGGCGGCGCCCATCCGCCAGTGCTTCGGCCAGGACCTGCGCCTGTTCGAGGTTCTGAGCGTCGCGGTCCATGTCCTCCCGCGTGTGGGCGACGGCGGCGAGCCTGACGATCGCGTCGACCTGTGCCTGCTGGGCGCTCTTCGGGTCGGGAAGGGTACGGGCGGTGGCCAGCGCCGCGAGGTAATGCGTGGTCGCCTCCGCGCGCGCATACAGGCGCTCGGCACGGTCGCCCGCTCGCATCGAGTACGTGAACGCCTTCTCGCTGTCATCGCTCCGGGAGAAATGGTACGCAATCACCGGGAGGTATTCGTCGATCCGGTCGTGCCACAGGAGCTCCATCGCCCGGGCGATCTGCCCGTGCAACTCCCGGCGACGCGGCGCAAGCAGCGACTGGTAGGCGACCTCCTGGACGATCGCGTGCTTGAAGGCATACTCGATGTCCGGAAAGAACCGGTGCTCCTGGATCAACCCCATCCGGGTCGAGACGTCGAGTGCCTCCTCGAGGTCTTCGCCTACGTCGGGTAGCTGCGCCAGGAGCCGCACACCGAATACCTGACCGATTGCGGCAGCCGCCTGCACCGAGCGCTTGATCAGCGCGGTCAACTCGTCGATGCGCGCCCTGAGGATGTCCTGCACGGTAGACGGGAAATCCGTGTCGGCGGCGTCGGAGTTCGACCTCCTGGCGCCCGCCCCCGGCCCGACCAGCCCGCGCTCGGTGAGCGACCGCAGGACTTCCTCGACGAACAGGGGGTTTCCGCCGGCCTTGTCCTGCACGAGCCGGCGCAGGTCCGGCGGGAACTCGCGTCCGCTGACAATGACCGACACCATCTTGTCGGCCTCGGATGCGGTGAATACATCCACCGGGACTTGCGTGTACGCGCTGCTGGTCGCCCACGGAACGGCATACCCGGTGCGCTGCGTGGTGATGAGCAGCACCGGGAGCCGTCCCACGCTCTGAACCAGACCGGTCAGACAGTGCTCGGAGCTCTGATCGATCCAATGCAGGTCTTCGATCACGACCACCATCGGCCGGTGCTGCGTCATCGCCGCCGTAATCGCGAGCAGGGCCTCCAGCATGCGTTTGCGGCGCGCGCTCGGATCCAGGGCGCTGAGCTGGGTGTCGTCGCTCACACCCGGCGCGAGCAGCTCATCGACCAGAGGCGCCGCGGCGCCGAGCGTGGGGCCGAGATCGTCCAGCCCGCGCCGCACCTTCTCCTGGATCGCGGCCGCTTCGTCCCCCTCGTCGATGTGGAACAGCGTGCGAAGCACCTCGATGATCGGGACGTACGGCGTGAATTGGCTCTGGCCCGCGCATTGGCCAACCGCGTACACGACGTCCGCGGCAGCGAGCGAACGCGAGAATTCATGGACGATGCGCGACTTGCCGACTCCCGCCTCGCCCACGATCCCGACGGCCTGACCGCGCCCGGTGCGCGCCAGACCGAAGCGATCGGCGAGCTGGGCCAGCTCGGGCCCGCGCCCCACCAGCGGCGTCAGCCCGCGTTCGGCGAGAACCTCGAAGCGCAGCCGGCGCGGCAGGCGCTTCACCAGACGGTAGACGGCCACCGGCTCCTGCTGACCCTTCACCACCATCGGCCCCAGCGCTTCGACCTCGACGTACCCTTCCACCTGCCGGCGGGTCACCTCGGCGATCAGGGTTGTTCCAGGCTGCGCGAGCCCCTGCAGCCGCTCGGCCACGTGCGTGGTGTTTCCGCTTGCCGTGTAATCCATCCGGAGATCGTCGCCGATCCGCCCGACCACCACGCTACCGGTGTTGACGCCGATCCGCAGCTTGATCTCGGCGTTGTACTCGCGGCGCAGGCTGATGTTTTCCCTTTCGATCGCTTCGTGGATCGCGAGTGCCGCATGCGCCGAGCGCACCGCGTGATCCTCGAGTGCGAGCGGCGCACCGAACAGCGCCATGAGGCCGTCGCCCAGGTACTGGTTCACGGTGCCGCCGTACCGATGCACGACTTCCGCCGCGACCCGCAGCACGCGGTCCATGATCGTATGCATCGCCTCGGCGTCCTGACGCTGCGAGAGCTCGGTGGAACCGGCGACGTCGCAGTGGAGCACGGTGACCTGCTTTCGCTCACCCTCCATGGCGCTGCGACTCTTGAGCACCGCGCGGACCAGATGGGGCGGCGTATAGGGCTGCAACGGCTTCCGCTCGGTCCGCGGGCGACTCTCGGTCGGCGTGCGCTCGCCGCCGGGCGCAGGACCGGGAGCGGGCGCAGACGATTCACGCCAGACGAGCACCCTCCCCTCTTCGTCCAACGCGAGCCGCCTTGCATCGACCAGCTCGGCCTTGAGATCCTCGACGAACGCGTCGTCGATCTCGAACCGGCGTTTGAGACCCCGGTACGAGAGCCGTCCCTCGTGACGCAGCAGCTCGGTCACTTCGGCGAGGACCTGGTCGAACGTCATTGGAGTCCTCCGCCCCACGGCCACTCGCGCAACCTGGCGGCGCGCCGTTCCACTGCGACCGCTCCGACGTAGCCGGCGCGCGGGGCAAGCCGCAGAAGGCGCCAACGAGTGACCTCACCTGGCCGGTCGGGAACGGCGAGCAGCCGGGGCGGCTCGTCGGGCCGCATCGTCACTGAGAAGCTGTCCAAGCGGCGCCGGAGGCCGTCCCCGCACGCCTTCAAGTAGGCCTCCTTGAGCGTCCATGCGGCGAAGAATGCCCCCGGCCGCAGCGCGCACGGAAGCGCGAGGTACGTCGCGGACTCTTCGCGTGAGAAGTATCGGCGCACGACCGCGTCCGAATCCGGTGGCGACCGCTGGAATTCGAGATCGATCCCGATCTCCGAGCGGCTCACCGCAAGCACGGCAAGACCGTGCGAGTGCGACAGATTGAAGCGCAGCGCCATCGGGTGCCGCTGCGGATCGAGCCGCGGCTTTCCCGCCGCGTCGACCACGATCACGACGCCCGCTGGCTCGACGCCGAGGTAGGCGCCCAAGATGGCCCGGGCCGCGGTGTGCGCCCTGGCGAATCGACGACGGTCGGCCGGGAAGCGGAATCGGGACGCCCGCGCCCGCTCCTCCGCGGAGAGCGCGCCACTCGAGAAGCCGGTGCCGTCCGGCCCATCGAGGGGAATGCTCCAAGCATGGACGTCGCCCGGGTCGAGCCCGAGCCCGAGTCCCTTTCCCCGAATTGCCCTGTCTGGGCCCATGACCCCGCTGCCGCAAACGCTCGCGTTGTTGGTGGAATACGGGCGCCACCTCGACGTCTCCGGATCGCGTCCGAAGACCCGAGGTGTCCTGCTTCGTGGTGCACCTGCGTCGGACCCGGCCGAGCACGAGCACCACGGATGCAGTCGACTATGGTGGATTCTACGCCCTCATCGAGCAGCCCCTCCACCGGCGCGGCGCCCCGACCCGACCGGGAGGACCGACCCCCCGGGGAGAACCGCCACCCCGTGTATTTGCGCCCTCTCCGGCACCCGCCCGGCGCCGTTGTGAATGCGTCACAGGGGGAACGGTACTTGCGACGACACCGGCGAGCCGCGTGCGCCTAGGCTGACATCAAGCTGGTCGCGGTGATCGGCCCAGAATCGGGAAGGTGCCCCAGCCCCGCCGCGACCGATGCGGACGATTTTGAGGGATTCACCATGACCGAACGACCGATTCTCAACCAGCAGCCCTCGCGCGGGGG
>Ga0209342_10008527_pt1 | contig 10280 bp, 9 predicted proteins | sample RifCSP16_2_FD_184023 | JGI IMG/M metagenome (GOLD analysis project Ga0209342, IMG submission 184023) | Soil microbial communities from Rifle, Colorado - Rifle CSP2_sed 16_2 (SPAdes) (version 2) | ecosystem: Environmental > Terrestrial > Deep subsurface > Rock core/Sediment | place: Rifle... | reverse complement strand
TCAACGGTATGGGGGGACTGCCGAGAAGTTCATCGGAGACGCCATCTTCGCCGTCTTTGGCGTGCCGCGGGCGCATGAAGACGATGCCGCGCGGGCCGTGCGGGCCGCGGTGGAGATGCGGGAAGCCCTTGAACACTTGAACCCAGCCTTCGCTCGGGAACTTGGCGTCCCGCTGGGGCTGCGCATCGCTATCGCCACCGGAGAGGCCGTGACTCCCGGTGAGGCGGGAGAGGACCGGCTGGTGGTAGGGGATCTGACCACACTCGCGGAGCGTCTCCAGCGCGCCGCCCCGCCCGACGGGATCGTCCTGAGCGAGCGGACCCACGCGCTCGTCGGCGCACTGGTGGAAGGAGAACTGCTTGGCCCGCTTGAGCTGAAGGGGTTCCCGGAGACGCAGCGGGCCGTGCTCCTGCGCCGGCTCCTTCCCGGGACACAGCCCCCGGGCGCCGGGCTCACCGCGCCGCTCGTGAACCGGGAGCGGGAACTCGCCGACCTGCTGACCGCCGGGGAGCGACTCCGCTCGGGGCAGGGAGAGATCGTCTTCCTCATCGGGGAGGCCGGGCTCGGCAAGTCCCGGCTCGCCGCGGAACTCCGAGACCGCCTCGGTCCCGGCGTCCGGTTCCTCGTCGGGCGCTGCCACGAATTCACCCAGAGCATCAGCCACGATCTCGTCCTCCAGCTCGTGCGGGCCTACCTGGAAATCGGAGAACTCGACCCGCCCGAAGATACGCGGCGGCAGCTCGAGCCTGCACTTGAGCGCCTCTTTGGCAGCGCGGTGCCGGAGGTCCGCCCGGCGCTGGAGCATCTCCTGGGGCTGGACGCCGCCGCCTTCGCCGAGCGAACGCGCGGGTTGCGTCTGGAGGACGTCCGCACGGACCTCCTGCGCGCGATCACGGCGTTCTGGGAGCGGGCGGGGCAGTCCCCGATCGTGCTGCTGGTAGAGGACCTCCACTGGGTGGACGCCGCCTCCGCAGGCGTGCTCCGCGTCCTATTTGAGGTCACCGAACGTACGTCCCTGATGCTACTCTGTGCCTTCCGTCCGGAGCGCCGATCCCTGGCGTGGGACCTCCGGGTGATCGCGGAACGCGACTACCCGCACCGGTATCAGGAGATCCGCCTCGGCCCGCTCTCCCCGGACGAGACCGAGCGGCTGGCCGCCGCCCTCCTGGAGCAGCTCACCCTCCCGATCGACCTCAAGAGCGCCGTGGCACAGCGGGCAGAAGGGAATCCCTTTTACGTCGAGGAGGTCGTCCGCTCACTGCGGCACCAGGGCGCGCCGGCCGTGCCGCGCGTTCCCGACACGCTGCAGGGCGTCCTTCAGGCCCGGCTGGACGCCCTCCCGACGGTGGCGCGGCGAGTCCTGCAGGCCGCCTCGGTGATCGGGCGGACCTTCCCCTTGCGCCTGCTCCAAGTCCTTGTCGGCACCGACGGGGATCTCCCGGCCCACCTCTCTCTCCTGCAACGGACAGACTTCCTGCGCGAGGTGCAGCGCCTCCCGGAGCCCTCCTTCGCCTTCAAACACGTCCTACTGCAGGAGGCGGCCTATCAAACCCTGCTGCGCAAGGAACGGAGGGAACTGCACCTACGGCTCGCCGAGGCCCTGGAGGGCGAGGCCGCGGGCACCGCCGCCTTGGCCCTCCTCGTGCATCACTGTCGCCAGGCGGAGGCCTGGGAGAAGGCCTTCCGCTACGCGGTGCAGGCGGGGGACGCGGCAGCTTCGCTCTCCGCACTGCAGGAGGCCCTGGAGTATTACGACACCGCTCTGAGAATCGCCGGAGAGCGGCCGGACAGTGTGTCGGATCACACCCTCCTGTTTCGCGCGCAGCTTTCGCGCTGCGAGATTCTGCCGTTCCTTGGACGGTACGAGGAGGCGCAACGCTCTTTCGAAGAACTGCTCGCCCAACATCCCGCGTCGGCGGCGCGAGCCCGGATCCACGGGGGCCTTGGACGACTGCACAACCTGCAGGGAAACTTGCGCCTGGCGCGCCGTCATCTGGAGCAGGCCCTGCACCTGTTGGAGTCGGACAGCGATCCTGGGGAGCGGGCGAGTGCGCACCGTGACCTGGCTCACGTCCTCGAGATGAAGCGTGACTATGCCCGGGCCCGCGATCACGCTGGGCGGGCGCTGGCGCTTGCGGAAACCCACGGTCTGCGCACGCACCTGCGCGAGGTCCGCCGTATTCTGTTCAGCATTCACTTCTACGCCGGAGACCTCGAGCAGGCGCTGCGCTATGCGGAGGAGACGCTGGCGCAGGCGCGGCAGGACAACGATCCGCTGGTCATCGGTCGGTCGCGGATAGACCTGGCCAACTTGCTGCTCTTCAAGGGAGATATCGTCGAGGCCCTGCGGCAGGCCGGCGAGGCCGTCGAACTCAGCGCGCGGCTGCGGCTGGACGTGCCGCTGATTCTGGCACAGACGACGCTGGCGCAGATCTACGTGGAACAGGGACGCGTCGCCGAGGCCGCGGAGATCATCGACATGGTTCAAGATCTCGTGCAGCAGCGGCGAATGGGGCCGCGCTGGCACGCGGCGGCGCAGCGCGGGCGGGCGCTGATTGCCCTGGCGCGCGGAGATTGGGCGGCGGCCGTCGAACACCTGGACGATGCTAAAGCGCAAGACGAGCGGGCCGGCATTGCCCGAAACCTGCCGAAGATCCACCGACTGCTCGCCGAAGCGTACCTGGGCCTGGAGGACCTCACTACGGCGCGCACGCATGCGCTCGCGGTGAAGCGCCTGGAGCGGGGCGGCGGTCCCATCGAGAAGCCTGGCGCGCTGCGTGTGCTGGGGATGATCGCCCGCGAACGCGGCACGCTCAAGCGCGCCGTCGCATTGCTGGAGGAAGGCCGCTCCCTGATGGCGCCGCGGCGGGGCAGCGGCGAGTACGCCCGGACGCTGGTGGAACTGGCCCGTACGGTTGCTCGGATGGGGCGCCGCGAGGAGGCGCGGCGGCTGATGGAGGAAAGCCTGGCGATCTACCGTCGCCTGGAAGCAGTGCCGCTGCTCGAGGCGACGCAGGAACTGGCGGCGCAGCTGTGAGCAAAGGGGGGAGTGGCATGGAAGGTCGCGGATGGGCACTGATCACGGTGGACGCACACCTCAAGGACGCCGCCTTCCGGGCGGTGGTCGATCTCGCGCGGGAATGGCAGTGGAGACACAGCTATCAGATCAAGCGAGTGGATGTCGTCGAGCGGCTGACGGGGAAGGGCCCGGCCTACAGCCTCTTCGTGGCCGTCAAGACGCAATCGGAGGACCAGCTCCCGGACGCATTCAACGCCATTCTGAAGCAGTTGCCGACCAACCACCCACCGGATGTGGACGGGTACCGCGCCAGGAACTCGCTGGAGATCGACTGGTAACGGCGCGGCGGGAGATTACCCGCCGGCTAGGTCGACGACAATCCCGAAGGGATCGGTGACGGTCAGGGCGCCGTCCGCCTTCGCGAAGGGCACGTCGCGCGCGGTCAGGTGCTGTTCCAGCGCCGGGAGCGCGGCGGCCGGGATGCGCCAGCCATAACGCAGAAGGCCCGTCGCACCGGGCGGAGCGGGACGGCGCGATCCCCAGGTGTTCAGACCGAGGTGATGGTGGTAGTCTCCGGCCGCCAGAAAGAGCGCGCCCGGATAACTGCGCTGCGTCACGTTCAGGCCCAGCGCGCCAGCGTAGAAGGTCTCCCCGACCTCTAGGTCGTGCACGCTGAAATGCATGTGCCCCAGGATCGTGGCCGGGTGCAGTGGCGCGGTGGCCGGGGCGGTGGCGAGCAGGCTCTTAGTGTCCACCGGCTCGGTTACCATGGCGACGCCCTCGCGCACTCGCGGCCACTCCTCTCGGGGACGGTCGCGGGCGAGTTCAATGCCGTTCCCTTCCGGGTCGCGGAGGTAGAGGGCCTCGGAGACGCCGTGGTCGCCTGCGCCGTCCAGCGGCCAGCCCGCTTCGAGCAAACGCCGCAGGAGCGCGGCCAGCGCGGCGCGGTCGGGGAGGAGGAGGGCGAAGTGATAGAGGCCGACGGAGCGCGCGGGGCGGCGCGGCGCTGCGGGATCGACTTCAAGCGTGAGGGTGGAGGCGCCTCCCTCGGGGCGGAGGCGAAGAGTGTTGCCCTGCGCCTCGACCTGCAGGCCGAGCACGTCCCGGTAGAAGCGCAGTGCCGCCTCGCGGTCGCGGACGCGCAGCGCAAGGCCGGTCAGACCCGCCACGGCGGGCATCTGAAAGGTCACCTGGTTCCCTCCTTCCGCCTATCCTATCATCACGGGGACAGCAGTCGAGCGGCCGTGACGTCCAGGAGGAGGAGCGATGGGTCAGGAAGCGTGGTGTACGATGCGTTCCGGCCGGAAGGCCGCCCGCGGGAAGGCCTTGCTGGAACACAATGCGCTGATCTTCCGCGGCGACCTGCGGCTGGTCATCCCGTTCAAGGAGATCGCCTCCGTCGCGGCGGCCCGGGGCGCGCTGCGCGTGACATTCTCTGGCGGCACCGCCACCTTCCAGTTGGGACCGCTGGCCGAACGGTGGGTCGAGCGGATCCGCGCGCCCAAGAGCCTCGTAGATAAGTTGGGGGTGAAGCCGGGCGCACGTGTCGCCGTACTCGGCATCACCGATGCGGCCTTCCGGCGGCAACTGCGGGAGCGCACAACGGACATGGCCGTGGGCCGGCCGCGCCCGGGATCGGATCTCATCTTCCTGCTGGCCGAGCGGAAGCACGCGCTGCGGCGGCTGCGCGCGCTGCGCTCCCGGCTGAAACCCAACGGGGCGATCTGGGTCGTGGCACCCAAGGGTCGGGGCGCGGTTCGCGAGGCCGACGTCCTGGCCGCAGGGAAACCGGCGGGGCTCGTGGACGTGAAGGTGGTGGCGTTCTCGAAGACGCACACCGCGCACAAGTTCGTGATTCCCGTGGCCCAGCGGGAGAGTCGTCCAGGGCTCGCTGTTACACCGCTGTGACGCGGGTAGGATATCAGCGAGGGAGGAGGTGAGAGCATGGTTCGCATGATTGCCGGAGTCATCGTGGCCGGGGTGCTGGTCCTGGGGCTCGCGGCGGCGGGCTACGCGCCGTACCACACGCAGAAGCCGGCGGCGGCCGCGGCCGACGTGAAGACGCAGCTCAATACGGCGGTCACCCACTCGGGATTCGCTGCCGACGGCACCAGTATGGCCTACGTGCAGCAGCACCTGGGCCACGCCCTCAACTGCATCGAGGGGAAGGGCGGCAAGAACTTCAACGCGTCTTGGGGGAATGTCTGTGAGGGACAGGGCAGTGGGATCCTGACAGACTTGAGGGGCGCCTCGGGGAGCGCGGCCGTCATGCCGCTGGTGCAGCACGCCGACGAGCTCGCCGTGAGCGGGGTGAAGAGCAGCGACCTCACCACGGCGCGACTGGCGGCCAGGGGCGTTCAGGCCCTGCTCAAGGTCGTCGCGGAGAACGTGAAGTAGCCTTTCTGGGGGTGCTAGTATTTGGTGGGCCCCCGGGCGAGCACGACGATGCCCGAGGGGTCGACCGTGAAGCGGCGCGCGTCCTGCGCGGGATCGTAGCCGATGGTCAAGCCGCTCTCGATGATGTTGTACCGGTCGGCGATCACCCGCCGCAGGCGTGCGCCTTGCTGCACCACCGTGTGATCCATCACCAGCGAGTCCTCGATCACCGCGCCGGGCTCCACCCGCACGTTCCGGCCGAGGATCGACCGCCGCACTATGGCCTGCTCTACGTGTGAGCCCTCTCCGATCAGCACGTCTTCGACCTCACCGCCGATGATGCGCGCGGAGGGGCCGGGGTAGGCGCCGGTGAGAATCGGCCAGCGGGGATTGTCCAGGTTCAGCCGGGGCTCCGGCCCCAGCAGGTCCATGTTGGCGTCCCAGTAGGCGGCGATGGAGCCCACATCCCGCCAGTAGCCCTCTTCCTCGTAGGGGTGCACGCCGGCGACATCGTTCTCCATGAACGGATAGGCGTAGACCTTCGACCGGGGCACGAGTTCCGGGATGATCGTCCGTCCGAAGTCGTGGTCGGTGCTGCGCTGTGCGTCGTCCAGCAACGCCTCCACCAGCGCCTCCCGAGTGAACAGGTAGTTGCCCATGGAGGAGAGCGCGCGCGTGGGGTCGCCGGGCATGGGCACGGGGCGGGGCGGTTTCTCCGCAAAACCGACGATGCGGTTGTCGCGGTCCACCTCGATGCTCCCAAAGCCCGCGGCGCGGTCGATCGGCACCGGCAGCGCCGCCACCGTGACACCGGCCTCGCGCTCCAGGTGGAAGGACAGCATCTGCCCGACGTCCATGCGGTAGATGTGGTCCGCGCCGAAGATGGCCACGATGTCCGGGTGGAAATCGCGGAGGAGGTTCAGGTTCTGGTAGACGGCGTCCGCCGTGCCCTGATACCAGATCTCGCTGCGGCGCATCTGCGGCGGCACCGTGATGACGAAGTGGTCCGGCAGCGCCCCCAGTCGCCAGCCGTGGCGCAGGTGTTCGATCAGCGACTGCGCCTTGTACTGGATGAGGACGTACAGGGCGTAGATCCCCGAGTTCACGAAGTTGCTGAGGACGAAGTCCACGATGCGGTACTTGCCGCCGAAGGGCACCGCGGGCTTGCTGCGGTCGCGGGTAAGCGGGAAGAGCCGTTCGCCTTTACCGCCGGCGAGGATGAAGGCCAGCACGCGGGCTTGGGTCACGTTGCCTCCCGGGGATCTACCGCAACTCCCTTAGCCAGAGCATACTACACTCGTGGACGCGCTCGAGGCGCGGAGTGAGCGGCCCCGTCCCCGCAGCCAGGGGACGGTCTGGCTGGTGGCGCTGGCGGTCGCGCTGCCGGTCGTGGCCCTGCTGGCGTACGGGTTTACGCGCAACCCGCGGGCCCTGCCGTCGCCACTGGTCGGCCGCCCCGCGCCGGTCTTCCGGATCGCGGGGTTTGACGGCGCGGCCATCGACACCGCTGCGCTGCGCGGCCGCATCCTGGTCGTCAACTTCTGGGCCTCCTGGTGTTATCCAGCCTGCTATGAGGAAGCGCCCCGCCTGCAGCGCGTCTGGGAGCAGTACCGCGACCGCGGCGTGATGGTCATCGGGGTGAACATCCAGGATCGCGAAGGTCCCGCCCGCGAGTTCATCCGCCGCTTCGAGCAGACGTTCCCCAACGGGATGGACCAGACGGGGCGGGTGAGCATCGACTTCGGTGTCTATGGCGTCCCCGAGACGTTCGTCATCGATCAGGAGGGGCGCATTGTCGGGAAGTACGACGGCGCGGTGACGGAGGAGTGGCTCCGCTCGCACATCGAGCGCCTACGCGGCGGCTCCGCGCCGCGCCCGTGATGGAGGAACGATCGTGGCCCACCGCGACTGGTACTGCGAGGACGTGCTCTCGGGGAAGCTCCCGGTGCAGACGGCCTGGGAAGATGAGTGGGCGCCACGCCGCACATGCACTGGCACGTGGTGGGTCCCGGCATCCTGGAGTAGGCCCCTCCCCGAAGGCTACGGACCGCCTGATTCCGGACGCTCTGCTGCCGCCTCTCCCGGGCGGACGGTGCGGCGGATGAAGGCAACCGCCACGGCCAGAGCGACGAGCAGGACCACGACGGGCGCGGTCCAGAGAATCCAGCCCAGACCCTGGCGCGGCGGGTCCAGCAGAATCCACTCCCCGTAGCGGCTGACGAAGTAGGCGACGATCGCCTCCGGGGATTCCCCCTGCTCCAGTTTCGTGCGGATGAGCGCGCGCATCTGCGCCGCAAGCTCCGAGGGGGAGTCGGCGACGCTCTCGTTCTGGCAGACGGGGCAGCGGAGGCGGGAGGCGATGGCCCGTACCTGTTTGTCCAGCACCGACGACTGCGCGAGCACGGGGGCTGGTGAGGCGACCGCCACCCACGCCGCCACCAGCATGATGACCGCGGAGAGACCCGCTAGCCGCGCCGTCCCGGCCATATGCTGATCAGCCCCGCCAGCGCCATCAGTAGCCCGCCCGTCCAGATCCAGGGCACCAGGGGATTAGTGATCGCTTTGAGCACAACCGACCCGTCCGGCCCCACGGCCAAGAGCACCAGGTAGAGGTCGCCGCGCCAGGTGGAGCGCACGGCAGGCGTAGGGATCGGCGTGCGCTGCTGGGGGTAGAGGCGTTCGGACGGATACAGGGTGGCAATGGCCGGTACCGCCGCCGCCGGCCGCGAGGGCGCCGCCTCGAGGGACTTGGGCGGCAGAATCGAGACCGCCGCGGCGACAACCAGCTTGTCCGGATGCCGGCTCAACGCGGCACCGTCATAGCGCAGGAGGTAGCCGGGGACGCTGAAGGCCTCACCCCGCCTCACGGTGTGGTCGCTCTCCGTGCGGTACGCGGAGGACGCCGCCACCCCCGCGAGCGCCAGCGCCAGCCCCAGATGTGCCAGGTAGCCGGCGTAGCGCCGCCGGTTGGCGGAGAAGAGCGCGACGAGCGCCAAGGGATAGGGCTGGCCCTCGGCCCGTCCCACGGCACGGGCTCCTCGGTGAAACTCGGCCAGCTGTGCTGCGGCCGCGAAGATGATCACGGCGAGCGCTCCCAGCGTGAGGCCGCGCACGCCCGTTACGCCCAGCACCGCGACGAGTGCTGCGCTGAGCAGCCCCGGGCCGACAAACCGGCGCAGGGCACCGCGCGGAGCGGGTCCCCAGGGCAGGAGTGTCGCAGTCGCCATCAGGATCAGCAGGGCCATCGCCAGCGGCACGGTCAGCCGGTTGAAGAACGGCGGGCCGACGGTGAGTTTGACCCCGGCCACGGCCTCCGCCAGCAGCGGGAAGGTCGTCCCGATAAAGATGGTGGCGGCGATCGCCAGCAACACCACGTTGTTCAGCAGAAAGAGGCTCTCCCGGCTGACGTAGGCGGGGAGGCTGCCCGTGTCCCGCACCTCGTCCCGGCGCAGCAGCAGGACGCCCACGGAAAACACGAGCACCGCGCCGATAAAGATGAGGAAGAGCGGGCCGATCAGCGACTGCGTGAAGTCGTGGACCGAGCCGAGAATCCCGCTGCGCGTGAGGAACGTGCCGAAGATCGTGAGGAGGAAGGTGACGATGATGAGCGCGTGATTCCATAATCGGAGGAGCCGCCGCCGCTCCTGCACCATTACCGAATGCAGGAAGGCCGTGGCCACCAGCCAGGGCATGAAGGCGGCATTCTCCACGGGGTCCCAGGCCCAGTAACCGCCCCAGCCCAGGACCTCGTAGGACCACCACGCGCCCAGGATGATGCCGGCGCCGAGGAAAGACCACGCCGCCACGGTCCAGCGCCGCGTGACGGTCATCCATTCGTCCCGCAGGGTGCGCGAGAGCAGCGCGGCCACCGCGAAGGCGTAGGGCACGGCGAAGCCGACGTACCCCAGATAGAGGAAGGGCGGGTGGACGGCCATCAGCGGGTGATTCGCCAGCAGGGGATTCAGGCCGCGCCCGTCCGGGGGAGCGGGGGAGAGGCGGCCAAACGGACTGGCTGGGCCGAGCATCAGCAAGAGAAAGAAAGAGGTGATGCCCAGGAGGACCGCCAGCGCCAGCGGCACCGTTTCCTGGTGGCGGCCGCGATACCGCACGGCGACGAGCGCCGCGTACCCGGCCAGCACCCACGCCCACAGGAGGATCGAACCTTCGAGGGCGCCCCACAGGCCGATAATCCGGAACAGCAGCGGGGTAGCGCGGTTGATGTTTGCGGCGACGTAGCGGACGGAGAAGTCGACACCGATCAGCGCGACCTCCAGGGCGACCACCGCCGCGGTCACGGCGACAAAGAGGGCGATCACCGCCCAGTGTCCCCGGTCGATCAGGCGCTGGTCCCCCCGCCCGCGCCCCCGCAGCAGAAAGATCAGGCCGGCCAGCGACGAGACCGCCGCGGCGGCGATGGCGGTGGAGCCCAGGATCGAGATCATGGCGGCGCGTACTCCTCCGAGTGCTTGACGATGATCGAGCGCGCCCGGACCACTCCGGCCTGATCCCATGTCCCCTCGACAATGGCGCCCTGGCCCTCGGTGAACAGGCCCGGAGGGGCGCCGTGGTACTGCACGGGGACGGTGGCCGAGCCGTCGGTGAGGCGGAAGCGCAGCTCCAGCGTCACCGGGTCCCAGGTCTTTGAGCCCGGCACAACCCGCCCGCCGACGCGGATCGTCTTCTCCCGCGCCTGCTCCGCCTGGGCCAACAGTTCACTCGGGGTGATGTAGTAGACGACGGCGCCGCGGATCCCCCCGATGATCACATAGATGAGCGCCGCCACGACGACGACGGCGGCGATGAGCAGGCGGGTCCGCCTCATCATCGGACGGTCAGCGCCTCGGCCGAGCCAGATGGCTCCCCCTGTGCGCGGAGATCGGCCTCG
>Ga0209342_10008526_pt1 | contig 10280 bp, 6 predicted proteins | sample RifCSP16_2_FD_184023 | JGI IMG/M metagenome (GOLD analysis project Ga0209342, IMG submission 184023) | Soil microbial communities from Rifle, Colorado - Rifle CSP2_sed 16_2 (SPAdes) (version 2) | ecosystem: Environmental > Terrestrial > Deep subsurface > Rock core/Sediment | place: Rifle... | reverse complement strand
CCTTGCGGAGGATATTAACTTCCCCCCACCCAAGCTCACCGGCTGTAACTGGCGCGAGTACGAGACAACGGCGGCCAACCAAGTGGTTGAACGTGCACTTGATGCACAAGTAATTATCACCAATAAGGTCCCCTTGCGGGGTGAATTAATCAGCCGGCTACCGGTATTGCAACTGATTGCCGTGGCCGCGACCGGCGTTGACCATATCGATATTGCGGCGGCTCAACAACGTAATATAGCCGTTTGCAACGTCAGTAATTACGCACAGCACAGCGTGGTAGAACATGTGTTTAGTATGCTGCTCGCCTTGCGCCGCCATACCCCTGCTTACCATCAGGCAGTACTACGCGGCGACTGGTCGCGATCGGATAACTTTACGCTGCATGGCGCGCCTATTCACGAATTGCGCGGCTCGACGCTGGGCGTTATCGGCACAGGTAATCTCGGCCAAGCCGTTGCGCATCTGGCCGATGCCATGGGGATGTATGTGCTGCTGGCGGAAAAACGCGGCGCGCAATTTACCCGCCCTGCCCACGCACCTTTTGAGGAAGTATTGTATAACAGCGACGTGCTCACCCTGCATGTGCCGCTCACCCCGCAAACGCGTCATTTAATTGGTCGCGCTGAACTGGCCTCCATGAAACCCAACGCCATTCTCATCAATACCGCGCGCGGCGGTGTGGTCGATGAAGCCGCGCTGGCCGATGCGTTGCGTGCCGGGCACATCGGCGGTGCTTGTATCGATGTATTGAATGAAGAACCGCCGCCACCCGATCACCCACTATTGGCGGCGGATTTGCCTAATCTCCTTATCACGCCGCATATTGCCTGGGCTAGCATAGAGGCCCAACAAAGATTGGCGGCGGAGGTCGTGGCCAATATCGAGGCCTATTTTAGCGGCAAGCAGCGTAATCGGATTGTTTGACCAAACGCGCGATGCACCTATGACTAGCGGCCACGGGCACAGCCAGAGATTATATTATGCCGAAGAGTTTGAGCAGGATAATCGCGCTGATCGGCACGCCTAGTATCCACAGTAAGATCATTCTCATATCGCACCCTCCTGGGGACAACATTTATGGATGAATCAACTTACACAGCTTATACATGTAATTAAAAGGTGCGTAAAAACGCCACTTTGTATTAATTTTTTGCCTGTCAGCGAAAATGTGCAGCTAAATCAAACTCCAAAATATACATTATTTTATGCAACAATTTTATGACCGGATGGCCTCTGGAAGGTTCCATGGTGACAATCTAGCCGTATCCCACACATGGCCCGTATTAGCCGCAAAGGCAGCCCCCGGAATTCTGTCCTACCACACGAGATCATTCTCCCAATAGTTCGCTTAAAGGCTGCATGGGTTCGATACGGTCACAGATGGCCTTGATCACCATCATGATTGGAATGGCCAGTAAAACCCCCCATACTCCCCACAACCATGTCCAGAACAACAAGCCAATAAATACCACTGCGGCATTCATACGGGCGGCGCGGCTGGTGAGCCACGGGGTAAGCAGAAAACCTTCCAGACTGGTAATCACCAGGGATATGCCTGATATCAGCAAGGCCATGGTGAAGGTGCCGAATTGCAGGAAGGCGACCAAGGCGATACCGCCCGTTACAATGACCGGACCCAGATAGGGAATACTATTAAGCAGTCCCGCGGCAATGGCCCATACGCCAGCGTGTTCCAGTCCCATCCAGCGGAAGGCAATCCAGCTAGCCACGCCCACCAAGGCACTGGTAAATACCTGGACCAGCATATAGCGCTGAATCTGGGTGTTAATGTCATCCAGAATATGCACGGTAATCTTTTTCTCGCTCAAGGTCGGGCCGGCAATTTTTACCAGCTTGCGTTTATAGAGATCACCGGCAACCAACAGGAAATAAACGAGGAACAACACCATTACTACTTGACCGAGCACCATGAGCGCACCCATCGATCCCAACCAAAGATAACTGCGCACATCCAAGGCCGGCTCCTCAATCTGTACGCGCATTACCTCCTTATTCACAATCGTGCCCATACCCGTTGCCTCGGCGGTAGCCTGTTCCAAGTCCGAGGCTGCCTTCTGCATCTTTTCAATAGCACCCGCGCCACCACTCTGTCCCTTATGCAGCGACCGCGTGAATTTCTGTACCGCTGTCGGCAACTGCTCGACCACAACGGCTACATCATCACGCAAGGTGTAAACAGAATAACTTATCCCGCCCACAATAGTGATCAGCACGATAGCCGCGCCTAATACGCGCGGAACCTTCAAGTTTTCCAGCCCGGTAACGAGAGGACTTAGTGCATACGTGATTAATATGCCTACTACCAGTGGGATAAAAAAGGCCTGCCCCCATTGCAGCACAAACATGGTCGCGAAGGCAGTGAGAATCCACAAGGAGATATTTCGTACAGACGGGGGACCACGAACCTCTAACTGCTCAGGCGGGGCATCAACAGGCGCCGCCGTTGGGGCGCTATCCATGTTCTCCACTTTTGCACTGCCTTGCATATGCGCTCCTTGCCTCACGCAATTCGATATTTAACCAACGACGCTTGCTGCCCCGTCATTAGCAATGACGGGCGTATCCAAGGCCGCATAGACAGGAGCAGCTTAACTTCTGCATTTACAGCAAGCAGGTTAAACGAGTGCTACGATCGCTTGGCGCCGATGACGACCAATACTATCCCGCCTACTAACGCTAATGCACCCAACACCGGCGGCAGCGGTATGGTTTTTTCGGTATCGGCCGTAGCCTCCAGCGGGCCAATATCAATCACCTTCTCGCGGGTCGTATAGGTAATGCCCTGGTAAGCAAGCGCTACTACACCAAGCACAATTAATATGATGCCGATCATGGTCGCTGATTTCATAAAATACCTCCTGGCGATATTATTTTTAGAATGTCATACCGGCTTACGACCCTGAATGATGCGAATGAGCACAACGATAATGGCAATGACCAGCAGGATGTGAATGAAGCCGCCGATGGTGTAGGAGGTCACTATTCCTAGCGCCCATAAGATGAGTAGAATAACCGCGATAGTCCATAAAATATCCATATTAAGCTCCTTCCTTTTGAGTAAGTGCCGGATGACGGCTTGCTTCCCCTGCTACATTAAGCGACATCTTGGCTGGAAATGCAAATAGTTTGCTATTTCAAACCATGGTGAAACGGCCCGCCCATAAACCAGCCAATTTAGTATCAATAAGTTTACACTTAGAGAAGACGGCGGTCTGTTTAGCGGGACAATTTTGTTGGAAAGATGGCTACTTTACAGGATAGCCGCCTGGCGAGCCAACAAGCGTAGGGTCAATTAGGTGACAGCCGTAATCCACCAAGATTTCGTTAATATTCCAACCGTTGTCATGCGGTGCAGTAACTTCAAAGTTCCAAGAAAATCAATGGGGTCTACCATAGAATTTGTGGATGACACCCGCTGGCAAGAAGCGTAGCATTTTCTGCTGGCGGGGGCGTGGCTCATGGGGTCCGTGGTTTGGCGACAAATGTCACTCGGCTCTGAAATGCCGCCCCCGTCATCCACATCATCCGTTACGCCTGCCGGGATGGTGCCAATCGTGAGATCGTGGCTCTGCATGTAGACGCGACGTGCGGATGATTTCTCACCGCATAACCTGGTCAGGAGCCACCGATGAACCCACAAACCCTACGCGTCGGCATCGACGTCGGCAGCGCGCGTCACCGCGTGGCTGTTGGGCTGCCCGACGGCCAGCTCATCGACGAATTCGACATTGAGCATCATGCCGACGGTTTTAGTCAATTCTTTCAACGCATCAATACCCACGAAGATCGTCACCGGTTGCCGGTGAGCGTCGCCATGGAAGGCCACAACGGCTGGGCGAGGCCGCTCGATGGCCAGATACGGCGCCGTGGCTGGCAACTCTACAACGTCAACAACCTCAAGTTGGCGCGCTACAAAGAGATTTTCCCTGCGCCCGCCAAGACCGATACCATCGATGCACGACGCATTCTCGAACTGTTCCAACTCTCTGCCCACCTACCCGTCGCGCGCAACGCATTGCAAGAAATTGCCCCGACACCTGCCGTGAACGACAAGCTCAAGCGCTTGACCCGGCGACGCAAGCAACTGGTAGTCGAGCGCGTTCGTATCGTCAACCGCTTGCACGCTGACTTGCACGCCATTTCGCCGGGGCTTGCCGCCAGCACCGGCGATGTTGCCAACGTCTGGTTTCTGAATTTCTTGACCTGCCGGGACGCGTTACCCGAGCTCGCCAAGCTGCACATGAAAAGTCTGTTGGCGATCCCCGCTGTGGGACAGAAATACGCAAGCCGGATTCAAGCCTGGCAACACCATGCCAGCTTCGCGCCCGAGGTGGAATTCGTCGGCGCCATGATCCAGCAAGATGCCCGCCGTGTGCAAGCACTGAACGCCGACATCAAGACACTGGATTGCAGCATCCAGGCAACAGCACTGGATTCCGCCCTGGCTCAGACGATGCTCTCCATTCCGGGCTTTGGCGATACCTCGGCGGCGGAACTGGCGGGCGAGATCGGGACGATGGATCGCTTTGAGTCGGAGGCAGGGCTTGCGGTGTATGCCGGCATGGCGGCGCTCGACAACAGTTCGGGCAAGAAGACCGCCGCGCGAGCGCCGAGGCAGGTGAACACAAGGGCCAAGGCGGCAATGATGGTAGCGCTCGCGCGGCATTACCCGCAAGTGGGCGCATCGCGGGCTTACTACAACAAGAAACGCGCCGAGGGCAAGAAGCATAATCAGGCAGTTCGTGCGTTAGGACGACACCTGATTCGCGTCATATGGGCGTTGGTGAAAAGCGGCAGAAAATACGAAGATCGCTCAAAAAATACTTGAAAATTCTAGCGGGATGTTCAGACTCGATTGATTTACAAGGTTAACGACCATTGCCAGCCCCCAGCTTCAAAAATTAGGCCTTCCACATCAGTCTTGATCAAAATCAATCGAGTCTGACCCCATTGATTTTTACTATTAGGCTATGTGACCAAGACCCGCGCAAGGCGCGGGCCGACGCCGAAGCTGCAGCAGCAATTGGCGCGCATCGCGCAGTTGCCGAAGGCGCAACAGCGCTTTGTCATCCAGTTGCTAGAGGGGCTGTTAAATCAGCATCAACAGGCGGCTTGAGCGAATGAAAAACCCGGCGCAGGCCGGGTTTGAAAGCGGGGGTTATTTCTTTATCAGTATTCGGCGCAATATCGATTGCGACTTACGCGGGTTGGAGTGAGGGGGTTATTCTAGGTGCGTGGGTATGCTGGCTTTTTTAGGCTATCGAAAATTTCAACACATTGACTACCTTGAAATGCGCACACACTTCTAATGCTGCGCTCAATTTCAATTAGTTCACTACTATCTAAATAATCTACGAAGCCCGAAATCACTTTTTTATAATTTTTAATATTGTTCCATTGGCCCACCACAATTTCAGGGTGCTGTTTAAATAACTTAAAGAGTTGGTCATCCATGTATTCAGCATAATCTCCGTCTGCATACGTCTTCAAATTAAAATACCGATCAACAGCGAGCCGGTTATTCTTAATTACAAGACTAAATAACTCGTCAATAAACGTATTCGCAGGGCCATTGACAGAAAAGATAGAGGGTAAAGGCTCATTGTGTTTCTGAGCATATGACATGATGCCATCAGCGGCCCACAAAATTCGTATTTCTTTTTCAGTATGCGGGAAAGTTTTTAGAAATCCTTCAACCCCCCTTCTGTCCTCGGCCAAGTAAGCAACTAGCTGGCATAAAAGTTTTCCTAGCTGATCTTCCGTTACGCAACAGGTTGAAAGGACAGTTGCGTTTCTCTCTTTGTAAGCTTGGTCTAGCGTTTTACTAAATTGAAAATACTGAATATCACTGGCCTTGATATCTTTCTCTAAATGGCATAACTCTTCGCTTTGCGCCCCCTCAGTAAAAATCAGAAGGCCGCCTACAATCATTAAGTTAAGTAACAATAATGGTTTCATTACCATACCGATATTACCGTAATAGGATCGCGTAACCGAGGATTAGGATTATTGCTTAGCCTGTCGAGCAGTTCGGTAGCATCATCTGTGGTACGGATGCATCCCTCTGTCTTGGATTGAGGCCCACTTCTGCCCGAGTGTATGCCCATTCCTGTACGGCCAGGAACGTCAAATATAAAATTACCAAAGGAACCATAAGGGCCGTCAGGACCACTTTCCGGATGGGCTTTCCATCTGTCAAAAGGAAATGTGCCGCTGGGCCAAGGGCCGTTGCTAGTAGAGGTGGTGTTATTACCCGCCGGGAATTGATGCACCTTTGTGCTGCCACCCTCGTAAACGGTGACGGTTTGATTCCTACTATCGTAAGTAACTTGGGCCAATCCGAGGGGATCAATAAAACTCAGCGGATTGTTACTAACATAGGTGTACGGGTTCAGCCCACCCGCCAGCCCAATCGGGTCACTCTGGATATAACGGCCTGTTTGAGAGTCATAATCCCTTGCCATGTTGTAGTACAGACCGGTTTCTTTATCGAAGTATTGGCCTGGGAACCTTAAATTATAGTTAAATTTGACTAAATCCCCATCAGGATCTTCATTAGCTGCACCTACCCCAAAAGGATCGCTATCCCAACGCCAAACTATCCGGTTGCTGGTATCGGTAATAACTCTAGGAGCATTCAAATGATCGGCATGGATGTAATAAATATTGTTCCCCCTGAGTACTGCTACGGGGACATTTTCAAGGTAAATTGTTTCTTCGATAGGTAATCCGCTAGCATCGTATTCTCCGATCAAATGCCCCGATTCGTCATACATGAAAACATTCATGCCGCTAACTACGCCAGCCCCATATTTTCGTACCCGCTGTCCGAGGCCGTTAATCTTGTAATAGTTATTACTGGCGCCATAGCTAACCCGTGCTAATCTACCCGTCGCACTATAGATGTAACTATGGCCATTATCTTGGATTAAACTACCCGCCGCATTATAGGTATATGTGCTGAAAATCGGGCCGTTGATCTGATTGAGCCGATTGCTGGCTGAGGCATAGGTGTAAGGGTAAGTATTTGCATCTATACTCAGTGCAGTGCGATTCCCATTGCTATCGTAGCTGTAGCTTTGATTTGTAGTAGGTGTACTGTATTGAATAAGCCGATCTAGAGAGTCATAGCTGAGACTTTGATTAACCGGTATCGTCATTCCGGTTATCCTGTCCGCCGCATCGTAGCTCAAGGTACGCATGCTAGTGCCAAGGACATAAGAAACCAATCTGCCGTCCTGATCGAATTGGCGGGTGTAATTTACACCGTTACCCCATTGCCAATTTTTTGCCGCCCCAAATGGCTGATGTTGGACATTGTTAAGGAGGGGCTGAGCAGCCACGGCTATGGCGCTAACTTGGCCTTGATTATAACTGTACTGAATTACTTTACCGGAAGGGTACGTTATGCTGGCAAGTTGACCCTGACCATTATAAGTATAACTGATCCTCAAACTGAGACCGCCGCCAGTTTGCTGCTTTTGTGTGACTCTTCCTTGTGTGTCATAACTCCACAACGTATCACCATTAGGATCATAAATCCGATAGAGACGCCCAACGGCATTCGCTGCGCCATCGTACAAAAAGGAGACTAAGGCTCCATCAGCATAGGTGATCTTTTTAACACGATTGAGTGCATCGTAGATATAGGTGGTAAGTTTCCCTAGGGCATCAGTCTCTGTTTTAGGATTGCCCGCCTCGTCATAGGTACGGCTTGTCATACCGCTGTCTGGACTTTGAACTTGGCTAAGGTTACCTAAACCGTCATAGTTGTAGGCCGTTGAAAGACCTTTTGGATCGATCACTTGGGTGATCTGATCATTTGCATCATAGGTATATTGGGTAGCTCCGTTGCTTGGATCAACGACTTGAATTAAGCGATTTAAGGAATCATAGATATTATTGATAGCATGGTTTAAGGGATCGATAGCTCCTGTATTATTGCCATTATTATCGTAGGAGTAATTTGTAATTTGGCTCTGCGCGCCAATATCTTGGGCTAAACGATTGAGTTGGTTGTAAACGTGAGCGCGTGTTTGGGTTAACGTATTATTGGCATCAAATATTTCCTCTTTGAGCCGGTTTCCCATTGAATCCAACGTGTATACAATACGATTATCTAAGCTGTCACTGATTTGTATCAGTCGATGCGCTGAGTCATAGCTATAGTTTAAGTAAGCTCCTGTTGGCAAAGTTATACTCGCAATCTGCCCAACAGTATTATAGGTATAGCTGGTAACTTCAGTTCCTATGGTGCTGCTAATCAGCCGTCCTCGAGTATCGTATTGAAGTTGCGTTACTAATCCATTAGGCTCTTTTATGGTAAGCGGATGACCGTGCGCGTCATAGGACGTAATTTGGGTTACCTGATTAAGCGCATTGATTATAGAGGTTAAGTTGCCCGACGCGTCGTAAGTATAGGTGGTAATATCTGTCATATCTAACCGCGGGCCATTTACCGAGGTCATCAAACCTTGTGCGTTATAGATATACTTCCAGGTACGCGCAAGTCCGCCAGCGCTGATAGTTCTCTGTAGAAGATTTCCTTGGGTATCGTAATCCAGCGTTATAACGCGATTTGGCTGCGTGATCTTTACAGGCAAACGAAATATGGGGTGTCATTCGGTCGCTATAGTGCGTGCTAACGCTGTATCCGCAGCCTCTGTACGACTAATTTCCAATCCTCTCTGATCGTGTATATAAGTAGTTTTATTGCTATTAAAATCCGTTCTACTAGAAACAAAACCATTTGCATCATACGTGGCCATGCTACTTTGGCTACCACAAGCGCTGCATGCCGCGTTGATAGCAGTATTCTTTACTTCACCACCCAGTGTGTCAAAACTGTAATTTCTTAGCATACCTAAAGCATCGGTAACACTACCGGTACCATCAGTACCATAGCTTATACTGACCCTCTCAGCTCCATCGGCATGCTCCGAGATTACAGCCCTGCCCTGTGCATCGTAAGTATAGGTAGCGAAACGGGAGCCACTTTCATCAATAATGCCCGTCAAGGCATATGGATAAGTAGTATTCTCGTATAGATAAGTCCGCGCTTTATTGTCAGGATAGGTAACGGAAATGAGTCTTCCAGCAGTATCATAGCTATAAGTATATACACCCCCTGCCGGATCGACCATTTTGCTCAGTCGGCTGGAGGCATCATAGCTGAAGGTTAGACTGCGCCCAAATGGATCGTTAATGCTAATAAGCTTCTCAAGCTGATCATAGTTAAGCGTTTGCTTAAGACCAGCACGATTAGCAATCGAAGTTAATTTACCTTTATCATTATAAATCTCCACTTGATCATTCTCGCTTGAGGTATATTTCCAGCCAGATCGATTGCCATTACCGTCTAATAAAGGTTCTAATTTATCCGTTACATCCGGTGTAGAAATCCAAACATCATTCACCAAAGAAAAGCTATAAAACCTACCATCGTCACGGATAGCGGTAACACTATCCCCTACTGTATAAATATATTTATCAAAGCCTGTTCTCCAGTTATAGCCTACCCTGAGTTGTTTTCCGCCCTTACTATTGTAAAATCGCCGGAATACAAGCGGCATGGAACCACTTCCTGCGTAATCCACATCGACTTGTAATTTATTGCCGGTCGCGTGATTAATGGGATTGCCACTTGCACAGAACTGCGGCACACCTAGCTCCTTGCCAGGTGCTGGACAAACACCGGAGTTTATGAAGTCTGCATCCCTTTCACAATAATAGTTATAGTAATTAATGTATTTATACGTATACGTCGATGGGCAAACATTAGAATAGCTAGCAAAATTGTAGGCGTAGGCGCCGCAAGATACACCGTTATAAATAGGATCCCAACCGCCGTCATTGTAGACGGCTCCGTTTATCCTAAGCTCATAGCAAATAATATTGGACAAACCCAAAGGATATATAATCCTCAGCTCATAACCGCGATTTGCTGCTTCAGTAGCAGCCTTGATATTGTTAGCGAGCTCCTCCCAGGACCTGGCCTGGAGCGCATTGGGAATGGAAATATTCCGCCCACCAAAGGCATAATAGCCGACACTAGGGGAAATTCTTGAGGAGCAGGTAGCGGCATTAATGACAGATATGCCACTTATGAAGATAAGAATAACTGCGATGGCTTTCGTTAATAAAAGCCTGTACTTACATAAAACCTTCCGTAACCAAGCGGTGTTAAACGGGAAACCTAGAGATAAAAAGAAATTCCTAGAAGAACCTTGTGCCTCACAGAAGATTGTGCGATCCATAG
>Ga0209342_10008525_pt1 | contig 10281 bp, 10 predicted proteins | sample RifCSP16_2_FD_184023 | JGI IMG/M metagenome (GOLD analysis project Ga0209342, IMG submission 184023) | Soil microbial communities from Rifle, Colorado - Rifle CSP2_sed 16_2 (SPAdes) (version 2) | ecosystem: Environmental > Terrestrial > Deep subsurface > Rock core/Sediment | place: Rifle... | reverse complement strand
CTTTCCAACTAACAGGTCGGCAAAATCGCCGCGCCCGGCGCCGACATCCAGGACCAGGGCATCCGCTGGCAAAGCGGCAACCTGCTCTCCGAGAAAACGCCAGTTCGCCCGGCGCCATGGCGTACCCAGGTTTGGCCCCCGGGCGACTTTCTCGGAAGGCGCCATATTAATGGGGGGAGGCGTAAAAACCGGGGCGCCGTTTTGCACCGGCGCTGCCTGGTGGCGCCGCGGGCAGATCACCTGCCTGGACGAGTCGTCGTAAACCAGGGCGCCCCGGCAGTGGCTGCAGAGCAGATTTTCAATGAGATAAGATTTCATTCAAAGTACAGGCGAAATATGGCGTCATACACCCACATCATGCTGCGGCGCACGAGGGACAATTTTAGCAGCGCAATTCTAGGGCGGGTTTTGGTTACCCTGGAGGGTAAACTCGCCGCTGACGGGCCGTCGAGCCGGTTGCCGAGATGTTTTACCAGCGGCTGGCTGGTCATCAGGCGCAGGTATCCAGCTTCGTTCAAGCGGATATCCAGGGTGCGCACCTGACCCATCGGGCGGTCGATGGGAAAGGGTGTTTGCGACTGGAGGATATGCTTCCAGCCGATGAACTGGAAATGGGCTGCACCCAGATAAGCTACCTGGCCGCGGTGCTCGATTTTCCAATCCATCATCGACTGGAATCTGCTCTCGGCCTCGTCGGGAGACATCCCCAGGCTGTCGGTGTGTTCCTTGAAATCGTCCCAGGGTATAAATTTGCCCTGCTCCAGGTGAGCCTCGGGCTGGCTGCGCGCCCAGGTCAGGGTGCTTGTGAAAAACTCCTCGGACGTCCGCAGCGGCCGGGCGGTGACCATGCCGACTCGGGGGAAGCTCTCCAGCAGTTCCAGCGAGCGCTCCAACCAGCCAGGGTGGAAGTAGACATCGCTATCGGAATAGGCAATGATCTCTCCCGGCGCGGCTTGAAAGATGAAATTCCAGGCCCCGCCTTTGCCCATGTTTTTCTCGGAGAGCACCAGGTACTGGATGCGCCCTGCTTGATGCGCGTCGATCAGGTAATTTTGAACCTCCTGGCAACTGGCGTTGTCGAAAATAAGCAAGTCGTATGGGTCGGGAGTGTTTTGCCAGATGCTGTTCAGGCAGGTCTTCAGCACCTCCAGACTTTGGGTGTAGTAACCACCAAGGAATGGAATATAAGTGAGCACGGCTACAGTTACTTGCTCAGGCTGGCTCACCGTTTCGATAAATTTAGCCGGGTTTTGACCCACTCGCATGGAAAATTCCTCTACATTCCCTGATTACCTGGTTGGCACCAGTAAATCTCCAAGCAGATATTTGTTGGCCACCACGGTGATATCTTTGATTTCTTTAAACTGGCGGATGGTTTGCCAAACCTGGGCGCGGTAGAGCAGCCGGTCGCAGTTATCCTTGGGCTTGGTAAAAGAGCCGCTCAGATAGATGACTGTCACTCCGCTATATTTTTTGAAATCGACGCGATCAACCCTGAGACCCGATTGGTACAGCGGGTTGTACAGGTCGCCGACATATTTCACCCCGGTGGAAAACAGGCTGTTGAGCGCCAGGGTGACGTCTTTGACCACATCCCCGCTCGGGCGATGACCGGTGCTCACCGGGAGCAGGCTGTCTCCGCAACCGACGTTCCCGCCGGTGCCGAGGATGACGAGATATTTGACGATCGCCTGCGAGGCTGAAAGCGGCTGAGCGGTGGAGGTTGGTGTGGCAGTCTCGGTGGGCGTGAGCGTCAGCGTTAAGCTGGGTGGCAGCGTCTCTGTTGCCGTGGGCGGCTGGGTGGCTGTGCTGGTTTCGGTCAGCGTTTCTGTGGCTGTGGGCGGCATTGCCGTATCGCTTGGTAGGAGTAAAGTTGAGGTGGCAGGGGCAGGCGTAGCGGTGGGCGCCTCCTGAGCCGCCGCGCTGCACGCGGTGAAAACCAAGAGCAGGGTAAAAATGAACGACAGCTTGATGAATGTCAATGTGTAGTGCATACGCTCTCTCGAATTGAAGATGTGATCTTGTGATGGCTTTATTGATCGCTCAATAAATAGTCCGTCTAAAGCGGCGCAATCTGCGGATCAAGAACTTGCGCAGGGCGCCTGCCTGCTCCGCTTGCGGATAAAGCCGTAACTCGGCTTTTCTCGCCAGCCTCGCCAGGCTGGGGCGCGGGGGACGCAATCGCCCATCGACCAGCTCCTTATCGCTGTCCAGGGTGAGGTACAGGTTTTTCGCTCCGCCGGCGAGGCGTATGTTGTCGTCTGATTCCCGGAGGTTGTAATGAGGCGTGTTCCCGGGCAGGTGACGGTAGTCATGGTTTTGGTGGATTGCCGTGACGGAGGCGGTTGCGTCCACGGTGGGCCAGTCCTGCTGGCGGGCGTGATAGATCATCCAGTTATCCCAACCCGCCCTGCCGATGGCAAACGCGGGGATGTCGGTGAAACATTCCCGAGGAAAGACGAAGTAGTCGCTCCCCGCTGGTTGGTGCAGACTTCCCGCCCGGCGGACCATCTCTTGCAGGCGCGGCGCCCAGCCGGAGGAGAAATCCAGCGGCTGGCTGATGTCCAGGTCCCAACGCCGACCGACAATGAGGAAACGCTCCGCCTGCGCCCAAACCCTCTCCGCTGCGGATAACAGGTCTGGCAGGAAAAGCATATCTGCATTGGTGTACATGAGCAACGGACTCGAGCTGTTTTCACGCGCCAGGGCGAAAATGGAGCTGACCAGCGGGGTGCCAAGCTCATTGCGGGCGACTTCTGGCAGGCAGCGCACCCCGATTTCCTGGGCGACCTGGTTCATGCCTTCCTCTTCTCCGATCAGCAGCGCCTCGACCCGGGAGCCCAGGCTCAGCCAGGATCGGATCGCGTTGCGCTGGATCATTGTGATGTGAGGGTCAGTGAAGGGCTTTTGGGTAGAGAAAATGGTCAGGAGAGGCCCCGTAGGCATAACAGATCGTTTTTTAGTGAGCAGGTAACCAGGCCCAGCGTGGCAGCAGGCGGATAAGCAATTGGCGGCGAAATAACCCCAAACGTCGCTTCATGGCTACATTTTTCTCTTCATTGACCGGGAGGGTCATTGGATGAGCCCGAGGCTTTGCCAGAACAGTCAGGTACAGCGGCAATATCTTCGAGCGCGGCTGCCCGTGGCGGCGCAGGAACAGCGGGGTAAAACCGGCTTGCTGCAGCGTTTGAAGCAGTGTGTGGGGGCTGAAAGCGACCAGGTGAGCCACCTCGAAGCAGTCGTGCGCGTAAAGGTTTGGGACTTCCACCAGCAGGCGTCCATCGGGCGTCAGCACATTTTCGCGCAAGGAAGCCAGGTAACTCACCGGCTCGGGGAGATGCTCCAGGACGTGCGCCATGCTGATGAAATCGAAGCGCTTCTCCCCCGCGGCCAGCATTAGGTCCAGCGAGGCGTAAACGGTAAACCCCTCGTTTTGCGCGTATTCCCGGTAAGCCGCGCCCGGCTCGATGCCTACCGGCTGGCAGGCGAAGCGACGCAGAAAGCGCTCCAACAAAAAGCCGGCCGAACAGCCGATATCCAGGTGGCGGGTCACTTTATTCAACCGCCCATCGACGGCGTGGATTAAAGCTATGGCGCGTTTGCGCTGCGCGAGCAGGTCTTTGCTCCCTGGCTTTTCGCCGCCCTGGTAGAGCTCCCGGTAGCCGCGGGTGTAAAAATCGGCCAGTTCTGCCTGGGTCATCCGCGGGGATTGGTAAACCAGCCCGCAGGAACGGCAAATCCGGTTCGTCACCTGTTCGCCGCGAAAGGTGCGCTGGTCGAAGGGGCTGCTTTGCGAGCTGCCGCATAAAGGGCAGTTTCTGACCTCCTCGCTCATCGTTTGCCTGAAGGGGTAAGACACAGATGGATTGGCTTCAACGCCGCTCATCGATATCGCGATAATGTTTGTGTATAACCGCGGCGTTTATTTCCACCAGCCCGGGTTCGCGTTGGAGCAAATCCAGCACTTCCAGCCAGGAGAAATCATCCCGACCATCAAAGCGGGCGTAGATCAGGCGCAGCAGTTCCAGGTCCTCCGCCGTGTCCACCGTCCAGCGCATCCATCCATAATCAGGGTAGTGATGCTGCAGGCCGACGCGAAAACCGCGCGGCGAGATGGCTTGGGCAATCGTCGGGCTCTCCACCGGTTGCGGGAAGGGGCGCAGCGCTTCTGGCGGGATGCCTTCGTAAAGATAGGGCATGACATGCTCGCGCTGGTGCGGCTCTGTGGCTTCGCTCCAGGCGCGTTCGAGCCCCTCAAAAGCGCACACCTCGGTATCCAGGCCGATCGGGTAGCTGCGTCCCCAGGGCGGGGGCAGGCGGTTGGCGAGGAAGTCGTAGGCGAATTTGCCCGCTGTGCTCTCCCCTGGCGGCTTTCCGCCTGGCGAGTATCCCAGGAATGCGCTGACGGCCTGGTCGACGAGGTTGGGGTCGATCACCGGGCAATCCGCGGTGATGCGCACGATGACTTCGGCGCGATAAAGTCTGGCAGCCTGGTAGCAGCGGTCGAGCACATCGTGGACATCACCGCGAGTACTGGGGTAATTGCGCTTCTGGCAAAAGGCTTCCGTTTCGTCATCCGCCGGGTCCAGTGTGGTCGCGACCACTACTTCATCCACGGATTTCGCCCGTCTGAGACGCTCGACAACCCGCCTCAGCATGGGCTCGCCGGCGATGTCCGCCAGGATTTTCCCCGGCAGGCGCCTCGAAGCCATGCGCGCCTGCACGATTGCGACGATTCTCGGATGGTTCATCGATCTATGTGACTCACTTGGGCGGGCAGGGCGGTACAGCTCATGCATCAATTTTGTCGCCGGCAATTTTGCCGCCGGCAACTTTGCCGCCGGATTTCAAGACTTGCGGATAAGCGCTCAGCAGTACCTGGAAATTATTGCTCCAATCGGCGCGCATTTCAGCCAGGCGGCGGGCGGACCGGCCCATCTCGGGCAGCCTGTCGCGCTGGCCAACCGCACTGGAGATGGCTTCCGCCAGTGAATTCGAGTCGCCATCCTGAAACAGCCAGCCATTCTCGCCCGGGGTGACCCATTCCCGGTTGCCCGGGATATCCGAAACCAGGGCTGGCTTGCCGCAAGCCAGCGCCTCCAGCAGGGAGATCGAAGTCCCATCGCTATGGGAGGCGCTGATATACAGGTCTGCCATACCGTACCAGCGGGGAAGCTCTGCCTGGCCGATCTGACCTGGGGTGAACACCCTGTCGCTCACCCCTGCCTGGGCGAAGGTGCTGTGCAGCAGTTCGGCTTGCGACCCGTTACCCAACATGACCAGGCGCAGCTCGGGGTGCTGCTGGGCTGCCTGAGAAAACGCCCGGGCGATCATGTCGATGCCATAGATGGGCTCCCAACTACGCGTGGAAAGCAAAGTGAAAGTGTCTTCTTTCTCAGTCGCCCTCGAATCAGCGCTTTCTGCGGACGCGGGGGAGAAATGGCAGATATCCACGCCCCAGGGGAAGGTGACGATGCGCTCGTCCGGCATGCCGTAATCCACGGCGAGCTGGCGAATCGTGTTGCAGTCTCCCACCAGCAGGTCGCTCCGCCGCAAGGTGAAACGCGTCGCCCATGCCCAGAAAATATCCCGCCGGGCGTCGTGGATCAGGTCATAGCCCCACGACATACTGATCAAGGGGTGAAAACCGCTCAACGCAGCCAGGAAGGCCGAGCGTTGAATAGGTCCGGCCTGGATCAGGTCTGGCTGGACCTGGCGGATGACGCCCTTCAGGCTGGCAAGCAGGCGGAGCCCATCGCCCAGCCGCACTGGGCGCAACCCGCCGGCCCAGCTCACGGCTTCGATCTCCGGCGGCAGGGGACGATCCTCAAATTGGTGAGCGCCGTGCTCCAGCCTCAGGTAGTAAACCTTGTGCTCGGTCTTCGCCAGGGCGGAAAGAAAGCGGTGATCGTGGGTGGTGTAATCGCGAGTGAAATAAAGAATACGTGCCATGTATTAAAGTGTCAAGTGCCAGGTGCCAAGTACCAGGTGTTTACGTGTCAAGTGTCATGTTTCACGCAATTTTCTGGGATACAGCAAATCGGCCTGGTTCTATTTCCCAACTGACCGCTTTTTCAGGGAACTCTTCAAGCCGCCAATAAGGGCCTTGGTTGTTTCTGCCTGAGCGTAACTGGATTTGAAGGTGTCTTCATCGATATAACCGATATCCAGGGCCGTATAAAGCAACGATTGCACTTCCACTGTCGAGCGCCTGGCAATGCCGAGAAAGCGCCCGAATTCGACATTTGAGTCGCAATCAAAGCCTTCCGCGATATTAGCCATGGCTGAAACCGCGGCGCGTTGTATTTGATCGCGCAGGCCGTAGTCCCGCGCGAATTGCTCGTATCGCGTCAGTGAATAGATATTCTGTGTCAATATCCGAGCCTCTTGCCAGGCCTGTATGTCCTGAAATCGTTTTATCAACGCCATCGTGTTTTTACCTTTGATCTTACCCAGACGATGCTGTTACCTGACACCGTAACACGTGACACTGGATCACTTGACACCGGAACACCTGACACTGGAACACTTATTCACCCAACTCCCTCCAGCGCAGCTCTTTGCCGGCCGGCAGATCTTTCAACGCGCGGGCGCCCAGCACGCTTTCGATCTCGGATGGTTTAATCGCGCCGGGGGTGGCGGGGCGCAGCACGGCGATCATCCCGCGGCTGAGCACTTCGCCGGCCTCGATATCCTGGGCAGCCCGCAGGCAGCGGCGCTGGACGATAGCCGTTTGCCTCTCATTCTCAGCGATGAATTTATCCGTGGAGCCCAGGGCGCGTTCCAGCAGGCGGGTCTCTTCGACCATCTTCGCCCAGTTGTCCGGGTTCATGGCGAACTTGTGGTCGGGTCCCTCGCGGTCATTGCTGTCAGTAAAGTGCCTTTCGATCACCCGGGCGCCCAGAGCGACCGCGCCCAGGACCGGAGCCACGGCGTGGGTGTGGTCCGAAAGACCCAAAATAACCTCCGGAAACATGGTGGCGTAAGTCTTGAGCACGTTGAGATGCAGGTGATCGTAGTTATCCGGGCTGGCGGTGTAGTTGGTATTGCACTGCATGAGCACGAGCTGGGGGTTGATTTTCAAGATGGCGTGCACAGCGCGCTGAACCTCTCCAATGGTCGAGGCTCCGCTGGCGACGAACAACGGTTTTCCCTTCCTTGCCATGCGTTCCAGCGCTTCGATCCAGTCGATCTCGCCCGAGCCGGCTTTGTACATCTGCACGTACGGATCCAGCCAATCGATGGCCTCGAAATCGTAGGGTGAAGAGAAGTAATCGATGCCCTCCTCTTTGCACTCTTCCAGCAGGGTCAGCGTCCACTCGAAGGGGATGGAGGCCTCCTGGTACACCTGGAAAACTGATTTGCTCCAGCTTGCCTGGTGCGAGACCTGCCCTCCCATCTGGCGGAAGCCGTAATCCGAGACAATCTCGGGAGCGCGGAAGTTTTGGAACTTGGCCGCGTCGGCGCCGGCTTCCTTCGCCAACCTGATGAGCTTTTTGGCGCGTTCCAGGTCACCGTCATGGTTGGCGGCGATTTCGGCGATGAAATATGTCGGGTGGCGCAGGCCGATGGTGCGGGTTCCGATCTGGATTTCCATAAGACCTCCGTGTCAGAGATGGGCCGGGTTATTTTTAGCCTACGCCAGGCCAGCTATTTTGCGTAATAATTGTGGATAACCTTGTTGATAAAGTGTGTAAAACTCGTCCAGGGCGGTGGATAAACCCGGCGGGGATGCGCCCAGCGCCCGGGCGAGTTTATCCGCGCGCAGGGTGAGATTTGGGGAGCGGGCTGCCTTCAGCCCGGCTTGCGCCACCGCGGTGGGCGTGATCAGGCTTTCATCCAGGCCGAATTTGCGGGCGATGCGCACGCCAAACTCGTACTTGCTGGTGCAGTCCGGGCTGACCACGTGGTAGAGGCCCTGCAGGTTCTTCTCCAGCATTTGGAAAAAGATAAGCGCCATATCGTTTGCCAGCAGCGGGCAGAAGAAGACGTCGGTAAAGCCCATCACCTGTTTGCCGGCGCTCAAATTGTAGAAGAAGAACTCCGCCAGGCTGCGTTTGCCGCTCAAACTCCAGCCAAACAGGTTTACCCTGGCGATGATCGCCTCAGGATTGGCCCGGGAAACTGCCCTCTCGCCTTCCAGCTTGGTGCGGGCGTAAGCGCTGAGCGGGTTGGGTGCATCTGCCTCCATGTAGCCGCCGTTTCGCCCGTCAAAGACGGCGTCTGTTGAGACATGGATCAGGCGCGCTCCGCCCCTGGCGACAAGGCTTGCCAGTTTTTCGGGGAGAACGCTATTCAGTTGCCGGGCCTTTTCCGGGTCGGCCTCGCAGGCATCTAACTCAGCCAGCGCGGCGCAGTGGATAACCCAATCGGGCCGGGTTCGTTCCAGCAGGCGTTCGAGAGCGCCAGGGGCGAGCAGGTCGGTCTGGATCACCGTGAACGCATCGGTGATTAAAGCAGCCTGCCGGTTGACCGTCCCATATACAGCGTACCTGCCGCCATCCTGAGCTCGGCCGTCCCGCGCGGCGCTGAGGGCCAGGTTGACGCCCAACAACCCGCTGGCCCCTGTGATTAAGATGCGCTTCATGTTGCAGAGTGTTAGCCCTCACGTGCTTCCATCTCGAATGGCGCGATCAAGTCGCGAATTTGTTCCATGTCCAGCCAGTCGGGGTTGGTATCGCTGGCATAGCGAAACCCTTCTGGCAAACTCTTGCCGCGCTCCTGCCACTGGCGACCGAACCACAGCTCGGTGGTGGGCTGCACGACGAACATGTCCTCCAGCTCGACCGTTGAGCGGGCTTCATCTTCGTGGATCAGAACCTCGTGCAGTTTTTCGCCAGGCCGGATGCCGATCACCTCCAGCTCAGCCCCTGGGGCAATCGCCTTGGCGAGATCGACGATGCGCGTGCTGGGGATCTTGGGGACGAACACCTCCCCGCCGAGCATCTGCTCTCCGCAGCGGATGACGAAGCGGACGCCTTGCTCCAGGGTGAGCCAGAAGCGGGTCATGCGCATATCGGTGACGGTCAGCTTGCCGTCGTCCCGCTGTTTGAAGAAGATCGGGATGACGCTGCCCCGGCTTCCGACGACGTTCCCGTAGCGCACGCAGCTAAAGCGCGTTTGTGTCCCCGCCGCGTAGGCGTTGCTCTGGACGAACAATTTTTCCGCCGCCAGCTTGGTAGTCCCGTACAAATTGACCGGGTTGACGGCTTTGTCAGTGCTCAGGGCGAGCACCTTTTGAACACCCATGTCCAGCGCGGCTTCAATCACGTTGCTGCTGCCCAGGATGTTGGTCTTGATCGCCTCCATGGGGTTGTACTCGCAGGCGGGCACCTGTTTCAGCGCCGCAGCGTGGACGACGATGTTCACGCCGTGCATGGCGCGTTTGAGGCGCTCCTGATCGCGCACGTCGCCGATGAAGTAGCGCAGGCTGGTGTGATCGAAGCCGCTGACCCGCATTTCGTGCTGCTTCAGCTCGTCCCGGCTGAAGACGATCAGCTTGGCGGGGTGGTATTCCCGCAGCATGATCTCGGTGAATTTCTTGCCGAACGAGCCGGTTCCACCGGTGACGAGCACAACCTGTTGGGTCCAATCCATTGCCAATCGCTCCATTTGATAATTCCTGACTGCGCTTCCTGCTGTTTGCGCCGCTTTAGACCGCTATCTCCGCAAGATCCTGGTAGTTCGGAATGCGGACGCCCTCCTGGATAAGTAAATCCCAGTAGCTGGCAACCAGCCTGTCTGCCAGCTCTAGAGTCAGGTCTGGATCGCGAGCCTCATAGAGGATTGGGATGATCTCCTGGTAGCCATCGGGCAGCTTGGCAAATTCAAAGGATTGCTCCAGACCCGGGTAATAATCACGGGTGACCCAGCGCCGGTTGAGCAGACACAGGGCTGTCAGCATCTCGAAAAGCATTTCAAAGACATGCGGGAATAGTGTATGGCTATCGCGACGCTCCAGGCTGGAATGGATGCGACCATGAGACTCGACCACCAGATCTGGCAGAATGGATTCCAGAGCAACGATGAAATCCTTCAGCTGGATGGACTTCCCCAGATCGATCCAGGCCCTGATTGTTGCAGGGTCTCCATGCAACGGTTGCAGTTCGCTGAGCACGCCCATATGGAAAGGCCAACGGATGGAGGGCGTGGTCAGAATTTCCTCGAGGTCTGAGCGCTGATAGACGCGGTAGCCAACCGCAGTTTCTCGATAGAGCAGGTGCTGCCCGCGCGCCTGGCAGCCGTCCATTGTAACAAACCACATTTCCAGGTCGGACCAGG
>Ga0209342_10008524_pt1 | contig 10281 bp, 11 predicted proteins | sample RifCSP16_2_FD_184023 | JGI IMG/M metagenome (GOLD analysis project Ga0209342, IMG submission 184023) | Soil microbial communities from Rifle, Colorado - Rifle CSP2_sed 16_2 (SPAdes) (version 2) | ecosystem: Environmental > Terrestrial > Deep subsurface > Rock core/Sediment | place: Rifle... | reverse complement strand
GTCGCGAGGACCGGGCCGAGGTGCCGTACGGGATCGACCAGACGATGGAACGCGGCGTCGATGCGCGCGACCTGAGACCCGGGCTCCCCCGCGTGCTCGAGCGGCATCGTGGCGTTGCGGTACCTGGCTCCGGCGCCGAACGGCGTCACGAGGGGGTCATCGATCCGCTCGGCGAGGAGCGCGCCGGATGAGGCCGACACGAACTGCGGATAGGCGGCGGCGGCCAGCACCAGGAGCATCGCGCCGACGGCGAGGGCGACGAACAGCCCCGGGTAGCGAAGCAGCATCAGCGGCGCCCGCGACCAGAGCGGGTTCGAGCCGCCGGTCAACCGCCGCTTGTCCAGTGGTCCCCTTCCCCGCAGGTCGGTGCCGAGCAGCCGCCCCGCGCACCGGATCGATGCGACGGGCGCCGGGGGTCGACCCTACCGAGGTACCCGATGGGTGTCTGGTGTTCCACGTCACCGCGGCGACGTGCCCGAGGTCACGAAGGTGGGCACCCGTCGCGGTCCGCGGGGGTCCGTATCCTTCCGAGACGTGAACGACCGCCTTCTGCGCGCGCTACGGCGCGAACCCGTAGACCGGACGCCGGTGTGGTTCATGCGCCAGGCAGGCCGTTACCTGCCCGAGTACCGCGAGCTGCGGGGGGACCGGGACATCCTGGAGGCCGTCCGCGAACCCGACCTCGCGGTGGAGGTGACCCTGCAGCCGCTCCGGCGGATGCCGGTCGACGCGGCGATCGTATTCAGCGACATCATGGTGCCGCTCGCGGCCGTCGGGGTCCCGATCCGCATCGCGCCGGGGACCGGGCCGGTCGTGGACGCGCCCGTTCGCTCGGCCGCCGACGTCGCGAGACTCCGTCCGCTCGAGCCCGAGGCCGACGAGCCCTACGCGCTCGAAGCCATCCGCCTGCTCCGCAAGGACCTCGCCGTACCGCTGATCGGGTTCGCGGGCGCGCCCTTCACGTTGGCGAGCTACCTCGTGGAGGGCGGTCCGTCGCGAGATCACGCGCGGACGAAGACGCTGATGCATGGCGAGCCCTCGACGTGGTCGGCGCTAATGGACGCGCTCGTCGCGATCGTGCGGCCCCACCTGCTCGCGCAGGCCGAGGCCGGGGCGCAGGCCCTACAGCTATTCGACTCGTGGGTCGGCGCGCTCGATCCGAACGACTATGAGCGACACGTGCGGCCGTGGGTCGCTCGCGTCCTCGAGGATCTGCCGGTGCCTTCGATCCACTTCGGGGTCGGGACGGGCGAGCTGCTGCGATCGATGGCCGCAGCGGGCGGGGACGCGGTCGGCGTCGACCACCGCGTCCTCCTCGACGATGCCTGGGGGCGGATCGGGCCCGATCGCGCCGTGCAGGGCAACCTCGACCCGGCGGTGCTCCTCGCGCCGTGGGAGGCGGTGCAGCGCAAGGCTCGGGAGGTGCTCGAGCGCGCCGGCGGCCGCGACGGCCACGTGTTCAACCTCGGGCACGGGGCGCTGCCCTCGACGCCGGTCGAGCACCTGCAGCGGCTCGTCGACCTGGTGCACGAGGAGACGGGTCGATGACCACGCCGATCGGTGTGCTGGTGATGGCGTACGGGACCGCGGACGGCCCCGGGGACATCGAGCGCTACTACACGGACATCCGCGGCGGCCGTCCGCCCACGCCCGAGCATCTCGAGGAGCTCCGCGTGCGCTACGCGGCGATCGGCGATCGCTTCCCCTTGATGGAGATCACGCGACAGCAGGCGGAGGGCGTCGAGCGCGAGCTGAACGCCGACGGCGGATGGCAGAGGTTCCGCGTGTACCTCGGCATGAAGCACTCGCCCCCGTTCATCCCCGAGGCTGTGGAACGGATGCGCGCCGACGGCATCCAGCACGCGGTCGGCATCGTGATGGCCCCGCACTGGTCGGGGATGTCGGTCGAGACGTACCTCGAGCGCGTCCGCGACGCAACGACCGACGGCGGGCCGGAGTTCGCCTTCGTCCGCAGCTACCACGACGATCCGCGGTTCGTATCGTTCCTCGCGGGCCGCGTGGCGCATGCCCTCGGGACGCTGATGCCGGCCGAGCGCGAGCGCGCCGCCGTGATCTTCTCCGCGCACAGTCTCCCGGTGCGGACGCTCGAGGACGGCTCGATGCGTTGCAAGTACTGCTCGTCGTGCGAGGACGCCTGCCGGTACCGCGACGGGCTGCAGGAGACGGGGGACCTGGTGGCGGACGAGCTCGGTCTGAAGCACCACACCATCGCCTGGCAGAGCGCCGGCAGGACCGCCGATCCGTGGTGGGGCCCGCCGATCGAGGACGTGATCGTCGAGCTCTCCGAGGCCGGCATCCCCGCCGTTGTCGTGTGCTCGGCGGGGTTCGTGGCCGACCACCTGGAGATCCTCTACGACCTCGACATCGAGGCGAAGCAGATCGCGCAGGAGGCCGGGATGACCTTCGTGCGGACCGAGATGCCGAACGCCGATCCCGCGTACGTGAAGCTGCTCGCCGAGGTCGTTCGCCGGCACCTCGCCCCACGATGACCGCTCGCGTCGTCGTCGTGGGCGCCGGGGTCGCCGGGCTCGCGACGGCGTTCCGATTGCTCCGCGTCGATCCGTCGCTCGACGTCGAGATCCTCGAGGCTGCCCCCGCCGCCGGCGGGCGGCTCGCGACGGCGTCCGTCGGCGGCCTCGAGCTCGACGCGGGACCGGATTCCTTCGTTGCACGAAAGCCGTGGGCGGTCGAGCTCTGCCGCGAGCTCGGCCTCGAGCTGCACGAGCCGGGCGCCCGCGGTGCGTTCGTCTGGACCGAGCACGGGCTCGAGCCCCTGCCGCCGAGCGCGCTCGGCGTGCCGACGGACGCCGACGACCTCCTGCGCTGGCCCGGCCTCTCGCGCTCGGGTCGCGCGCGCGCTCTGTCGGACCTGGTCCGGAAGGCGCGACCGCGCGAGGGCGACGAGCCGCTCGGTGTGCTCCTGCGTCGCCGGCTCGGTGACGAGGCGACCGAGGTTCTGGTGGCGCCGTTGCTCGGCGGCCTGTTCGCCGGCGACGTCGACCGGCTCGGCGTCGCCGCGACGTTCCCGGAGCTGGCCGGGTGGGAGCGCGACTTCGGGAGCCTGATCCGTGGGGCGAAGGCCTCCGCGAAGGCCGCGCGCGAGGCGGGCCCGATGTTCCTGCGGCCACTGGGCGGCGCGTCGAGGCTCATCGCGGCCCTCGTCGACGTGGTCGGCCCCGCGCGGGTCAGCGCGTCGACGCCCGTGACCGGACTCGGACGCGAGGGCGGTTGCTTCGTCGCGCGGACCGAGGATGGCGTGGACCGCTTGGCCGACGCCGTCGTGCTCGCGACGCCGGCGTTCGCCGCGGCGGGCCTCATGGGGGGGCTCGCCGAGGACGTCGCCCGTAACCTGGCTGCGATCCCGTACGTGAGCACCGCCGTGGTGCTCCTCGTCTATCCGGAGGGAACGGTGGACGCTCTGCCCGAGGCGAGCGGGTTCGTCGTGCCGACCGGCCGCGCGCCGATGACGGCGGCGACGTTCCTTTCGCGGAAGTGGCCCGACCCCGCGTTCGGCCGGCGCGCCGTGCTCCGTTGCTTCGTGGGTGCAGCGGGATCCGAGGACGTGCTCGAGGCGCCCGACGAGGACATCGTGGACGCCGTATGCCGGCACCTGGCGGCGGTGCTCCCGCTGCCCGAGTTGCCCGAGACCTCCCGAGTGGTCCGGTGGCCCCGGTCGATGCCGCAGTACGAGGTGGGGCACCTCGAGCGGGTCGCGGCGATCCACGACGCCCTGCCGGCCGGTATCGTCGTGGTCGGCAACGCGTACGGGGGCGTCGGTGTGGCCGACGCCGTTCGGAGCGCGAACGAGGCCGCCGAGCGGGTGCGCGCGCATCTCCTCGGCGAGCCGATCGGAACGGAGCGAGTGCCATGAGCGAGACGGTCTACGCGCTGTACCCGTGCTTCAAGGCGACGCACGGGTTCCGCGAACTCGACGTCGACGACGCGGCGCAGGAGGTCGAGAACCTGTTCAAGGAGTGGAACGGGACCGTGTCGGTCCGCGGCGTGTACTCGACCGCCGGGTTCCGCGCCGACACCGACCTGATGCTGTGGCTCATCGGCCCCAGTCCCGACGCCGTGCAGGACGCGCTCGTCGCGCTCGGCAGAACGCAGGCCGGCCGGAAGCTCGAGCGATCATGGACGTTCATGGGCGTTGTCAAGCCCGCCGAGTTCACGGCGGATCACGCGCCGGCGTTCGTGAAGGGCACGCCGCCGGGGCGTTACCTCTGCGTCTACCCGTTCGTCCGCACGCCCGAGTGGTACCTGCTCCCGCGCGAGGAGCGCGCCGAGATGCTCCGCGAGCACGGTGAGGTCGGCCGAGAGTTCCCGGACGTCCTCGCCAACACGACGAGCGCGTTCGGGATCAACGACTGGGAGTGGATCCTGGCGTTCGAGGCCGACGAGCTCGATCGCATCGTCGACTGCATCCGGCGCCTGCGCGACGCGCAGGCCCGCCGGTTCACGAAGGAAGAGGTCCCCTTCGTGACGGGCATCCGCAAGGACGTTCGAGCCGCGTTCGAAGACCTCGCCTAGCGGCTACCGCATCACCGCGAGCCAGATCCATCCGGCCATGTCGGCAGGGTACGTCCCCGTCGGCGGCCGTGCCATGATGGGGGCGCCGGCCGAGCGAACGGAGGTCCCCGTGGCGCACGCGAAGGACAAGGGCGAGAAGCACGCGAAGAAGACGGCCCAGAAGTCGATCAAGGAGAAGCGCGCCCAGAAGAAGGCGAAGAAACAGGCCTCGGCGCCGCGACCCGAGTAGCAGGTTGTTCGAGGACCTGCTCCGAGCATGGGTCGGCGAGGAGGTCGTCGTCCGGTTCGACGCGCCGAGCGGTGCCTGGATGTTCGTCGGCGTCCACTCGACGGTCCTCGGCCCCTCGTGCGGTGGAACACGGATGAAGTCGTACCCCGCGCCCGCCGACGCGCTGCGGGACGTGCTCCGCTTGTCCTCGGCCATGACCAGCAAGATGGCGATGGCGTCGCTGCCGCTCGGCGGAGGCAAGGCGGTGCTCGCGGTCCCCGAGATCCCGCGCGGGAAGGCCAGTCGCGAGCTGATGCTCCGCTACGGGGACCTGGTCGAGTCGTTGCACGGCACCTACATCACGGCGTGCGACATGAACACGACGCCAGACGACATGGACGTGATCGCCGAGCGGTGTTCCTCGGTGTTCGGCCGGACCGAGGGCAACGGCGGCTCGGGCACCTCGGCGCCGAACACGGCCGTCGGGTTGTTCCATGGTCTGCGCGCGACGGTCGCGCACGCGTTCGGCTCGGATGACCTGACGGGCAAGGACATCGCGGTCCAAGGGGTCGGCGCGGTCGGCGGGCCGCTGTCGCGGATGCTCGCCGAGGCAGGCGCGCGACTCACCCTTGCCGATATCGACGACGTGCGGGCCAAGGAGCTCGCGGCCGAGCTCGACGCGGAGGCCGTCTCGGCCGACGGCATCCTCGAGACCGAGTGCGACGTTGTCTCGCCATGCGCCACCGGGGGCGTGCTGAACGCGGAGGCGATCCCGCGCCTACGATGTCGGGTCGTCGCGGGCGCAGCCAACAACCAGCTTGCCGAGCCGCAGGACGCCGAACGCCTGCGTGAGCGCGGCATCCTGTACGCGCCCGACTACGTGGTCAACGCCGGTGGTGTGATCCACCTGGCCGGCTACGAGATGCTGGGCGAGGATGACGATCGTGTGAACGAGCGCCTACGCGCGATCGGCGACACGCTCGGCGAGGTGTTCCGGCTCGCTGAGGCCGAGGGTATCTCGACCGGCGCCGCCGCAGACGCCCTCGTCGAGAAGCGCCTGACGGAGGGAAGGAGCGCGTGATGGCTCGGGACCTTGCCTCGATGGAGTGCGTGCCCTGCCGGGGCGGCGTCCCGCCGCTCACGCGCGAGGAGATCGCGCCGTACCTCGCGGACCTCGGGAACGGCTGGGAGGTCGTGGACGACCACCACCTGTGGAAGGAGTTCCGGTTCAAGAACTTCCGCGAGGCCCTGGACTTCACGAACCGCGTGGGTGAGCTGGCCGAGGAGATCGGGCACCATCCCGACATCGAGCTCGCGTGGGGACGCGTCGCGCTCACGATCTGGACCCACAAGATCGACGGCCTGAACGAGGCGGATTTCGTCTTCGCGGCCAAGACCGACCGGGTCCTGCCGGTCGTAGACCTCCCCTGACGCTCAGGTTCGGACGAGCCCGAGCTCCTCGAGCGTCCGCCACGGGATCACGTGGCAGTAGGGCTCGTGCCCGTTCTTGTCGTAGTAGCGCTGGTGGTAGTCCTCGGCGGGCCAGAACGTGGCGCCGCCGCCGATCTCTGTCGCGATCGGCCCGTCGAAGCGCTCCTGGGCCTTCGCCCGTGAGGCCTCGGCGACCGCGCGCTGCTCGTCCGAGTCGGTGAAGACCGCGCTCCGGTACTGGTCGCCGACATCCGGGCCCTGGCGGTTCACCTGGGTCGGGTCGTGCATCGCCCAGAACACCTCGAGCAGCTGCCCGAAGGACACCACGCCGGGGTCGAAGGTCACGCGCGCGACCTCCGCGTGGCCGGTGGTGTGGGAGCAGACCTCGCGGTACGTGGGGTGGTCGGTGAGGCCTCCGGCGTAGCCGACCTCGGTCTGGACGACACCCGGGACGCGCTCGAACACGTACTCGACGCCCCAGAAGCAGCCGGCGCCGAAGATGACGGACTCGGTGGGCATACGGAACATCCCTCCTTCGGTGGGTTCACCTCTACCGTCCGGCGAACCCGCCGAACGTTACGCGCTCCGCGCTCCAACCGGCTCCCGCTCAGCCCGTGAACGAGGCGGTGGCCTCCAGGACCAGGTCCACCTCGGTCTGGCCATGGCCGGTCCCGAGCGTCCACAGCTCGTAGCCGCTCGGCGGCAGGGCGACCCCCCGCTCGAGCAGGTGGTGGAAGAATCGCGCGTAGCGCTCGTGTTCGGCGGCCTTGGCCCCGGCGAAGTCGCGGACGGGTCCCGCGGTGAAGAACACGCTGAACATGGAGCCCTCGCGGTTGATCGTCGCAGGCAGGGAGCGTTCGGCGAAGGCGCCCGCGAGCCCGCCGGTCATCGCGACCGCGGTCCGCTCGAGCGCCGCATAGGGGTCGAGCGTTATGGCGAGGTCCAGGGCGGCGATCCCCGCGGCCACGGCGACGGGGTTCCCGGAGAGCGTGCCGGCCTGGTAGACGGGCCCGACGGGCGCGAGGCGCTCCATCACGTCCCCGCGTCCACCGAACGCCGCGCACGGGAAGCCCCCGCCCATCACCTTGCCGAGGACGGTGAGATCGGGCGCGACGCCGAACCGCTCCTGTGCGCCTCCGTACCCCAGTCGGAACCCCGTGATCACCTCATCGAACAGCAGGAGCGCGCCGTGCTCGGCGCAGAGCTCGCGCAGGCCCTGGAGGAAACCGGGCTCGGGCGGGACGACGCCCATGTTCGCCGCGACCGGCTCGACGGCGACGACCGCGATCCGCTCGCCGTGTTCGGCGAAGAGCGCGGTGACGGCCTCGAGGTCGTTGTAGGGCACCGTGATCGTGTCGCGCGCGGCGCCGTCGGTGACCCCGGGCGAGCCCGGGATCCCCAGGGTCGCGACCCCGGACCCCGCGCCATTGGCGAGGAGCGCGTCGGAATGCCCGTGGTAGCACCCCTCGAACTTCACGAGCAGGTCACGCCCGGTGAAGCCTCGAGCCAGACGGATCGCGCTCATCGCGGCCTCGGTGCCGCTCGAGACGAGCCGGACCATCTCCACAGCGGGCATCGCGGCCACGATGCGCTCGGCGAGCTCGACCTCGAGCTCGGTCGGCGCGCCGAAGCTCGTCCCGCGCGCCGCCGCCGCGGTCGCGGCCTCCACGATCTCGGGTCGGGCGTGCCCGAACAGCAGGGCGCCCCAGGACTGTACGAGGTCCACGTATCGGTTCTCGTCCGCGTCCCAGATGTAGGCCCCTTCGCCACGGGCGATGAAAGGCGGCGTGCCGCCAACGGCTCCGAACGCCCGCACCGGCGAGTTCACCCCGCCCGGGATCAGCCTTCGTGCGCGCTCGAACAGCTCCTCGGACCTCGTCACGTGTGCCGGATGCTACGGGACCGGGTGGCTTCCCTCCGACGCCTCAACGGGTGTAGGCTGCGCCGACCCGAGTTTGAACGGAGATTCAAAGATGCCTTCCACCAGCCCGAACCGCTACGACGCGATCGTGATCGGCGGAGGCCACAACGGCCTCGTGGCCGCGGCCTACCTGGCCCGCAAGGGTGCTCGCACGGTCGTCCTTGAAGCCAGGCACAAGACCGGCGGGGCATCGGACACCTCGGCGCCCTGGCCCGAGGCGCCGGACATCAAGGTGAACACGCTCTCCTACACGATGAGCCTGATGCCGCCCTCGATCCGTCGGGACCTGGAGCTAGAGCGGTTCGGGTTCAACCTGCTGCCGCTCGGCCAGGGCTACATGCCGATGCGCGACGGCGGCTCGCTCATCCAGTCCGAGGACGACGAGGTCACGCGCGCGTCGATCGCCAAGCTGTCCAAGCGCGACGCCGACGCGTACTTCGAGTTCTACATGTGGATCGGGCGCATCGCGGGCATCCTCGGGCCGATGCTGATGGAGACGCCGCCCGACATCGGGTCGAAGAAGCTCGGGAGCGTGTGGGACGTCGCGAAGCTCGGGTGGAAGCTCCGCAAGAACTACGACCGGCAGACGATCGCCGACGTCACACGGCTGTTCACGATGAGCGCCACCGACCTGCTCGAGCGCTGGTTCGAGACGCCCCAGATGAAGGGCTTCATGGCGGTGAACGGGATCATCGGGACGTGGGCCGGTCCCGACGCGCCCGGCACCGCGTACGTCCTGATGCACCACTCCGTCGGCGATATCGGCGACGGAGAGGTGGCGCACTGGGGGTTCATGGAGGGCGGGATGGGCGCCGTCGCCGACGCGATCCGAGCCTCGGCCGAGTCCAAGGGCGCCGAGGTCCGTGTGAACGCCCCGGTCGAGCGCGTCCTGGTCCGCGATGGACGTACCTACGGCGTCGCGCTGGAGGGAGGCGAGGAGGTGCTCGCGCCGCTCGTGATCACCTCGTGCCACCCGAAGATCACGTTCCTTAACCAGATCGAGCGCACCGAGCTCCCCGACACGTTCGTCCACGACATCGAGCACTGGAAGACGCGCTCGGGCACGGTGAAGATCAACATGGCGCTCTCGCGTCTGCCCACGTTCACGGCCGACCCGGACTTCGACCCCGAGATCCACGGCGGCGCGATCGAGATGCTCGACGACGTCGATCAGCTGGAGACCTCGTTCCAGGAGGCGCGCTCGGGCAAGGCGGCCACCGTCGTGTTCAGCGACTGCGAGATCCCGAGCGTGGTGGACAAGACCCTCGCGCCCGAGGGGATCCACGTGATGTCGTGCTTCAGCCAATGGGTCCCGGCGTCCTGGGCCGACGACGAGGAGGACCACACGGCCGATCTCGACGCCTACGCGGATCGCCTCATCGGGCAGCTCGAGGAGGTCGCCCCCGGGTTCGGGGGCTCGATCCTGCACCGCCAGGTCATCGGGCCCAAGCAGATGCAGGAGGAGTTCAACCTGATCGGGGGCAACATCTTCCACGGCGAGCTCTCGGTGGACCAACTGTTCCACATGCGACCCGCGGTCGGGTACGGGGACTACCGCACGCCGATCCGAGGGCTCTACCAGGCCTCGAGCGCGACGCACGCGGGCGGTGGGGTCACGGGACTGCCGGGGCACCACGCTGTTCGCCAGATCGTGAACGACAAGGCGCTGAAGCGGTAGGGACTCAGCCCTTCGACAAGGCGCGGGCGAGATCGCGCATCGAGACCACCCCGACGAGCGTGTCCCCGTTGATCACGGGGAGGTGTCGGAAGCCGCCGGAGAGCATGCGGTCGAGCGCATCGCCGGCTGGGGCGTCGGGGTGGATGGTCTCGGGCTCGGCGGTCATCCAGGCCGAGACGGGGGAGACGCGCGCGGCGTCGGCGCTGGAGGAGCTCGCGAGCGAGCGGAGGATGTCGCGCTCGGTGAGGATCCCGACCAGCGCCTCGCCCTCCAGAACGAAGACCGACCCGACGTGCGCCGTCGCCATCTGGCCGGCGGCACCCACCATCGTCGTGGCGGGATCGACCGTGACCAGCTCGGTGCTCATGACCTCCCGAACCGTGGTCATCGCAGCCCTTTCCGCGACCATCGAACCACGGCGGTCAAGGGGGGAGGCTTCCGAGACCCGATCGATCCCTGACCGCGGCCGGAGGGCTAGGATCGCGGAGTCGA
>Ga0209342_10008519_pt1 | contig 10286 bp, 7 predicted proteins | sample RifCSP16_2_FD_184023 | JGI IMG/M metagenome (GOLD analysis project Ga0209342, IMG submission 184023) | Soil microbial communities from Rifle, Colorado - Rifle CSP2_sed 16_2 (SPAdes) (version 2) | ecosystem: Environmental > Terrestrial > Deep subsurface > Rock core/Sediment | place: Rifle... | reverse complement strand
CGTTATTTCGTTTTATGACGCGCTTGAAGGTATCCAGAGTGTTATGAGTGCGGTATCGCGATCCGACAGCAAGCCGGAAATATCAGGAGTTCTTTTGAAAATTGACGGAAAAAAAGCGAAATTTGCGGCTACAGACACATACCGGCTTTCGGAGAAAACAACTTCTCTTACATCGGGTGACGAAGAAAAAGGATCAATTATCGTTCCTTTAAAGGCGTGTGAGGAAATAGTCCGTTTTCAAAACACGCGCAATGGAGATGACGCATTGCATGTTTTTTATTCTGAAAATCAGGCAGTTTTTGAATTCGGAGATCAAAAAATGACAACACGGCTTATTGACGGCGTATTTCCGGAATACGGGGCGATTATACCAAAAAATTCAGAATCGCGCATGATTTTCACAAGACAAGAACTTATGCAAAAAATCAGAGCAGCTTCTATCCTTTCGAGTAAACTGAACGATATTATTTTACGTTTCGGTGGTTCTGAGTTGTCAGTTGAATCTTCCGCTTCGGAACTTGGTTCCGTGAAGTCAAAAATAGCTTTGAAGCAGTTTGAGGGTAAAGAAGGAACATTGAGTTTTAATTTTCGGTACCTTCTTGACGGACTTGATTCCATTTCAGATGCCGAAGTTTCTCTTGGAATATCAGGAGATTCTGCCGCATCGATTCTTCGTTCGCAGAATGACGATTCTTTTTTTTATGTTTTGATGCCAATAAGAAATATATGATATTTTATAGTTGAAGATACGGACAATTTCAATAGAACAAAAAAATTCCGTCACGTGCGGAATTTTTTTCAATATATTCTCTCATTATTATTCAAGAGTTATTTCGTTAAAATTTCCCACATCATCATATGCCTTTACGGTTATTTTTTGTTTTTGTCCTTCACTGTATGATTTTGAGATCGTGAATCCTATGGGTGCATCTTTTTTGGGGAATGTAACTCCGTGAACAAGTTCGCTGTCTGAAAACACATCAAGCTCGCGTATGAAAAATCTTGAAGAAACGGAAACAATTATCGCCGTTGAACTTGCATCTTCCTGGAACGAAATGACAGTGATTGTTGGTTTATTTGATTCGGTATGAACATCGTCGAATTCTGTCGACACTGTTTCCGGCCTCATAACGGACAGATCGGAAGACGAGAACCAATTTTGAAATGCCCACTCCCAATTTTTATATTGCGGATCGCGTTCCGGGTATTCAGGTTTTTCCCCCGTCGGGTTACTTTTATCAATCCAGTAGAGAATCGAGTGCGGATCACCAACCGCAATTTCTTCTATAAATTCCTGCGGAGTTGATGTTGATGCGCGTTTTTTTGAAATGCGGTCAAGTTTTACAATCTGATCTCCCTGCCATAGTCCGCGGATAATCGGTTTTTCTTCAAAATGGTATTCCGGTCTTATAAATTCTTCCGGAAGAGTTTTTGCGGTTGCTGACGCCATAAAATCATGCCAAATAGGAGCGGCCGCAAGGACTCCCGACCCTTTTTGCTGTATAGAGGTATTGTCATTGTTTCCAACCCACACACCAGCCGCAAGGGATGGAGTGTATCCTATTGTCCATGCGTCGCGGTATTCCTGCGTTGTTCCCGTTTTTGCGGCAACATTCCGGTCCGGAAAATACAAGCTTGAATGAGGCTGAAAAACACCGATGCGGGCGTCATTATCGGAAAGCACGTCGGTAATCATGCGCGCGATGTTCGTATCAAGAACCGGCCGTGATTCATCTTTTTTTTCTTCAAGAACTTCATTTCCTTTTCGTATTTCAAGAATGAACGTCAGAGGATTCATGATTCCGTCGTTTGCAAAAACTCCGTAGGCATTCACGAGCTCGGTGAGCCGAACTTCGGCGCCTCCCAACACAAGCGAAAGGCCGTAACGTTCCGGCTCTGTGAGTGTCGTAATGCCGAGGTCTTTCGCGAGCTGAATCGAATCCGATATTCCGGTAAGATACAATAATTTTACCGACGGGACATTTATTGACTGTGCAAGCGCTTTTCTCAACGAAACAGGCCCCCGAAAGGTGTCGTCGTAGTTTTCCGGGTGATAGCATTTTTCATATTCCGCGGGTTTTTCTCCCTGCCGTAATTGTCTGTCGGAAATGACGGTAGAAGTAGCTCCGGAACTGCACTGCGGATTAAATTCGGTTGGAACGTCAAAAAGAATTGTCTCGGGCCGAAATCCTTTTTTGAATGCGGCCGCGTACACAAAGGGCTTGAAGGCAGAACCGGGCTGTCTTTTTGCGGTTGATACATTGAAGTTTCCTTCCTGGTCAACATCGAAATAATTCCGTGAGCCAACCAATGCCACAATCTCGCCGGTCTTAGGATTTACGGCGGTCAGGGCGGCGTTTTTTGCTTTTATGAGGCGCTCGTTTCGTTCGGCCCCTTTTGATATGACGTCTTCGGCGATTTCTTGAAGTTCCCAATCAAGCGTCGTTACGACGCGAAGCCCCCCCGCTTCAATAGCGTCTTCTCCGTACCGCTCGTTCAAGTATTCTCGAACCATCATGACAAAATGGGGGGCTCGAATATTCTGCACCGGAGAAAGAAAGTTCAACTTTTCTATGCGCGCATCGTGCGCGTCTTTTTCCGAGAGGTAACCGAGTTCGGCCATCCGGTCAAGAATATAATTTTTTCTCGCGTTGAGTTCTTCCGTGTGTGAACCGTAGGGTGAGTAATAAGTGGGCGCTTTCGGAAGGGCGGCAAGAAGCGCGGACTCGGCATGCGTCAGGTCCTTCGCGTCTTTTCCGAAAAACGTCCGTGCGGCCGCCTGGATTCCGTATGCGTTCGATCCGTAGGGAATCTGGTTGAGATAAAATTCGAGGATGTCGTCCTTGCCGTATTTTTGCTCAAGCATAACCGCAAGAATTGCTTCCTTGATTTTTCTCGTGAAAGTTCGCTCTTTTCCGAGAAAAGAGTTTTTTATCAATTGCTGGGTGATGCTAGACCCCCCCTGAGAAAGATTTTTAAACCGAAGATCTATAAAAACCGCCCGAAGAATGCCGCGGATGCTGATGCCGCCGTGCGAGTAAAAATCATTATCCTCGATTGCAATCGTCGCAAATTTTGCGTAATCGGGAATTTCTTCAAGGGGAATGATAGTCCTTTTTTCCTCGCCGTGAATTTCATAGAGAACAATTTCTCCGGTCCGGTCATAAATTTTCGTTGATTCCGCGATTTGCCGTTCACCGATCTGCGAAGGATCGGGAAGATCGCGGACAAAGTACGCAACAACAAGACCCCCTGCCGCAAGGCCGAGGAGGGCGAGTATAATGCCAGCGTAAGCGATTTTTTTTACAAGTTTTTTTACTTTGCGCACCGGCAAATTATAACGGTTTTTTTATGAATGTTCAATAGCCACCCGGTCGTATTCCCACACATGGAAAATGATTGTTGTATGTGGTATAGTTACGTAGTAATGAAAACAAGTACGGACAAAAAAAGAATTGAAGAAATTTTTAACAGGGGAATTGTCGTTAAAATTCTTCCGGACGAAAAATCGTTTCTCGAACGGTTATTTTCGGGCGAGCGTTTAAAAATCTATGTCGGAGCTGATCCGACATCGGATTCTTTGCACTTGAGCCATGCAAAAAACTACATGTTTCTTGAAGAACTCCGGCAATTGGGGCATGAGGTTATAATTTTAATAGGTGATTTTACAGCACGGATTGGCGATCCGACGGGAAGGATGGATGCGCGAGCCCGGCTATCCGATGCGCATATCAAGAAAAATGTCGCGGGCTGGCTTTCCCAAATAAAGCCCCTGATGAATTTCAACGACAAAAAGAATCCGCCGAAAATCGTGTATAACAACGCATGGCTTTCAAAGCTTTCGCTCGGCGACATTGTGGCTCTTGCTTCAAATTTCACAGTCCAACAAATGCTCGAACGGGACATGTTTCGACGCCGTTTTTACGGAGAGTGGAAATGTACTAACTGCGGTTATCCGAACATGTTCGATCAAGATTTTTTGGATAAGAAAATTCAGTTTCAAAACTGTTCAAACTGTGCGTCGCGTACCCCAAAAAACGAAGTATTCCTTCAAAAGGAAAGTAGCAACAAAAAACCTATTTTTCTTCACGAATTTCTCTACCCGCTTATGCAGGGATACGACAGCGTCGCGTTGGATGTTGACGCCGAATTGTGCGGAACGGATCAGATTTTTAATGCCCTTGCCGGGCGCACCCTTCTTAAGCGACTTAAAAACAAGGAAAAGTTTGTTATTGTCGTAAATCTTATGGAAAACCCAAAAACACACGAACTGATGTCGAAAAGCAGGGGAACAGGTGTTTTTCTTTCTTCGGGGCCGACAGAAATGTACGGCGCAATAATGGCGCAACCCGATGAAATGATCGAAGTTTTGTTTATCAATTGCACACGAATTCCTCTTTCGGAAAAAGATCGTATTATGGCTCTCGGCCCTCGCGATGCAAAGGCTCGTATCGCTCGTGAGATTGTTTCGAAGTTTTATGGTGAAAAAAAAGCCGCGGACACGGAGAAGGATTTTATAAAAACATTTTCTCAAAAAAAACCGGACAAAGCGTCTTTTTCCATCATACACGCTACAAAAGAACAGGCACTTACCGACTTTCTCTACTCGCACGGGCTTGCGTCTTCAAAATCGGAAGCGCGGCGCCTCATTCTCAACGGGGCGGTGGAGATTGGCGGCGAAATTCTTCGCGATCCGAGGGAAGCTGTTTTCCCGCAAAAAAATACAGTTATCAGGGTCGGAAAGAAAAAATTCGTACGTGTGGGATGAAAGAATATTTCTCCTTCGCGACGCAAACAAATTAAAATATCCCGCGGAATGCGGGATATTTTTGTTGCAATTATTCGTCTCCGCTCTCAATATCATCGTCGAGGTCCTCATCATCTTCTTCCTCCTCTTCTTCTCCTTCACCCAAGTCTTCGGAGACTTCGTCATCTTCGCCTTCCTGGTTTAACACGGAAAGTTTTTCTTCGTATGTAAGCATGTAATGTTAAAATTAGCCATATAAATTGGGAACATATTTTTTCGACCTTTATGCTTAATCAATACGTGTATGCTAAAAAATTACTTGTTTCCGGTATACGCACAGCATGCGAATTCATATTGTGTCATCGCGCGCATTGGTTGGGAATTCTGTGGGCATGGGTAATCGCAATCGCCATTGCGTCGGTAATATCGTCAAGTTTTGGCATGGTTTTGAGCTTCAGAATGCTTTTTACCATGAATTGTATTTGTTTTTTGTCCGCCCTTCCGTATCCGGTTGTTGCCATTTTTACCTCAAGGGGCGTATATTCTGACACACTAAGCCCTGCGTTTTTTGCTGTCAAGAGGAGCGCCCCCTTTGCCTCGGCAACGCTAATCGCCGTTTTATTATTCTTGAAAAAAAACACCTTTTCAATAGCCATAGTCTCCGGCCTGTGGATATCTATTATTTTTACAAGAGACCCTGAAATGATGTGTAGTTTTTCATCCTGCGGGAGTTTTGGGGTCGTTTTGATCGCATCGGCTTCAACCAATGTAATATCCCCGCCGTCTTTTTGCAAGAGGCAATAGCCGACAATGGTGGTTCCGGGGTCGATACCTAAAATTATCATGTTTGCCGCCAATCAATCACGAATTACTTCTCGAATTATCGCGAATCACGAGCAACTTCTATTAGAAAAAATTAGAGATAAAAATAGCGATTGATTAGAGATTAACATTTGTATAGATCTCTTGCATGTCGTCGTGGTCGTCCAGTTTTTCGAGCAATTCAGAAATTTTATGCTTCGTTTCTGTGTTTTCAATCTCAAGCCGCGTTTTTGGAACAGAATCGGCATATTCCGTTCGTATGGTCACGGCACGCTGTCGAAGAATTGATTTTGCGTGTGGTATGCGTTCGGGTGGAAAACGGGCAATAAGAATGGCGCCGTCCCGCCCGATATCTTCAGCGCCTGCATCGATCAGAACAAGTTCAAGCTCATCTCCTTTTATTTCTTGTTCCTGTTCATCCAGTTCAATAGTTCGAACTGTGCGAAAAAGCCATTCAACAGCGCCCCTGTCCGCAAGACAGCCTCCGTGTTCCGCGAGAATGTGCTTGATCTCCGATGTTGTTCTGTTTTTGTTGTCCGTAATGCCCGAAATAAGGAAAGCTGCGCCGCCAGGCCCGAACACTTCATACTGTACCGCCGCCAAAGCATCCTTTGCCTCAACACCCGATCCCCGGAGGATAGCACGCTCAATGTTGTCGGACGGCATGCCGAGTGCCCGCGCTTTTTCGATTGCGGTTCTTAACGCCGGGTTTGTTTCTGGATCCGCGCCCTTTTCTTTTGACGCAACCGTAATCATGCGCGCGATTTTTGAAAAAGTCTTGCCCTTTTTTGCGTCGGTCAACGCTTTTTTGTGTTTTACTTGCGCCCAGCGGCTGTGTCCGGCCAATGCGTATATATCCACAAAAAGAACGCGCGACCCACACCCGCGGTGGCAATCGCCGATTCCGGTGTGGAATAGTTTTAATTACCGTTCTGCTTTGTCAGGCGTTTTTTTGGGAGAATCGTTATTCATCATGCTGTTTGACTCATATGCATGGTGAGAATATTTCAGTATGAGATCTTTTGCCCCATAGAGATCGGGAGCGTCACGGATTCTGAATTCTCCCTGGGCTGCAGTTTCGACGACAATGTCCCCGAACCGAAGAAGTGTTTGGACAATTCCCCGGATTGATATCGATACGTTCTGAATGTTTCGCATGTGCATTTCGGAAATATGGCGGTTAAAAAGGCCTTTTTGTTCGATATCGATAAGGCGTTTATTGGTGATGATCCAGACATCAAGGTAATAGTCCGACCACAGAACAAAAAGATACAAAATGAGGGCAAGAAAGTAAAGGGCGAGAAAAAAATAGATGACGGGCTCAAGCTGCGGATCGTTCCCGAATTCCGGATAGAAGAAAGGAATGACGCTTAAAAGGACGGAAGGAAGAATAAGAGCAATAACAAGCGTTATAACCGGCCCCACCATGATAAACCAATGGCGCCGGATGATTTTTTGAATCGTTTCATTTTCTTGGAGTTGAATCAATGATATCTTCCGAAAACCGCATGAAAAGCTCGGCACATCGCGCAAGGAGAGAAGTGTGCGTTTTTGTTCTCCGCGGGCCGAGGACTTTTTTATTTTCCGGATGCGTTATGAGATTTGAAAGAGAAAATAGAGAGCGAACGCAAAAAAAATAAACGAGAGACAAAGAAAAACAGGGATGACGACGCGATGAGACGACCAGCCCGGCATGGTGTATTTTTTAAGATGAAAAAGCGTTGCCGACGCGAAGAACGTCCATACGACGGTAAAAAATATAAAGAATGAAAGAAAAATGTACGACACAAAGGAGTATGAATCAACCACCGAAAACGCGGATACGAGCACACACAACCCTTATTCGCGGGCGATAATTCACAATTCGTATTATACCAACTGCCCTTGTTTCGGCATATCAAGGCCGATGTGGGAATAGGCGAGTTTGGTTGCCGTTCGCCCCCGCGGGGTTCGCTCAATGAATCCGATTTGCATTAAATACGGCTCGTATACCTCAAGAATTGTTTCTTCTTCTTCTGAAGTTGCGGCGGCAAGCGCTTGGAGTCCAACCGGGCCGCCGCTGAATTTTTGGATAATCGCATCAATAATTTTCCTGTCTGTCGGCTCAAGTCCCAGCTGGTCGACTTCGAGAAGCGTGAGAGCGCTCTCCGCCGCCTCCCTGGTTATATGACCTGATCCGTATACCTCTGCCCAGTCGCGCACGCGTTTCAGGAGGCGGTTTGAGACCCGCGGAGTAAAACGCGACGATTGCGCAATGATTTTTTTTGCGTCATTGTCCAACCGAATGCCGAGAAGAGAAGTCGAGCGTTCAAGGATTTTTTGAATGTCGGTTTCGGTGTAAAAATCGAGCCGGAAAATAGCGCCGAATCGCGAGCGGAGCGGCCCCGACAAAAGCCCGATTCGCGTGGTCGCCGCAATCAACGTGAATGGGGGAAGGTCCAATTGTATGGTTTTTGCGGAAGGCCCCTTGCCGATGATGATGTCGAGCGTCCGCGACTCCATTGCGGGGTAAAGAATTTCTTCGACCATTTTATTTAATCGGTGTGCTTCATCGACGAATAAAATATCGCCCGGCATAAGGTTGGTGAGAATGGACGCAAGATCGCCTACGCGTTCGATTGCCGGTCCCGATGTTACCCGTATGTTCGTATTCATCTCGCGCGCAATGAGATGCGCAAGGGAGGTTTTGCCCAGCCCAGGCGGTCCGTAAAGAAGCACATGTTCAATGGGCTGTTCCCTCTTCTTTGCCGCCTCAATGAGGATTTTGAGGTTATCCTTGATATTTTTTTGGCCGACGTATTCGTCCCATCGCTGGGGTCGCAGGGTAAGATCAAGATTTTTATCCTCTTTTTTTTGTTTTGGTTCTGTGTTCATATGATTTCGCTCATTTACACGAACATGAGCATGAATGCCCCGAATTTGATGTATTTTTGAAGAGTGTATTTGTAAAATATGCGGCCATATTCGTGAATATATGCGAGGAGAGAAGCAAGCTATTGACAGCAAAAATACTATTTGCTATAATTAAGCCAGAAATTATATTGAAAATTGTGCGGGAAGGAGGGGCCCCAAAGGCCTCTTTGAATTTGTAGAAGCAATCATAAACGCAAGTAGTTACGCAATTTTAAACGCAAACTTGCGTATAATTTTGCGTATCAGTGGCGTCTTATATTGTTTCTAATCATTCGTCTCCTGAAGCTGTGGGCAATTAAGGTTTCAAAATACCTTTTAGCCTTAATGGGGATTTTTAAACGTAGGGTACACTGGTTCCGACTGGAGTATACCGCGCCAAAATCCTGACCTCCGCGTTCCCAAACCGGAGTAATTGCCCACAGCTTCAGGGGATAATGTCATATCGCCGATCATCATCCGACAACCCTTTTTAATTCATCAAAGTCCGTTATGCCGGACAACACCTTTAATACCCCGTCTTGTTTCATGCTAATCTGCCCTTGTTCGTGCATTGCCTCGCGGATATCGCTTACGGAAGGGGAGGAAAGCACGAGTCGCTCGACACGATCGTTGACGAGAAAAATTTCATACACCCCTATCCGCCCCTTGTATCCGGTGTTTCGGCACCGTGCGCACCCCGACACATTCGGGCTAAAAAACGCACAGCTGTCGATGTTCGGTTTCTCAATATTTTTCGGCAAGGATTGGATTTGAACATTAATTTCTTCTAACTCCGCCGGGGTTAATTTTTTTTCAATTCTGCAGGACATGCAAAGTTTTCGCAGAAGTCGTTGAGCCATAATGACGTTGACTGCGGGCGCAATAATGTTGGGGCGCACTCCGATATCTATGAGCCGCGGGATGGTTCCTGCCGCATCGTTGGTATGAAGGGTCGAGAAAACAAGGTGCCCCGTAAGCGCGGCATGCATTGCGGTTTCGGCAGTCTCAAGGTCCCGGATCTCGCCCAAAAGGATGACGTCGGGATCTTGTCGCAAGACCGACCGGAGCCCGTTCGCAAAATTATACCCGCGTTTTGAATCAACTTGCGTTTGTTCGATTCCTTTGAGGTGATATTCAATCGGGTCTTCAAGGGTTATGATTTTTATTTCCGGCGCATGAACCTTTTTCAGGAATGCATAAAGCGTCGTTGTTTTTCCCGAACCGGTGGGGCCGGTCGTGAGAATCATCCCATTCGGCTTTTTTACCTCCTCCGCCATTTCCTTTTCAACCCACGGCTGCATGCCGAGCTGTTCCAGTTCGAGCGATATCGTCTTCGGGTCGAGAATTCTCATGACGATATTCTCTCCGTACGGCCCGGGCAAGGTTGAGGTGCGCACTTCAATTTCAGTGTCCTTCATTTTTATTGTAAATCGTCCGTCTTGTCCTTGGTTGGTCACATTGATTTTCAGGCTTGATGTCAGTTTGATTCGCGAGAGAAGGAATTTATACATCTGCGTTGAAATGAACATGACATCGTGCAGTGTGCCGTCAAGGCGATACCGGAGCCGCGTGAGGTCGGATTGGGGCTCAACGTGCACATCGGATGCTTCGACCGCAAGGGAACCGGCAACGATTGCTTCAAGCGCCTCGGTGATAGAGCCCTCTGAAATATCGCCGAGTATTTTTTTAACGTCCTCGAACGTTTCGATTCGCTTTCGGAAATCTTCTATTTTTTTCTCCGATATCCGCACCTCTCCGCCGATGACAACCAACTCTTTCAGAATTTGCTTATATACCTGCCAAGCGTGTTCAAGGCTGTGGCGGG
>Ga0209342_10008518_pt1 | contig 10287 bp, 18 predicted proteins | sample RifCSP16_2_FD_184023 | JGI IMG/M metagenome (GOLD analysis project Ga0209342, IMG submission 184023) | Soil microbial communities from Rifle, Colorado - Rifle CSP2_sed 16_2 (SPAdes) (version 2) | ecosystem: Environmental > Terrestrial > Deep subsurface > Rock core/Sediment | place: Rifle... | reverse complement strand
CGTCGCCTTCAACGCATGGTCAGCCGTGCCAAAGATGTACGGGGCCGGATGTTGCAGCCGCCACACCCGCAAGGCAGCCACGCAGGGGCGGGGCACGGGCACCACCCGCACCCGCCCGCTCTTGGTCGCCTCCCGCACCGTGTACCCACCACCATCCGACTTCGCCACTGTCCGCCGCACCGTCACCGTGCCCTGCTCGAAGTCGATGTCCGCCCAGCGCAAGGCCCGCAGTTCGCCCGGTCGCATCCCCGTGGACAACGCCACCTGGTACAGCGCGTGCAACTTCGCATCGCCCCGCACATGGGCCAGCACACGCCGGGCCGCATCCGCATCCCACACCTGCCGCTCCTGCTTGCGGGCCGGGGCCAGCCGCACGCCCGCTGCCGGGTTGCGCTCGATCACCCCGAGGCGCACGCAGTCGGAGAGGATGCCTGACACCGCCGTGAGACACGACGCCGCCGTGTTCGGGGCCAGCGCCAACCGATCCGCCCACGCCTGGAGCCGGTGCGTGGTGAGGTCCACCACCTTCTGCCGCCCCAGCACGGGGAGCAGGTGTTTCTCGATCCGCTGCCGGTAGGTGGCATAGGTGCCGCCCGACCACCGCCCGGCGCCACGTTCCAGCCAGTCATCCGCCGCCTCACCCAGCGTCATCTGCGACGGGTCCACATACGAACGCCGCCGCTTGCCCGACGACACGTCCAGTAGATGCGCCTCCGCCTGCTGGCGGGTGGCGAACGTGCGACTCTTGCGCCGCCCATCCACCCCCACCCACATCGCCCGGAAGCGGCCACCCCGCTCAGTCACGGTTCCTTCCCCGTATCGCAGTTTCACGACACATCCTTTATGTCTGTCGAATGTTGCATCTGGTGTATATGTCTGATAAGGTTGCCCAAAGGAAACGATCAGACAACCAACGCCGCGACGCATGGGGATCGGCCACCATGCCGCATCTGCGCTCGCACCGTTAACCCAAGGGGATGGAGCACCATGCCACATCGTAAGGAAATCGACTTCTTCCTGACCGCGCCGGATACCCCACCCCTCGCCGGGACGCTCCGTCTCGGCACGGGTGGGGATATGACGATCACCTGTTACGACCCGCCGACCTCCCTGGATGCCATCGTGCTGCCACCATCGACGCCGGTATCCTCATTGGTCACGATCCTGGCCGAGCGCATGGCCGACCGTGCCCGCTCCCCCCGGAACTCGGCAAAGGCCAGCACCGCCTCCACTTCCTGATCGGGCAGCCACGAGATGAGATCCAGGAGCCGTGCCCGTGGGCCGATGCGGGCACGCTCCACCTCGATCACCCCCGCCGCCAGCATCACCTCATCCACGCTCACGCCCAGCTCCCGTGCCAGCCCCTCGAACGCCGACGACGCCGGACGCCGCCCCTCGTTGACCCAGCGATTGACCGTGCCGGTCGCCACGCCGAGACGCCGGGCCAGCTGCGACTGGTTCAACCCCCGCCGCTCCAATGCTGCCGCCAGCCATGTCCCGAAGTCGTGCTCCGTGTTCATGCGCGTACCTTTCCAATCAGCCAGGCGATGCCCAGCACCAGTTTCCCCACCAGCCCGAGGCCGAGCAGCAGGAACGCCACCCCATACGCATCCCAGTAGGTGTCGAACGGGCCATACAGGTTCGTGAAGATAAGGATGTACCATAGCACCGCCGCCCCGAGGATGAGGCAGGCGTCGGGGATCTTACCCATGCCGCGCCTCCTGCCGCTCCGCACGCCAGCGCACGAAGGCGACGACCTCCATCCGCTCCCGCTCCGGCAAGCCCATCATCATCTCCGCCACCTCCAGCACATCGACCGGCCATGACTCCGGCCCCAGCGGGCGGTGCCCCGCCATCGCCAGCGCCACATCCATCGGCACCCGCAACACCCCGGCGATCTTGCGGCAACTGGCCGGGGTCGGGCGCCGGGTGCTGTTCACCCAACTACTGACCGTGCCATTGCTCGCCTCGATGCGGCGGGCCAGCTCCGCCTGGCTCATGCCCCGCTGCGACAGCTCGGCACCAAGCCACGGCCCAAATCGTGACGCATCCATGCGTACCCTCCTTGCTACCCCCCATTGTACCGGGTTTGTAAACATCTGTTGACAACTGTGTATCCGGGGTGGTAATATTGTGACACGATGATACAGAGAGGAGGTGAGATCACTGAGGTACATCGCATCGGAGGCGCTGCCCCGCATCTTGGACCGGCAGGGATACAAAACCAGCGCCATCGCACGGGAACTTGGTCTATCGAGATCGTATCTGTCGCTGATCGTGAAAGGGAAACGCCCGCTCGGAGAGGACCTGGCACGTCGCATCGCCCAGTTCGTTCGTTTACCAGTAGACATACTCTTTATGACGGAGGAGGAACCATCATGACCATCAGCAAGACATGTCCATCCTGTCTCGGGGGCGGCATCGCTCTCATCCACAGCGCACCGGGTCAGGCGCCGGAGATCGTGGCCTGTGACCTGTGTGGCGGGCGTGGCCTGCTCGACTGCCTGACCTGCTTCGACACCGGCTGGGTGCTGGAGATGGACGGCGACGGCGAGTACGTCAGCGAGTACCCCTGCCATTGCCCGCACGGGATCCATCTCGACATCGAGGCGGGCAACCCGTTCGTCCACGCAGGGTGGTGAGCCATGGCCGACATCCACGACCTGATGGAACTGACCGGCATGGGGCGCCAGGCCGTCACGACAGCGGTGGACAACGGGCGCTTGCCCGGCTACCGGGTCGGGCGCGGCAACAAGATATGGGTCCCTGACGAGGCGCTGGACCTGCTCCGCAAGGGGCACTGGCGAAAACCACAAGGAACCATTCACGACCGTACTCCGTTCGTCATCGACGTTACATCTCCCCGCAACGCGGAGTAGCCTTACCATAACGCCATGAAGGGAGAAGCGAACCATGATGCTTCACAACGGAGGAACGCCTATACGACAAGAAAGGAACACATCTATGCCCGCAGCGGATCGACTGGCAAAGGAAGTTTTCGAGGAGGCGAAGTTATTGGCGCAGCACCAGCCCAGCCCGGAGACATACCGGCTGGCGAAGATGACGGCGAATCTCTATTACGGCACGCAGATCGGGATGGCGTTCCTGAACCGGGGCGCGGAAGGTGTGCGGGCCAGGCAGCTGCTCGACGACTACGAGTCGTCGGTGGCATGGATGAACGAGAGCAAGGGAGGCACATGGTGAGCGCACCTAACGGATTCAACCAGGGCGCAGAGGTTTCGATTTGCACCATTGACGGGACATCACGCATCTCGACGCTGTTGTACTGGCGGTCGGATGGGGTGGTGGTGGAGAACGACGACGGCTACCACTTCGTCCCTTTCACGTCGGTCATCTCGCTCTCGGTGGACAAGCCCGAGGCGAAGATCACGATTGGTGACTATACCAAAGGCAAGCCCGGCACCATTACCGTCGGGGACTGGAGGTCATTCTAATGGCATCGTTCAATGTCTGCGCCTGTGGATGCGGCCAGACAACACCTCTTGCCAGCCGGAACAATAAGCGCCGGGGGTGGGTCAAGGGTGAACCGCTCCGCTATATCCACGGGCACAACGGGAGGAAGGACAACGATCTTCCATACACGGTCAACGACGACACCGGATGCCATGTTTTTACTGGCAGCGTCAGCCCAAGCGGATACGGCGTTGTCACAAAGGGGCTTGACGCTAACGGGAAGCAAGTCAAGTTCAACGCTCACCGCCTGGCATGGGAGCGAGCGCATGGCCCCGTATCGAGCGATACCGTCATCCACCACAGGTGCAGGAATAAGTCGTGCATCAACGTAGAGCATCTTGAACCAATGGAGCGTAGGGACCACGCCAGGATACATGTCACTGACGGTGTATACCGATCAGTAGCCAAGTTGGATGAAGCGCAAGTCCGGGCCATCCGATCACTACAGGGGAGGGGAACCATCATCGCCAAAGTATTCGACGTATCACCCGCTACCGTCTCGATGATTCGCAACAACCGGATATGGGAAGGAGTCTAGCAATGCCACCATTCGTAGTATCTGACTACATCGACGTGCAGGAGCGCATCAGCCGCTTCTGGCAGGAGTACCCGGACGGGGCGATCCGCACCGAGCTGGCGAGTGGCCCGCTCGACTTCACGGTATGCCGCTACCGGGCCGAGGTCTACAAGCAGGCGACGAACGAGCATCCCGACGCCACCGGCTACGCCTTCGAGCACGCCGTCACCGAGGGGCGTGGCCCCAACACCACCTCGCACGAGGAGAACTGCGAGACAAGCGCGATTGGCCGGGCGCTGGCGAACATGGGCTATGCCCGCTCCCGCAAGGACCGCCCGTCGAAACAGGAGATGGAGAAGGTGAACCGGGGGATGCCGGTGCAGACCCCCGACCTGGACAAGCCGAACCACCCGCTCTCCGATGCCGACTTCAAGTCGTTCGTGGAGAAGTGCGGCACCAACCCGAACAACTGGAAGGAAGCGATGGATCTGGCGGCAGCCGACCAGACACGTTGGGACCTGATCGAGAAGCTGGCGCCGAGCGAGGCGTGGCGCAACCGTTTCGCCGAACTAAGGCCCAAGCAGGGGACGGTCGCATGAGGACGATCCCCCTGACACGAGGAATGACCGCTATCGTGGATGACGAGGACTACGAACACCTCACACAATGGTCATGGTGCGTATCACCTGGAGTGCAGACGCATTACGCCTTGCGGCGGTCGCGCGTCGTTGGCCGTGGGATCCCGGTGCACGAGGAGATCATGGGACGACGAGACGGGTACACCATTGACCACATAAACGGCAACGGTCTGGACAATCGGCGGTGCAACCTACGGTGGGCCACCGCATCCCAGCAGCAGTGGAACAGAAGGCCATCTCGCAACAACTCGTCCGGGTATAAGGGCGTTCGCTTCGACCGTGAGCGAAACAAATGGAGAGCAGAGATAGCGGCAGGCGGCAAGAGGAAGTTCCTCGGCAGGTTCGATACGCCGGAAGATGCTGCGAAAGCCTACGACGCTGCCGCGAGAGAACTCCACGGAGAGTTCGCCCACCAGAATATTGAACTCCGCCCCAAGGCGGCATAGAGAGGACACCACCCCATGCAAGCAGCGACGATCATGCTCTCCAACGCCACCATTGTCCGTGACCCCGAGACGGGGCAGACCCCGAGTGGCACCACAAACCTTAAGTTCACCGCCGTGGTCAACCACGGGAAGCGGGACGACGAGCAAGCCGACTTCTATGCCATCACGGTATGGGGACGAGCTGCCGAAACCCTCGTCATGCTGAGGGATGGTGGATCACTCACTAAAGGTGCGCGTGTCGATGTGGTAGGGCGCCTCACACATCGTCACTATAAGGGGAGGGACGGCAGCGACAAGGTGTCATATGACATCAATGCGAACGAGGTTATCCTCGTGTCCCCGCCGAAGGGCTACCAGGAGGGCGGGTATCAGGCCGAGCCGGAGCCGTCCGCGAACATGGACACACCGCCATTCTAGCCGGAGGCCATCATGCGGTTGCTCCCCCTTTCACAGGATAAGCACGCACTCGTGGACGAACAGGATTACGGAAGGGTGTCACAATACAAGTGGCACGCCTTCCGGATACACAACACATGGTACGCAGCCACCCATCAGATACACGGCAAGCGAACGTACCTTCATCGGTACATCATGGACGCTCCAAAGGGTATGGAGGTGGACCACGCAAACGGTGACGGTCTCGACAACCGGCAAGAAAACCTCCGCCTGTGCAGACACCGGGACAACCTCCGCAACATGCGTCGGACCACAGTAAGTCGGTCAGGGTTCCGAGGGGTAGAGCTCACCAAGAACGGGAAGTTCGCCGCTCGATGCAAGTACTTGGGTAAAGTCCTGTACTTCGGAACGTTCACTACCGCCGAGGAAGCCGCTCGGGTGAGGGACCAGGAGGTCATCAAACTGCATGGAGAGTTCGCTTACCTGAACTTCCCACGAGAAGATTATGAGCCGACTGGCTAGAAATGAGGACACGATGCTCCCCACCCCACCGCCCGTCAGTGATGATGACGACGAGCAATGTCGCAGGTACGAGCAACGCCTGAACGACGGCTACGAACTGCTCGAGAAGCGCCGTGAAGCCGGCCTGGACGTGAGCAAGCTGGAAGATTTCTGGATCGAGTTGTGCCAGGAATACCGGGAACGCTACAAGGACGACCCCGACTAGACACGAAGAAGCGGTACCGGGAAGGGTCGGTACCGCTTCTTCACAGGAGGGGTATACATCAGGGCAACGACTGTGCTACACTGATGTGGTGACGGGCTGGCGACCCGTCGAGGAAGGTCGTCCTTATGTAGCAAGGAGCAACCTAAGACCTATGGTACAGCATCGTCTACCAAATAGCAACACATCCCCTGAACAATCAACAATCACATATGCAGGAGCGCAGGAATGGACGGTGATCCGATGAAGTGGTTTCGCCTGTATCACGACCTCGTTGACGACCCCAAGGTCCAGAAGCTCCCCGGTGAGACATTCAAGTTCTGGATCAACCTGCTCTGCCTTGCCAGCCGTTCACCGGAACGTGGGCTGGTTCACCTGAACGCAGGCGACCTCGCCTTCGCCCTGCGCATGGACGACGGCGATGTGTCCGCCATGCTCGATGACCTGTTGAAGCGTGGCCTGTTGCACCAGGACGACGACACGCTGGAGATTCACAACTGGGAGGGTCGCCAGTACGACTCCGACTCGTCATCCGACCGTGTGCGCAAGCATCGTGAGCAGAAGAAGAACGAAGGAAACGTTACTGAAACGTTACAGAAACGTTCCGGAAACGTTACCCCCTCTGTATCTGTATCTGTCTCTCCTTCTGAATCTGTATCTGAATCTGTATCTGAATCTGTCTCTGTGCTGGAAGAACGCTTCGAGCGGTTCTGGTCGCACTATCCCCGCAAGGAGGGGAAAGCCGATGCGCTCAAGGCGTGGAAGAAACTCAAGCCTGACCGGGACCTGACATTCAGGATCGAGCGAGCGGTCCAGGACCAGGCGGCGAACAACTGGCAGGGCAAGGAGCGGCAATTCATTCCCATGCCTGCAACGTGGCTCAACGGGCAGCGATGGGAGGACGAGATCGTTCCTCCAAAGGGCACCGTGGTCCAGATGCAGCAGCCGAAGCACCGCCACCCGGACGGCCTGTTCGGGCAGGAAATCCTCGACTGGTACAAGAACAACCCGGAAGGGACAAACGAATGAAACACGCCGCTGCGTTCCTGTCCCAAAAGCAGGACTGGACGACACCGCAAGCGTTCTTCGACCACTGGGATGACAAGTACGGGTTCGAGCTGGACGCCGCCGCGTCCTTCGAGAACCGCAAGTGCGACCGCTATTTCGATGAGGACGACGACGCACTCGCGCAGCGATGGGCTCATGAGATATGCCAAGTTCATGGTATAATCTACCCAATAGCAAGGGGGTTGCGCCATGAACCAGACCAAGACATGCACGAGATGCGAGACGGAGAAGCCTGCAACGACGGAGTTCTTTGCGGAGAGGAAGGACAAGTACAGCCGGTCGGGTCTCACGTCCTGGTGTCGGGATTGCCTCAGGGAGAGGGCAAGGCTGAAGCAGGCGGAAAGGCGATCGGACCCTATCGAAAGGCAGAAGCTCCTGGAGGAAAAGCGTCGTTATGCCCGGAGCGAAAAGGGCCGGGAGTGGAAGCGGCGCACCAGCGAGACGGACAATCACCAGCGCCGACAACGCCTACTCAGCGCCAAATGGGATTGGACGACCGAGGATTGGGCGGCAACAAAACAAGCGTGGGAACACAAGTGCGCGTACTGCGGAACGATAACCAAGGGGCTCCATCAGGACCACTTCATTCCCCTCGCACATCCCGAGTGCACGGGCACGCATCCGGGGAACATCATCCCGGCATGTCGGATCTGCAACCTCAAGAAGGGCCACCTTCACCCGAAGGACTACCTCAAACCGGACGATTATGCCCGCATTGCGGAATGGCTCTCACGGCAAGACCGGCGGTAGTTTTCTGCAACCCGCCGTACTCCCACGGGATCGGCACATGGGTCCGCAAGGGGTACGAGGAAGCGGAGCGGGGCGCAACCGTCGTGATGCTGATCCCCGCCCGTACCGAGACGGCATGGTGGCATGACTACGTGATGCACGCCGCCGAGATCTGGTTGATCCGGGGCCGGATGCGGTTCGGGGGGCACACGATCAATGCCCCGTTCCCCTCCTGCGTCGTTGTTTTCCATCGCATCCGTGCTGCATCGCCGGAGATTCACACGATGGACCGGATCCTCGACAAGGAGCAGGTCGCATGAGCGAGCCTGATTCCGGCCAACGGGCCGAGCAGTTGTTCCTCGGGGCCGTGCTCTACCGACCCGATGCCTTCTTCGACGTGGCCGATACCCTCACCCCCGAGATGTTCGGCATCATGGATCACCGCCGCATCTACGAGGCGATGCACGCCTGCCACGACCGCCGCCAACGCCCGGACTACCTCGCCGTCAGTGAGGAACTGGCCTCCCGCAAGATCGAGTACGCCGCCACCATCCTCTCCGAGATTAGCCTGTCCACCGACGGCGAGTTCCCGACCGACGTGGACGGCTACGCGCAGCGGGTGATCCACCACTACCGCCGCCGCACGGTCCTCAACGCCAGTACCGAGCTCATCCGCCGCCTGAGCAACGATCCCGACACCGACCCCGTGACGTTGGCGCAGACGATCCTGACCAACGTGACGACCCTTGCCGGGGAGGAAGGCGGGCCAGTTCTCTACGCCGACGTGATGGACGCGATGCAGGAACGCCTCACCCTCCAGGTGCAGGGCCGATGGGAGGAGCGGCTGTTCCGTACCGGCCTCCACGAGGTTGACGCAAAGATCGGCGGGGGCCTGCGCGATAGCGAGTTGTGCATCCTCGCCGGACGCCCTGGCAGCGGCAAGACCGCCCTTGCCCTCCAGATGGTGCAGAACGGGGGACGCCGCAACGAGCCGGTCCTCATGTTCTCCGGCGAGATGAGCATGAAGTCCCTGGTCGAGCGTGGCATGGCCGAGATGACCGGCCTGCCGATGAGCGTCATCCGCAAGAAGGTCCTGCCGCGTGACCAGTACGACGCCCTCATGCGGATCACCGAGGCGATGAAGGGGATGCCCGTCGCCATTGACGACACGGCGGCGATCACCACGGAGAAGATGCTGCACCGGGCCGCCCGCTTCCAGCGGCAGCACGGGCTCCGCGCCATCGTCTTTGACTACGTGGAGCTCGCCGGGAACACCAACAAGGGCGGCGAAGTGCAGCGGGTTGGGGAGATCAGCCGGGACCTGAAACGCATCGCAATGGAGCTGGACGTGCCGTTCGTGGCGCTCGCCCAACTGAACCGCAACGTCGAGCAGCGCACGCCGCCGATCCCGCGCATGAGCGACCTCCGCATGAGCGGGTCGCTGGAGCAGGATGCCGACATCGTGCTCCTGTTATTCAGAGCCGATTACTATGTAAAACAAGACATGATCCCCTATGACCCCGCCAAAGCTGGCCTCGCGGACATCATCATTGGGAAGCAAAGGAATGGCCCTGATGGGAAAGTCACCGTGCGCTTTGACGAAGCGTCAATGCGGTTTACCGACCTTGACGAACCAGCCCTATCACAGATTGCGTGAAAGGAGAACCGCCATGCAGGTCATTACCCGTGATGATGCTAAAGCGCAGGGGATGACGACGTACTTCACCGGCAAGCCGTGTCGTCATGGTCACATTACGGAACGGTTCACGGTCAATCAGCGATGCCGGGAGTGTGCTCGGGTGGATAGCCTTCGGCGTTATCACGCTGACGCGGTAGAGCGCACGCGCAAGACGCGAGAGTACCAGCGGCAGAACAAGGACCGGGTGCTGGCAAAGCACAGGGAATGGATCGCCGCAAACAAGGAGCGAGTGCGCCAGAAGGAGAGGGAGTGGGAGGCCCGTAACCCGGACAAGAAGAAGGTTATTCGGATCAACAACGACGCCAAGCGGCGGGGCGCTCCGGGCCGGATAACGGTTCGGCAATGGCGGTCCCTGCTACGCGAGGCCGATCACAAGTGCATGGCCTGTGGCTCACCGGACAACCTCACATCGGACCACATCGTTCCCATCTGTAAGGGTGGAGAGAACCGAATCACTAATCTCCAGGTTCTATGCCTCGACTGTAACCGGAAGAAGCATCGCCGGATCATCGACTACCGCAAGAAGGAGCAGGCCGCATGAAAACCGTCCACTACACGACGCCCTACACCGTCTCTGACTTGGAGAGCCTGCTTGC
>Ga0209342_10008516_pt1 | contig 10287 bp, 10 predicted proteins | sample RifCSP16_2_FD_184023 | JGI IMG/M metagenome (GOLD analysis project Ga0209342, IMG submission 184023) | Soil microbial communities from Rifle, Colorado - Rifle CSP2_sed 16_2 (SPAdes) (version 2) | ecosystem: Environmental > Terrestrial > Deep subsurface > Rock core/Sediment | place: Rifle... | reverse complement strand
TTTCCGTTCTACTGAGACTTGTATGATGGATGTTAGGTGTAAGCACAAGTCCTCTTTAGAGAGTATAGTGATTCATCAAATCGCCATTGAGCGAAGGAGGACATCAGATGAGCAGCAAAGCCTTTGTTCCCCGTGACTACGACGTGTTTGCCGGACTGGATGTGGACAAGAAAAGTATCTCGGTGACCTTTACCAATCACCAAGGATTTATCCGATCCTTGCATATGCCGTATAGCGTGGAGCATCTTGTGAATCACGTGCGCAAGCACTTTCCCGATCAGAAGGTTGCCTTTGCCTACGAAGCGGGACCGACAGGGTATGGATTGTATGATGGGCTGGTAGCCAACTCCTATCCTTGCTTGATCGCCTCTCCATCGATGATTCCCAAAGCTCCAGGACAGAGAGTGAAAACCAATCGGATCGACAGTGTGGGGCTGGCGGAGAATCTGCGTGGGGGACAACTGAAAAGCATTCATGTTCCCTCTCCGGTTTATCGTGAGCTTCGTCACCTCACCCAATTGCGCGACACCTTTGTCAGCGAGATGGTGGGGATGAAGCAGCGCATTAAATCGCTGTTGCTGCTCGAAGGGATCGGGTTTCCCCCGGCTCCGGCCGGCAGCCAGTGGTCGCTCATGGTCAAGGCTAAGCTCAGAAAGCTCCCCTGTTCTGGGACGGTACGTTTTAAGCTCGATGAGTTGCTTGACAGCTTGGAGTTTAACGAGAAACGGGTTGTTAAGACGACTCAACAGATCCGCCGCTTCTGTCAGACCGATCCCGAATTGTCCCGGTGTATGAAATATGTGATGAGCGTGTCCGGGATCGGCTCGATTGTGGCCAGTCAGCTTCTGGCCCGCATCGGGGATTGGCGCGAGCTTAAAAACATCCGCCAACTGGGAGGATTTCTGGGACTGGTACCCACTGAGCACTCCACCGGAGATCGAACCGATCGGGGATCGATCACCCACACGGGAGACGGGCGGCTTCGAAGTAAACTCATCCAAGCTTCCTGGTCGGCGATCCGACAGGACAGTGAGTTGAGGGAGTTCTTCGCCTCGGTCTGTAAAACCCATGCGCGCCACCTCGCTTCTAGAGTTGCCATTGTGGCGGTGGCGCGAAAACTCAGTGTGCGGATTTCCGTAGTCTTGATGAAACAAAGACCGTATGTAGTCAGAGAAAAGGTCCAATCGGCTCCTTTGACCCAAGAGGAGACATCGCCCCAGGGAACGACTCGACGACAAGCAGAACCGGGAAATAAAAACTCCTGACGGTTCGACCCTTGAGACAGAGATCCCGGGGCCTTGTGCCTTAGAGAGGGGCGCATCCCAAGTCAGTGTGACGGACTTTGTGCCGTGCCACGCATAGCAGCAAGTCTCTCTTGAGCCTGTCGAAGCATTCTTGGGATTTTTCAGCAGAATCGAAATCTATATCAGATCCCTCGCATTCGCTCGGGATGACGGATCTCAGCCCGTCACTTGGCGTCACGTTCGACGTCGCTCAGGGCATGCTTTGCGTCTTTGCGCGAGTCATTTCTTTTGCGATTTTGTAATGTAAAACTCAACCGAGAATTTCAAATATGTTTGGTTGGGTTTATTTTCTGCCGATCTTGGCGAATTCCTCTAAAAACGTTCCCGCTTTGAAGTTCGGATTGATCTTCGGCTGGTCGCCTTTGTATATGATGTTGAGCTCGCCCATATATTCCTGGATCGGCAGAGGCTTGATAGCGAAGACCATCGCCGGCTCGTCGCTGGTGATGTGATGCTGGTGCCAAACGCCCTGGCCGATGTACATCGTGTCGCCTGGCTTCCAGTCGATGCGCTCATCGTCCAGGAGGCTGTAGCCCTGGCCACGCAGCACGATGATGATCGCTTCGTTGTGCTTGTGGGTCACCGAATTGGAATGGGGCGGGTAGATATGGCAGTCAACTTCGATGATGCGGTTTTGAAAACCGAGCTCCTGAGAAACCAGCGGCCCCATCCACACACCGTTCTGCGCCTCCCACTCGACCTTCACGTCCTCGCCTTTGATCGCCTTGCGGCCGGCTTTGCGCTTGGCGATATCCGCCTTCACCCGCTCCGCGCGCGACTTAAAGAGCGCACTCTTGCCTTCAAACCATTTTTCGTTGCTTTCGTGGTCCGCCATCTCTTATTCCCCTTTCTTTCCGCTAACAGATTTTCCATTCCCGACTTTCGGTATTCGCGAACATGCGCGATGCAGAAGGAGGAACGGCTCTATTTTTGTTAGCTGGCGCACCTCGCGATGTCAAGGAAGGTGGGCGCGCGGCGGTGGCGTAGCGAAACGGTCTAAGCTAAGGTACATCTCATGGAATCTAGCGAAGACCGGCGCATGCGCCATCGGAGGACGGATATGCGAAAATTAGTGATGTTGGGGCTGATCGTTTTCTTGCTAATCCCCTGGGGGAAGGTTTGGGCGCAGGTAACCAAGCTCAACGTCGGCTATGTCGGCATCAATTCCGACAACGTCATCGCGTTTATCGCTAAAGAAAGCGGCATCTTCGCCAAAAACGGTCTCGACGTGCAGTTGATATACTTCGGGGGCGGCACCACGGCGACCATGTCGCTGGTGGCCGGCGAGACGCCGATCACGCAAACCGCCGGCCCCGGCGTCGTCAACGCCGTCCTGGGCGGCGCCGACGCCGTGATGATCGCCGGCGGCGTGACGACGCTGGATTATTGGTTGCTCAGCCGTCCCGAAGTGAAAACCGCCGAGCAGCTCAAAGGCGGCGCGGTGGCGATCAGCCGTTTCGGTTCGGCCTCCGATTTTATCGTGCGCTACGCGCTGCAGCGCATCGGCCTGGTGCCCGTTAAAGACGTCGCCATTTTGCAAGTGGGAGCGTTGCCCGAGCGGCTGGCGGCGATGGAAACGAAGCGGGTGCAGGCCACGGTGTTGGCGCCGCCGGCGATGTACATGGCGCAAAAGCGCGGTTTCAACATTCTGGCCGACGTGGCGGCGCTCGGTCTGGCTTACCAGGCCACCGGGGTGGGTACCACGAAAAAATTCATCCGCGAGCATGCCGATATCGTCAGGAGATACGTCAAAGCTCAAGTGGAAGCGGTGCACCGTTTCAAGACCGACCGCGAATTGAGCATTCGCGTATTATCCAAATATCTGAGCGTCAAGGAAAAGGATATCCTTGACAAAACCTACCAAGGCGCGATCGCGGAGAATAAACTGCCGGCCAAGCAATATCCGACGCTGGAGGGAATGAAAACCATCCTGGAGCCGCTGAGAAACGATCCGAAAGCGAAGGCGGCAAAACCCGAAGACTTCGTCGACATGCGCTTCATCAAAGAACTGGACGAGAGCGGCTACATCGACAGACTGTATAAAGGGAAATAGGCGTTTGAGAGGGCGCGACTACTACCAACGGAAAAACAGAACTTGTTCATGCTTTTCATCTTTCATCCCATGGTCAAACGACCATCGCGAATGCGCCGGCAAAGGGCGCGGAGCACAGCCTGAACCAGCTCGATGTCCAATGACAAGAGATCATGGAAGTCCTGCGCGTTGAGCTTGAGAGCGTGAACCGCCCCCGAGGCCTTGGCCGTAAACAGCCGACGTTGAAGATCAAGAGCTGCCAACACTCCAAAAGGCTCGTTCTCTTCGATTTCACCGGCTGGCGTTCCGTTGTTCTCTAACACCACGTTGCCGCTTAAGAGGAAATAGAGTGCGTCGCCGGGCTGCCCCGCCTCGAAGATGGTTTGCCCCGGCTGGTAGTAGACCTCCTCCGTTAGTCCCGCAATCCGGCCAAGTTGTTCGACGGTTGCCTGGTCGAAGATATCGACGGATTTAAGAAGGATGACCTTTTCGATGGTCGTAAGCTTCTTCTCTCGGATGGCCACGGGCAACTCCTGAAAGCACAAGTTCTGCGGTCTCCTTTAAAACCACGTCCTCGGAGTTCCGAAAGGCCTGGAGTCTTTCCTCGTAACCAGCAAGGCCTCTCAAGCCGATCTCCCAGATGGTCGCGGCCCTCAACCACACATCGTCCTGTTCCAGCAGTTCCTCCAGAGCCGCATGGCTATTAAAACTTTTCCATCCCAGCAGCGTTAGAAACTTTTGGAACTGTCGCGCGTCCGGCGCATCCTCAAACAAGGGAAAGAGAAACCGTTTGATCTTTCCCGTGAGAAGGTTGTCGAGCAACTCGGTGGCATAAGCCCGTTTCACCGGGTCACCCGACCGCAACACCGCGAGGGCGCGGCTGATCACAGCGGGGGGATAGATCAGGGACAGAAGATAAACCGCCCGCTCTTTGACCCGCTCCAGGCTGTCAAGCAGCGCCCGGCGCAAGAGCCAGGATCCCTCGATATGGGTTTCCTGCCATTCGCTGAACAGAACGAAGAAGATGACGAATCTCTTGTAGTAGCGTTTCGCATCCAAGATCACCGCGTTTTCGATCGCCCGGCGGTCCAATTGCAAATCCGGGAAACGACGGGCCATTTCTTCGAGCCCGAGGAAGACCCTGTAGCGAACGGCGCCGTCTTCGTGTTCCAGGGCGCTGAGAAGCGCGTCCATGGCGGATTGGGACTCGATTTTGCTCAAGGTGCGTGGAATGTGCAGCCGGACGGCGCGCGAAATAAGAGAGTTAAAAAGCGCGTCCCTCAGAGGTCTCACCGCCGCCTCTCCGTTCTCGATAAGAGCCTCACGGGCCCGACCCTTGGTCGCCCTTGAATCGAGTTCGAAGATCACGTTCTTGATCGGTTGGAGATCCTTTCTTTTTTCCGCGGCGGCGAGAGCCTTCCGGATGGCCAGCACCGATGGGTCTTCGCTGATGGTTCTGCATAGATAGTCATCCACGCCACCGCGGTCGGAACAAGTTAATAAGAATTTCAAAATTCGACTTTGCACGGCCGGCGAAGAGTGGCGGAGGAGACTCCGAGGAAGTCGGGAGAGGATGGCCCCGGAATCCAGCCTCTCCGACAGTTCCAGGCCGAATAACAGCGACTGCTCATCTGGGCTTTCTAACATTTTGGCTGCGGCGTCGACGATAGCTTTGTCTTTGTAAGTTATGTCGTCGGCCTCAATGGCCAACTCGCGGGTCTTGAGAGCACTGAGCAATGCTTCGAGATAGCCCCGGCGCAGGAAGGGAAGGATGGCGAGCCAGATTAAGATCAGCGCGATGCAAAAATAAACGAGAGCGGTGAAGCCGGGCGTTCCGGGAAGGAAGAAGACGAGAATGATAAAACCGGCGCTCCCGTCTCCCATCCGCTCCACTACAACGTCGAGGAAGGTTTTGACTTTTGCCTTTACAGCGGACGGGATAGGAAAGTAAAGCATTTCCATAACGCCTCTGTGGATACTTGGGCGGAGGGCAGCATCTCCCAGTCGGGTGCCAGTTGCAGTGAACAGACCAGGATGAACCAGGAGAGCTAAAGAACCGAATAATAGACCGACTGGCAGAAAAAAGAGGCTCGGATATAAACCCATAAGGGCTAGGAGCTGTCCGGTTAAGGCGAGCTGAGCAAACAGCGTGATCACATTCAGCCAACCGTAGTAGGAGGCGAAGAATTCGGAGAGACTATTTCCAGTGACATAGGCCTCCTTGGCCGCAACTTTGAATTGGAAGTCAATCAGTGTCGAAACGATCACGGACAAATAGATAAGGGCTCCAATTGCAACTAAATAAGGGGATTTACGCAGGAGACTAATGATACCGTCCGTACTTGGCAGCGCTGTGCTGGGTACTTGTAGGTCCTTCGGGTTACCCACCGCTCTTCCTGATCGCCCGGTTGCCAAGCGGCCGATTCCAAAAGCGCAAACCAACAGACCTGAAACCAGCCACAATAGTTGGATCGTTCCCAGGTGAAGGCTCATTGCCCATCTGGCGCCGAACGCGCCCAGGATCCCCCCCAGGGTTCCCCCGGTGGTCAGAGTACCAAACAAACGTTTGCCCTCGCGCGCGGTGAACAACTCCTCGGCGAAGGTCCAAAACTGGGCCACGGCGACCATGACCACGATGGAGGCCCAAATATAAAAGGCATAATGGACCCAACCGGCGTCGTGGAAGATCAGCAGGTACCAGAAGACGAGGACGCCCAGCGTGATGAAAGCCAGGAATCCCATCATCAACCGGTCGAGTGAAATTCTTGAAGCGTAACGGCCATAAACGGCAATGCTCAATCCTGCCAGAAACCCCGAGTACAGATAGACATAGGGAAGCTCGGCGGCGGCATGCTGGCTTAGAAAAATTGAATCCCGCACGACCTTGATGATGTTGTTGGCGGCAATGAGAAAAAACAGCAGCGCAAACATGATCAGGAGGCGCGACCCTTCGCCTCGTCGAATGTCAGGCAAGCGAAAAATTCTAGGTAAAGTCGATCGTAGGTTAATCTGGCTTGCGATTCCTTGGCTTGTATCGGTTGTAGAAGGCATCGAGGCCGCCGTAGATTGATATGTTGGTGAAGTTCGCCTTTAGGTCACAAAGCACCGGTCTCCAGCATCCTCTTTGTTTCAGGCTATCCAATTTAAGAACCAAGAATTATGCCAATAGTCTCTCAGCAATCCACGACGAAGAACGCAGAATTTCTCAGGATTGCGATGAAACACACCGCATTCATCGTAAAAGTGGGAAGCGAACTATTTATCTACGAGAAAGTGCGCTAAGCGGGTCTCAATCGAAAAAACAGCGGCGGGCGGCCCGGCGGCGGCTGGCTCAAGGGTTCACAACCGCGAACATCGAGGAGAGCTTAAATGCCGAGTCAGTTCAACCACTCTTTGACGTTTCCGGCCATTATCACATCGAGGATCTCTTTGCAGTCTTTGATCGCCTGATCCATGACTTTGGGATCGTTGGCGTGGGACACGCCCTGTTTGACCGCGCCGTGGAGCGCGCGCACGACTTCCAAAAGATGCTCATCCATCTTGTCCGTGTTGGGTGCTGTTTGCGGCATATAACCTCCAATTACATGTAGAGGCGGCCCTTGTTTGGGTCTGGAACCTTCAACCCCATCTGCGTCAGGATCGGGCCGACCTCGTTTATATAGTCCTGGCGGGCCTGCTCATTGGTGCGCCGTTTTAGGCCCCAGTAGCGATAGCGCTCCGAACGCTTGGAGGCGCTGCGACCGAACATATCGAGCGCTTTGACGTACCAGTAATCCACCGCCTTCTGGGCTTTTGCCTTGCCCGCGTCGCCGGACTGCATCAATTCCAGCGTCTTGTTGTAGCCATATTCGATGTGGCCGAGCTCTTCGTTTACGATATCGGGCAGAATTCTCTGCAGCGGCAGATAACTGCAATCGTAGAATTCCTCCAACTGATAGCGACCGACCCGGTCGATCAAGAAGCCGAAAACCGCGTTGTCTTCCCAATTCGTGATCAGCCCCCGGAAGGTTTCGACGAAGCGCTTCTCGTTGGGTTGGCTCAGCACAAAAGAAACGTCCACGCCGATATCGCCCGCAACCCGCGCCACTTTACGGTAATGATCGATTTCTTCGGCCGCCGTGCGCGCGATGATCAGTTGATCGAGCTTGGTCGGCGCCGCCGGCAGCATTTTCTCAACATACAGGTGCGGCCCGCCGATCTCGCAATCGGCTTGGATGGTCAACACGTGGCCGAGAAGCTCTTTGTACTCCGGGTCCATCTTGTCGATGTCTTTCAGTTCAATCTTGTCGGTAAACATGACGCTCTCCTTGTGCTGATTTGATCTATCGTCATCAGATATATGAGTAACAAAACCACAAGAAAAATTCCAGCGAGCCGGCGGAAATGACCCGGACAGTGCGTCTTGGAGGTTAGTGGTACAACAGTACCGATTCCCGTTCTTCAAGCCATGACTTCTCATCCGGTATCGCGAGCGCATCGAGATCGGCAGTCATTGCAGCAGGATCGTCAACCCATTGCCGCAGAAGCTCGCTGCCATTGATGAGATCGATGGCAAGCCGGTCGCCCTCGTACTCGTAAGGAAAGTCGCGCCAGAGATCGTAGTCGGGCCGTAGAATGCGCACGGACTTGAGCGCGAGCGCGATCAATCGCCACGGACGAAAAGCGTCGTAGTTGTATGCCGCGTCCTCGACATGGATCTGTATTCCCGCGCACAGTTTGCCGGCGTGCTTGTGAAACGTCGGCTCGAACCAACATTCGCGCAGCCGGCAGCCGCTGAGCCACTCCGGCCCCAGCGCGTGCATCTTTGCCATTAAGGCGCGGGCTTCGAGATCCGGCGCGCCGAACAGCTCTAAAGGACGTGTGGTGCCGCGCCCTTCCGAGAGCGTCGTGCCTTCCAGCATGACCGTTCCGGGGTAGCAGCGCGCCATCCAGAGATTGGACGCGTTGGGACTCGGATTTACCCATGCGCGCTCGCCGAGTGGCCAGCCGAATCCCGGCGCACTCGCGGGATTCCAGCCGTCCATCGTTACGACATTTAATTCGACATCGAGGCGCAGCGTCTGCACAAACCACGTCGCAAGCTCGCCGAGCGTAAGTCCATGGCGCATTGGCAGCGGCCCAGCGCCGACAAAACTTTCCCAGCCTGTCAGGAGTCTAAGTCCCTCTACGGGTCTCCCGACCGGATTGGGCCGGTCGAGTACCCAGACGGCTTTCTTGTATTGCGCCGCCGCTTCGAGAACGTAACGCAGCGTCGCGCTAAAGGTATAGACGCGACAGCCGACATCCTGCAGATCGACGAGGAGAACGTCGAAGCCTTCCATCATCGCCGCAGTAGGCCTGCGCACTTTGCCATAGAGACTGAAAACCGGAATCCCGTGCGCGGGGTCGTGGAAGTCCGGCGACTCGATCATGTTATCCTGCTTGTCTCCGCGCAGCCCATGCTGCGGGCCAAAGGCGGCGGTTAGTTTGATGTTACTCAGCGCCGCCAGCGCATCGAGGGAGTGAACCAAATCGCGCGTCACCGAAGCGGGATGGGCGAGCACTGCCACACGCTTGCCCGCCAACGGCTTGCGTAACGCCGGCTCATCGATCAATCGGTCGATTCCGAATTGCATCGTCTATCTATTTTAAGCGCTCTTGTCGGGAAGTGCGAGTTCCAAAGCGAAGGAATCGGGATGATGAAAATCCGGCTTGCCCGGCGGGTGTTTGAGCGCCCAATAGGAAATCGCCCCGTCACTTTCTTCGATGACGGCGGCGAGCCCAAGGCGCAACGACGCTAGTGGTCGAACCCCCGGCAAACGGTCCAAGCGGACAATTGCTTCGATCTCAAAACTATTCGCACCACTCCGCACGGCGATCGCCGGTTTCAGCGCCTCGTCTTCAATCTCCCCGCCATCCCGATAACTCTTGAACGCAAACGCCGCCCACTCGCCCGACGGAGCAAAGTTAAACTCCCAGTAAGACGGCTGTCCCTTTTCGGCGATGAAGACCTCGAAGCATGTATGCTGCCACAGCCCATCCGCTCTGCCCGGTAGTTGAGGCGGTGGAATCCGCAGCCGGAAGATGTCTCCCTTAAGGGCATACGTGACCGTGAACGTCCCTTTTCCCGTGCGGCGCGCCTGCGCTACGATACCTTGAATGGCATCCGTACCTGTCTGCGAATGGCGAGCAAGTACGGCAGTGTAAAGCACGGTCCGGTGATTCCCGTTAAATCGTGCGGATGTTCTGCGCGGTGATCAGGATGTCAATCTGCTCGAGAAGTCGCTTGAGACGTTCTTTGAACCGTCTGAAGAACCTTTCGGTTTTTCTATCGGCGCCGGCGATGATTTCAATCTTTATGATGTCGTCGATGAAATCCACCCCGCCATATTTCCAAGTCCCTTGATACGGAGCCGATTGAGAACTGACGGTGAGCGCGCCGAAAACTTGGATCAACTCCTCGCGAATCTGTTTGAACTTCTCGGCTTCGATCTCCCTGCCGTCGTTGTATTTCAACGGCAGATAAATCTCATACTTTTTCATGCAGCCAGAGAAGACCTGGGGAGGCGTACGTTCTTCGCGGTTAACTTCTTGAAAGGAATCCGCTTCCGTTTGAGGATCTTGATATGTTCCGGGCTCACTCCGTAGGTGTTGTCAGGTAGACAACTGACAGGAGCGCCGCTCTTTGCCAGCAGAAGAAATCCCTTGGCGTCATGCTTTTCAGGGATTCGCACGTAAATCATACGCAGTGGAGGATAGGAGCTTTGAGTTAGGATGTCAAGAAAAGTAACAACCGTGACAGTCCGCCGGCCGGCGACTAAAATCAAGCAACAAACTGCGAAGCGTGAAGGTGCATGGGTGGCCAACATTCCCTACGAGGGCCCGGCTTTCAACTCCGGCGAGCTAAGGTAACTGACGTGGGGGTTCTACTTGAGTCCGATTCGCGCGCGCCGCTCTCCTTGACAGCATCAC
>Ga0209342_10008513_pt1 | contig 10288 bp, 7 predicted proteins | sample RifCSP16_2_FD_184023 | JGI IMG/M metagenome (GOLD analysis project Ga0209342, IMG submission 184023) | Soil microbial communities from Rifle, Colorado - Rifle CSP2_sed 16_2 (SPAdes) (version 2) | ecosystem: Environmental > Terrestrial > Deep subsurface > Rock core/Sediment | place: Rifle... | reverse complement strand
CCGAGGTGGACCTCGCCGCCACGCCTCCGCTCCTCGGCGACGCAACCTTCCACTGCCAGCAGGCGGTCGAGAAGACGCGCTCTCCATGTGAGTAAAACTGGTGGGCAGGGACGGGATTGAACCGCCGACACCAGGATTTTCAGAGCGCGCCGACGAGGACGACCATCGGTCGCCACCGGACCAAGTTGAGCAAGAACAGCCATTTCCCGAGACCGGCCGCGAGCCGTCGGGACCATCGTAACGCATAGTGACCGATGGTTCTTGCAAGGTTCTGACAAAGTCCACAGGCCAGTCGCCGTCAAGGACTCGAACCTTGGACCCGCTGATCAAGAGCGAGCCTGGGGAGACGCGCACGGCGCCTCGAGCCCGGTGGATCAGGGTGAGTTGGAACCAAAGTGGGACCAGATGTCGGACAGGATGACGGATTTCGCGCTGGTCAGAACGGCTGACGGGGCGGCGATCGCACACGACGTGATTTCCCCGGGATAGTCGCCGCTTCTACACTACTGGCCAGCGAAGTATCGCGTTTCCAAGTAGCTCAGGTACCCCGGAGCCGGTTCAGGGAACTCACGCAGCGCCTGGAAGGTCTCCTGATAGGTGCGCTGGCTGAACTCTACTTCCGGGTCCAGTGCATCGGAGAACCGACGGAGTTCACCCCGGTACTCATCAGCCTCTGCCCCTCCACCGTCGAACCAGATGTCGAGGAGACGAATGGACGCGGAGTTCCGGTGAGGCCAGGCGAGGCCCAGAATGTGTTTCAGCAACTGACCAGCATCGAGACGACAAAATACGACTGCCTTACCCAGGGACTCTGCAAGGAGTTGGCATCGAGGAAGGCCGACCTCCTCCCATCGCCGAACGTTTCTGTCGAAGTACTTGGCCTTCAACGGTGGCCGCGCTGGGCGGGATCCGTATGGTTCGGTGAACTTGCTCTCGATACCGACGGGACTTCCTTCGCTCGGGTACAAGACCAGATCGAGGTTTGGTGGCTCTGAGTTGAGCCCATGTGGGCATTTGCGCTCGAAATGGAGTTCGATGAAGTGGCCCCTCAGGCCCAAGGCCGTACCGAGTGGCATTAGATCACGCCCGCGCCATAGCTCGAAAACGTTACAGGCCAACGCCGAGGAGGACCGGAGAGACCTCATCTTCGGCCTGCGCCCACTGAGCCCGAGTTCGTCGCCCCTTCCGACGGCAAATTCGGCCCACGTGGCCGGCGACAATGGTCGGAAGAGGTTTGACTCGATAGAGGGAGCTTCGAGGCCGCGGTGGTCGGGCCAAAGGTTCCTAGCCCAGCGTTTCTGGTCTGCAAGGATCTTGGCCAAACTCACGGAGTCGTCCTCCTTCGCTGTGACGGGCGCGCCCGGCGGCGCGCTGCCAGCAAGGCGTTCCCTGCGACGCGGGGTAAAGCACCTGTCTCATCGTCGCGCTCGCCCCACCAGTAGGTGTCAAGATGTACTCGCGCGAGCCCGTCTTTTTCCGCTAGAAGCGCGGCGTGGAGTTGGTACTGCTTGCTGACGTCAGGCCTCAAGTGCTTGACCCCAGTCCATCGCGGCAGAGCGCCACGTCCGGCAGCTGCCCGAAGCTGCCTGGAAGTTATGGAATCGAGGGGGATCTCGAAGAATTTCTCGGCTGTCCTCAGGCCGAACCTCTTGCACAGGTACGTTGTATACAAAGCGTCGCGAAGAAAGATGTTGAGCAACTTTCGCGCGAGTCCCCAGCTTCTGGCGGTTCGCGGCAACGCTCCCACGAGTCGACCTGTCGCTTTGTCAAGATGCTGGCGGAACGTCGCCGCGCTCGGGACGCCGAAGCGCCGTAATTCCACAGTGGCAAGAAACCGACGCGCAGCCCTCGCCGCGCCGGGCCCCTGCCTCCTCGTCGCAGAGCCACTTGCAGCAATGCGGGCAGTTCTGACCTGTGCCGCGCGCAGGAACTCGGATGTGCCGACCTTGGTCATCCGCCGCAAGTCGCGTCCTCCATCTCTGGGCTCTCGCAGTGCCACCGCGTGAGCACTGCGAAGAGGATGACGGAAAGGCGTCTGGCCTTCTATCAACTGGGCTTGGGCCCGTGCGGCACGTGACCGCACCCCGGCAAACGACACAACGAACCGAGGAGAGAGCGGATGCCCGGCGAGACAATCCCGCCTTTGACGAAGTTGACCATTTCGCCGTATGCAGCACCGGTAGGCCGACGAATTCTGTCGAACTGCGCCTTCTCCAGGTAGCCTACGTCCAGCGCGCCGGATACGCAGTCCTCGTATGCTGGCGCTCCCGGCACCTGCTTTCCTCGCACGATCGCGCGTCTATCCAGCGCATCCCGCCGGGCTTGACCGTCAACGTGGACGAACTTCATGAACAGGTGGAGGATCTGTCGTGCGGTTGGGCACGGCTCGGAACCTGAGGAGGCGGTGCTGCTTCCTTTTCGCCTTGCGAGCCACTCGCTGAAAACGCGATGATCGTCGACGCGTTTTCCGTCGCCAACGAAGGTCGACTCGAAATGCTCAAGGGTGCCAAAGACGGTGCCATCCATCGCGCCGTCGGGCATTCTCGTGAACCTGGTGTTGCTCAGGAGGGCCCCCTCGAAGTGGGCACCCTGGAGTGACGCCCCCTCGAAGTCCACGTTCGTCAAGTCGCAGCCGCGGAATGACACACCGTTCAGGTTGAGTCCCCGAAGTCGAATCGCGCCGAGCCTGGCGCCATCGAGGACCAGTCGTCCGCTCCGGAACATCGTGTCCCCGCCCTTGATCATGGCGATCAGTTGCACGACATTCCGAAAGCCTTCCGCGGGCAGGGATGCAGCGACCGGCAACTCGACCACACGGTCCAGACTGGCCTGCAAGGCCCCCGCGAGCACGGCGAACATTACGGAGTCGGCCGGCCATGCGCGCCGCGACAGGCGATCAGCGAAGCGCGGAGAACTACTTGCGAACTCTCGCGCAAGCTGCCGTCCCGCCAGGTACTCGGTCAGAATCTCGTGCGTCAGCTCGAGCCGTCCCGAAGTCACGCTCTGTGTCAAGAACGGTGCCATCGTGATCTGCTCTACGATCGCTTTCTTCTCCTCTTCTCCGAGATCGCCGATCGTGAAGACCATCGCGAGGTCCGCCAGCTCACGCAGTTCCGCCGCACTCACGCCTCCTTCCTCGTAGCTCAGCGCCGCGAACTCCTCGAGCCACTCCCGAAACCCCGCCATTGGCAGCCGCTCGTCGCGCAGAGCTCCTGCTTTCGCGTACTCTCTTCGGCACATCTCACTCACCGCGAGTTCCAGGAGCTCACCGGCACTTCCGAGCGGCTGTCGTTCCAGATCATGAGCGTTCTTGACCAGGAGATCCGCATAGAAGGGTGTCGATGCCAGGTCTTGGAGCGCCGGACTCCGCTCGATGCTGCGGAGAAACGCCGAGACATGCGGCGGATCCTGTTCCCCGTTCCTTGGTGCTCTGCCCTGAAGATGAATCCATGCGAACACGCGACGTGCATGGCGATCCCAGGGGCGCAATCTGAAGATCTTCACATATGACCCGCACGACGATCGGAAGTTCATCAGCGATTCGCTGCTCCGGAACAGCGAATCGCGCACGCAGATCACAACGGCAGGGCAGGATCGCGGGGCGGTGATCCGCTCCTCGACGTATTCGAAGAACCTCTCGTCTCCCGTGATGATCTCGTCGAGACCATCGATCATCCAGACGGCATGGCGGTTATCGATCATCCAGTCAAAGAGAGGCCGCCCCGCTGGGATCGCGACATCCGTGTGCATGAACGCGTCGATAAGGCCCTTCACGCTCGGCCCTGCGGCCTCACGCACGTGCGCGGGAATCATTGGCAACGGTCGCGGATACACCACCTGCGCGCTCTTCCTCTCCAGGAAGCGGCGGTATAGCCGACCGAAGAGCGACGAGAAGAAAATCGACTTCCCGTGGCCCGCCGGTGCGACGACGAACCACACCCGTGGCCGGCGCTGGCTCTCCGGCGCCTCGATCTCGCGCAAGAGATCCTGAACCAGGTCGGATCCCGAAGCTCCATCCTCCTCTTCGTAGGCCTGCGGCACGCGGCGCCCCTCGTACGCCTCGGCCTCCTTGACGAGCTCGCCGACGGCAGACACCGTGCTTCGCGCCGCCTCGTGTTTGAAGAGCATGTCGAAAAACTGCGCCGGGACCTGGACCGTCACGCCATACTTGCGCTTCGCGTCGGTCCGGAAAGGAAGCGAGAGCCCCTCCATCGTGTCCACAAGCAAGTAGAGCCGGGCACCGCGCCATCGTTCCGAGATGCCCCGAAAACGACCGAGATACTCCTCTTCGAGCGACATCATCTGCCGCCCTCGCCGCGCTTCCTGGGGCAGGACCCAGACACAGGTACGCTCGTTCTCCCCGCCGAACCCCTGCTGCTGAGCAACGAGAAAGTTCGGATCTCTTTGTTCGACCTCGAATCCTCTCGCGCGCAGAAATCCGATTGCCTTCTCGGTGAGCATCTATCTTCCTCCGCTGTGTTCTTTCGGAGCCGTCCCCGTGGCCTATTGCGCAGACCGCCGTCCGCGCACATTCGAGCCCGTGCCCTCAGTTGCTCGCGCAAGAGGCCGGCGCCTCTGCGAGAGTTGCCTGGACATCGCCTCGGCTTCGATCCGCAGCGCCTCCCGCATCCCCGCCGGCTCGATCACCTCCGCCTGCACGCCGTAGCCCAGGATCCAGCGCCGCACCTCGAGCGTGTCCGCGACCTGCAGCGTCAGCTCGAGCCGGCCGTCCGGTAGATCGCGCAGCTTCTGGCTCGGGTGCCACAGGCGCTCGCGGATGTAGCGCGCGAGCTTCTTCGCGAAGATCACCTTCACGGTGACGAGATCGCCGCGGATGATGCCCCAGGCGCCGTTCAGGTACTCCTCGGCGTCGAAGTCCGCGGGCACGACGAACCGGCGGCCCAGCAGGTCCACCCGGCGGATCCGCTCGACGGCGAAGACGCGCACGGCCTTGCGTAGGTGGCAGTGCGCCACGAGGTAGAGCCCGCCGTTGAAGTAGGTCAGGTGGTAGGGATCCACCTCGCGCTGGGTCTCCTCGTCGCGCTGGAAGGAGTAGTAGCGGAGGCGCAGCCCGCGGCGATCGAGGAGCGCCTGCTGGATCACGGGTAGGTGCTCGGCCGCCGGCGCCTGCAGCTTGGCGCCGAAGGCGCGCACCCCGACCGTATCGCGCATCCGGTCGATCAACGTGAGCGCGTCGCGGCTCAGCACGCCCGCGATCTTGTCGAAGGCGCTCGCGACGGCGGGGCCGAGCACGCTGGCGCCGGCGGGGGCGAGCAGTGCGCGGCTCATCAGGAGCGCGGCCAGCTCGGCCAGCGAGAGCTTGAGCGGGAGCTTCTGCTTGAACTCCTCCCGGACCCGCCAGAGCCCCTGCTGGCCGGCGGGCGCCTTCTCGTCGTAGATCGGGAACCCGGCGTCCTCCAGCACGCGGAGGTCGCGCCAGATCGTGCGGACGACGCAGCCGAGCTCGCGCGCGGCATCGGCGACCGTGATCCCGGCCGGCCGGTCCAGGTGCTGCAGCAACCGCCACTGCCTCGCGAGCTGGTTGCCCCGGGGCATCCCGCGCCGATTCTGGGCACCTAAAGACTCCGTGTCAATGCCTCATCGAAACTGGAAAGGCCATCAGGTGCGCGACGCGATCATCCACCACGAGCGCGGCCCCCTGGGCTGTGCGGCTGCCCAGCCGATACTCACGGCCGAGCCCAACGGCCGCTGCGGCTTCGGTGGGCACCCGCGCGAGTCCCTTGAGGAGGCGCTCCGGAGCGAGTGTGACCGCGCCGTCCGGCTCCGTGCCCACGGCCTCGGCCGCGTAGCCCGCGCAGAGCCGCGGCCAGGCGCGCTCGAACAGCCCCGGAGTCGCCAGCAGGTCCAGCCCCAGCCAGCGGCCGCAGAGGTACACCAGCGCGCCGATCTGCCCCGGGCGCGCGGTGAGCGCCTTGCGCGCCTTGCCGATCTCGTCGGCGCGGCTCTCGTACACATCATGCATCGCGCCGGTGGGGCTCTCCACGCCATACTGGGCCGCGAGCCCGTCGATCTCGCGCCACACCTCGCCCTGGTCGGCCTGGTGGCCGGCGCCGCGCCGGAGCGAGGCGCTCACGCGCGCCACCTTGCGCGCGCGCAGCGTCGCGAAGAGCGCGGCGTCGCTCGAGGCGAAGCCCCGCCCGCGCCAGGCCCAGCGGCCCTGCTCGACGCAGCTCACCGGAATGGTGAGCGTGGCGCCCGCCGCCACGAGCACAGTCGTGTTGAGCACCCGGTTCTGCTTGGCGCCGAGCAGCTCCTCGCCCTCGAGCAGCAGCACAGGCCGATCGCCGGCGTTCGTCACCGTGAGGTGCGGGACCGAGCCGCCCTCGCCCACCTCGGTGATCGTGACGGCCTCGCCGGCCTCCGCCAACGTCAGCCAGTCGGGCTCGGGGCCCGTGGGCGCGAGCAGCGGGACGACGGTCAGCGCGCCGTGGGTAAGCGGCGCCCCCGGCTCAAGCGACGCGAGCAGGTCGTGAAGCGGAGCGACATCGGCGACGGTGGTCATGGCGTGTGCCTCCTCCCGACGAGGATGGCCGACGCCTGTGACAGCGTGGGTCAGAGCGGGTGCGGATCGTCCTCCTCGGAGGCCGGCCAGGGCAAGCCCGGCGCCGCCTCCTCGCGCAGGGCGCGGACGGTGCGCGCGAGCTCGCCCGCGAGGGCGCCGGGGAAGCGCGCGCGGAAGATGTTGGCCAGGCAGGCGTAGTACCAGAGCGTGTCGGCCTTCTGCGGATTGAAACGCTCGAACACCCGGTCGCCGAGCGCGCGGAAGTCGCGGAGGATCGCCCGGGCGTTGTCGAGCTTGTCGGCGCACGACACGCGCAGCACCTCCGCCGGCGCCTCGCGCAGGTGGCGCAGGTAGCTCCGCTTCCGCTCGAGCCACGGCGGCTTGGGCTGCTGGTCGGTGTCCGTGCAGCTCTCGACGATCCGTGCCACGCGCTCGCCGAACCGGGCGCGGATGTCAGCGAGCCGAGCCGCGCCGCCCTGGTCCTCGACCGCGTCGTGCAGCAGCGCCGCCACCGCCTGGTCCTCGTCGCCCCCGTCCTCGAGGACGAGCGCGCACACCGCCAGCAGATGCGCGACGTACGGAATCTGGGTTCCCTTGCGCCGCTGGCTCCCGTGCGCTTGGCTCGCGTAGATGAGGGCCTGCTCGAAGCGCTCCATTCAGCCTCCTCCTTGCCGCTCGCCGCGGCAGCGGTCGTAGGCATCACGGTACCGGCGGTGGGCCTCCACACCCTTGCCCACACCCTGGACCAGACCGATCAGCGCGCCAAGGCCCGCCGCCGCCGCCGCCCCGATCCACGCCCCGTCGCCGGCGCCGCCGCCGGTGACGGCGCCCCACCACGCGCCGTTCCCGGCGCCGACGAGCGCGAGGTAGACACCGAGGAACGCGCCCGTCCGCAGCGCCTCGCTGACCTCACCGACGTCGGCGGCGCGCGCCGCGATGTCCCCGCACTCGGCCTCGACCGCCGCCCGCCGCTCCGCGGCCATCGCGTCCGTCCCGGTGCCGTGTGCCGTGGCGCAGCCGGCGGCGAGGAGCACGACGAGCCCGGAGGACACGATCCGCCGTCCCATCACGAGGCCCACGGCAGGTCGCTCAGGAAGCGGCTCCACGGGCCCGGGTCCTTCGTGGGCGGCTCGACGACCAGGGCGATCCGCCCGGCGTCGCGAACGATCCTGAACGCGCGGAGGACCTCGCCGGCCGGGGAGACCGCGTGAACGACGAGCTGCTCGCCGCGCCCGCGGAGTGTGGCGAGCGAGCCGCCGCGGCGCCGCGCGGCCGCCGCTCGATCGAACGCCCGCGGCCCCCGGAGCGACCAGCCCTCCGTGACGAGCGCGCACGCCGCGGCGCCGCCCCGCGCGGCCATCTCGAAGTAGGCGCGGAGGAGACGCCGGTCGGCCTCGCTCGTCACGGGGAACTCCATGGACACCGGCGTCCCGGTGACGGCGACCAGCGCGGTCGACGGGCAAGCGCCGTCCTGGGCGATGAATCGCATCCCCGTCCGCACGAGTTGCTGCGTCCACCGCGCCAGCTCCTTCCTCCCCATCCCGCGCGTCGCCATTGCCGGAACCCTCCCCGTGCGCGCCGTCCCGCGACGCCAGGCTCGCTCGCGCCCGTGACAGGGACGGTCACAGCGGCCGGCGACGTAGGTGCGACCCCCGCTGTCACACCGCCGGGCGATGCTGTCGTGCCGGACAAGCGCGACAAATGCCTTGCCCTGGAACGAAAGGTTATGGATGATCAGTCTCGACCCGTGGACCCGTTCCTGACCCAGCTCGCCGAGCTCTGCCAGACCAACCCCACAGGGGCGAAGTGGGTGTTCGTCCCCTCGCACGCGCTCGGCTGGACACTCGGGGAGCGGCTCGCCCTCGAGGGTGTCGACTGGGCGAACCTGCGCTTCCACACGCCACTGGACCTGGCGCTTCAGATGGCGGCGCCCTTCCTGGTCGAGCGCGGCGTGGATCCGGTGCCCGACGGCCTCGGCTCCGCGCTGGTCGCGCGCCTGCTCATGGACCTGCCGGTGAGCGTGCCGGGCTACTTCCGCGAGCTCGCCGAGCAGCCCCGGATGGCCGACGCGCTGTGGGCAACGCTGCGGGAGCTCAGGATGGCCGGTCTGACCGCCGCCGACCTCGTGCCCGAGGCCTTCGACAGCGCCGCGAAGGCCGCCGAGCTGCGCGCCCTGCTCGCGGCCTACGAGCGACACCTCGAAACCGAGCGGCGCGCCGACGCCGCCGCCGTCTACCGGGAAGCGCTCGAGCACCTGGACGTCGCACCCCTTCGCGCCAAAGACGTCGTGCTCGAGCTGCCCGACATGGTCTGGGCGCCGCTCGAGCGTCGTCTGCTCGACGGCCTGCCGGGCACCCGCGTGGCGCCGAGGCGCATCGCGCTGACCGGCCTCGAGCGTCCGCGGCGGCATGCGCTCCTGGCGCTGCCGGGCGATCCCGTCGCCCCCGACGCGCGGAGCGACACCGAGCGGCTCGCCTGGCTGATGAAGCCCGAGGCAGCCCCGGCGCCGCACGCCGACGGAACGCTCTCGATGTTCCGTGCCGGAGGTCGGGAGGCCGAGGTCGAGGAGGCCTTCCGCCGGATCCTCGCCTCGGAGACGCCGCTCGACCAGGTCGAGCTCGCGTGCGCTTCGACCGATCAAGCGCGCCTGGCGTGGGAGAAGGCGCAGCGCCACGGGTGGCCCATCACCGTCGCCACCGGGCTGCCGGTCACGCTCACCCGCCCTGCCCGGGCGCTACTCGCCTTCTGCGCCTGGATCGCGGATGCGCTGCCCGCGAGCGGCCTTCGCCGCCTGCTCCAGTCGGGCGATGTGCGGCTCGAGCTCGAGGACGGGCCGACGGCCGGCCAGGCAGCGCGGCTCCTGGCCAGGTCCGGAGCGACCTGGGGACGGCAGGGTTATGCCCCGGCGTTGGCGGCCCTCGCCGAGCATCACCGGAGCCGGGCCGCCGACGCCGAGCTCGACGACGAGGCTCGCGCCTGGAACGCCGCGCGTGCCGCCCAGGTCGAGCGCCTGGGCACATGGCTCGCGCAGCTCCTCGACCTCGTGCCCGAGGCCGGCGGCGACGGGCGCGTTCCCCTGGGCGCGTCGCTCGCCGCGTGCGCGGGGCTGGTCGAGGGGTACGCGACGGTCGCGAGCGAGCTCGATGGGGCGGCGCGCGGCGCGATCACCGACGCCGTCGCCGAGCTCGGTGCGCTCGCGGACCTGCGCCTGCCGCCCGATCTCGCCTTCGCCCTCGTCCGCGATCGCCTCGAGGCGCTGAGCGTCGGCGGCGAGCGCGCGCGCCCCGGCCACCTCCACGTGACCTCGCTGGCACTGGCGGGCCTCGCGGGACGGCCCGTCACCTTCGTCCTCGCGCTCGAGGAGCACGGCGTGCTCCCGCCGGCCATCGAGGATCCGGTGCTCCTCGACGGCGAGCGCGCGCGGCTGAGTCCCGCGCTCGCCACGTCGACGGACCGCGCGGGCGAGACGCTCGCCGTGGTCTTCTCGCGGCTCGCCGTCCTGGGCGGCCGGGTCTGCCTGAGCTACGCCTGCCGCGACCTGCGGGCACACCGCGAGACGTTTCCCTCGTGGCTCCTCCTCCAGATCCTCCGGCTACAGGCTCCGCGACCCGGCCTGACCTACCGCGACCTGGACGCGGCGCTCGGCGAGCCGGTGTCGCTGGTGCCCTCAGCGCCGGCGCACGCGCTCTCCGATGACGGCTGGTGGCTCGCGCACCTCCGCAACGCCGGCGCATCGGCACGCGAGCGCGTGCGCGCCGCCTTCCC
>Ga0209342_10008509_pt1 | contig 10291 bp, 11 predicted proteins | sample RifCSP16_2_FD_184023 | JGI IMG/M metagenome (GOLD analysis project Ga0209342, IMG submission 184023) | Soil microbial communities from Rifle, Colorado - Rifle CSP2_sed 16_2 (SPAdes) (version 2) | ecosystem: Environmental > Terrestrial > Deep subsurface > Rock core/Sediment | place: Rifle... | reverse complement strand
GAGGCCCGCGGCGAGGTTCCATGCGCCCGGGCTTCCGTCATGGATGGCGTAGAACTCGATGCGCCGCGCCACGGGCAGCAGCTCCGCCACCAGCTCGCAGGCTTCGCTCTGCGCCACCTGCAGCTCAATCCGCAGCTCGTCCAGCTCGCCCTTGGGCACCGTGACGAGCGCGGGCCGGTTCCGGCCCCCGGCGATGACGCGCAGGACGCTCCGTGGGCGCGTAGGACGGCCCAGGGCGGCCGCAGGGGTCGGATTCGGGGAAAGGGGTGCTCGGGCCATGCTAGGCGGCTTCTACGGGGCTGTCAGAGGTGCGGGACGTGCGGCACCATTCGAGGGCCTTGACGTAGCGCGCTGCGGCGCGAGGCGGCACGACGTCGAGCGCCTCTATGTGCGCGATGCGAGACTCCGAGACACCCATCGCATCGCCAACCTGCCGCTGCTTGATCCGTTCGCCGACTCGCGCGAGCTTGAGATCGATGCCCCGGGTGTTCATGTGCGGCTCTCTCGGATGCCGCGACATGATCGGCAATCAACGTACCTGGTCGGGGAGACTGAGGGGCGGTCCCAGGGCTTCCCGCACACGGTCTCAGTCGCGGAACGGACGCGATGCAGGAAGCGACCGCTACCGATGTAGGCCGTCTGGGGAAGGCGGATCGTGTTCATGTGCGTAGTCTAGGCACGTGCGGGACGTTCTGTCAAGTACCGCACGCGCGATTGGCGCAGTTTCCTGCCACAAACGTGCCGAAAGGTGCCAACATGCCCGGCGTGAAGACGCCGGCCGAGCGCGGGATCATCGGAGCCTGGGCCTATGACGCTCGGCTGGCGGCTGAGCTAACCGTCTCCGAGGCGGTTCTGAAACTCGGCGAGATGGGGCACCGAGTTCACGAGGCCACCATCCGAGGCATCGAAAGCGGGACGAAGCGTCCTGGGCGCGCGCTCCTCCGAAAGCTCGGCGAGGTCTATGACAATCCGCCGCCGGGCATGGAGCCGGCAGAGCCGGCGTTAGACCTGATCGCCGCCCTCCGCGCTCAGACCGACGCCATCACCGATCTCGTGGAGGAGCTACGAGCAGACCGGAGGGGACGCGAGGCCGTGTGGGAGATGGCGGCCAGATTCCAAGAAGGCGCAGCCATCGAAGCCGCGAACGAGCCTCAATCTCCCGAAGCTGTTGCGCCCGGAGCGGATCGGTGACGGGCATGGGGCACCCCCTGTCGCGCCCCTCGCTACGGTCCGGGGCGCCTGGACCGGCCGTCGCGGTCGGGCGGTGCCGTCGAGCGGATGAGCATGCACGGTAGCGGTGCCAGGTTGTCTGGCAATCACCTCTGGTCTCGGGCGATAGACGAGGGGAGGGGACGATGCGGAGCCTGGCGATCGGGCTGATGCTCGCGGCTCTTGTGGCCGCGGCCTGCAGCGGTAGCCCGGAGTCGACGAAGTACAAGCAGACGTGGACGAAGGCCTACGCGGAGACCGTCTGCACGGACTGGGCCGACGCCATGGACGCACACCAGCAGTTCGTCATGGCCGCGGACATGCTGCTGAGCGCTCAACGTCGGGACAACGCGGACGCGCCGATTCCGAGCGACGCGCTCATCGGACAGTTCCAGGGCTACATCGATGGTGTGTGCCTGCGAGCTGACGCCGGCACGACCGAGATCTCGACCGTCGCCTTCCTCGCCTATTCGGCCTCGGACCAGTTCAAGCCCTGAGGCGCTCTAGCCGATGATCTGGGCGCGGAACTGCACCGGCCGCGGTGCCGGTAGGTAGATGACCTCGACGGCCACGAGCGTCGCCCGTGCCGCACCGGCGCCCATGTAGATGACTTCGACGCCTTCGAGCGTGGCGCGCGCCGCCGGGTCGCCGACGTAGATGACCTCGGCTGCGGCCAAGGTGGCGCGCGCCGCCGGGTCGCCGACGTAGATGACCTCGGCTGCGGCGAGCGTCGTGCGGGCATCGTTGCTCACGAGTCCACCTTGACGCCGATCTCCATGGCGTTGACCGCCGACTCGGTCCAGGCGATGTCGCCATTCGGGTCGAGCAGGAAGGCGCGCTTGAACGTGTCGTAGCTCAGGCCGAGGAAGGCCGGGTCGCCATCGTAGTCGGTACCGCCGGAGCGCACGACCAGCACGATGCTCCGGGTGCCGGCATCGGTCTTCTCCGCGATCGCCAGCGGGCACACCGCGATGATCGTGAGCGGCGGCGTGGGCAGGTTGGGCATCACGTAGGTGTCCTTCTCGCCGACCGTCGCGCTCTGGACATAGGTCGCGTCGCTGTCGTGCGTCAGGGGCGGATCATCGACGAGGAGGTAGTTGTCCGTCGAGTTGCCGTCCGAGCCGACGAGCTGGCTGCTGTTGCCGTTGCCGGACGCCTGACCGGCCATGTAGCGGATGTGGCCGAGGAAGTTGTTGGGGACGGTCGCGTCCACCGCGAGGAAGTACCAAGCCGAAATGTCGCGGGCGCCGCCGCCCCCACCAGCCAGCTCGACCTGGTCCGAGGCGGTGCCGGTGTTGAGGCCCGTCAGGCTGAGCGCGGCCATCGGGTTGCCGTTGATGCGGACCTCGATCTCGCCGACGGTCGCGGAGTGCTTGCAGCGAATCTCGATGTACGTCTCGACGCTCGCGTTGATGATGCCCGAGGCCGTGCGCCCGACTTCCGTGCCAGCACCGACACCCGTGTAGACGATGATCTCGCCCGCCGTCCCGGCCAGGACGCGGACCCGCTGGGTGCCGCCTTGGAGCAAGTGGAAGAGGCGGTCGTCCGCGGGAGCGGCATTGCGTTTGTAGCACCAGCCGTGGATGACGTGCGTCTCGGCGGTGTAGCCGTAGATCGCGTTCGCATAGGCGCCGGCCGTCGCGCGGAGCGAGGCGAGGCCGCTCTGACCGTTGCCCGCCGAGCGGCTGAAGCTGCTGAGGGACCAGCCCAGGCTGTCGTATTGGAAGCTGCTCCACGCGCGCAGGGTCATGATTACCTCCGGATGAACGCGAGCTGGACGGTGACCTGCGACAGGCCGCTGGCGGACTCGACGTTGAAGCGCAGCGTGTCGCCGCCATTGAGGTTCACTGTCCAGCCGGTCAGCGTCGTATCCTGACTCTTGATACCGCTGCTGATCGTCGGCGGCGCGGCGCCCGTGATGCTGTCGGCGTTCGTCGGCGGGAAGTTGGCGTAGGTATCGACGTAGATGTCGATGACGCACGATCCGGACTGCGTCGAGAGCATCGTCACGCTTGTCAGCGTCAGGTTGAACGGGACCACGACGTCGCCCATCGTGTTGACCTGAAGCGCCGTGACGCCGTCGCCGAGGACCGCGACGATGGCGCCGATCATGCCCGGCGTGGAGGGTGAACCGAACAGCCGGACCGTCGCCATATCAGCGCCAGTAGTCGTGGACTCGAACTGCCCGATCGCGCCGACTTCGACGACCGGCGATGAGTACGCCTGGCCGTCCGTGGCCGCGGCGTAGGCGAACTCTCCGATAGTTACGGCCGCCTCGACGAGTACGCGACATCGACCGGCGACACAGACGGCTACCACCTCGTCATGGTCCGGATCGGCATCCTCGAACTCGGCGAAGCGCTCGCCACTCGTGTAATACCGACCCACCACGACACCGACCACCGTCTGCTCCTGGGCGGTCGTCGTCGGGATGACCCGCGTGTCATCATATGTAAGCTGCAACCTCACGAGCGTGCCGCGCGGGATCGGGGCGCCCGTGTCGTTCATGTAGGCGAGGATGAGCCGCTCGCTCGCGTAGCCCGCCTCGCTCCCCGTGCCGCCATAGCGGACAGGCAGGACCTTTTGGACCTGGTTGATGAGATCGATGCGGAGGCTCATGTGCGGACGCTCGCCGGATACGTCCAGAGAACGATCGCCCCGGATGGCGGCGCCTCGTCAAGCGTGGCCGTCAGCGCCGTCGCGTCGAGTACAAAGCTGCTGCTCGGCTGCGCGAGGCCGTTGATCGTGACGCCGACCGGCCCGCCGCCGGTCCAGTTGGCGAGCGTGAAGGTGCGGTTGACGCCATCCACGGCCCCGAAACCGGGCACGCCGGGCACGCTGCCGGCCTCGACGGCAGCAGCAGCGTCGAAGATCTTGACGCACAGGTTCGAGATGACCGGGGGGTTCGTATAGGCCCCGCTCGCGAGGCGGCCATCATCGTGCGGATTGCCGAAGTAGGCCGTATCGTTACAGGTGAAGGCACCGTGGAAACACAGCCAATCGGGATGGCAGATGAGCGAGTTGTCGCCGCCCCAGTTGATGAGCGAGCGCGGGATGAAGAACGTTCCGCTGGAGCCGATGGGGCCAGCGCCGATCGTGGTGCCGTAGCCGAACAGCTCAGCCGCCGGGGCGCTTGGGTAGACGCGCACGCTCCAGCCGGCGGTGTAGCCGACCGGATCGACGTCCGTTCCGTCGATCGTCACGGTGAACCCGAGATAGTCCGGGTCGTCGGCGGGCGCGGTGAACTTGAACCAGACATCCACGTCGTAGGAACCGACCCAGCCGCCACCGCCGATGGGGCATCCACAGACCGTGTATGCGATGTTGTAATAGACCCACGAGCCGAACTGCGGGTCGATGACGGTCGGACTGTCCAGCTCTTGGAAGAAATCGCCCTCGCTGTCGACCCGGTTGGCGACCGTGTAGAGCGACGTGGACACGCAGACCGGCGCGGGCGGTTCGACCTCGATCGGGACGTGCTTCGGGTTGGCCAACTCCAGCGTCACGCGGTAGTCCTGGTAGTTGACGTCGTCGCCCGCGCCGCGCGGTGCCACGGAACGGCGCACGACCCGGCGCCAGTCGAAGTCGGGGATGCCGAGATGCGGGAACTTCACCTCGATGCGCTGCCCGGCGCGGATGTCGTTGACCAGCGCCGAGGTCAAGTCGACCTCGCACTCGATGGTCTCCTCCTCCTCCTTCGCGTTCTCAAGGAACTGGTTGGCCTTGACCGTGGCGACCTCGAGCGAGGTCACCGAGGGGTCGAAGATGGCGATCTCCCGCTGCCGATAGTTGGTCGCCGTGTCCGTGTCCTCGACGAAGATCGAGCCGCCGGTGTAGCGAAAGCGGATGCCCGAGTAGACACGCCCGCCCGACATGGCACGGTGCAGCGTCGGCTTGCGCGCTTCGAACGTGGTCGCGCCGTCCACGTCGGAGAGGACGCTCGAGAGGCGCGCCGCGGAGACGTAGTTCGTGCTGTCGGGGTAGTCGTAGAACAGCGTGTTGACGCCGCTCGGATCGACGTAGGCGAAGAACAGCTTGCCCGCCGTGTCGGCCGCGTCGGTGAGGACATCGCGGGCGTAGCGGTCCACGTAGTTGACCGCGTCGAGATCGACCGGCTCGTACTCACCGACGTTGCCCACGAGGCCGCCGCACCAAGCCGTGCTGAGCAGCCACAGGACGCGTTCCACGTCCGTCTCGGCCGGCCGGCTGCTGCCGGTACCCAGGACGCGGTCTCCCAGCAGCACGTTGAGGTCCACGAGTTCCAGGTCGAAGCGACGGTCCGCGTCGGTGGCGAACGGGCCGCGCTTGATGTCGCGATCCCCCGCGTAGCCCTTGAACATCATCCCCGGGGCATCGGTCTCGTCCACCGAGACGGCCCAATGCGCGTTGATGTCGTAGCTCGCGCCCTCGGAGTCGAAGTCCATGCCGCCCTGGCCGACCTCCCCGTTGTGCGCCGCCTCGACGAGGTTGAAGCCCTCCAGGCGCGCAGGTCGGCTCACCCCGTTGACGAGGATGGACCGCGTCACGGATTAGTCTCGTACAACGAGGCCCCGCTGTAGACGAACGCCGGGCCGTAGCCGCCGCCCGACGAGATGGCACGGGTGACCGTGCGCGCACCGATGGTCACGTTGACCGTCGTCCGGTTGATGGGGTTGCCGAAGCGCACATCGACTCGCGGCGCCGGGAACTTCAGGCGGCCGACCGCCGACACGACGGCGCCGACCGCGTCCTTCACGCCGCCGAGCGTGGCGTTGACCGTGGAGAGGACGGCGAGCTTCGCGTCGAGGCCCTTGAGATGCACGCCGGTCGAGGTTTCGAGGTCCTTGATGCCCGCCAGAAGCGCGTCCTGGAGCGGCTGGTTGCCCGTCTTCAGCGCCTCGTCGAGCAGCTTGCCCATGTCGGCGAGCAGCGGCCTGATCTTCGCCGGCGACTTCGTGCCCGTCTTCTCCAGGACGGCGAGGTCGCGGATGATCTTCGCCACCGCCGTCAGGTCGCCGGGCTCTAGGCCCATGATCTCGATGATGGCCGCCGAGGACTGCAGCTTGCGCGGCTCGCGCACACCCTTGAGGACGGCGGGGGCCAGCGGCGAGAGCGGCTTGTTCGCCTCGGTCGCCTTGCGGATGGTATCGAGCTTGGCGAGGTACTTGTTACCCCACGAGTCGGCCTGGTGCGCGGCGTAGGCAGCGGCGTCCGTGACGGCCTGCTTCGTGTCCCGACTGGCGGCCGTCGTGCCCGCCACGACGCCCTCCAGTCGGGTGATCTCTGCCTTGACCCCGGCGATCTGCCGCTGAGCGTAGGTATCGCCTTGGTTCGCACGCTCCAAGAGCCGTTCCAGCACGCGGCGCTGGTTCTCGAGCTGCTCGCTGGGGACATTCGTGCCGCGGAAAACTTGTCCCGTAGACGTCCTGTGGCGTGGGTCATTGAGGCCCGCGAGATCGATGCCCGCCTCGAGCCCGGCCACGGCGACCGCGCCGATGACGGCGACCTTCAGAGCGGTCCCGACGAACCCGAACTTGCCAGCGCCAGCCGCAGGTACCCCACCCACGCCGTTCACGACGCCGGCGTTGATGTTCACGACGCCGGCGTTGATGCCGAGAACGCCACGGATGAGGCCCTTGCCGAGTTCGCCGACGATGCCCCCGAGTGCGCCGCCGGTCAGCTTGTTGAGGCCCCAGCCGGTGATAACCGCCGTCTTCACCCAGTCGGGCAACGCCAGGAAGGCGCCGGCGACGCCCCGCGCGATGTCCACCACGCTCTTCGCGCCCGCGATGACCGGGCCCCAGTCGATACCCTCGACGAACTTCAGCGCGGCGTCGGCGGCCTTGCCGATCTCCGTGCCGAGCTGCTGCACGAAGCGCACGGTTCCGGGGTCGCGCAGCTTCGTACTAAGCCACCGGGCTACCTTCTCTAGGGCCGGCAGGACACCCGTGGCGAGCGCCATCGAGAGGTCCTCACCGGCGTCCTGGAGCCGTCGCCACGCCGCCTCCGGGCCCGTCCCCGCGGCGGCGCCCGCCTTGCCGAACTCCGTTTCCAGTTCCTTGAGGATGATCTTCTGCGCGCCCATGACGTCGCCCGACTTGACGAGCACCTTGATCTGCTTCTTCTGCTGCTCCGTGAACGAGACGCCGACGCGCGACAGCGCACCGACGCCCTTGATGGGATCGTTGAGGGCCTTGCCGATCTGGATGGCCGACGACTTGAAGTCGGCGTTCGCGATGTCGCCCCCGGCCATCGCGATGCCGAGGTCGACGACCGCCTTCGTCGCCTGCGGGAAGACCGTGCTCCCAATGCCGGTGAACGTCAGGAGCAGGTTCTCGGCACTCTGGATAGCCTTGTCGTCGGCTGTCGTGACCTCCTCGAGCGCTTCGGCGTAATCGCGCACCTGCGCCGCCGTCACGCCCGCCTTACCGCCCGTCGACTCGATAACGGCGGCCGTCTGCGCGTTCGTGCGCTGCAGAACGCCAAGCGAGCGGACGCCCGCGGTGATGGCCGCGGTCAGCGCGACCCCCGCCACGACGCCCAGCCGCTCGATGTTGCGGATGGCGTTGCCGACGCCCTTCTGGGCGATGCCGCCGATCTTGCCGAAGCGGCCTTCGAGCTTACCGAGCCCGCCCAGCGCCTTGTTGACGGTCGGGCTGAACTGATCCTTGAGCTCGAGGCTCGCGAGGAGTTTCGCCGTGTCGGCGAGCGCTATGACAACCACCCCCCTCTCGGCGCGCTCATGGTCGCACTCCCCGCTGGGGGCCCTGACCGGCGATCGCGTTCGTCAGGGTCGGTCGAGATGTCACCGAAGGGCTATGCGTCCCCCGTCGCAACTTCGTCACCTTCTCATCGTCCGCTGCGGCTTGTCGCCGCAGCGCCGTGCCGACCGAGAGCTCGGCCAGCAGTTGCAGCCGCCAACGGGCGACCATCAGATCGGCGCGGTGGCGACCGTCGGGGTACTCGCGGTCGAGGATCGCCTCGAGCGCTTCGGGCTCCCTCCAGAGCCGTTCGTCGCTGATGTCGACGCGCCTGTCGGCGTAGGCGGCGAGGAGCTCCGTACCGTCGCCACTAAAGGGAGGAGGACCTGCTCCGTGTAGAGGTCGTCGGCGAAGTCGGCCAGCGTGAAGGCGACGTCGGACTTGGCCAGGACGTAGGCCCGGACGTTGGCCTTGTTGACCTCTAGCCCCTTGCCCTTGGCATCGCAGAGCGTCCAGGACTCGATGCAGTGAAGGAGGTAGAACTCGCTGAGCATGGCGAGGATCTCGGGCACCCCGGCGTCGGGATCCTCGCTCTTCAGCCAGGCGATGGACTTCCGGGCGATGGCCGCCGTGCGAAAGTCAATCGTCTCGCGGAAACGCACGACGTCGCCGGCCAAATGACGACTCTCATTCGGAGGATGGCTCTCATTCGGATCGCAGAGGCAGGCGACGGTGATCTCGTTCACAGGTCGGCGCTCGCGAGCGTGTTCACGACCGTCGCTTCGAACACGCCATCGAAGAGGCCGGGATCGTAGAAGGCGCGGCCCGTGAGGACGACCACCGTGTTGCCGCCACTCTCACCCTCGGCGCGGGTGTAGTAGCGCATCGGCATCGTCAGCACGAAGCTGTAGGGGATGGCGCCCTCGGCGAAGCTCGTCGAGGTGAAGACGAGCCGCACGTAGCGGTTGACGGCGTCGTCGCTGAACCAGGCGTCGGCCTCCGAGCCGGTGCCCACGGTGTCGGCCGTCTTGGCGAACGTGCACTCCAGCTCGATGAGACGCGACGCGCGGGCGTAGGCCTGCACGTCGAACGACTGCGTGCCGTTGGCGTACCGCTTCTGGTCCACGTCGCCGCTGAAGCGGAGCACGAAGCTGTGGAGCGCGTCGCTGATCTGGCTGCTCGCCAGATCGTAGGGGTCGCTGGCGATGTAGATGGCGCCGTCCTTGAGGTAGACGATCTTGTCGTCCACCGACACGTCGAGGGACGGCGACGGCACGGTACCGCTGGCGGGGCTGTCCGTGGAGCCGGTCGAACGGGCGTTACCGAAGCGCCACGTCATCGACGTGCTGAGCGGCCCCAGACCGTCGGGCCCGCTGATCTCGAAGCCTTCGAGCAGGCCGTCGGCCAGCTGGAACCAGTCGGTGACTACGTCGTCGCCGAACTCGTAGGTGAAGACGTCGATGTCGTCGGGCGTCGTCGAGGCCGGCGCGTAGGCCCACGTCTTCGCCGGCCCGCCACCGGTCGGCGTCACGCCGTCGCCGAAGAAGCCGCTCAGAAGCAGCGGCAGGTTGTTGTAGGCGAGGGCCGAGTCGGTCAGCGGCGCCGTGACGTCGGGCGAGGTGCGGAAGGGCGGGGCGACCGGGTCGAGGGAGCCGACCTCGGCCTCGGGGTCGGTCCAGTTGAGGTTGACGTCGGGGGTACCGCTGAACGGATACGCCCGCACGACGGGGTTCTTGATCGTGCCGAAGGCACTCTGGCGGCCGAACTGGTGCTTGCGAAGTCGGACTAGACCGGCAATGGGCATGGTGCGCGTTCTCCTCTCGGGCTTGGTGCGCCTACAGACCGGCGCGGGTCGGCGGTACCGGGATCAGTCCAGAGCAAGACCCTCCAGCGCCATGAGCGTGGCGTAATACATCGGCTGCCGGCCCTCCTTAGGCGGCATCCAGTCGGGGACGTAGTTCGGGTCGTCCTCGGTCGCCACGACCGCGACGAGTGTGTTGGAGCCGGCCGAGTGATAGCGGTCGAGCGTCCAGTCAAGGAAGCCATCAACGAAGGCGTCCTTCTGGTCGGCCGCATCCTTCGAGTCGAAGAGGCCGTGGATGACCACGACGTCGGCCGTCGGCACACGCTGGCGCGAGGTCGGGCCGAGGTACGCGATGCGCTCGCGGATGCGATCGACAAACGCGGTCGGCGGGAAGATGCTGGCCGGACGCCCCGGGTAGACCTGGAGCTTGATGCCGGTGTCGAGCGCGAAGTCGGTCAGAAGCTGCACGGCCGCCGCTCGCATGGCCGTCTGGAAGGCGACGCGCGTCATCATCGCAGGCCACCACGCTGGCCGGCCGCGTTCCAGGCGCGGATGACGGACTCGGCCAGCGGCTTGCGTCGCAGGGCCTCGCGGGCGA
>Ga0209342_10008507_pt1 | contig 10291 bp, 11 predicted proteins | sample RifCSP16_2_FD_184023 | JGI IMG/M metagenome (GOLD analysis project Ga0209342, IMG submission 184023) | Soil microbial communities from Rifle, Colorado - Rifle CSP2_sed 16_2 (SPAdes) (version 2) | ecosystem: Environmental > Terrestrial > Deep subsurface > Rock core/Sediment | place: Rifle... | reverse complement strand
CCGCGCCGGTGAGCGCCCACAGACGTCGTCGTCGGTCCCGCTCCATTCTGGCGGTCACCGCACGCGTGAAGCCCTCATCCGGCAGCGGAGCGTCAGTCATCTGGCGCGTCAGATAGGCGTCGAAGTCCGTGCCCGGCTTCATGGGGCGACCGCGCGCTTGCCGAGTCCGTGTGCCTCTTGAAGCCTGAGGCGCCCTCTTCGGATGAGCGACTTCACTGTCCCCAAGGGCAGTTCCAGGGCCTCGGCGACCTCAGGGTGGGTGAGCTCGTGTTGGTAGTGCAGTACCAGCGCGGCCCGTTCATCGGCGCGAAGCATGCCCATCAACTGATCGAACGTCCGACCGTCCGCCAGCCGCTGGCTTGCGTCCCCCCGCGCGGGAACGTCATCTGGCAAGGGCACCTGCGCCACACCACGCCGCCGGCGTTGCTCAGTGACGAACAACTGGTAGGCGATTCGAAACAGCCAGCTCAGGAAGCGCCCTCGGGCCTGAAAGCCGCCGATATTGCGGTACGCCTTCAAGAACGTGTCTTGGGCAAGGTCATCGGCGCGGCTCCAGTCGGCTCCGGTGAGGCGGCGCAAGAACCGTCGCACCGCGGATTGATGGAGGCGCACGAGTTCGGCGAACGCCTCATGGTCGTCATGCGCAACCACCCGAGCGATCCACATGGATTCCAGCCGGTCCTGATCAGCGCGGTCGGCCATCCAGGACCCTGAACAGCACGTACACCAAGCCGATCGTCACCGGAAAGACCCCGAGGATCCACGCGCGCCCCCCGATAAGGAACGTCACCGTCGACCAGGACAGCCCGATACCGATCAAGAGGAGACCTCGCCGCAGGTCCCTGGCGCCACGCTCGGCAAGTCCGGCCGATCGGACCAGCTCGTCACCCGATATGCCCCGATCGACGAGTCTCTGGAGCGTCCTCTGCTGCTCGATCCGAAGGCGTCCGAAGACGAAGATCGCCACCGACAGGATCAGTGACAAGCCAAGGATGCCTGCGCAAACGACAAGGGGCTGGTGCATGGTCGTCTCCAGAGGGAGGCTCGCGGCTCCCAGGGCCTGGGATTCGCCGGGCGTCACCAGTCCAACCCCGAGCAGCGTCGAACCAGCACGCGCAGGCACATCCCGATCCTCCCGCGGGGATCGCGGCGCGCGATCCCCTCCCTAGACAGAACGCAACAGGAGCCTCGATGGATTCCCTCGCGACAGAATCGTTCACGTCGCAGGAGTGGCACCCAGGACCTGCACCAGCTGCCTCATCGACTCCACCAGCGCATCCGCGCCTGCCGCCACCAGCTCCTCTCTGCTTCCGTAGCCCCACAGCACGCCGACAGCTGGAAGGCCGTTGGCGTGAGCCGCCTCGACGTCATGCCTCCGATCACCGATCATGCACGGCCGCCCCTGGAACCCCTCGGCAGCCAGAACCTGTCGGAGGAGTCTGCCCTTGTCAGCATTCACGCCGGACAGCTCCGAGCCATAGACCGCAACGAAGGCATCACGCAGATCGAAGTGGACGAGGATCCTCCGCGCGTACACTTGGGGCTTCGAGGTCACCACCCACAGCTCGTGCCCAGCCATGCGTAGCTGCCGAAGGCCGTCGACAACCCCCGGATACACGGCGTTCTCGAACATCCCCACCGCCTCGAAGCGCTCTCGATAGAGGGCAATCGCTTGATCGAGCAGTTCAGGATCCCCACTGCCGAGCAGCTCGGCGAAGGTGCCCCGCAGCGGGGGGCCCACACACCAACCGAGGTCTGAAGCTGCGGGAACGGGTTTTCCGAGGGCAGCCAGCGCATACCGTAGGCATCGCGTGATGCCGGATCCCGGATCGGTCAGAGTGCCGTCGAGGTCGAAGAGAAGCTTCACGCGCGGCTCACGCGTCCACAGGTCCGCCCGACACCGGCGCTAGGCTGCAGCGCCCCCCTTGGCCAACGCGCGGCCGGCTTCAGCATCGGTGCATGGATCCTGCTCAGAAGGCCACCTGCGACTGGAGCAGAAGCGCGTTCTCCGGCTGGCGATTGCCGACTGCGGCGGCGCCGCCGGAAAAGGTCGTGCGTTCGAAGTGGGCGCTGTACTTGAGGTGACGGTTGAGGTGCCAGTTGAGGTCGACACCCCAGGCCCGGGCCGTCTGCGCCGAGCGGGCGGGGTCGGCCAGCCCAGCCGCGAAGGCATCGGCGTCGATGTCGAAGCCGTTGACGCGCACCGCCGCCTCGATTGCGCCGAGACCCTTGCCGGGCTCGAAAGGCCGTCTGGGCTTGACGTTGCCGAAGCCCGCGTCCTCGCCGGTGAGCAGGATGGCCAGCGCCGCCTGCCACGCTCTATGCGTCAAGCGCACCGGCGGGGTGGTCGCGTTCTTCCGTGCTTCCTGGGACGATTGCACCCACTCCCCGAACACCCCCACCGGCCCCATGGTCCAAGAGGCCTGCGGTGAGACGCGGGTCCGCGTGCCGGCGGCGGCGACGCCGGCTGCATAACTGAAGAAGGTGAGCTGTCCCCCGCTCTTGTACGAGGGAAGCGCGCCCTCGTGCTTGCCGTGAGTGACCGCGAACCCGAACCCCAGGTTGCGGACGCTCTTGCCCAGCCGGCGCCCAAACGGTCGCAGCCAGATTCGGCCCGCCAGGTCCTTGCCGTCGCCGGTGTCGCTGTCGGCGCTGCCGCCGTCGGCCACCCCGTTGAAGACACCGGCCGCGTAGGCGACGGTGCCGCCCGCCCCCTCGCCGTGAACCTGAACGCCCAGGTCACGGTTGGGCGCGAGCCCGGTGGGCAACCCCCGCTCGATGAACCAGAGCGCGGAGCCCGACTGCAAGCGCTCGAACCCGAAAGGCGCCTTGAACTTGCCCGCGCGCAAGCGGAGAGCGGGGCTGAACCGCGCGTCGAGGTAGCCGTCAAGGAGCGCGGCCTGACCTAGACCGAAATCGGGGTCCAGATAGAAGTCGAATCGGTTCGCCACCGTCCCCTGGAAGATCGGTCGCGCGCGCCGCAGCAGGAAGCTGTCGGTCGTGGCCTGAGCCTGGTCGCCGAGATAGAAGCGCGCGTTGAGCTGGACATAGCCGGCCACCCGCAAGCGGTAGGCGCCATGCTCGGATTGGATGACGAACCCGTCCTGGCCCGGGCTGGCCGGCTTGTCCTGAGCTCGCAGGGCCGACGCCGGGCCCCAGCTCAGCAGGGCGAAAGCCCACCAGGCCAAGCGCCTCGCAGTTCCTTCCCTCGGGCGGGAGCGGCTGCTCGGTGGTTTGGCTTCCAGGCACGACGCCATCACTCCTCCTCGGCCGCTGAGCGTCACCGTCAGAAGCCCTTACGGCTGTCCAGCAAGATGGTGACCGGGCCTTGGTTCACCAGGGCCACCTCCATCATGGCCCGGAAGACGCCCTCCTCCACACGCAGTCCCGACTCCTGGACCTTGGCAACGAAGCGGCCGTACAGGCGGCTCGCTTCCTCGGGCGGGGCTGCCTCACCGTAGCTGGGCCGGCGACCCTTTCTGGCATCGCCCAGGAGCGTGAACTGGGAGACCACCAGCACGCCGCCGCCGGTGTCGAGGACGGAGCGGTTCATCAGTTCAGCCTGGTCCGGGAAGATGCGGAGGTTGACCACCTTGTCCGCCAGCAGGTCGGCGTCGGCCTCGCCGTCGCCGCGCGCCACGCCAAGCAGGACCAGCAGGCCGGGGCCGATCTGGCTCACCACCCGGCCCTCGACCGAGACCGACGCCTGCGAGACCCGCTGCACGACCGCGCGCATAAGGCGAAGAGGTTATCATCCCCGGATGGCCCATCCCGCCCACATCGGCCGCTACCGCGTGCTCGGCGTTCTGGGGCAAGGGGCCATGGGCATCGTCTACCGCGGCCACGACGACAGCCTGGATCGGGAGGTGGCGCTCAAGGTGATGGGCGCAGGTCGCGGTGCCGACCCCGACACGGTCGCCCGCTTCCGGCGCGAGGCCAAGGCGGTGGCCCGGCTTCAGCACCCCAACATCATCACCATCTACGAGCTGGGCGAGCACGACGGGGCCCCCTACATGGCCATGGAGCTGTTGACCGGCATGGACCTTCAGCAGGCCATCGAGGCCGGCATCCGGCCCGATCCCAAGATCACCCTGCCCATCATGCTGCACGTGCTGGCCGGTCTGGGTCACGCCCACGAGCACGGCATCGTCCACCGCGACATCAAGCCCTCGAACATCTTCTTGCCCCGGGGCCGTCCCGCCAAGGTGACGGACTTCGGGGTGGCCCGGCTGGCCGGCTCGGTGACCTCTTCGGGCGTGGTGGGCACGCCTAACTACATGTCGCCGGAGCAGGTGAACGGAACCGGCATCGACGGCCGCAGCGACCTCTTCTCCGCCGGCCTCATCCTCTATGAGCTGGTGACCGGCGAGAAGGCCTACCGAGCCGACTCGGTGGTCTCGGTCTTCTACAAGATCGCTCACGAGGACGTGGACATGAGGCTCCTGCCTCAGGAGCCGGCCTGGGCACGCCTGCGAGGGGTGCTGGCCCGGTCCCTGGCCAAGGAGCCCGAGGCCCGGCACCTCGATGCTCGCGCCATGGCCGCCGATCTGCTGCGGGCCTTGCAGGACCTGGGTGGCTCACCCGACGCGGCCACGCCTTCGGATCGCGCGCTTCTGCGGAGCGCGCTGCCGCGGACTCCCCACCCGATGCCCAGGTCCGAGGAGGCGAGCCCGCCGGCCACGCCGCCTCGGCCCGCGACCCCGGAGCCAGCCCCCCGACCCACGCCCGGTCCAGTCCCCACCCCAGCGGTCACAACCTCCTCGCGGCGGGGGTTGCTGCTGAGTGTGGGCGGCGCTCTGGCGGCACTGGCGGCGGCAGCCGTGGCTGTTGTCGTTATGCGCACGCCTGAAGCTCGACCCTCACCCGCTCCCTCGGCCGTTCCCAGCGCTCTACCGTCGGTCGGCCCCAGTCCCACCGTATCGGCCCGGCCCGCCTCCCTCCCGCCCAAGAGCGCAACCCCCAGCCCCCTCAAGGCCTCGCCGGCCACCGCGACCTCACCGACGACCGACGCCAGCGTCGAGGGCCCCGGCGTGTCGCCGCAGAATGCGCGCCTGGAGCGCGCGAACCAGTTGTTCGAGAAAGGCCGCTACCAGGCCGCCCTGAACGAGGCCCGGGCGGTCCTGGCTCGGGAGCCCGGCAACGCCGAGGCCAAGGCGCTGCTGGAGGATGCGGAGGTGGCGATCGTGGTGGAGACGCGGCTCAGGTCGGCGCAGGCGGCCGTGAAGCGCGGCGATCGCGACGGCGCGCTGGTCGAGGTCAGGGCGGGTCTGGCCGCCAATCCCAGCGACGCCCGCCTGCTGGCGCTCTTTCGTGAGCTGACGCAGTAGCTCGACTCCCGCGGGCGCGCCTTTTGGGCTACGATCCAGGTTTCCCCCCGGAAACAGCCGGGCCTGAGGTCGAAGGAGGATTTGGACGATGACTTACGTGATCGCGGAGCCGTGCATCGACACCAAGGACACGGCTTGTGTGGAGGTCTGCCCGGTCGACTGCATTCACCCCAAGAAGGACGAGGCCGACTTCGCCACCGAGAACAAGCTCTACATCGACCCCGAGACCTGTATCGACTGCGGTGCCTGCGTTCCGGTGTGCCCGGTTCAAGCGATCTTCCCGCAGGAGGAGTTGCCCGAGAAGTGGTCGCACTTCACGAAGATCGAAGCCGATTGGTACCAGAAAAAGAAGTAGACTCGGACTGAGGCGACCGAGGAAGAGTCGCCAGATGCTCGCGGTCGCGGAACGACTCGCCCCCTCCAGCGGGCTCGCTCCCCTGGAGGGATGCGCATGGCCGGCGGGAGAGAGCGCCGGAAGGACAGCCGCATGGCAATGCGGCTTCCGGTCAGGGCTCAGGGCTTTGGCGAGGACGGATCGACCTGGACCGAGATGTCCACCATTGGCGATGCCTCGTCAGGTGGCGCCTGCTTCTGCCTCAAGCACCCGGTGACGTTCGGGCAGGTGCTCCTGCTCTCGCTCCCCATCCCCAAGAACTTCCGGCAGTACGACCTTTCGGAGCCGTCCTACCGCACCTACGCCCTGGTGCGGAACCTGGCTCCCTTGGGTGACACCTACCGAGTCGGGGTCCTGTTCCTGGGCAAGAACCCGCCCCGGGACTTCGAGAAGAGCCCCTCCGGCCTCTACCTCCTGCCCTCGGACCCGCCTCCCCAAAGCCGCCGCAAAGAGCGCCGGACGCTGGCCCGCTTCGAGATCTTCGTGAGCCTGCGCCTGTTCCGCGACGGCTATGGCGGTGGCGGGGAGGAGCTGACCATCACCGAGAACATCGGCAAGAGGGGGGCCCGGGTCCCCACTTCGCTGCCGGTGGGGAAGGGCGAGGTGCTGACGCTGCACGAGGTGGGCGGTGACTTCCGCACCCGGGCCGAGGTCAAGAACATCTACCTGGGCTCCGACCAGGTGCCCCGCCTGAACCTTCACTTCCTGGAGAAGGAGGCCCCGGAACGGCTGGCACCCGCTCAGTAGGCCGAGCGGCTGCCCTTATTCGTCAGGCGCCCGTGCCGGGCCAGCAGGCCCAGCACCTTGGCGGTGGGCAGTGCCTCGACCTCTCGCCCTCGGAACCCCTTCATGGGGCGACCCGCCACCAGGGCGTTGACGATGGCCTCCTCGCTGGCCCCCACCGTGGCCTCGTAGAGCGGATCCAGCAATTCGTTAGGCAACATGATCAGGCTCACCGGACCCCCGGTGTCTCCGACCCGGGGGTTGGCGGTGGAAAAGGCGAGGAAGAGGTCGCCGGAGCTGTCGCCTCCCACCCCGCCGGTGCGAGCCATGCCCAAGGCGGTCCGCCGGGCCAGGGCCTTGAGCTGGTGGGGCAGCAGAGGCGCGTCGGTGGCCACGATGCCGATGATGGAGCCGGTCTCCTTCTTGGCGGGGGCCTTCGCCGCCAGCTCCAGGCCGATGGGCAGGCCCGCGATCCGCAGTTGATGGCGGCGGCCGAAGTTGGCCTGGACCAAAACCCCCACCGTGTAGCCCCCGTCCTCCGCCGCCAGCCGGCGGGAGGCGGTGCCGATGCCACCCTTGAAGCCGAAGGCGATCATGCCGGTGCCGCCGCCAACCCCGCCTTCGGCCAGGGCGCCGCTTTGGGCCGAGTCGAGGGCGGCGAACGCGTGCTGCTTCTTGACGTGCTGTCCGTAGATGTCGTTCAACTCGCCGTCCCAGGTCTCGGCCACCACCGGCAACGACCACACCTCCGAGCCGCCTAACCGCTCCCGCCCGTACTCGATCACGGCATCGCGCACCACGCCTACCGAGTTGGTGTTGGTGAGCAGGATGGGTCCTTCCAGCCGCCCGCGCTCATCCAGCCAGGGGATGCCGGTCATCTCGCCGTTGCCGTTCAGGGAGAAGAAGCCGGCGAAGCACTGATCGAGCGGCTTGGCCTTGCCTCGGGGCAGAATGGCGGTGACGCCGGTGCGCACCGAGTCGCCCTCGATCAGCGTCAGGTGCCCCACCTCGACCCCGGGCACGTCGGTGATGGCGTTTTGAGGCCCGGGGCTTCCGAAGTCGAAGGGGATGCCGAGGTCGCGAGCCCGTGGCTCGGCCGCGCGAGCGGGCAGGGTCAGGGCGAGGGACAGCGTCAGGACAATGCCGAGGACGGAACGCATGGACCACCTCCGCCCGGGAGCCTAGCACCATCGCGAAGGGGGTATGCGCGGCCCCGCGTCGGAGCGGCGATCGGAAGCGCTTGGGGGCTGCGCTTCGGGTCCGGGGGCTCGGGGGGGCGGTAGCCCCCCGCGTGTAGACTTCTCGCCTATGTCCTGGAAGGCCGCCGCCCGCCGCGATCCCCTGAACTTCTATCGCTACCGCGCCGACGGGGGTGAGGTTCGCATCTTCATGACCGAGCCGCTCTTCGAGGAGATGGAGGAGAGCCTGGGCCCCCAGATCCAGGCCGCGCGCCGTTTTCCCGGCGTGCTCGACGTCGCCATCACACCGGATGCTCACACCGGCTACGGGGTTCCGGTGGGGTGCGTCCTCGCCACCCGAGGCACCCTGGCCATGGGGCCGGTGGGCTACGACATCGGCTGTGGCATGGCCGCCCTGCGCTCCGAGGTGTCGAGGGCGGAGGCGACACCCGACAAGGTGAGAGCCTTTTCGCAGAAGGTCATGGCGCGGGTGGGGCTGGGAGCGGGTTCCAAGGGAGAGGCGGTCAGCAAGGAGCGGTTCCAGGAGGTGGTGCGCGGCGGCGCCACCGCGCTAGGTGTGCAGCGGGGGAACGCGGAACGGGACCGCATTCCGGTGGATGACGATTGGGACATCCCCCGGGACTCCCGGGCCTGGCGGGGCCAGAACCAACTGGGCAGCCTGGGCGGCGGCAACCACTTCATCGAGCTGCAGCACGACGGTGAGCGACTGTGGGTGATGTTCCACACCGGCTCCCGCGGCTTTGGCCACGGCCTCGCCAGCTACTACTTCGAGAAGGCGCAGCAGGAGCTGGGCCTCGCCCGCGGGCAGATGGACCTTGGCTACTTCGAGCCCAGCTCGCGCAGCTGGCGTTCCTACAAGAACGCGGTGGCGGCCGGCGGCAACTTCGCCATCGTCAATCGTTTGATGATCGGCCGCCAGGTGAGCCAGGCCTTCGCCGAGACGTTCGGACGGGAGGCGCGTTTGGTGTACGAGATCAGCCACAACCTGGCCCAGGAAGAGCACCACCCCGACCTCTTCGACTTCCCGGTCTGGATCCACCGCAAGGGCGCCACCCGGGCGCTGCCGGCGGGCCATCCGATGCTGGCCGGCACGCCGTGGGCGGAGGCCGGCCACCCGGTGCTGATCCCGGGATCGATGGGGGACTCGTCCTACGTGCTGCGGCCGTTGCCCGGCGCGGCGAGGTCGCTCTACTCGGTGAACCACGGCTGCGGCCGCCGCAAGTCACGGAGCGCGGCCCGCCGCGACATCAGTCAAGCCCAGGCCGACCGGCAGATGAAGGACCTGGGAGTCCTGGTGAACGCGGGCGGTCGGGTGCCGGTGGACGAGTCCCCAGACTGCTACAAGCCCGCGGAGGAGGTGATCCGGGCCGTGACCGACGCGGGCCTGGCCCGGGTCGAGGTGCGTCTCACGCCCATCGCCAGCATCAAGGGGAGTGACTGATCGCGGAAGCAATCAGCTTTCAGCACTCAGCTTTCAGCTACGGTGGGGAGGGGAGTCAGCGGGCGAGGGGTCCGCGGGCGGAAGCAGACCGCTGTCAGCGCTCAGCTTTCAACCAAGGCCGGCGGCGGGCGAAGTGGGCCAGCGCTGCTTCTGCCCACTCACCGCCTCGCTCGCTTCCGTCGCCTCCGTTGCTGAGTGCTGACTGCTGACTGCTGAACGCTGTGCGCTGATCGCTTGCCTCCCTCGCTTGCCGTCTTGACACTCCTTCCAGCCCTTTGCTAACGTTCGGATCGCTCTAGTTGCCGTTGCTCTGGCGTTCGGAGGGGGGCCGACTAAAGTGGCCGGCTACCGGTCGTGGGCGCGCAGAAGACGTAGCGCTAGGGAAAGGCGAAGGAGGCCTGCACGTTCATGATCGAAGGTACGGTCAAGTGGTTCAACGAGTCCAAGGGTTTTGGTTTCCTCTCCCGTGAGGGTGGTCCGGACGTGTTCGTACACCACTCCGAGATCCGGGCCGAGGGATTCCGGACCTTGAACGAGGGCGACAAGGTGCGTTTCGAGGTGGTGGACAGCCCCAAGGGCCCCCGCGCCGCCAACGTCACCAAAGTCTAACGGCTCGATTCCACGAGTTCAGGATCGCCCGGGACCGCAAGGTTCCGGGCGGATTTCGTCTCTGCGCCCATGATCGAGGACAGCCTGAGGTGCTTGCGGGAGGCGGGGCGCATCGCGGCGGCGGGGCGTCTTCTGGCCGAGCGCGAGGCGCGTCGTGGAGCGCTCTTGCGCGAGGTCTGTGAGCGGGTCGAGCGGGAGATCGACCGGCTGGGCGGTGAGCTCGCGTTCCCGGTCCAGTCCTCGGTCAACCAGGTCGCCGCCCACTACTGCCCCTCGCCCGAGGAGGCCACCACCCTGTCCCCCGGCGACCTGGCCAAGCTCGACATCGGGGTGCACATCAACGGTTGGGTGGTGGACACCGCGGTGACCGTCAACGTGGACGACGCGCCCGAGAACCGGCCCCTGGTGGAGGCGGCCCGCGCCGCGCTGGCGGCCGCCATCCAGGCGGCCGGCCCCGGGGTGCCCGTCCGCGAGCTGTCCGGCCGGATCGAGGGCACCATACGCTCTTTCGGCCTGCGGCCGCTCCGCAACCTCTGCGGCCACGGGGTGGCTCGCTGGACCGTACACTGCCCACCGCCGATACCTAACGTGGTTGACT
>Ga0209342_10008505_pt1 | contig 10291 bp, 10 predicted proteins | sample RifCSP16_2_FD_184023 | JGI IMG/M metagenome (GOLD analysis project Ga0209342, IMG submission 184023) | Soil microbial communities from Rifle, Colorado - Rifle CSP2_sed 16_2 (SPAdes) (version 2) | ecosystem: Environmental > Terrestrial > Deep subsurface > Rock core/Sediment | place: Rifle... | reverse complement strand
TGCCTAGCATCAATGCGGGGTCAGGTCTTGCATTGACGCATTTGCGGAAATAGCTGGCCTTGCTGGTGTGGATGACGCGTCCATAAGGCGGACCGCTTGCCCACCGATGCATCAAGGCAAGACCTGGCCCCGTTCGCTACGGCGGTCCCGCCCTCGTCTAGAATCCTGCCCTCGCGCCATGACGGCGCCGCAGCGGAGGTTACCCAGTGCTTGCACGCATCCTCACCTTGATCCTGACGCTCGCGCTGGCAGGGCCAGCCTTCGCCCAGGGCAGGAAGAAGATCGACAAAGCGGCCGATCTGCCGCGTTTCACCTACGCGATCGACGGCAAGGTCGAGGAGCTGGTTCGCGATGCGGTCAAGTTCAAGGCTTTCGCGGCAGCGCTGCGGCGCGACACCGAATCGGTGCTGCGCGACTACGACATCAGCGACAAGGCTACCCAGCGCCAGCTGCTCGGCAGCCTGGTGCTGCTCGACATGCTGGAAGGTCGCTACGCCGACGCTCTCAAAGGGTCCGAACAGATCAAGGCGCTGCAGGAGAAACCGGCGGACAAGCTGCTCTCCGGAATGCTGTTGCGTGCCATCATCGGTGCGCGCGAGACAGCGGGCGGATTCCAGTCGGACGCCTATCGCACAGAGGTCGGCAAGCGCATCGCCGCGGAGCTCGCGCCGCTGCCTCACGCGGTGATCGAGAACGACATGAAGAGCGCCAAGTCGCGCGCCGAGATCATCAGCGAGACGCTCGTCCTGGGCCAGATCCGCGAGGTGCTGCAACCCACGCTGGACAAGGCAGGAAGCCTCTCCTCCGAGCTCGCGCCGGGAATCGTGTCGACCCGCTTCACCCTGACCTACGTGCTGCCGCTCAAGGCGACCTTGATGGAGACCTACGCCAGCTATCTCGCGAGCCACACGGTTGCCAAAGCCGACATCTGGGCAGCGCGCGACATCGTGCTGCAAGCGGGCGCCGGCAAGCCGGTTCGGGTGGCCATTTGGGACAGCGGCGTGGACCTCGCGCTTTTCAGGGACCGGCTGATCGCCGACGCCAACGGCAAGCCGGCAACGATCGCCTTCGACAAATACGCCAACCCCTCTGCGAGCGAGTTGGTGCCGATTCCCGAGGCGCTGCGCAGCAAGCTGCCGCAGATGAAATCGAGGATCAAGGGCTTCTCCGATCTGCAGGCCAACGTCGACAGCGCGGAATCCAGCGAGGTGAAGCGCTTCCTCGCCTCGCTCAAGGCGCAGGAATTCAAGCCGGCGATCGAGGAACTGCGGCTCGCGGGCAACTATGCGCACGGCACGCACGTCGCCGGCATCGCCCTGGGCGGGAACCCGCAGGCACGCGTGATGAACGCGCGCATCGAGTTCGGCAACACTCTGCTGCCCGATCCCTGCCCAAGCCGCGAACTGGTGGCAAGGGACGCGGGCAACATGCAGGCCAGCGTGGACCACATGAAACGCCAGGGCGTCCAGGTGGTCAACATGTCCTGGGGCGGCAACGTGCTCGATGTCGAGCGCGAGCTCGAGCAATGCGGCCTCGGCAAGACTCCCGAGGAGCGCAAGGCCACCGCGCGCGAGTACTTCGAAACGACCAAGCGTGCGCTCACGCGCGCCATGGCGAGCGCGCCCGGCATCCTGTTCGTCACCGCGGCCGGCAACAGCAACCAGAATGCCTCGTTCGTAGAGGACATTCCCGCGGGCATCGTGCTGCCGAACCTGATCACGGTGGGCGCCGTGGACAAGGCGGGCGATGAGGCGCCATTCACGAGCTACGGCCCCACGGTGGCGGCACACGCCAACGGCTACCTCGTGGACAGCGTGATTCCGGGCGGCGAGCGGGTGGCGCAGTCGGGCACCTCGATGTCGGCGCCGCAGGTGACGAACCTGGCGGCGAAAATGCTCGCCCTCAATCCGGCGCTGAAGCCGGAGCAGGTGATCGCGATCATTCGCGAGACCACGGACAAGACCGCCGACGGGCGGCGCTTCCTGATCAACCCGAAACAGGCGGTCGCCGCCGCGCAGGCGAAGCGGTGAGCGACGCGTCTTTCATGCGCCGCGCGCTCGAACTCGCGGCGCGCGCGCGCGACGAGGGCGAGGTCCCGGTGGGCGCGGTCGTGGTGCAGGACGGCAGCATCCTCGGCGAGGGCTGGAACCGGCCGCTCACCGCCGCCGATGCCACCTCGCACGCCGAAATCGAAGCGATCCGTGCCGCCTGCCGCACGGCGCACAATTACCGCCTCGCCGGCGCCACGCTCTACGTCACGCTCGAGCCCTGCCTCATGTGCGCCGGCGCGATCTTCCATGCGCGCATCGCCCGGGTGGTGTTCGGCGCGCAGGATCCGAAGACCGGGGTCGCGGGCAGCGTGCTGAATCTCTTCACCTCGCCGCTCAACCACCACGCCAGCGTGGAAGGCGGCCTGCTGGAGTCCGAGTGCGGCGCCCTGCTGAAGGAATTCTTCGCCGCGCGCAGAGCATGAAGATCGAAATCGACCTTGCCTCGCAGTCGCTCGCGCTGTTGGCGGACGGACGCACCCTCAAGCGCTATTCGGTATCCACGGCGACGAACGGACCCGGCGAGCAAAACGGCAGCTTGTGCACGCCGCGCGGGCACCACATTGTGCGCGCGAAGATCGGCGCCGATGAGCCAGCGGGCACCGTGTTCGTGCGCCGGCGCCCCACGGGCGAGATCTGGACGCCGGAGCTGAACGCGCGCTATCCCGGACGCGACTGGATCCTGACGCGCATCCTGTGGCTTTCCGGGTGTGAGCCGGGAAAGAATCGCCTCGGCAAGGTGGACACCATGCGCCGCTACATCTACATCCACGGCTCGCCCGACACGGCCGCGATGGGCAAACCGGGCTCGATCGGTTGCATCCGCATGCGCAACGCCGACATCATCGAGCTGTTCGACCGCGTGCCGCCGTATACCGAGGTGGAAATCCGGGGTTGAGCGATGCGTAAATCGTCGATGCGTCAATGCAAGATCTGACCCCAATGAGCGGACGCGCCGCGTTCCTCGCGCTGCTCGCCGACGAGGGCGTGACGCACCTGTTCGGCAATCCCGGCACCACCGAGCTGCCGATCATGGAGGTGCTGCCGGACTATCCGCAGCTGCGCTACGTGCTCGGCCTGCAGGAGGCGGTGGTGGTGGCGATGGCCGACGGCTATTGCCGCGCCTCCAATCGCCTCGCCGCGGCCAACGTGCACGTCGCACCCGGGCTGGGCAACGCCATGGGCGCGCTGTTCAACGCCCGGTTCTCCGGCTCGCCGGTGATCCTCACGGCCGGCCAGCAGGAGCAGGGCCACGGCGTGCAGGAGCCGCTGCTCTACGCGCCCCTGCTGCCGATCGCCGCGCCGATGGTGAAGTGGGCGGCGGAAGTGACGCGTGCCGAAGATTTGCCGCGTATCGTGCGCCGCGCGGCGAAGGTTGCGCTCACGCCGCCCACCGGACCGGTATTCATCAGCCTGCCCGGCGACGTGCTGGACGAGGAAAAGGAAATCGATCTCGGCCGCGCCACGCGCGTGGACACCGCGAACCGTCCCTCGGACGAATCGCTCGCGCGGCTCGCCGAGCGGCTGCTCGCGGCGCGCAACCCGGTGATCCTCGCCGGGCAGGAGCTGGCGATCCACGACGCATTCGCCGAAGCATCCGAGCTCGCCGAGCTGCTCGGGGCGGCGGTGTACCAGCAGACGGTTCCCTACTGCGCACAGTTTCCGACCGCGCACCGCGCTTACCTCGGCACGCTCACCCGCAACCAGAAACAGGTGCGCGACACGCTCGAGGCGCACGACCTGCTGCTTTGCCTCGGTGCCGACTTGCTGCGCATGTCGGTGTACAGCCCGGTGTCGCCGCTGCCGCCGCGAACCGCCGTGGTGCACCTGTCGGAGCGCGACTGGGAGCTTGGCAAGAACCATCCCACCGAGCTGGCTCTGCAATGCAACGTGAAGGAAACGCTGCGCGCGCTGCTGCCGCTTCTGAAAGCGAAGCGCGGCGCTGCGCAGGCTTCGCAAGCCGCCGAGCGCCTTGCCGGACTGGAGCCGCGCAACTGGTCGGCGCAGCGCGACCGGGCATGCGCCGAGGCTCTGCTGGCCGCGGAAACCGCCCCGATCGACCCGCGCTATCTGATGCTGCGCTTCACCGAAGCCTTGCCGCAGGACGCGGTGGTGGTGGAGGAGGCGCTGACCTCGGCCCTTTCGCTGCCTTCGCTGTTGCCGATGCGCGACCCGAAAAGCTATTACGGGCTGGCGAGCGGCGGGCTGGGTTTCGCGCTGCCCGGCGCGGTGGGCGTGAGCCTCGCGCTCCCCGGGCGGCCGATCGCGGCGCTGATCGGCGACGGCAGCGCGATGTACGGCGTGCAGGCGCTGTGGACCGCAGCGCATCTCAAGCTCCCGATCACTTACGTCATCGCCAACAACCGCAGCTATCGCATCCTCAAGGAGCGCCTGGTGTCGATGCGCGGCCGCAGCGAATTCACCGATATGGATCTGCGCGACCCACCGCTCGATTTCGTGCACCTGGCACAGGGCTTCGGGCTCGCTGCGCGCCGCGTCACCAGGCCCGCGGACATCGGCGTGGCGTTGCGCGAGGCTTTGCGCAGCGGCAAGCCGAGCCTGGTGGACATCCAGGTGGCTGACGGCTTCGGCGCCTAGGCGGCGAGCCGCGCCGCGATGCGCTCGCGGCTCGGTTCGGCAATCACGCCTTTTTCGCAGATGAGGGCGCTGACCAGCCCGGCCGGCGTGACGTCGAACGCCGGATTGCGCACCGCGATGCCCTGCGGTGCCCAGCGCGTGCCGCGATAGCCGGTGACTTCGTCCGCCGGGCGTTCCTCGATCGGAATTTTCGAGCCGTCGGCGATGCTGAGATCGAAAGTGGAGACGGGCGCCGCTACATAGAAGGGCAGGGCGTGGCGCCGCGCGAGCACTGCGAGCGTGTAGGTGCCGATCTTGTTGGCGACGTCGCCGTTGGCCGCGATGCGGTCGGCGCCGACGATCACCAGGTCGACTTCGCGGCAGCTCATGAGATGGCCCGCCATGCTGTCGGTGATGAGCGTCGCCGGGATGTTCTCCTGCACCATCTCCCAGGCCGTCAGGCGCGCACCCTGAAGATAGGGGCGCGTTTCGTTGACGATCACCGAGACGCGCTTGCCCGCGTCGCACGCTGCGCGGATCACCCCGAGCGCGGTGCCGTAGCCGGCGGTGGCGAGCGCACCCGCGTTGCAGTGGGTCATGATGCGCGCGCCGTCGGCGATGAGCTTCGCGCCGAGCGCGCCCATGGCGCGATTGGCGGCGATGTCCTCGTCGAGGATCGCGCGCGCTTCGGCCTCGGGATCGCGCGCCTTGCGCATGCGCTCGAGCGCCCAGAAAAGATTCACCGCCGTAGGGCGGGCCTGCGCGAGGACCGCGTAGGCGCTCTCGGCGCCCCTGCCGAGCACGACACCGAATGCCGCCGCGCAGCCGATCGCCGGCGCGCCGCGCACCGCCATGTCCCGGATCGCGGCCGCGACTTCCGCGGCCGTGGTGCAACGCAGGTACACGCTCTGCTCGGGCAGCAGGCGCTGGTCGAGCAGTTCGAGTGCGTCGCCGCGCCAGCGCAGCGGCTCGATCGCCATCTCAGACCACCCGGTCGTGCCCGCCATCGACCGGCAGCTGCGCTCCGGTCGTCTTGGCGAAGAGCGGTCCGCACATCTCGGCGGCGAGCTCGGCTACGTCGTGCGACGAGACCTCGGTCTTGAGGAGGTTGCGCCTCCTGTACTGCTCCACGGTCAACGCATAGGCCTGCGCGCGCGCAGCGAGCAACTCCTCGGTCCAGAGCGCGGTGTCGTACACCGCGTCGGGATGGAGCGAATTGAGCCGGATACCGTCCTTCGCCCATTCGAGCGCGGTGACGCGGGCGAGCTGGTTGAGCGCCGCCTTCGAGGCCGAATAGGCCGCCGCGCCCGGCCCCGGCGCCGCGACGTTGCGCGAGCCGATCACGACGATACGCCCGCCGCGCGGCGCAAGCTTGAGGAGTGCGTGGCAGGCCTGCAGCAGGCGCAGATTGGCCTCCACGTTGACGGCCATCGCGCTGTGCCAGGCCTCGGGCGCGATCGCCTCCACCGGTGCCGGGGCGGGGAACAGGCCCGCGTTCAGCACCAGCATGTCGGCGCCGCCGAAGGCGCGCACCGCGCGTTCGAGGCTCGCGTCGATGGCCGCGGCATCGGTCAGGTCGCAGGCGAGGCCAAGTACGTCCGGCCGCTCCCACAGCGTCTCGACGGCGGGGTTGCGGTCGAGCGCCACCACCGCCGCGCCCCGCTGGAGGAAGGACCCTACGCAGGCTTTGCCGATTCCCGACGCGGCTCCGGTCACCACCGCCACTTCGCCTGCGAACAGCGGTGGCGCGCCGGATTTGTTCAGCTTCGCCTGCTCGAGGTCCCAGTACTCGATCGCGAAGAGGTCGCGCTCGGCGAGCGCGCCCCAGCCGCCGAGCGCCTCGGCGCGCAGGATCACGTCGACGGTGTGATCGTAGAGTTCGTCGACCACGCACGCGTCCTGCGCGCTGCGGCCCGCGGCGGCAAAGCCGAACTGCGGATCCAGCACCATGCGTGGCGCCGGATCGAGCATCGTCTCCTTCGCCTGCGACGCGTTGCGCTCGAAATAACTCCGGTAGCGGCGCGCGTAAGCGGCGACGTCGCGGCCCAGCATCGGCGTCGGCTTGGTGCGGATCACGTGGTCCGGCGTAGCCGGGCCGCGCTGCGAGATGCGCGCAACGTCCGCGTGCCGCGCGAAGGCGAGAAATTTCTCCGCGCCGTTCGTGCGCAGCAGCATCGGGAAACCGGCGCACTCGCAGATCGCGCGCCGCAGGGCCGCGACCTCGTCGCGCCGGAACGGCGCCTGCGGCTGTACTGCCGGCGCGACATTCCAGGCCTTGCGCTGCGCCAGGTAGTCCTCGGCCAGCGTTACCAGCCGGATCATGCCCTCGTACGATTCGCGGGCATTCGCGCCGAAAGAGAATACGCCGTGCGACAGCAGCACCATGCCGATCGTCTCCTCGCTCGCCTGCCTGGCGAACTCGCGCGCGCAGTAAGCCGCCAGCTCGAAACCCGGCATGAGGTACGGAATGACAACCACGCGGCCGCCGTAGATCTCGCGGATGCGCTGCACGCCCTGCGGCGCGTTGGTGACCGCAAGCACCGCGTCGGCGTGCGTGTGATCGACGTAGGCGTGAGGCAGGATCGCGTGCAGGAGCGTCTCGATCGACGCTGCCGGGGCACCGGCGCGCAGCGTGTGCGTGGCCAGCTCGTTCACCATCTGCGGATCGGACAGCGCCGGCAGCTCGGCGAGCCGCCGAGCGTAGTCCAGCCGCACCGGCGCGAAGCCGCGTGCCTCGATCGTCGCCAGATCCCAGCCGCTGCCCTTGACGTAAAGCACGTCCTGCGGCTCGCCGAACAGATCGGTCTCGCTCAGCTTGACCGAGGTGTTGCCGCCGCCGTGCAGCACCAGCGACTTGTCGCGTCCGAGCAGGCGCGAGCTGTAGACGCGCGGCCCGAGCGGGCCGGCATACGTGGCCGCCTCGACGTCATCCCAGAGGCTTTTCATCGGAGGCGAATTATACTTTCCCGACATGCTGCGCATCGAACTGCTGGACTGGGAAACGGCGCGCGCCGAGGCGAGCCGGATCCGGTACGCCGTATTCGTAGAAGAGCAGCGCGTTCCGCGCGAGATGGAACTCGACGAGCTGGACCCGCAGTGCGTGCACGCGCTCGCGTTCCCGCGCGAGGGCGTGCCGGTCGCAACCGGGCGGCTGCTGCCGGATTCGCACATCGGGCGCATGGCGGTGCTGAAAGACTGGCGCGGGCGGGGCATCGGCGGCGCGCTCCTCGAGCGGCTGGTGGCTGCGGCACGCGCGCGCGGCGACCGCGAAGTCGCGCTCTCGGCGCAGACGCACGCGCTCGAGTTCTACCGCAGGCACCAGTTCCTGGAAGAGGGCGAGACTTACCTCGATGCGGGCATCCCGCACCGGATGATGCGCCGGCCGCTCTAGCCGCCGGCAGAAAATTCGAAGTGCACCGTGGCAAGCTCCCGTCCCGCTGCATCGAAGGAGCGCTCGGCGAGGCGCCAGCGGCCCTCGCTCGCGGCGAGGAGCGCCGTGGAACAGCGCGTGCCGTAAGGCCCGTTGACGATGCGCGCGGGGGCGAGCGCCACGAACAGCGACTCGATCGCGGGTGAAGGCGAGAGAGCCTCCGCCAGGCGCTCCTTCGCCTGCGCGACGTCGGCGCTGTCGAGCAGCTCGTTGCCGAGACCATGGATTCCCGGTCCGAGCGGCCGCGCTGCGCCACCCCGGTTCGAGTACCACCAGAGTTCGCGGCCGTCGGCGGCGAGCAGGTTGAACCCGCTGTACGCAGCGGCGCGCGCGGCGACGCCGGCGACGTAGTCCTGCGGCGCCGAGCGGTCTTCGAGAAAACGCTTCGTCAGCAGGCCGCGTGATTCGAGCGCCTTCGGATCGTGCGCGCCGCGGTAATTGGTGACTGCGGCAAAACGACCGCTGCGCGTCACGCCGAGCCAGGTACCCTGGCCCTCGAGATCGCGCCCGGCGAGCAGCTGCGCATTGTCGCTCCAGAACGCCGCCGGCGCGCTCGGCCGCGAGTGGAACTCGTCGCGGTTGGCGGCTACCACGAGCGGATACGCGTCATGGCAGCGCCAGGCGACGAGGATCAGGCACATACGAAGCTCTCGGTGTGGCGCTCCAGGCCGAGCGCTGCGGTTTCGCGCGCGAGCAGCGCCTCGAAGCCGCGCTCGTCGGCAACGCCCTCGTACACTTCCATGAACGTGGTCGGCTCGTCGCGCCGGCGCATCCAGCGGCCGCGCACGCCGGTCTGGCTCTCGATCAGCGCGAAAAGTGCCTCGATCGCGCGGCGCAACTCATCGTGCCGCGCGGGATCGGCGCGGTAATAGACGTAGTAGTTCGTCATGCGGCGTAGGGCAGGGGCAGCACTTCGAGCGCGGCGCCGCCTGCTTCGGCGCGCACCGCGCTGTGGCCCTCGAGCGTGGCGATCTGCAGCACGGCGAGCGCTTCGCCTGCCGCTGCATTCACCACCGTGCCGCTCGGCTGGCCGGGAAAATCGTCGCTGTACAGTTCCTGACCTGGCCGCAACGGCTGCGGCGTGCGCAGGCGCACCATGCGGCGCTTGAGCTGGCCGCGGTATTGCGTGCGCGCCACGATCTCCTGGCCCGGATAGCAGCCCTTCTTGAAATCGACGCCGCCGAGCAACTCGAGGTTGACCATCTGCGGCACGAACAGGTCCTGCGTCGCCTGCAAGACACGCGGGCGCCCGGCGCGGATCTCTTCCAGCGCCCAGCCCGCCGCGTCGTCTCCGGGCAGCTGCGCAGCAATCGCGGCGCGCTGCGAGCTGCGCGCCAGGAGGAGATGACGCTCGGCGGCGATGCGCACGGCGATCGAATCGGCGCTGCGGGCAATGCCGAGATCGCCGGCCGGCGCCTGCACGCCGAGCGCAGCAAGCACTCGAGCCGCACCCGCGCCCCAGACGCCGAACTGCAGCCAGTCGGCGCTTGCGTCGGCGAGTGTCACCTTCGAGCGCAGCACGAACATCTGCAGGCGCTTCGCGACCGCCGGCACCAGGTCGCGCGCGAGCTGCAGCAGGAAGCCGTCCTCGTGCGGCACCACCACGAAGGTCGCGAGCAGGCGTCCCTTTGCCGAGCACCAGCCCGCATGGCGTGCCTCCTCGCGCGGCAGGTGCTCGATGTCGCTGGTCAGCTGGGCGTGCAGGAAGGCGCGCGCGTCAGCGCCGGAAACGGCGATCGCGCCGTAGTCGAGCAATTCGGCCGAAGAGCAGGAACGGTCCATCGTAGAATGCTTATTTTACCGTCTCGCATTGCTCCGATCCCTCAAGATCCTGCTGGCCGCGACGCTGCTCGCGGCGCTCGCCGGCGCCGGTTACGCAGCGTGGTACGTCTCGACCCCGGTGGCGATCGGCACCCTTGCGGTGGAATTCGAGATCCCGCAGGGCATGCCCTTCCGCGGCGCCGCGCAGCGCCTCGAAGAGGCCGGCGTAGCGGTCGGCGCCTGGCGCTTCGAGTTGCTCGCGCGTGCCCTGGGGCGCGCCAACGACATCAAGGCGGGGAGCTACGAGCTGGGCGCGCCGCCGACCCCGCTCGAGCTGCTCGACAAGCTGACGCGCGGCGACGTGACGCAAGCCGAGGTAAAGGTGATCGAGGGCTGGACCTTCCGCCAGATGCGTGCCGCGCTCGACGCTCACCCGGCGGTGCGCCACGACACCGCCGACCTGCCGGTTGCCGAG
>Ga0209342_10008503_pt1 | contig 10292 bp, 7 predicted proteins | sample RifCSP16_2_FD_184023 | JGI IMG/M metagenome (GOLD analysis project Ga0209342, IMG submission 184023) | Soil microbial communities from Rifle, Colorado - Rifle CSP2_sed 16_2 (SPAdes) (version 2) | ecosystem: Environmental > Terrestrial > Deep subsurface > Rock core/Sediment | place: Rifle... | reverse complement strand
CTCCCCTTCCGCGTATAGGAAGCCCACAAGGCCTCGCTCCAGGCGGCTGAGGGCGTGGTCGACCAGCAGATACCGGCCGGGAACATCGATCTCAAACTCGACCATCACGGCGCCTCCTGGGGGGACGCTCACCGTTTGGACGTCGGTAAGCGGCTCGGAGGTGAGAGAGGCAAAGGAATAGACCCGGTCGAAGATCTCACCGATCACATGGAAGGACGATGTGAAGTTGGGCCCGCCCACCCCGAAGAAGATCCGCACGGTCTCTCGCACCTGGGCGCGCAGAGCCTCTTCGTCGCTGGTGAGGGCGCCGACGGCGCCGTTGAAGATCAGGTACTCCGGCTGCTCATCCAGCAGGGCCTCCGGGCTGAAATCGAGATGCCCCTGGCTGCCGAACGGCTGGGCGGTGTAGACCTCGCCCTGCATGACGTAATACTCACGATCCACGGGAGCGAGGCCGCCCTCCGGCTCGACGAGGATCAGCCCATACATGCCGTTGGAAATGTGTTGAGCGACGCTGGGCGTGGCGCAGTGGTAGACGTAGAGGCCCGGATTGAGGGCCTGGAAGCTGAAAGAGGTCTCGCTGCCGGGGGTGGTCTGGGTGAAGACGGCGCCTCCGCCGGGCCCGTTCACCGCATGCAGGTCGATCGAGTGCGAGAAGGAGCTCGACGTCTCGTTGGTGAGATGAACCTCGAGCGTGTCGCCGACGCGGACGCGGATCATCGGGCCGGGGATGGCGCCGTTGAACGTGAAGTAGGAATACTCGGCGCCGTCGGCCAGGAGGCCTGTCACTTCTTGGGCTGTCAGGTCAATCCGGACGGTTGTGCGTGGGCGGTCGCCCACGGGAGGCGGGACGTCCGCGGCACTGCGGATGACGGATTCTCCGGCCGGCTCCTGTGCGACCGGCTCGCCCACCCGCAACGTCCCCCACATCCCGGCCTGACGGTGGCCGGGGAGCGAGCAGAAGTAGACGTATTCCCCTTCTTCTTCGGCCGTGAAGGTGACGACCGCCAGCTGGCCGGGCTGGCCGATCTGAGGAGTCTGCACGCCGAACTCATCGATCGTCAGGTCGTGGAGGATGCCATCGGCGTTGACGAGCGTGATCTCAACGACGTCACCGGGGTTCGCCGTCAGGGTGGGGTTGAGCACGCCGTCGATCTCCCCGCCGACGCCCATGAAGGACAACGTGCCCTCGGGGCCCCCGGTGCTGAGCGTGTAGGCCACGTCGGCAGTGGAGGCGGCTGCCGGTGTGGGCGCCGGGCCCTGCGGGGGCGATGTGGGAACCGCGCCGGAAGGGGAAGTGGGAGTGGCGCCACTGGAGCAGGCGCCCACAAACAAGGCGGTGAGGAGAAACGCGGTCGCTGCCTGGACGTTGGGCCTCATGGAAGTCCTCCTTGGACGAGGGCAGCCGGGGGCTGCCGGGGATTTCTCTCGGAACCAATGACCGCGACGAGGGCCTCGAGGAAATCCTGAGGGTCGAGGCCGTGGACCTCTAGGGCTTCATCGACGCGGTCGAACCGGCTGAAGTGGCAACCGACGCAGGCCATCCGGCGGCGGAGAAAGAGCTGGGCGGACGCGGGCCAGCGGTCGAGCATCTCGAGGACGCTCAACTCCATCCACTGGGCGGATTCCGAGCGCGCGGTCATACAGCCAGTCTAGCGAGGCCGGGCCGTGCCGTCGTTGCGCTGGCGCAAGGAGAGTCGAAGCCGTCAGGAAGGCAGGTCCTCGCCGATGGCTACCAGAGCGTGGGTGTTGAGGAGGATCACCTGTTCGCGCCCTGCGATCAGGATTCCCCGGCGTTCCCATTCCTTGAGTGTGCGGCTGACGGTGAAGAGCGTGGTGCCCGTCAGCTCAGCCAGATCCTGGCGCGAGAGAGGTGCGCGCAGGACAATGCCGCGCTCGGTCCGCTCCCCAATCTGGGCGGCCAGCCGCGAAAGCGTGCGGGCAATGCGGCGCTCGACGCGCTCGGTGGCCAGCTCCCTCAAGCGGGCGTGGCTGGCTCGCAGGCGGGAAGCGGCGAAGTGGAGCAGATGGAGGGCGACCGAGGGGTGGCGCTCGAGGATCGCCTCGAAATCAGCCGGGGAAACGGCGTAGGCCACGACCTCGGTGAGGGCGATAGCGCTGGCCGGGTAGGTGCCTTCGTTGAAATTGGGCAGCGCGCCGAGGAGGTCTCCCGGGCCCAAAAGGTGAAGGATCACCTCGAAGCCTTCGGCCGAGGTCTGGACGACCTTTACCTGGCCTTCGGCGAGTAGGTAATAGACCTCGGCGGGGTCCCCTTCAAGGAGAAGGGCGGTATCTCGGGGAAAGTGCCGAGGGGTGAAGAGGGCGGCAACGGCCTCCCGCGCCTCCCCGCCCAGCCCGGCGAAAACCGGGGCCTTGGCGAAGACGGGGTGAACCGCGAGCGTTCGGGATGGGTCCACCCGCTCATTTTATCACGACCAAAAAGGCTATGTTCACCCGAAATCGAGCCGCCGAGGCGCGGATAGGGAACGCCCACCCGCTTGAGGCCCGACCCGACGGAGGAGGGGCCGAAAATCGCACCTCTCGCGAACAAGGGCGCGATTTCCCTCCGGGTTAGGGGAATCGCCACTTGACGCTTTCCTCCCCTTCGTATATACTCATATTGACTATATTCGCTGTGTATCGTTTGCCCTCCCCCGAGGTGGTTCATGCCTGGCTCATCCGCACGCGAAGACAGCCCGCTGAGAGATGCGGAACTGCGTATCTTGCTTGTGCTCGCCGAGGGGGAGAATCATGGCTATGCCATCATGAAATCGATCGAGGGCGCCACTGACGGTCGATACTCCGTGGGCCCCGCAACCCTCTACCGATCCATCAAGCGCATGCTGGAGAAGGGGCTGATCGCGGAGGTCGAAGACCGGCCAGATCCTCAGTACGACGATGAGAGGCGCCGGTACTATCGCCTGACACGTGTCGGCCGGAATGCTGTTGGCGCCGAAGTGGTACGGCTCGAAGGTCTGCTTGCAGAGGCGAGGAAGCAAGTTTGGCCGCGGGCGTCCGCCAGGAAGTCGATGGCTCCGCGATGAAGCCAGGTTCACATCGCAGCGCGGTCAAGCTCGGCCTGAATCTGTACCGGCTCCTCTTCAGGCTGTTCCCCCGCGCTTTCCGGAAGGACTACGAAGGTTGGGTGCTTCAGGCATTCCGCGATCAAAGCTGCGACGCGCTGGAGCGGCGGGGGTTCAGGGGCCTGATGCTGCTCTGGGTGATTTCCATCCCCGATGTGGTCGCCAGTGCCATTTGTGAAAGGCTGGAAGGCAACCCCATGAACTGGAAGGATGTTTTTCGCTCGTCACCCCGTTCAAAGCCCGTCTTCTGGATGCTCGGGTTCACCTTGGCAACGTTGGCGTCTTTCCCGCTTGCCTGGTTCGCCTTCTGGGCACTTGAGCTGCTGCTGGCTGGGCCTTCGTTTGACCTGGAATCTCGCCGATTGCTCCTTAACGCCAACACCTCGCTCCTCGTGTCGGCGCTGGTGCTCGGAGTCTGCCAAACCCTGCTGGTCCGCCGAGCGGGATTGCCCGCGAAGGAATGGCTTGTCACGACTTCTATTGGGTGGTTCGTCGGGATCCGTCTCGCCTCCGAGGCTTGGTCTGCCCACCACTATTGGGCCGCGCTTTTCTTCTGGCAGAGGCTCCGCTTCCTTATGGAAGTATCACATGCACTGGTCGTGGGAGTGATCGCGGGCTTGCTTATTGGGTTTGCCCAATGGCTGGTGCTCCGGCGCAGAGCTCGGCGCCACTATCTGTGGATTCCATTCAGTGTTGCGGCCCTAACCGCTCACCTGCTAGCGCAAGATGGATTGATAGGGAGTTCCCTCGGGCGGTGGATCCCGCCTATCCTCTCGGCGACGATTAGCGCAGCCGGTCTCGTCCTGATCTTGCGTGATGTCGCCCGCGAAGGGGAGAGCCCCAGCGCGCCGCAGAATGCCGCGCTCGCCCCAGATCCCGCCTAGTTGGCCATGGGAGCAGGCGAGTAGGCACAGGGCGCAGTCCGGGCCTTTCTCAGAGTTGGTGGCTCCGCTCGATACTGTCCTCTGCCCATATCGTCCCGGCGGTACGTGACAACATGCCTTCGGGGTTCCGCGGCGACGCGCTAGCTCACTGCGGGGCAATGCTCACGCCTCGACGCGAGCCGGAGAGACGCGCTGGCGGGCCTCCTCGAACATGGCGGCGAATTCCGGGATGGAGCGCTCGATCATCTCGTCGGTCGCCGTCAGCGAGATACGGAAGAATCCCGGCATCTCGACCGCGGTCCCGGGCAGGCAGTAGATATGGCGGGCGGCCAGTCGGCGGACCAGCTCCAGGTCGTCGGGCAACGGGGAGCGCGGAAGCAGGTAGAACGTCCCTTCCGGCACGTGGACCTCGTAGCCGATCTCGCGAAGAGCGCCGACCATGCGATCGCGCTTTCGCTGGAGATGGCGGATGTCAATGGAGAGGCGATCGAGATCCGGCAGTGCGTGCTGCAGGAGGGCGTTCGGCCAGGCATAGCCCGTGAGGAGCTGAGAGGCGAAGAGCGCCTCGCGCAGCGCCTCGCGGTCTGGCATCTCGGGAGGCAGGACGATGTAGCCAACACGCTGGCCGGGGGTGAGGAGTGTCTTGCCATAGGTGTAGATGAGGAAGGAATCGGGATAGAAGGTCGTCGGGCTGGTGAACTTGCGGTCGTCGTAGACGATGCGGCTGTAGGCTTCGTCGGAGAGCAGGTAGATCGTGCGGCCGTTTCTTGCAGATGCCGTGCTGAGGATCTCGCCGAGCCGCGCCAGGGTCTCAGGCGGGTAGACGCGCCCCGTGGGGTTGTTGGGCGAGTTGATGATCAGGGCACGGGTGCGTGGGGTGAGCGAGGCGGCGATTGCGTCCGGATCGAGGTTGTAGTCCGCCGCTACCCGGACGCGAACAGGCTCACCGCCGGCGTTGAGAATCAGGGCTTCGTAGAAGAACCAGGGTGGGCTGATGAAGATCACCTCGTCGCCCGGGTCGACGAGCGCGTTGAGGACGACAGCCAGCCCGGCGAAGGCGCCATTGGTGAGGAAGATGTCTTCCGGGAGAACATCGATGCCGCGCCAGGCCCGCAGGCCCACTGCGACGGCGCGCCGGGCCTCGGGCTCGCTCATCTTGTAGGCGAACCAATCCTTGCTTTGTGGCGTCACCGCGCGCTGCAAGGCTTCAACAAAGCCGGAAAGCGGCATCTCCTGAGGGTTGCCGAAGAGGAAATCGCACGCCAGAGGATCCTCGAGGCGGCCGGTGAAGAGCGGGTCGGATAGGATGGGGAGGATCGGCGCCAAGCGGCTCTGGATGACGGCGAGGCGGCGGGAGATGCGGGTCGGAGGGTTCATATCGCGATCCTTTCCGGGGTAAGCGTGGGAACGGTCTGTCCGGCGGCATAGCGCCAGGTCTGAGCGGCGGGAGAGACGAGAGTGACCGAGCCGCGGCCGAAGGTCTCCCACACGCCGCGGGTGTTGGTGAGGGCCGTCTGCGAATTCCTCCCCACCGATGAGGGCCAGTGGCACCTGGGATTCTCCTGGACGCTTTGTTGGCCGGTTGAATGCGACCATTGTACTCTGAATAACGGTGGGTCGAGAGGAGGGCCGGGGCTCAGCGTGGGCGCGCGGGTCGTGGGATGAGGCGGGGGGTCCGGCGGGAATAGGCGAGGTAGGCTTCGCCAAACTCGGAGGTGAGGCGCTGTTCCTCAAAGATGCTGCCGATGTAGATGTAGGCGGTGAGGGCCAGGTTGAGGGCCAGGAGGCTGGTGCTCATCCACGGAGTGAACCAGATGAAGGCCAGGCCGGCGGTGTAGAGGGGATGGCGCACCCAGCGGTAGAGGCCGGTGACGATGAGACGCGGCTCGCCGGCCTCACCCTGGACGAGCTGGCGCAGGCCAAGGAAATGCCAGGGATCGGTCTGGAGGAGCCCGATAGCGAGGACGAGCAGGGCGGCCGCCTGGCCGGCCAGTGCCAGTCCGGCCCAAGGCCAGCGAAGAGAATAGAGCGGGGGGCCGGGCTCGAGGGCCGGGACGGCGAGGACGGGCAGCAGCGTGATGATGGCCAGCAGGTTGAAGGCCAAGCGATAGCCGCGGCCGGCGGCCTCGCCGAAGGCACGGCGGGCCAGCCGCTTCGCCCATGGGCTGGCGAGCAGGCTGTGAAAAGCGCCATACGCCGCAACGGCCAGAAAGGTGAGGACGGCCCCGCGCAGCCCTTCTTGCATTGTGCAATCCTAACCGCGCCAGGGTGGGAGAGGCAAGGGCACGGAGCGCGCTAGTGTGAGGAGTGGTCGGTGATCCGTGGTCGGTGATCAGTGATCAGTGATCGGTGATCGGTAGATTCCTTATGCCCGCGGACACCCGGGGCACACACAGCGTTCAGCCTCACGGGCCGTGTCGAAGCCAGAACTCCACCCAGGCGTCCAGCAAGCGGTCGATGAAGTCGGCGATGCGATCCCAGGCCACGCGGGCCCAGGCGATCGCCTCGCCCTCCGGCGCGGCGGGAGATGCCCGCCCACCGCTCTCAAGGTCGAGCTCTGAGGCCGTGCCCCAGAGCAGCTCCAGGGGGGTGACTGTGGCATCCAGGCTTGGCCGAGCCGCTTCCCCGGTCGGCGTCGGGGTGAGCGTGGTGATCTCCAGGGCTATGAGAGTGGATGTGGGCGACGCCTCGATCGTGGGGGTGGACGTCGAGGTCGGGCTGGCCGTGCTGGAGGCAGTCGGAGTGGGCGAGCTCCTGGGGACGGCCGTGCCGCTCGGTGTCCCTTGGGGTGTTGGATGGCGGAGGTTGGGTGGCGCGACGAAATGGTCGGTCAGCTTGTTTTCGACAGGACCCGGGCAGTGGTTCGGCCAGCCATCATCCCGCGAGAGTGATCCGCAGAAGTCCATTCCCGACCACATCTGCTCCCCCGGGAAACCGAGCAGGCCAAGGTCACGGTGACGGGGGACGCCGGGCTCGCCGGCGTTGAACCCGACCCAGGCATTGACATCACCGGCCGTGAACGTCATGCTGCAATGGTCCATCCAGACATCCCCGCCCTCGCAAGAGTCGAGGCTCAAGTAGTTGCCATGTTTGTTTTCCGAGGCCAGCACGACGTCGGATCGGCCGGTGGGGTCGACGGAGAACCCGAAGTTGCAGAGAGGCACCGGGAAGACGCGATCATCCACATGTTCCGCCGACGTCCCCTCGTGGGCCCAGGTGCGGATTGAGCGGATCCCGTAGCCCAACGGACAATCCGCCATGGGCTCGAGTGTGATGGCGAAAGGCTCCACGTCCCCGTTGTGGGAAGGAGAAGCCGTGTCGCCGCAGTCGCGGGCATAGAGCAGGGCGAAGGAAATGGCGATCGCTTCCGGGCGCTGCGGATGGGGACGAACGCGGAAGACCAGCCGGCCGGGCAGGTTTGGGCGATGGCCTGGATTGCCGCCGGGCGCGCTGCAGTCCTCGCCGCCGTCATACCACACCGTGGGGAAGAAGTGCTGGGCCAGCTGGAGCTCGGTGAGCTGCGGGATGCCGTCGCCGTCGATGTCGCTTGTACGCGACTCCTCGGCAGAGGCCGGCCAGAGTCCGGGCCGGATCGGGAAGGGCAACCATCCGCCCGGCAAGGGAGGGGTGGGTGTTGGCGGGCAGGGGCCGCCGGGAGGACAGGGGGTGCTGCTGGGGATCGGCACGGAGTAGACGATGCGAACGGAGTAGCGGATCATCTCCCCAAACCACCGGACTCCCTCGCGGACCATACGCCAGTCGGTGAGGAGCGTAGTGGCGTACCCGGGAGCGGTCATCTCGACCTCGAACGTGTAGGTCTCGTCCGTTTGGACTTCGACCCCTGAAGGGAGCCAGATCCGCAACTCGGAGGCGAAGGCGTCATCATCGTCCACCGCGCCGAGCATATAGCCGTTGTCTCGGGTCCAGGTGTTGCGCCCGGTGTTGCGCACGGTGATTGTCACGGGATAGCTCTGGCCGGCGATCATCGTCGTCGGGATCGTGTCGGAGACGATTTGCGCGTCGTAGTGTGGAAGGCAATCGTCTCGAGGCCAGCAGCGGGTGGGTGTTGGGGTGGGCGTGAGGTCGGGGCCCGGATCTCCGACGGTGATGACGACATTCGGAGTGAAGTCGCCGAACCACTCCACGCCTTCGTGCACTATTTGCCACTGGAAGTCGTAGCGACCCGGGGTCGAGGGGGCTGTGATGGGGAACTCGAAGGTGTAAGTCTCACCCGGGCCGACAGAGATCGCATCCGGGAGATCGATCCGGCCCGCGTTCCAGAGCGTGTTGTCTTGAGGATTCTGGGAGCCGAGCTTGTAGCCTCCTTCGGCGGACCAGGTGGTGGTCCCTGTGTTGAGCATCGTGATCGAGGCGGTGGCGGCTTCTCCCAGCGCGAGGGATGCCGGGACAGATTGGCCGATGAACTCGGCGTCGTTCACTCGCGGGGGCTGCACAACCTGGATCACGAGAAGAGGAGTGAACTGCCCGAACCACTCAACCGGATCCTGGACCATCCTCCACTGAAAGTCGTAGTCCCCCGCGGCCGACGGCGCCGTGATGCTGAAGGAGAAGGTGGCTTCCTGCCCAGGTGAGATGGCCCCGGGCAACTCCACGCGGGTGGAGCCCGTCCAGAGGGTGTTGTCGCGCGGTCCCTCAGTTCCCAGCCTGTAGCCATCCGCGGTGGTCCACGTTGTGTTTCCCGTGTTGCGCATCGTGATCGAGACCGTGGTGGATTGGCCCGGCGCCAAGCTCCCCGGGATGGACTGTTCGACGAACAGGGCTCCATTGGTCGGAGCCTGGACGATGATGGTGAGGTCTTGTGTGTAGGCGCCGAACCACTCTACGCCCTCTTGCACCATTCGCCACTGGAAGCTGTAGGCTCCGGGGGTCGATGGGGCCGTGATGGAGAATGCGAAAGTGTATGTCTCACCTGGAGCGACGGAGGTCCCACTGGGCATGTAGATCCGTGTCCCGCCGGTCCAAAGCGTGTTGTCCCGCGGGTTCTGGGTGCCGAGCTTGTAACCTCCGCCGGCCGTCCATGTCGTGGTTCCCGTGTTGCGCATCGTGATCGAGACCGTGGTGGACTGGCCCGGCGCCAGGCTGGCCGGGACGGCCTGGCCGATGAACTGGGATGCGTTGATCGGCGTGGGCGCCTCAACGGTGATCGCGATGTTCCGGGTGTAGGCGCCGAACCACTCCACACCCTCCTGCACCATTCGCCATTGGAAGTTGTAGGTGCCGGGGTTTGAGGGGGCAGTGATGGAGAACTCGAAGGTGTACGTCTCACCTGGATCGATGAAGGCCCCGTCCGGCAGGTAGATTCGCGTCCCGCCGGTCCACAGCGCGTTGTCGCGCGGGTTTTCGGTGCCGAGCTTGTACCCGTCCGTGGCGGTCCAAGTCGTCGAGCCGTTGTTCACCACGGTGATGGAAACGTCCGCGCGCTCATTGGGCTGAAGTGTTGAAGGCACGGACTGGGAGACGAACCCGGCGCCGTTCCCTGCCTGCGCGGAGGCGACCGCGAGGTTGTGGGCCGTGGACAGCGCCTGGATGCCGACCGCCGCCGCGGCCAACAGGGCTGCCGCCGCAATGCGGGCGACTCTCCTGCTGTTTCTCCGTTTGCGCATCATTCGGTGCCTCCTTGGCATGCCAGTGAGGCAAGTGGCCGATCCGAGGCTCCCTCTCCCGAGGGAGACGGGACCGTCGTCAGGCGCTGGTGGGCGCCGTCGTCTCAGGGCGGCGGATGTCAGCATCCGCCGAACTGGGGCTGGGCGTGATTTACAGAGAGGGCCGAAATGGGATCGTGGGGTGAGCCGCCGCCACTGGTGCAGCACGAGGCTGACAGCCTTCAATCACCTTCGACTCGAGTGTCCATTATCATACAGACAAGCGGTGGCAACTGCAATGCGTTGGCGCCTCGAGCGGGTATCTGGCCTGCCTCAGCGTCGTCGCGAATGGGTGATAGAGCCTCCCTGGGGCCTCGGAAATCGGGCGAACGCCCGAAAGCCAGCGCCCGACGACCCTTCGCAGCTCGACAGGTCTGTGCCTATGATTGGATGACCTTGGCCAAACCAGGGCGGTGCGCCGGTCATGCTTGGATGAGCCCATCCCGCCCACCCCGTCCCCTGACAGAGCGAAGTTTGCGCCGGGCGGCGAGGGAACTCGCCGGGCGAGACCCTGCGCTGAACCGAGTCCTCGGCCCCCTTGGGCCACCGCCTCTTTGGGCGCGGGCGGAGGGGTTTGCCACTCTGCTGCACATCATCCTCGAACAGCAGGTCTCGTTGGCCTCGGCTCGGGCAGCGTTCCAGCGGCTGCTCGTTGCGGCCTC
>Ga0209342_10008502_pt1 | contig 10292 bp, 6 predicted proteins | sample RifCSP16_2_FD_184023 | JGI IMG/M metagenome (GOLD analysis project Ga0209342, IMG submission 184023) | Soil microbial communities from Rifle, Colorado - Rifle CSP2_sed 16_2 (SPAdes) (version 2) | ecosystem: Environmental > Terrestrial > Deep subsurface > Rock core/Sediment | place: Rifle... | reverse complement strand
CAGCATCGGCAACGACGGGTGGCGGTCAATTGGAGATAACGAGTTTCCCTAATCCCTTCAATCCCTCCAGCACGATCAGCTTTGTGCTTCCCGAGGAGGGCTACGTCACGTTGAAGGTTTATGACCTGCTCGGAAGAGTTGTGGCAGAGTTGATCAATGGAACCATGAAGGCCGGATCGCATCAGACAACGTTCGACGCTTCAAGACTTCACAGCGGTGTGTATTTCTACAGGCTGGAATTCGGTGGGTCCTCGATCAGCAAGAAGTTTGTGCTGACGAAGTGAACCTTCCACAAAGCAGGGATTTCAAAAACCGAACACGGAAAAAGCATAAAGAAAACTGAAACAGCACGGATACCAACAATCCGTGCTTTTTCAGTCCTTTTTCAGTTCTTTTTCCGTCGTTATCCGTGTCGGACGTTCAATACAAAGACTTGGTTATTGAATTCTCTCTACCTTGATCGTGTTCGTCGTGCCTTTCGACATTAAAGGAATTCCCGCGGTAAACACGACATAGTCCCCTTTCTGAACATACCCCTGTTTCAATAACTCATCCTGAATTCTCTGAAAAGCAGTATCGGCGTCCGATTCGAATCCCGGCACGATGAGCGCGCGGACACCCCAGACCAGATTCAAGCGGCGCAGAATTCGTTCGCGTTCAGTAATTGCCAGGATCGGGGCCGTGGGACGATATTTGCTGATGCGAATCGCCGTCGACCCCGAATGCGTCAGCGGAACAATAGCCGTTGCGTTCAGTTGCTTCGCCAGCACAGCTGCGGCACGGGCTATCGCATCGAATCGGTCGGCATATCGAATCCCCTCCTCTCTATCATCCAAACGATCGTGGCGCACCGTTTCGGCCTTACGAATGATTTTGTCCATCGTTGTGACGGCTTCCACCGGATATCTTCCCACGGAAGTCTCAGCGCTCAGCATCACAGCATCAGCACCATCCAAAACAGCGTTTGCCACATCATTGGCTTCCGCGCGGGTCGGGCGCGGATTCTCAATCATTGATTCAAGCATTTGCGTCGCTATGATGACGGGTTTCCCGGCCTCGTTGCATTTTCGAACGATCATCTTCTGAACGAGGGGTACCTCTTCGGGAGGAAGCTCCACACCGAGATCGCCACGCGCGACCATGATGCCATCAGATTCAGCTATGATTGCATCAATGTTTTCTACTGCCTGTGGTTTCTCTATCTTGGCAATGATCGGAATCTTGATTCCCTTTTTCCCCTCCCGAATAATCACTTCCCTCAAATTCTTGATATCCTCCGCCTTCCGAACAAATGACAACGCAACATAATCTACGTCGTTGGCAAGTCCGAACTTCAGGTCTTCGAGGTCTTTCTCCGTGAGGGAAGATGCGCTGACCTTCACGCCGGGCAGGTTCATTCCCTTCTTGTCTTTCAGAACACCGCCATTGAGGACTTCGCACTGGACATCGCGCGTTGTCGCTCCGATGACCGTCATCTTGATTTTTCCGTCATCGACCAGAATGGTATCACCTTTCCGCACGTCCTTCGGCAATGCATGATAGGTAGTTGAAACGCGAGTGCTGTCACCCACGATATCATCAATCGTGAAAATGAACCGCTGACCTTCCTTCAGCTCCACCGAGTGGTTCTGCACAACGCCGGTCCGAATCTTCGGTCCGCTCAGATCCTGGAGGGCGGTGATCGCCTCTCCTGTCTGTTTGCTTGCTTCACGCATGTTGCGGATCACTCCAAGGTGCTCTTCGTGACTCCCGTGGGAGAAATTGAGCCTGGCAACATCCATGCCTGCCTGTATCAATTCAACCAACCGATCGACCTCCTGTGACGAGGGACCGATCGTGCAGACGATTTTCGTGTGTCCAAAAAGTCTAGGCCGATTCATGATTGTGTTCTTCTTTCATTATCCGCACAAGGAGGGGAAGGATTTCTCCGGATTTTCCGATGATCGTTTCGCTGACACGGGATGAAAGGTCGGTGTATTCCGGATTGATTTCAAGCACAAAGGCGCCGTGTTCTTTTGCCGTCATGGGAATTGATGCTGCCGGATAGACAATCCCCGATGTCCCCACACAGAGAAACAAGTCACACCGACCCGCTGCATCCACCGCTTCCTCGAATGCGGCCGCGGGCAGGTATTCCCCAAACCACACAACATCCGGTCGGACTAATCCCCCGCAATAGTCGCACACGGGGGCGGCCTTCTCCGATTTTTGAAGCAATTCCTCCGAGGCGGGTTTTCGGCAGCGGATACAGTAGCTTCGAGTGATATTGCCGTGAAGCTCGAGCACATCGCGGCTTCCTGCTCTGGTATGCAGATTATCGACGTTTTGTGTTACAAGAGTGAAATCTCGGATGAGATTCTGCATCTCAGCCAGTGCAAAGTGCCCGGGATTGGGTTGCACCTCGCTGATGACCTTTTTTCGGTATGAGTACCATTCCCAAACGAGCGTTGGATTCTGCATGAACGCGTCGACATTTGCAAGTTCTTCCGGTTTGAACTTTTTCCAGAGCCCCTCTTTCCCCCGAAATGTGGGAACGCCGCTTTCAGCAGAAATCCCCGCCCCGGTGAGAACACACACAGATTCTGCACCAGAAACTCGCTCCTTCACTGTTTTGGAAGTCTTCATTCCAAGGGTAACAATCGGAGAATATCGTAGGATGCCCGTTCAATCCGAACGCGGTCCATGGGGACCATTCTGTAGGCACCGGCCAGCCAGAGCGGTGTCTGATCGCTGTAGTTCTTGTGATAGAGTTGTCCCGATTGGCCCGGCGGGGTAACTGCACGGGTGTTATTGGGATCGGCCAGATCAAAGATCTGTCGCGTGGATGGGCCAACGAAATTCCGGAATGGCGTTCGAATTCGAAAATCTCCTTTCCAGACCGTGGAGTGCGACCCGCCGACGGGAAAAGGCCCCACATTGAAAAGAGCACGAAGGAGTGTGTTCTCACCAAAGATATGGCTGAACTCAACCTGATGGACCGTCCCCCAATTCCATTCCTTCAACTCTCCGCCGAATTGTTCCCGAAGCTCGCGAACACCCTCTTCGAGACTCTTCCGAATAATCTCATTCTTCGTCTCGATATGGTCGGTCCTTACGTCGTCGAACCAGGCAGATGAATCCTTTTGCAGGAGTTCGGTGATGGCGATGAGCGGCCGCGCGGCCAACGTATCGTAGAGTTGCGCTACCGCATCCCCCAGTTCATCGTCAAACGTGTTGTGGATCGCTCGCATCAGGAATGACTGAAACAGCGACGTCGCGACGTCTTCCTGTCTCATTGCAAAATTCCAGTTGCGAAAATAGGTGAGCGCAGTTCGTACATCACCATCCGTCACCACAGTGTCAGGGCAGGAGCGGAGAATGTGCGGAACGACAATCCTTGCCTGGGGGGAAACGACATCAAGCTGAAGACGCTGGAGGTCTTCGAGCGTCAGCTTGCCGGGAAGCTTCAGCACCTCCTCGATGCGCTGGATTCGCCAGGAAGGCTCCCATTGGTTTGAAAGGTAGTAGGGATATGAAGCGTCGACGATTCTGTTGTTCGCTGTTGCGAGAAATCCGGCCGCCGGATTGAACGAGTGGGGATTCTCCCCGAACGGAACATACCCTTTCCAATCGTATTCATCCGTCCATCCCGGGAAGGGTGAAGCCAGTTTTTGGACCTTGCGGAGCGGAATTCTTCCGCCTGTGTAGTAACCGATGTTTCCGGCTGTATCCGCATAGACAAAATTTTGTGCGGGAGCGAAGAAAAATCTCAGCCCTTCTCTGAACTGCTTCCAGTTGGTCGCCCGGTTGATCTTGTAGAATGCCTGCGTTTCACTTGAAACCTCCATCCCTGTCCATCGCATCGACAGAAGACGCGGAGAAAGCGCAGCGGCAGGTTCAATGCGGTTGACGATCGGGCCGCGATGCGTCCGATACGAAGTGAGAACGACAGGCACCTGGTCCTTCACAAGAATCGTGTCCACACGTGAGACTATTGGTTTCCAGGAACCGTTTGTACGATATCGGGTGGGATGCTCGACGGAATCCACCTCCTCAACATAGAAGTCCTCATCATCCAACATGGCATTCGTCACTCCCCACGCGATCGACCGGTTGCGGCCAATGACAATGAACGGGATCCCGGGTAGTGAGGCACCGCTCACATCGAGCGTCGGCGTCGAGAGGTGCATCTCGTACCAGCGGGCCGGCGTGGTCAGAATAAGATGGGGATCGTTGGCAAGCATGGGTTTCCCCGTAACGGTTTTCGCTCCGGAAACAACCCACGAGTTGCTCCCTGATCCGAATCCGCCAAGTCCCGTGATTTCCTGAAACGCGCGATCGGCCGAAAGCAGATCAGCACCGAGTGAAGCAATCCCCCCCCCTTGAAGTTCCTTTGGCACAATGACGGGCGCGTTGAGGGGCCAATCGGGGTAGAGCTCCCGTGCGCGGGATTCACCGACGCGCTCGACAACATATCCGTACGTGATATCCACCCAACGGGAGTAGTTCAGTTCCCATGCCATCAATTTGCTCAGGAGAATCGAATGCTCCGGCAGCCACGGATCGGGTTCGATCCCAAGCATGTCGAATTCCACCGGCAGGCTTGAGCGATGCCCGGCGATATATGCATTCACACCGGCCGCATAGGATTCGAGGGCCGTGCGGCTTTCCGGTTCCAGCCCCAAAGCAATCTGCCGTGATACAGAGAGTAATCCGAGCGTGCGAAAAAGCCTGTCAACGCGAAGTGCCTTCTCTCCAAGGATTTCCGCAAGCCGCCCTTCCCCGGCACGCCGGATCAGCTCCATTTGCCACAGCCGGTCCTGAGCATGCAAAAACCCCGCAGCAACATAGGCGTCATGATCGTTCGAGGCAAAGACATGAGGCATCCCAAAGGTGTCTCGATGAATCTCGACAGGTTCACGGATGCCGTCAAGGACGATGCTTCCCGTGGTTTGTGGAAAGGATTTTGTCGCGAGGAAATAGGCGATCGCCAGGAGAGCAGTGCACACGACAACGATCGTCAGGCCAACACCTATGAGAATTCTTACCCGGGGATGCATAAGCAAAGAGTCCGTTCTGAGATGCTCAAAACGGACTCAATGTACAGAAACTTGCAGGGGTATTCAACACCGAATTCGTGTCCCGGCCTACCGGGGTCAAGACTTAGAACTGAAACGAGAGACTCACAATCAAATTGTTGGTCTTGACGCTTTCATCAGTACGGGACTGCGCTGCACTCCCGTAGTAGTAGTTGTCCCGGAACGTTTTCCAATTGCCGAAGGCATAGCCGGCGTTCAGCCAAACATTCCTGTCAAGCTCCACTCCAACTCCCGCGGTGTAGTAACGTTGATCGAAGCTCGAAGGATCTCCCTCATAGGGGGACGGTTTCGCGACAATGCCTCCCCGCAGTTTCACGCCGAAATCCCACAGCGCCACCTCCGCTCCGCCACGCAGATTGACGGTTGAACGATAGATCTTCTGGATCAAACGGTTTTCTGCTTCCAGAGAGGAATTGGGGGTATCGAACTTCATTTGTCTCCAGTCCGTGTACTCCGCGTCCCCGGAAATCACAAGGAAATCACCGACCTGATAGGAACCTCCCAATGAAAGCACCGAAGGAGTGATAACACTGTATTCGGTATGACCGTCGAACGCAATGTTGTATTCGTCGACCACACCGTTGAGGTTGGGATCAAATCTGCTTCGTCCTTCGTCGCTGTATTTTTCCTTGATCGTGTAGTATGTCGGAGTCCGAACCGTAAATCCGATTCTGAATTTCCCTTGTTTGCGGTACATCAACCCAAAAAGGGCATTGAAACCTGTCATATCGCTGTTGATCGTGCTGACGTAGGAGAATTGATCAAAGAGTCCGTACGTATCGCCGGGGGCCTTTTGATAGACATTCCGTGTGTCATTTTCGCGGAACTCCCTGTCATACGTGTACGAGCCGGTGACAAGACTCACCGTGGCACCGAGGGAAAGATCTTTCGCGACATCAATGGCGCCGCCGAAGGACCAGTGATTGGCTCCTCCGCCTTCGCGAATCGTGGCGCTCTGTTCAACGCTGTCAAAAATCGACGTGACGAATTGGCCATTCAACGTATCAGCCAGGAACAATTGATACGGAATATTGTCGTCGAGATATTCCTGTCTGCTTGCCGCGGAAAGGCTCATGAGATCCACATCTGGTATGAGCGAAGGGACGATGGAACTTGTGGCATTGAAACCTGAGAATGCCGTTTGAGTGGAGTAGTTGGAGACCCTGTTGAACCCAAACGCAAATGTCAGGCTCCCGCGTGACGTTGGGACAGGATAGACAATGCCGAGGTTGTTCAGGTTCAGAATACTGTTTGAGGCACCCGTCTTCGTTCCGAGGAATCTTGCGCTATTCGAATAATCAAGGAACGACAGCCCGGCGGAGAACTCGTAATTGCGAAGTTGGGCCAGACCCGCCGGATTCCAGAAAAGTGCAGAGTAGTCTTCCGCCATTCCCACAGCGGCATTACCCATTCCGAGTGACCGTGCTCCGGAGGCCAGTCCGAATTGTGAGAACCTCAGCACGTCCTCGGCATATTGGGCTGACGCCGTAGAACCACCGAGGCAAACAAACAGAAGCGTCAGCATTGTCTGATGAACCAGATTCCGTTTCATGGTCTTCACACCTTCATCTTCCGTGGATGGTTAGTTCCCTCGATTCCCTCTGGACGATCCGCTGCTTCTGTTCGATCCGCTTGAGCTGCTTCCAGAGCTGCTTCCCGAACTACTCCTTCCGGAAGAGGATGATGGCGGCGGAGAATACGAGCGGGAAGGAGGCGGCGAAGAGGGTGTTGAATAGTTGCTTCGCCTGGTCGAACCGCTGCTGCGCGATGTGCGCGTTGAAGACCCGGATTCACGCCGGGTCGTGGAAGTTCGGCTTCCGGAGCTGGTTGATTCCCGCCCGGTGGTGGAGCTGCGCGTACGTCCCGTCGATGAACCGGGGGCCTGACGTGATGTACCTTCAGTGGACCGATTGCGCGTGGCACTCGCATCCCTCGAGGCACCTGAATTGCGCGTTGTCCCGTACCGGCTGCCGCTGGGCAACGGCGAAGCTGCACTTCCATAGGCTCCAGTGCGCGATCCACCGGTCCGAATATCGCCGGTTCTGTTGTAACCGGATGAGCGCCGACCGTATGTTCGGTCATTGATCACATATGGCTGATAATATGCGTAATAGCCGGGGTAGTAGCCGTAACCCCCATAGTATCCATAGTAGGAATGATATGGTCGATAGTATGAATAGTAGCCGGGGAAGTGCCACGGATAGTAATACCACGCGTCGTAGTACCAGGGGTCATAGTAGTACGGGCTGTTGAACCAGGGATCATAGGCGCCCCAATAGAACGAAGTCCGCCACGGATAGTAGTAATCGAAACCGACGGCGTACCGAGGCCTCTCCTGCAAGGCATCAACGTCATCTTCGACCGCGGCAGTTGTATCCTGCTCTTCATCCTGCCGTTCATAATAGTTCTCGGTCTCGTATTGGTCATCATCCCCTGCCGGGATCAGCTGCGTATAGCAGCCCGAAAACAAGGATGTTATGGCGCCCAGTGCAAGAGCCGTCAAAAGGAATGATTTCATAATACACCTCAATGATTGATGACACTCTTTTGATAACAATTTCAATGCCGCTCTTGTTCAATGAATCTGCCAAAATCGGCTGTTTTTGGGGGAATTTCAGGCGAAAGAAAGGAGGAAGTGTGCTGGATTGTCGACACCACACAGGCAGGTGTCTATCTCTGGGAACACTTCTCTGGGAGGTCAGGGAGTAGTTGGAAAGTTCACAATTATCGAATCGACCGCAAACGCTCCAAAGACGCCGGCCCCTCCCTTGATGTTCGTATAATCCGGCTCATCAAGACGAATCGAATTGGGATCTCTGAAACCGCGGCTGATATTGTAGTAGTTGTACAGCTGTTGCTCGACCTGTGTGAGTGTAAAAATGGCTTGCTTGAACCGAACCGCTCCACTCCCATATTGCTTGTAGAGTCTCGCAATGACCAGGTTATAGCTGTCGATGTGAAAATCCACGACATGTGTGATCACTGTCCCGAATGAGCCTGATCCATCGTTGGATCTCGTGACGCCATAGTACTGATATGTTTCCTCAGGAAGACCCGGACTGTTGATGAAATAAGGAATCTCAATCAGATGCGGAATCCAGACGGCATTTTCCAGCGCGTCAAACGTAATATGGAATCTGACAAGGTACCCCTTGGTCGTTGACGGGACCGTTGCTCGGATCCCGATGAAATGATCGGAGACAGTTTGACCTATGATTGCTCCCTGGTTTCTGAAGATGGAGATATATCCCAATTCAGGAACGAGCGCCGTCGCTGTCATGGTCTCTCCGCCGGGGGGCTGAATGATGAGTGTATATTGCCTGCCGCGGACCATTTGCAGGGGCGAGAAAACGTACGCCCCAACCGGAGATGCATAGCGGCTTGAATCTGCACGAGCGACCGTTGTGTCGCGGAAATCCCATTGAGCCGCACCGTCGGTAATTCGTACCGTCGCACCCGTGAGCGGATTGTCCGTCTCATGTTCGAATGGATCATATCCAAGAGGGTTGTACGTTCGATAGAGCCGCGCATAGTGTGTGTCGGAAAGATTGCTCAGGATAACATAGACGACCGGCTCTTCACGAAACTCACCCTTTGGCGTAAACGGCACCTCGCATCCCAGGATGAAAGCACATGCTGCCGAAGCCAGTATTCGATATTGCAGCCGAGGAGACATCTCAATATTCAAGATTCAGCGTCACTGAAGGGAAAAAGGAGAGCATGTTGATTTGCCGGCCCGTCGATCGGTCAAAATAGAAGAGGTTCTTGCGGTCATACACATTGATAATGTGTCCCCCCAGCGTTCCGCGCAATCCGACAACACTAAACCGGTACACGACGCTGAAATCCAGCTTATGATAGACCGGAAGGCGGGCTGCGTTCTTTTCTCCGAGACGCGTGTACGGATCACCGGTCTCGTCGACAAATTCTCCGTCGAAGACATTGTCCAGGACGAGACGGTCGTAGTATCCCATGGTCTGGGTAAAAGGAAATCCTGAACCGAACTCCCAGCGCAGCGTGAGGTCCAGCGATTTCATCGGATGAAACACGGTCATGAGATGCAGCGTATGGCGTCGATCGTACCGGGGCGGGTACTGGAAACCCCTGGCATTGATCCTCGTCTGCCCGAGCGTATATGCCGTGTAAATATCCACGAGCGGAACTCCGTAACGAAGGAGCACTTCAGCCCCGTACGCATCACCCTTACTGTTGATGTAATCAGGGTCAAGGGCATCTGTTTTGTCTCGATTATAGGTGACAATGGATCCGAAATGCTTGTAGTATGCCTGCAGGCTGGCGGAAAGTGTCGGGAGAATGTTTCCTTCGATCCCTCCCACGTAGTGATCGGCTTTCTCCACATCGAGCTCGTTTGGCACGGGAATCCACGCATCAAAGATCGAAATAACATCATCCTCGTTGTTGACGGTAATGATGTTCTGGGTAAAACGTCCATAGGACGCCTTGATCTTCCAATCGCTCATGAGCACCACGCTCATGTTCAACCGTGGCTGGAGCAGCGAGAGGTCGAATCCCCTCACAAACATCGAGCCCACGTCCATGTGCAGACCCCCGTCGACCTTCCAGAATCCAACATTGGTCTGATAACGGGCCCAAATCCACGTTTCGGCAAGTGCATCAGCCAGCCGGCGATCGATGCCGTAGGTGTTTCTCAGTTTGTACTCGAACGAGGGGAAGCTGAATTCGAAACCGAAGAAAAACAGATCCTGGTTGTCCATGTAGTATGTCGCCTCAGTCTTCACTCCCGTTTCTTTCACTCTCGTGGAAGAGGGCGACACATTGGAGGGATCTTTCGAAATCCTTTTCCCCTCGAAGAAATTCTGATATGCGACAAGATGGACAAGCAATCGCTCCTCAATCAGGCCAGACGCAATGGTCCCAATCGCGTAGGTGCGCCATGAGTAATCCGGGTTTGCCGGATTATTGTTCTTGAGATCGTCCCCGCTGAAGAACCCCTGAAGTCCGAAGCGCGAGTCCTCATCGGACTGATTGGTGATCTTGACAAAACCGTCATAGAAATCGACGGGCGTATCACGGTCGAAGAACCGCGTGAGGGTTTTGTTGAAAATCAGTTTCCGAGCATTGATCAACCATTGTGTCTTGTCCATCACGGGCCCTTCGAGCTGCAGCTTTGCCGAAAGGAAATTCATTCCCGCTTTTCCGCCGACCGTTTTCGACCGGCCGTCCCGCGTTGAC
>Ga0209342_10008501_pt1 | contig 10293 bp, 8 predicted proteins | sample RifCSP16_2_FD_184023 | JGI IMG/M metagenome (GOLD analysis project Ga0209342, IMG submission 184023) | Soil microbial communities from Rifle, Colorado - Rifle CSP2_sed 16_2 (SPAdes) (version 2) | ecosystem: Environmental > Terrestrial > Deep subsurface > Rock core/Sediment | place: Rifle... | reverse complement strand
CGCACCCAACGCTTGAAGCGAAAGGGTTGGAAGAGTTGCCGCTTGGTGTGGTCGAAGGCCGGCGAAACGGCCTCTACGGCAGACAACCGCGCGGGCACGGCTTCCTCCTCTGCTCGTCCCGTGCGCGCGGCCCCGGGCCGCCGGCACGGCCTCTACTCAGAAAAAGCCAGGTAAGGAAGGCCGATGATGGGGATGAAAGCCGCGACAATCCCCCAGATGGCGCCCTTTCCCCGAGCCTCGGCGATGCCGATCCAAACCAGGATGGCAATGACGATGTTGACCAGGGGGATCAAGAACAGAATGATCCACCAGACGGGCTTGCGGGCGACATTGAGCATCAGGATGAGGTTGAGGAGAGGGACCCACGCCCACCAGGCGTTGTCGGTGTTGGTCTTCTGCGCGATCTTCATCAGGCAAACGGCGATGAACGCGTAAATCGCCACGAAGATCAGGATGAAAATCAGGAAAAAGCCCGCGATCAGACCCGCAGGCGGCTCCTGTTGCTGCAAGAACCCAAGCAGAGCTGCAGCGCTCATTGGCTTCTCCTCCTGAAGGAGATGGGCTCCCCCCGTCGAGCCGGTCGAGTACGGTTGTGGCAGAAGGTAGGACGGGGACAAGGGAAAGTCAACCGCAATTTTCTCGCCCGCGGGGCGAGGCGCGCCGGGCGCGCTTACCGTGAAACCTTGGTGAGCAGCTCGACGAACTTCTCGCGGCGCTCCGCCTGGTCCTGCCCGAGATACTTGTCCATCTGCTGGCTGGCGTTCATGGAGCAGAACTTGGGCCCGCACATCGAGCAGAAGGCGGCTTCCTTGTAGTAGTCGTCGCCCAGGGTCTCGTCATGCATCGAGCGGGCGGTGGCGGGGTCGAGCGCGAGCTCGAATTGCTTGTTCCAGTCGAAGAGGAAGCGGGCGTAGGAGAGGGCGTCGTCGCGGTCGCGCGCCCCGGGGCGGCGGCGGGCCACGTCGGCGGCGTGCGCCGCGATCTTGTAAGCGATGACACCCTGCTTGACGTCTTCAGGCCCCGGCAGCCCCAGGTGCTCCTTCGGCGTCACGTAGCAGAGCATCGACGCCCCGTACCAGCCGATCATGGCCGCGCCGATGGCCGAGGTGATGTGGTCGTAGCCGGGCGCGATGTCGGTGACCAGCGGCCCGAGGGTATAGAAGGGCGCCTCGTGGCAAAGCTCCATCTCTTTCTTCACCTGGAGCTCGATCTGGTCCATGGGGACGTGCCCGGGGCCTTCGATCATCACCTGCACGTCATGCTCCCAGGCCTTGAGCGTGAGCTCGCCGAGAACTTTGAGTTCGGCGAACTGCGCTTCGTCGGACGCATCCGCCAGGCACCCCGGGCGCAGGCCGTCGCCGAGCGAGAACGAGACGTCGTGCTTCTTGAGGATCTTGCAGATGTCGTCGAAGTGCTCGTAGAGCGGATTTTGCTTGTGGTGGAAGGCCATCCACTGGGCGAGCAGCGCGCCGCCGCGGCTGACGATGCCGGTGATGCGCGAGCGGATGAACGGCAGGAACTCGCGCAACACGCCGGCGTGGATGGTCATGTAGTCCACGCCCTGCTCGGCCTGCTCTTCGATGACCTCGAGCAGCATGCCGATGGTCAGGTCTTCGGCGCGCTTGACGCGCGTAATGGCCTCGTAGATGGGCACGGTGCCCACGGGCACGGGGCTCGCCTCGATGATGGCCCGGCGGATGCGGGGGAGGTCGCCCCCGGTCGAAAGGTCCATCACCGTGTCCGAGCCGTAATGAATGGCGAAGTGGAGCTTCTTGAGCTCCTCGTCAATGTTGGAGCTGACGGCGGAGTTGCCGATGTTGGCGTTGATCTTGCAGGTGAAATTCATGCCGATAACCATCGGCTCGAGCGAGGTGTGGTGGAGGTTGGCGGGGATGATGGCGCGGCCGCGGGCAACCTCGGCGCGGACGAATTCGGCGTCCACCTTCTCCCGCCGGGCCACGTACTCCATCTCTTGCGTAACCGCGCCCTGGCGGGCGTAGTGCATCTGCGACACGTTGCGATCCGCTCCGTTCTCGGAGGTCGCCTCCAGGCGCTTCTTCACCCACTCGGCTCTTAAGTTCGCCATAGTCTTACTCCCTTCGCCTGCGCTCCATTATCGCACCCTGCCGCTTCACCCGCAACTCACGCGCGGCGCAGGGTGAGCAGCGTGATTTCCGGTGGGGCGTTCAACCGCACCGGCATGGCAATCGTGCCGATGCCTCGGCTGACGTAAAGCCGCGAGCCGTTGCGCTCATAGAGCCCGCTGATGAAAGGGGTCATGAAGCGGGCGGGGCTCCAGCGCGTATCGAGGATCTCGACCTGCACCTGGCCGCCGTGGGTGTGCCCCGCCACGGTCAAATCAATGCCGATCTCGGCAGCGCGCAGGAAGGGGTTGGGGTTGTGGCTCAAGAGAATGTTCGGCATCCCCAGCCGCATCAGCCGCTCGTCCCCGCGCAAGAAGTGCGACGCCCACTGCTCCGGATCCAGCCCGCGCGGCTGCCGCAGGTAGTCCACGCCAATGAGGTTGAGCCGGGCGCCGTTGATTTCGAGCTCGACGTTCTTTCCCCGCAGGATGCGCACGCCCTTGCGCGCGAAGAGTTCTGTGGCGAAGTCTTCGACCCCAGCATAGATTTCGTGGTTCCCCAGGCAGCCGAACCGGCCGTGGCGGCCTTCGACCTGCGCGAGCTCGAGGATGGCCTCTTCGAGCGGGTCGCCCCGGCTGGTGATGAAGTCGCCGGTGTGCAGCACCAAGTCAGCGGCAATCTCCCGCGCCAGGCCGACCACGCGGCGAATCTCCGCCACCGGCATGTAGGCGCTGGCGTGCACGTCGGTCAGTTGCAGCAGGCGCAGGCCGTCGAGCGCCTCCGGCAGAGCGCGAATCGGGACGGTCACTTCCTGCACGCCGTAGTTCTGCCGCCCGATGAGGAAGCCGTAGCCGACCATCACGAAGGGCACGGCGCCGGCGGCGTAGGTCGCCGTCTGGAGGAAGTACCGCCGCTCGGGCTGCGGCGGGTCGTTGGCCGCCCGCGGCACCAGCGCGCGCCGCCCCAGCCAGCTCGCGCCGCACACGAGCAGGATGAGCAGGAAGGAAAGCATCGAAGCCGTCAGCCACAGGCCGATCGGGATCATCACTTCCGAGCGGCGGAACTGCATGAAGAGGGACAGCAGGACAGGGGCGCCTCCGGCCACCGCCCAGCGCAGCAGCGCCGCCACAAAGACCACCAGCAGCAGCAAGAACCAGCCGTAAAGCGGAGCTCCCAGCGCCCACCGCTGCCAGCCCTGGGGCCGGGCGCGGACGAGCTTTCGCGCTCGCCAGAACCAGAATGCTTGCGAGCCGACAAGAAGGCCGAGAATGGAAAAGAAAATCAAACCGGCCAACCAGGAAGGCATCATGACTGTTTGGATGCGAAGCGGGCCGCTCCCGCGATGGCGGCGGCGAGCTCCTCCGGCTTCGCGATGGGCGGCTGGCAGGTGGCATTGACGCACACCAGCCCCACCGGGCCGTCGCCCGTTAAGTGCGGCAGCGTCGACGCCAAGCCCGGCGGCAGCCGCTCGGCGGACACCTCTTTCGGCTCGTACTGCAAGACCGCTTTGCCGAAGCGGAAAGTGTGGTGGGCGGCGCGGGCGAGCGCCTGGGTGCGCGCGTCGGCGCGCTCGCCGACAATGACCACCTCGAGCGGCTGGCGCGCGTGCAGCAGCGCCGCCAGGCCGTAGGTGGCGGCGTAGAGCCCGTAGGCGTCGGCCAAGCCGGCGAAAGCTTCCAGGGTCTGCCGGGCGTTGTCGCGATAGTCCTGGTTCATCGTGTAGCTCGCCAGCCGGTCGAGCGCCATGGCGGCCACGGGGTTCGCGGCGGGCGTGGGCGAATCCTGAAAAGGCTTGCGGGGAATCTCCAAGCCCGCGGCGATGGGCGGCGCGCCCTGCGGGCGGTCGAAGAAACCGCCGTCCTTGGCGTCCCAGAACTTCTCGAGGCAGAGCTTCATGGCGCGCTCGGCCTGCTCGAAGTAGCGGCGCTCGCCGGTCAATTCGAAGGCATCAAGCAGAGCCGCGGCCATGAACACCTGGTCGTCGAGCACGCCGCCCGCCCAGTCGGACTCGTTGATGCGGCCCTCCGGCGGCGAGATGTGAGCGAAACCCCAGCGGTCGCTCCAGGCGGATTCGAGGATGCGGTCGAGCGTGCGCAGGGCAAGCTGGCGGCAGTCTTCTCGCCCGAGGACGCGGTAGGCCTCGAGGTATGCTGAAACGAACATGGCGTTCCAGCCGACGTACAGCGTGGAGTCCACGTACGGCGTGGGGCGCTCCACGCGCGCTTCCAGCAGCTTCTTCTTGGCGGCGGCCAGGCGCTTCTCAATCTCTTCCGGCGCGACGGTGCGCTTGCGGGCCAGCTCTTCGACCGGCTCGGCGACCCAGAGGACGTTCTTGGCCGCGTTGTGGTGCATCTCGCCCTGCTCGGCGACGTCGTAGTGCTCGGCGACGAGCGTGGCGTCCTCGGCCGAGAGCGCGGCGCGGACTTCGGCGAGCGTCCAGGTGAAGTAATCGCCGTCATCGTCGAGGCTGAAGTCGGCGTCCTGGCTCGAGTAGAAGCCGCCGCGCTCGAGGTCGGCGAGCGTCGTGTTCACCCAGTTGACGATGCCGTCCGCCACCTCGCGGTAAAACGGGTTGCCGGTGACCTGAAAGCCGTGCAAATAGTTCTTCAAGAGCTCCGAGTTGTCGTAGCTCATCTTCTCGAAGTGCGGCACGCACCAGCGGGCGTCCACCGAGTAGCGGTGGAAGCCGCCGGCGAGCTGGTCGTAGACGCCGCCGCGGGCCATGGCGTCGAGTGTGGTGGTGACGACGGTGAGCAGGTACTTCTCGCCCGAGACCTGGTAGCGCTCGAGCAGCAGCTCCAGCGCCGTCGGATGGGCGAACTTGGGGGCGGTGCCAAAGCCGCCGTGGCGGATGTCGAAGAGGCGCACGGCGGAGTCGGCGATGGCGTCCACAGCCGCGGGGGTGAAATCGCGCCGCGCTCCCACGAACATCTCCGCCTGCGCCATGGCCTCCACCAGGTTGTCGGCGCTCGCCCGGATTTCCGCTTTGCGGGTCTGGTAGTTGGCGGCGACGGTGGCCAGCACGCGCTTGAACCCAGGCCGGCCGAAGTAGTCCTCCGGCGGGAAGTAGGTCCCGCCGAAGAAGGGCTTGCCGTCCGGCGTCAAGAAAGCGGTGAGCGGCCAGCCGCCCTGGCCGCTGATGGCGCTGACGGCGGCCTGGTAGCGGGCGTCGATGTCGGGCCGCTCATCGCGGTCCACCTTGACGGGGACGAAGTGCTGGTTGATGAGCTTGGCCGTCTCTTCGTTCTCGTAGCTTTCGCGGTCCATCACGTGGCACCAGTGGCACCAGACGGCGCCGATGTCGAGCAGGATGGGCCGGTCCTCCTGCTTCGCCCGTTCCAAAGCCTCCGCGCCCCAGGGATGCCAGTCCACGGGCTGGTGGGCGGCGCTTTTCAGGTAGGCGCTCGAGGAGTTCTGCAGACGGTTCGTCTTGTGCTCGCTCATGGGAAAGATTCTGCTCCGCGGGCCGGCCCCCGCCCTGACCCGGAAGCCGGGGGATCAGTTGGGCTTGGAGGCGTCGGGGGTCGAGGCATCGGCGGGGCCGAGCGGCTTGCGCCTGGCGAAGCCTTCATCCATCCGGTGCCAGTAGCGGATGCGTTCCTCGCCCAGCTTCCAGCAGAGGTAGACCTGCTCGTCGTTGACCACGCTGGGGAAGTCGACCAGGCCGACGTCCAGGTCCTTCACCACGCAGCCGGCCTGCTCGATCTTGCCCAAGGCTTCGCGGATGGCGGCGACGCAGCTGTCACGCTCGACCTTCTTCTCCGCCAGGTAGGCGTAGGGCGGGATGATGCCGCCGTAAAGCAGGATGCGGTTCTGGATGCGGGAGAATTCCTGCTCAATGACCTCGCTGGCCTTCTTCTTCTCGATGGCCGCGGTCAGGAGAGTCTGGAGGAGCGGCAGCAGGTTCTCCGCCTCCTGGCGGTTGAAGAGCCGCTCCGGGCGCTCAGCGTCCTGTTCCGGCTCGTCGTCTTCCGATTCGAATTCGTCGTCGCGTTCGTCGTCGGGCATGGTTCCCTCAGGCCAGACTCAACATCCGCTCCAGGGCCACCCGGGCCCAGCGTCGCGTCTCCTCACCTACTTCGATGCGGTTCACCACCCGCCCGGCCACCAGGTTCTCCAGCACCCAGCAGAGGTGCTGCGGGGCGATGCGGAACATGGTGGTGCAGACGCAGACGTTGGGGTCGAGCGAAACCACCAGCTTGGCCGGGTTCTCCTTCGCCAGGCGGTTCACCAGGTGAATCTCGGTGGCCACCGCCCACTGCGACCCGGGCGGGCTGGCGCTGATCTGCTTGATGATGCCTTCGGTCGAGCCGATAGCGTCGGCCTTCTCGCACACCTCCCAGCGGCACTCGGGGTGGGCGATGACGCGGAGCCCGGGGTGCTCGCGCCGCACGCGGTCCACCTGCTCGGGCAGGAACCGCTGGTGGACGGAGCAGTAACCCTTCCAGAGCAGCACGCGGGCGCGGCGAACCTCGTCTTCGCTCAAGCCGCCGCGCCAGCGGTGCGGGTCCCAGACGGCCATCTCTTCGAGCGGGAGGCCCATGCGGTAGGCGGTGTTGCGGCCCAGGTGCTCGTCGGGGAGGAACAGCACGCGCTCGCCGCGCTCGAAGGCCCAGCGCATCACCTTGGCGGCGTTCGAGCTGGTGCAGATGGCGCCGCCGTTCCGCCCGGTGAAGGCCTTGATGGCGGCCGCCGAGTTCATGTAGGTGACGGGGACGACCTTCAGCCCGCCGATGGCCTCGAGCTGCTCCCAGCAGTCTTCCACCTGGCCGATGTCGGCCATGTCGGACATCGAGCAGCCGGCGTTCAGGTCGGGCAGAATGACCTGCTGGTGGGGCTGGCAGAGAATGTCGGCGCTTTCGGCCATGAAGTGCACGCCGCAGAAGACGATGAACTCGGCCTTGGTTTGCGCAGCCGCCTGCTGGGAGAGCTTCAGGGAGTCGCCGCGGAAGTCGGCGAACTTGACCACTTCGTCGCGCTGGTAGTGGTGGCCGAGGATGACGACGCGGCCGCCGAGCGCCTGCTTGGCGGCGGCATTGCGGGCGTCGAGCGAAGTGTCGGGCACGAGCAGGTAGTCGGAGAAGTTGCAGCCCACGCCCTTCTCGACTTCGGGGACGCGGATCGTCTCCGGCTGCTTCAGCGGTTCCAGCGTCGTCAGAGGCATCGTCTTATCCGCCGATGAACACCATGGTCCGGTTGGCGGGCACGAAGTCCGGATCGTTGATGTGGTGGCCGTCTTCCTTCATCGCCACGATGCGCTCCACCTCCGCGGCGATCTCGCTATCGGGCGCGCCGGCCCGCAGCAGCCCGCGCAGGTCGTGGTCCACCCGCGAGAACAGGCACGTCCTTATTTTACCATCCGCCGTCAGCCGGATGCGGCTGCATTTGCCGCAGAAGGGTTCCGAGACCGGGGCCACCAGGCCGAGCTCGCCGGCGCCGTCGTCGGCGAAGCGGTAGCGCAGCGCCGTCTCGCTGTCGTACTGGCGCGGCAGCTCTTGCAGGGGCAGGCCCGCCGACTCGAGCGCCCGGCGCATCTCCGCTGCGGTCACGACGCGCGTGCGGTCCCAGATGTGGTCGGCGTCAAGCGGCATGAACTCGATGAAGCGCATCACCAGGCCGCGCTCGCGGGCGAAGCGGGCGAAGTCGGCGATTTCGTCGTCGTTGAAGCCGCGGACGATGACCGCGTTCACCTTGACGGGCGCGAGCCCGGCTGCCTGCGCGGCGTCAATCCCGGCGAGCACCCGAGCGAGCGCCCCGCGGGTGCGGGTGATGGCGTCGAAGCGCTCGGCGCGCAAGGAGTCGAGACTCACATTCACGCGGTTGAGCCCGGCGGCCCGGAGCGTGGCGGCCTTCGTCGCCAAGGTGTAGCCGTTGGTGGTGAGGGCGACGTCTTCGTAGAGCCCGAGCGCGCTCAAGCGGGCGACGAACTCTTCGACGCCCGCGCGCACCAGGGGCTCGCCGCCGGTGACGCGGATCTTGCGCAAACCGAGGCGGCCCAGGATTGTGCAGAGGCGGAGCAACTCCGGCCAGGTCAGCAGGTGCTCGGGGGGCTCGTAGTTTTCCGGCTCGGCGGCGCGACAGTAGATGCAGCGGAAGTTGCAGCGGTCGGTGACCCCGACGCGCAGGTCGGTGATGCGGCGGCCGTGGCTGTCTTTCAGCATGAGGGCGTCGCCAAGGGGAGAAAAGCAGATCCCTCGCCCCGGGGGCTCGGGATGACAACGCTTTGTTCCGCGGTCTTCACAAAAACCTTCAGCCTATACCCGCGCCCTCGCAACCGGGTATAGGCTGCGTGTTCTCCTTTCCAAAACCCCTCAACCCTTGCTCGGGCTCACCGGCTGTTTGCCGGGTTTTGCCCTGAGCGAGCCCGCAGGGCGAGTCGAAGGGCCTTCGCGGGACGCATCCCCCTTTCGCGGGACACGCTGTCGCCCCGGCGCCGTAGGTTGTCTCTCCCGTAGGCGGCCGGGGTCGGAGAACGGCTCCATCATAGCCCCGAGGTGTGGCAAGCGCAAGCCATTCTCAAATCTCAGATTTGAGATTTCAGATTTTGAGATTGCCTAGACGCCGAGGACTTGGATCTGCAGGGAGCGCTCACGGGGGCCGTCGAGCTCGGCGAGGATAACCGCCTGGAACTGCCCGAGCACCAGCTCGCCGTCCTGCACCTGCAAGGCCAGGTTGTGGCCGAGGAGCATGGCGCGCAGGTGGGCGTCGGCGTTCAGGCGGTCGCAATCGGAGAAGTTGGGGTCGTTGTGCTTGTAGTACTGGCCGCGGACGACGGTCTGTTCGAGGAAGTTGCGGATGTCTTCGAGCAGCGCCGGCTGGAATTCGTTGATGAAGAGGGCGAGGGTGGTGTGGAGGGAGTTGACCAGGGCGATGCCGTGCCGGACGCCGCTCTGCCGCACCTGCTCGGCCAGGCGGTCGGTGATGTTGATCAGCTCCAGGCGCTCCCGGGTCTGCACCGTCAGGGTTTCGGCCCGCAACCGCAGGCCGTTGACGTGTTCCAGGGCCGCCGGGCCCGCCGTTTCCAGCGCCTTTTCGCTCATCCTCCGCTCCCTTCGACTACGCTCCCCTCGACTTCGCTCGGCGCAAGCAGGGCGAGCAGCCCCGCGCGCGGGTGCGCCTGGTTTCTATTACGTTGGGAATGCCCTAGGGGATTCACGATTCTTCGACGCCGCCGCCGATTATAGACGACCCCGCCGCCGGCTGTCTATGCCCTTTTCGACTTTGCACGAAGCAGGATGCACCGCAGAGACTCAGAGTACGCAGAGGGGGCGCAGAGAAAAGCAAAAGGCGGAACCGGTCGCGTGACCGGCTCCGCCTTTTCGGAAGCGGAGTGCCTTGATTCCTTAGTCGTCGCCGTGGGCGGAGGCACCTGCCCCTTCGGCTCCGCTCAGGGCACGCTGGCCGACGACGTCGTCGAGCACAGTGGAAAGCTGGTTGAGCAGGACGTCCGGGGCCTTCTCCGTGCTGCCGAGCTTCCCGTCGGTCATCCCGGCGAGGAGGCTGCCCGGGTAGGCGTTCTGCCCGAGCACCACCAGCTGGTTCTTCTGGCTGGCGGTGATTTCCTCCCACTCGTGGATGTTGTAGACGCAGCCCGGGTCGCCGGCCTGGATGTCGCCCGTGTAGCTGACGGCGCGGGCGCGGCAGCCGCCGCAGTAGTGGCGGTAATCGCAGATGCCGCAGTGGTCGCCGCGGTCGTCGCGGTCGCTCAGCAGGTCAAAGAGCGAGTTGTTCCAGATGTCGAGGAAGTGGGACTTGCGCAGGTCGCCCACTTCGTGCGAGGGGATGTAGACGCAGGGGTTGACGCGGCCGTTCGGCTGGATGGAGCAGTAGCAGCGGCCGGCGCCGCACCCGCCGATGTACTTGGAGAGGACCTTGGTCTGCTTGCCGCGGCCGGAGCCGGCGTGGCCGGTGGCCATCAGGCCGTCCTCCGAGCCGTAGACGATGCAGGCGCGCCCGAACTGCGGCGCAGTGGACATGATGGAGATCTCGCCCTCCTGCAGGAAGCGGTTCAGGGTGCGCAGGAGGTTCTCGCGCTGGGCCGGGGTGAGGTCGTACTGGGCGATCTCCTTGCCGCGGCCGACAGGGATGAAGTTGAAGTGGACGAAGGTGGTGCAGCCCAGGTCCTTCGCCAGGTTGATCATGTCGTCGGCGGTGTGGACGTTCTGCCGGGTGAAGCAGGTGGCGATGCCGGCGCGCAGGCCGGGGGTGG
>Ga0209342_10008500_pt1 | contig 10293 bp, 8 predicted proteins | sample RifCSP16_2_FD_184023 | JGI IMG/M metagenome (GOLD analysis project Ga0209342, IMG submission 184023) | Soil microbial communities from Rifle, Colorado - Rifle CSP2_sed 16_2 (SPAdes) (version 2) | ecosystem: Environmental > Terrestrial > Deep subsurface > Rock core/Sediment | place: Rifle... | reverse complement strand
AAGGGGGAGTGAGACCTACAAGGAACTTTTTAGAATAGGAGACCTTTTTACCGCTAATACTAATTTTACTAAAGGGAAATTGATTGAATTAGGGTGTCCTAAGAGTAAAATCGTCATGCTGCCTGTAGGTATGGACATCAACTTTTTTAATTTTAGAGAAAGATACTTAAGAGATCGAAGCATAGTTAAACTGTTAACAGTAGCACGCATGGTCGAGAAAAAGGGGCTGGAGTACGCAATTAAGGCTGTCTCTAGGGTAGCTAAGAAGTATTCGAACATTGAATATAACATAATAGGTGATGGAATATTAAGGAGGAGGCTTGAGAACTTGATTAAGGAATTGGGTATAAGCGATAAGGTAAATCTATTAGGCTGGAAGACACAAGAAGAATTAAAAAGTCTATTTCAAGACGCGCACATTTTTATTTTAACTAGTGTAACAGCAGGCGATGGAGATATGGAAGGGCAAGGATTGGTCCTTCAAGAAGCTCAAGCAGTGGGACTCCCTGTCTTATCTACACTACATAATGGAATTCCCGAAGGAGTTATAGACGGCAAGTCCGGCTTTCTTGTCCCTGAGCGGGATGTGGATGCCTTAGCCAATAAATTAAAATATCTTATTGAACATCCAGAATTATGGCCGGAAATGGGAAGATATGGGCGAAAGTTTGTTGAAGAGAGATATGACATCCAAAAACTGAATCAGCGGTTGGTAAAAATTTATGAGGCTATCCTTGCCGAGGATAGCAATATACTGGAGAGTATTCAGACATATCAATAAAACCGAATCCGATAATCTAATTATCATGAAAAGACCATGGCGGGGATTGAATCAGTTTTTATAGAGTTAACCCTGAGAGTAGTGGCGCATCAGAACGTCAACTATGCGCACCGAGGCTCTGCCATCCCAAAGTTCGGGGATGTGGATTTCAGTTCTCTTTTTATTCAAGATAGAACGAATTGCAGAGCGGATCGCAGCAGGTTGATTCCCCACAACCTGATTAGAACCGGCCTCTATAGTTACAGGGCGTTCAGTGTTATGACGGAGGGTGATACAGGGTACACCGAGAAACGTTGCCTCCTCCTGCAGTCCCCCTGAGTCCGTGATAATCATTCGGGCTCTGCGATTCAGGGCGAGCATATCAATGTAACCTATAGGGTCGGTAAGTATTAATCCCTGATTGTTTTCTACGATATGTAAAAGATTAAGCTCAGTCAACATCTTACGAGACCGTGGGTGAACCGGCCAGACTATAGGCAGCTTCTCTGATATCTCGAGTATGACATTTAGAATACCGCTCAAGACCTCTTTGACATCAACGTTGCTTGGCCTGTGTAAGGTTAGAGTGGCGTAATTGCCTGCCTCCAGGCTGAATCGCCGAAGGGTATCACGTTTTTCGGTTTTTGGAAGGTGTGTAACCAGACAATCAATCATCACATTACCCACGAAGTGGATTCGCTCCGGAGGGATACCTTCCCGGAGAAGATTATTGCCTGCGTCTCGTGAGGGTGTAAAGAGAAGATCAGAAATGGCGTCAGTAACTATACGGTTTATCTCCTCAGGCATTGTCCAATCCCGGCTTCGAAGACCCGCTTCCACATGTGCTACAGGGATGTGAAGTTTTTTTGCTGTAATAGCACAAGCCATTGTGGAGTTTACGTCCCCGACAACTACAACAAGGTCTGGCTTTTCTTCAATACAAACATTCTCGAAGGCCATCATTACTTTGGCTGTTTGCTCTGTATGGGTCCCAGAGCCTACGCCAAGAAATCTTTCCGGTTGAGGAAGTTCAAGGTCGTCAAAGAAAATATCAGACATATCGGAATCGTAGTGCTGACCGGTATGGATGAGCTGAGTGTGAAATACCTCAGGATACTTTAACAGCTCGTGCATTAGAGGTGCTACCTTCATAAAATTGGGCCTTGCACCTACTACAAGAGTAATTTTTTTCGATGCGTTACGCACTTCTCTCTCCTGCTGTAAACCCTCTTTGTCTTTAATCTAAGTATACTATTAACTGTGGTATTACGGATTTCACGGAGCATAGTATAATGGTTTCGTGAAATGTTTAAAAGGTTTTCCAGCAGGTTAACCGTACCCAAAACGGAAGTTAGGGTGGTTGATCAGGTAGGAAATATTCTTAAACTACCCGGTGGAGAGGTTATCAATGACTGTAACATTGTAGCCACACTCCAGTAGGGCTTCAGCCAACTGGGAACTAATAAAGCCAGCACCACCAGTAATTAGAGCAGATTTCGCACTCTATTTCGTGATTCGTTTGGTCTATATACTTGATTTGGTACGGAGGATTTAGGCTTTTATAATTTTTTCTCCTCCGCTCATCACAACTCGCGTAGCGTTCCTTGTATCTATCACGAGCTGGCTCCTATTCACAATTTCCTGCCAGTTATAACACGAGTGGTCAGTAACAATAACGACACAATCAAATCTCTCTATCGAACCCTCCGCTAAGGATGTTGATTTCATTTTAAGCCCCGGATAACGACGAAAACCTGATATAGAAGGAACGTATGGGTCGTTATACTCTACGTTTGCTCCTTGTTCCTTTAAGAGTGACATGATCTTTAGTGATGGAGATTCTCTCGTATCATCTATGTCCTTTTTATAAGATATACCCAAAAGAAGAATGCTTGCTAGTCTTATGCTTTTACTATTTTTATTTAGCCCTTCGCTGATTTTGCTCACCACATAATAAGGCATATTAGTGTTGATCTCTCCAGCAAGCTCGATAAATCGGGTTGGAATTTCATACCGCCTTGCTTTCCAAGCAAGATAGAAAGGATCTATTGGTATACAATGCCCTCCAAGACCGGGGCCTGGGTAGAACGGAGTAAAGCCAAAGGGTTTTGTTGAAGCTGAGTCAATTACCTCCCATATATCTATCCCCATCCGTTCAAATATGATCTTTAGCTCGTTTACCAGAGCAATATTTACAGACCTGTATATATTCTCAAGAAGCTTTGTAGCTTCCGCTACCTTTGGAGAAGATACAGGAACCGTTTTAGAAACAATTTGTTCATAAAGTGATTTTGCTAAAAGGAGGCAGTTAGGTGTCACCCCACTTACAACTCTAGGAATTTGAGAGGTAGCAAAATCCTTATTTCCTGGGTCTTCCCTTTCAGGAGAGTACGCAAGGAAAAAATCCCTTCCTACTTTAAGCCCGCTAGACTCTAAAATAGGAAGCACCTCTTCTTCCGTAGTCCCCGGATAAGTGGTACTTTCAAGTATAGTTAGCTGTCCTTTTCTCAAATACCTAGAGATAGTCTTTGTGGTATTTATGACAAAGGAAAGGTCTGGATCTCTATAATGATTAAGAGGGGTAGGAACACATATTAAAATGGCATCTGCAAAAGCTAGTTTGGAAAAATCGGATGTGGCATGAAATTTCCCGCCCTCTATCAGAGATGAAATGGTATCCGAGAAAATATAGCTTATGTAACTTTCTCCACGGTTTAATTTATTTACTTTCCCTTCATCAATATCAAAGCCTAATACATTAAAGCCTGCTCTTGCAAACTCTCTCACAAGCGGGAGTCCCACATACCCAAGGCCAATTATGGCTACTGTAAACTGGCGGGATTTTATCCTGAAAACTAGGGATTCTAGTGTGGTCATCTGTTTTGTTTGGTTGATTTGTTTTATCTCATCTTATACTTAAATCTTTTCTATTCTCATTGTCCACAAAGAATAATCTCTTGTCAAGGAAAAGTCTCCGCTTGTCTCCGCTCTAACTACCTCCTATACAAGGGGCAAGGAAAGAGGACGAAATTGAGGTCATTATTTACGTACATTTCTATGAATAAAACAGACACCGTCAAAGAATTTTGTGGTATTTAAAAGAACATCTACTCAAGCGTCATGCTGTCTCTAGAGGTAATCTGATTTACTACATCGAGGAACAGGAATTTAGGTAAATCATAGGCACTAACTACTGATAAATTTGTTCAGACGTTATGAAGAGTTTTAATAAAATTTGGTCTGTTAGCAGCGTAATGCCCCTATCTAATGTCACCATTTTCCCAAGTGGCAAGATGTAATATATAAGTATTCAATTCTTCTTATTTGAGTCCGTAGCTTCTAGAATCGTTTCTTCAAGCTTTTCAGCTAATCTATCCCAGCAAAATTCGTCTACATCCTCGAGATTAAACTCGCTTTCAAGACGTTTATTCTTCCACAGTTTATAGAGGTAAATTATTGATTCACTCAGCTTTTGAGAGTCATTTTCAACAGAGATTCCCCGTTTAAACCTGTCAACGAATGTTGAAGCAATATCGTATTTATCAATTGTTATTGATAGTATCGGTCTTTTGGATGCAATGTATTCATAAATTTTTCCGGGGACTTGGATTCCGCCACGGTTGCCTATTAATAGGAGTACTGAAGCTCCTTTTTGAAGAGACAGGGCTTTTTCCTGTGGTACAAACCCAATAAAGTGAACAATCTCTGATAGGCCTTTATTTTCTGCGTAATGTTTATATTCATCTTTAGTTATATTTCCGGCAATAATTACCTCAAGGTCTTTCCAAATTTCCTTTACATTAGTAAGTGCATCAAAGAGAATGAAAGGCTCTCTGTCTTTATAAAATATCCCTGTGTAAACAATTCTAAATTTGTCTGTTATCTCTGGAGAGACTTCATGAAATCCTTCTTTAGAAAACCCCTGTGTGATAACCTTTATGTTTTCTGATTTGAGAAATGGATACAAATTCAAATAATGCTCTTTTGTTCTATCTGTATTAACGATTATCTTATTTACCGAATTTAAAATCCTGGACTCTATTTCTTTGTCAATAAATGAACGCCATTTTGGCAAGGCAAATGAGGGATTATTCACCCAAGGGTCTCCATAGTCGGCTATCCAGGGTTTGCCTCCACTAAGTGATTTTAGAAAGTAACCTGCTATATGACATGTGAAGGGAAACCCGGATGAAATGATTACATCATAACTGTTCTTTTTCATAAGCTTTTTCCCCTTTAAAAGGGCAAAGGGAAGCCAGCTTACTGCTTCGTCCGGTATGAAAACTGTCCTGAGGCTTTTCTCAAAAATCTTCAATAAGAATTTTCCAATGGTTTGGTTGAGGGAAACCAGAGTATAGGGGGAAGTAAATTGTAGATTGTCAGATTGCCTCGCGGAGTTTACACTGAGCACTTCAGGTTCCCTCAGCACAGGCTCCGTGAATGTGCTCTCAATGACATTACTCTTACTCTTACCGAGAAGAAGACTGGAGAGATGGTGCATAATTCCAGGATATGTTCTAAATATCCTTACTTCGGTCGGGAGATTATCCAAGAGTTTTGAATCATAATTTGGATGGTTGCTGTAGGTATTTATGGTAAGTACATCTATCATCCAGCCTTTCGGATAAAGATGTGTGACAAAATGTTGCCATCTATAACTTCTCGGTGTGCCTATGGGTGGAAAGTAATAAGCACAGATAAGAATTTTCCCTTTCATATTTTGTTACTTAGAAGAAATTTTTAGAAGCTTATCAGGGGATGTATAGTGGCTCAAAGGGAAGGTATCTATAATAACCTTTTCAAACTTTCTCTGGCTTTCTTTAAGGTCGTATTTTGAAACCGTCTCAAATCCACTTTGCTTCAATTTTTCTCTAAGTAGTTCATCATTAAGAATATTCTTAAGCTTTTCTTTTAAATTATAGGTATCTTCTATTTCTGTTACAAGGGCATTCTCTCCGTCTTTTACATAAGAAACGGCTTTAGTTGTAACCACTGAACAGCCACAAGCCATGGCTTCAAGTGGAAAAAGACCGAACCCTTCGTGTCTTGCAGGATAAAAGAGAACATCGGCGCTGCTTATTACCTTCCTAAGTTTATCTTTCCCAAGCCAGCCAAAGTTAATAGCTTTTGATTTAAGAATTTCTTTCTTCACCTCTTCTCCGCAAATCCAGATCTCGATTTTATCTTTCCATTCATCACTAAGTGTATTTAAGGTTTTGATTGCAATATTGAGTCCCTTTGTGTGATCGTTTCTAGAAAACAAAAGGACAGCTTTTCTATTATCTTTATTTCGTATCAAATCCTCATCACAATCTGGATAAAAGTTCTCAGAATCTATACCGTTTTCAACAGTCGTCGCATCGGCATCATATTTTTCTTTAAGTATTTTTGAAAGCTGATTTGATACTGCGATTGTTTTTACTTTCATAAGTTTTAAACAAAAGAGGTATACCATTTTAATAAGTAGCTTTTTAAAAGGGCTTTTATAGTAGAATTCATCATAACCTTGAGCAAAGAAAATAAGCCTGGAGCGGTTTCTTAAAGACAGTAGCGAAGCTAGGGCGATTATGTCAACTATGACAACATCTGAGTTGAATCTATTTATAGTCGCATAAATAATTGTTCCGAGTTTTTTCAGAATTGGAATTTTTATTAACTTGAGTTTTGGATGGAGCTTATAAACTGTCTTTAAGTTATTGTACCACAACACCACTTCATGTCCCTTTTCAGCAAGATAATTAGCGTATTCGATTACCATTCTATCCCCGCCTCTACTTAGAAGGGAATGTCTATAAAAAGAGATTCTCACCTACTTCTAATCTCCGGTGTTGACTTTTATATCATTAAAAATCGTCTTGTTAAATTCTAGCCGTTTTCTTTGAGCAGTGCAATTAATTGGAATTGGGAATTTGGGATTAGGAATTAGCCCCAATTTCCAATGCCTAATTCATAATTCCCAACTATGCTTGCTACCTCTTTTTTAGATTTGTAAAATATTAGCAAAAGGTGTCTCAATGGATTTGAAAGACAAAATAATCATAATGCAAGGCGACATTACTGATATTGAGGTGGATGCAATTGTAAACGCTGCGAATACACGCCTTCTTCTTGGCAGTGGGGTTGCTGGTGCCATAAGAAGAAAGGGCGGGGATTCTATTCAAAGGGAATGCGATAAGATCGGTTCTATTCCTTTAGGTCAAGCGGCCGTTACAGGAGCGGGGAAACTTAATGCAAAATACGTGATTCACGCTGCCGGGATGCACATAGGTGGTAATGTAACCGAAGAGGCATTGACAGGATCGACTAAAAATAGCCTTTTAAGAGCTGATGAAAAGGGGGTAAAAACAATTGCCTTCCCTGCGGTTGGAACCGGAGTTGGGGGTTTTTCTATAAATAGATGTGCTCAAGTGATGATTGATATAGTTGTTGAATATTTAAAGAATGAAAAAACTGTCATCGAGAAGGTATATTTTGTTCTTTTTGACATGGAGGCTTATAAGGCTTTTAATGATTATCTCAGGAAAGCCACCCTTTAAGTGTAAATAAGGATTTGGTCTTAATCTTTAATAAGTTTTCCTGTTTGTTATACTTCTCCTAGTCTATCAAGAGATTACAGTATTAGGTCGGAATTTATGTACTCAAACGAAATGGAGGAACTTGAGAGAATTATAAATGGAAGAAAAGGCGTTAGGATTAAAAGGGGTGAGAGTTTTATATCCGCAGCAGTAATGGTAATCCTTAGAGAAGAGCGTAATGGATATTCAATGCTCTTTATTAAACGCCCTGAAAGTCAAGGTGACCCTTTTTCTGGGCATATGGCTTTTCCTGGGGGTAAGGGGAAAGTAGAGGATAAAAGCAAGCTTGAAACGGCGATTCGTGAAACTATCGAGGAAACAGGCATTGACCTGAATAGGATTGGAAGAATCCTTGGGGAGTTGGATGATGTTAGCCCGATTAATCCAAAGGCAAATCACTATGTTGTTACCCCGTACATCGCCTATCTAACAGAAGACTCGGAAATTAAGCCGAATGAGGAGGTGGCTTTTGCTATTTGGATCCCAGTATTTCATTTCAGGAATGAAAAATCGTTCGAAAGGAGAGTCGTTGAAAAACACGGGATGGAGTTAGAAGAATTCGTCTACCATTATCAAAACCACGTGATTTGGGGAATGACTGCAAGAATTCTTCATCAGTTTCTCTCCTTAGCTGGCCATCTTTTTTGGATCAGGGATAGGTTTAATTAACAGCTATTCGTCGGTACTAAAACCTTGATCTATGGATTTTCTTATTACCCGATGATAAAATTCTTTGAAAGTAGAGCAGGACAGGGGGTATAAAATGAGAGGAGTAAATAAGGTAATCCTTATCGGTAACTTGGGACGTGACCCTGAAATAAGGTACACGACGAGTGGACAAGCGGTTGCTAACTTTACGCTAGCTACTACTGAGGTGCGTCAGAATAAAAGCGGTGAGAAGGATGAATTCACAGAATGGCATCGTATTGTCGCATGGGGAAGACTAGCAGAGATATGTGGCGAATACCTTTCTAAAGGAAAAACTGTTTATATAGAGGGAGCTCTTAGGACTCGCTCCTGGGAAGATAAAGAGGGAAGAAAGAGATGGACAACCGAGGTAGTTGCACAGAATATGCAGATGCTAGGTCCATTTCAAGAAAGAGCTGCGTCAGGTACTGTGGCTGAGGGGAAACTTACTGAGGACTTTGAAAGTGGTGAGGAATCCTTTGGTTCTGACGAGGACGTCCCATTCTGAAGGTAACTCATTTTTCTTGAGACAGTAGTTTATGTATGAGTCTAGGTAAAAAAAATTGGTATAACTTATTGTTTCATGCTAAGAAAGCTGAATTTATTCAACCGGAGAAATGGATTTTTTGAGTGTTGAGGTGCATAAATAACCTAGTATTTGTTTAAATATAAAGTACATAAGTAAAACCCAGAGTTATCTTATGATTCCTTTTATATTTTTAAAATGTACGATAAGTACTCTTTATGCTAACTATCCAGTCATTCTTTAAGACGATAAGGGATGGTATGTAAATAACATAATGGGCTTTTCGGTTATAGTCCTTGCCGCTGGCAAGGGAAAGAGAATGAAATCTGAGCTTCCTAAGGTCCTTCATCCAATATTGGGGCGTCCTATGCTTGGTTACGTTATTGATGCAGTTATGCAAATATCACCGGAGAGAATAATTGTAGTAGTAGGGTATGGTGCGGATAAAATTAAAGAGACGCTTTCATCCATTAAGATTAAATACGCCCTGCAGGGTAAGCAGCTTGGTACAGGACATGCTGTCAGGTGTGCTAAGGAGGCATTTCAGGATTATAATGGGAAGATTCTTATATTAAACGGGGATTTTCCTCTCATTCGTTCTGAAACCTTAAAAGGTTTCGTAGAGAATCACAAGAAAAGTAATGCAGAGATTTCTCTTCTTACCGCTTTTCTAGATAGCCCTGAGGGTTATGGAAGGATTGTAAGAAATGGAAAGGGGGATGTTATAAAAATTGTAGAGGAGAAGGATGCAACTCCCAAGGAGAGGAAGATCAAAGAGATAAACTCGGGCGCATATTGTGTCGGATCGAGTTTTCTATGGGATGTAATTGGGAAGATTGGTAGTAAAAATGAGCAGAAGGAATATTATCTCCCAGATATTGTTAATATTGCAACTAAGAGCGGGAAAAAGGTCAGTGGATTTATTGTCCCTGATAGCGAAGAGGCGCTCGGAGTGAATAATCGAGAGGAGCTTGCAAGGGTGGAAGGGCGTTTGAGGAAAAGAACAAATGAGAAACTTATGTTCTCTGGGGTAACGATACTGAATCCAGAGAGTACATATATTTCTCCAAGTGTTTCCATCGAGGCTGATACTGTAATTTATCCAAACACTTTTATTTGCGGAAATACTAAGGTAGGAAGGGATTGTAGGATCGGCCCATCTGTGTGGATTGAGGATTCAGAGATCGGTGATGAGGTCACTATAGCGTTTTCCTCTTGTATAATAAAGGCACTTATTGAAGGTAAAGCTAAAATAGGGCCCTTTGCCCACCTTCGTCCGGAATCACAAATACTTTCAGGGGCTAAAGTTGGAAACTTTGTCGAGATCAAGAAGTCAAAAATAGGACGTGGTTCGAAAGTTCCTCATCTATCCTACGTTGGTGATGCAAGCATTGGAGAGGGAGTGAACATCGGGGCTGGAACGATCACATGTAATTATGATGGGTTTCATAAGCATGAGACAATCATAGAGGATAATGTTTTTATAGGTAGTGACACAATGCTTGTTGCCCCTATAAAGGTTGGAAGGGGGGCTACAACCGGGGCAGGTTCAACTATAACAAAGGATGTTCCGCCAGGAGCTCTAGCAATTGAGAGATCAAAACAACAGGTAATAACTGGGTGGAAAAGAAAACCTAAAGGAAAAAAGGGAAACGAATAGATGTGTGGTATTGTAGGATACATAGGCAGCGCAGGAAAAACAGTAAATGTATTGGTTGAGGGACTCAGAAGGCTTGAATACAGAG
>Ga0209342_10008499_pt1 | contig 10295 bp, 10 predicted proteins | sample RifCSP16_2_FD_184023 | JGI IMG/M metagenome (GOLD analysis project Ga0209342, IMG submission 184023) | Soil microbial communities from Rifle, Colorado - Rifle CSP2_sed 16_2 (SPAdes) (version 2) | ecosystem: Environmental > Terrestrial > Deep subsurface > Rock core/Sediment | place: Rifle... | reverse complement strand
TTTCCAGCGAATGACCGTCTAAAGTCGTGCCATGTCGTGTGTTGATCGATCTCGGCCTCGGTGACACGCTTTGCCAACATCTGCGCCAAAGCCTCATCGGACAATCCGTGACCCTTCATCACCCCATCGCCTCGTGTGATTGCATAAAACATTGGCCCATCGTCAACGCCGCGAACGGCAAGCCACTTGCTGAGGGCGAGGAGCGCGCCATTGTTCAACGGGATAAGCCTGACCTTGTTACCCTTCCCGTGTACTCGCAACTCGGCCTTTTCATCGCCAACGCGAACGAAATTTGAGTAGTGCAATTCGGCAATCTCAGACCGCCTCATGCCCGATGCAATGGCGAGGCAGATGATCGCCGTATCACGAATGCCGCGACAAGTCTTGTCTTTGATACAGGCCTCGATCAACTTGGCGATCTCATCATCTGCGATATGCCGCCCTCGGTGGGGCCTCTCACCCTTGACATTCTTCAAGCGGCTGATACGCTCACTTTGAAAGATAAACTCCTCGCGTTGTTCCTTCGGCATGGGGGATTCAATTGCCAGGTCAGCAAGCCTCCGCGCCCACCAGCGCACAGCGGCCAGACTTCGGTTGATCGAGTTGGGGGACTTGCCCTCGCCTAAGAGTTGCGAGGCGTATTCCTCCACGAGGGTCTTTGACATCGGCCTCCCTGCCCGCCATGTCTCAAAGCGTGCCAGGTCGCTGAGATAGCCTCGCCGCGAGTTGGGGGAGGCGAGGCGAGGATCGCGCTCTAGCTCATGCTCGATCATGTCGATTGACGATTGCTGCTCGGTGAGGGTGATTGCGGTTATCATTATGGGATGTCAAGAGGCAGTTTTGGCCTGTTTTTGGCCTATAATCTGAGAGTTATTCTAAACAATGCAGATGAACTGGCGCACGCTCACCGTGCGCACGCGCAACAACCATAACGTCATCGTGCCCAACAGCAACATCGCCAAACAGGAAATCGTCAACTACTCACGCCCCACGCCGCTGCAACTCATCCATGCGACGGTGAGCATGGCCTACCGCCACCCGCCGGGAGTGGTGAAGGAGTCGATAGCCCGCACGGTGGCCGAAGCCGACGGCGTCCTACGGGAACCCCCGCCCGAGATTCTGGTCAAAGAGTTTGGCGACTACGCCATTCACTACGACGTGCGCTTTTGGATTGCCGATTACGCTCACCTGCCCCAGATCACCGACGCGGTGATGTCGCGCATCTGGTATGGCCTGCGGCGCGATGATCTGACCATTCCCTTCCCCGTGCGGGATGTGATCGTGCATACCCTGCCCGAAGATCACGAAGCCCGTCTGCAGGAGAAACTGCGGCGCGAAGTGTTCGCCGAGCTGCGCTCGCTGACCGTGTTCAAGCCGTTGAGCGATCTACAGATTGAGCAGTTGGCGCAGAGCGCGGCCATTCATCGGTACGCCGCCGGTGAGGCGCTGGTGCGGCAGGGCGACAAAGCAGAGTCGATGTACACCATCACGTCGGGCCGGGTGCGTGTGGATGTGCGAAGCGAAAGTGGCCAGGTGACTACCGTGGCGACTCTGGGTACAGATGACTTCTTCGGCGAGATGAGTCTGCTCACTGGCGAGCCGCGCTCGGCCTCGGTGATCGCTCAGACTGAAACCGAAGTAGTGGTAGTGCATAAAGCGGACTTCGCCGCCGTCCTCAGCGCCGACACGGGCATCGTCGAAGCGCTCTCGACGGCCCTTGAGGAGCGCATGAAGAGCACTGCCCAGCAGGTGTCGGTCGGGTCAGGTATGGCGTCGGTCAGCCAGGCGTCACACAGCGCCGCGCTCATCAATCGCATTCGCGGTTTCTTCGGCATCAAACAAGGCTGAGGGTGGACTCCGGTATAATCCGCCTCAGCCATGTCAGCTCTTCTCCTTCGCTATCGCGGCGTGCTCATCGCCCTCACTGCCACTACGGCGTGGGCCACTACTGCCATCTTCATCGGTTACCTTTACCAGCACTACGACATCCAGCCCCTCACCCTTGCCTTCTGGCGCGACTTGTTCGTGGCGCTCACCCTTCTGCTCGTCCTGCGCATCGGGCAGCCTGCTGCGCTCAAGATAACGCGGCGTGATGTGCCGTTCTTTCTGGCATATGGATTCGTCGGAATGGCAGTGTTCAATGGACTGTGGTCGTACAGTGTGCTATACAACGGGGCCGCCGTCGCCACCGTATTGGCCTACAGTTCTCCCGCCTTCACCGTGCTCCTCGCCCGCCCGATCCTCAACGAGCCGTTCACGCCGCGCAAGCTGATCGCCGTCGTCCTCAGCCTCGCCGGATGCGTATTCGTGGCGAAGGCATATTCGGCGGAACAATGGCAGCTGAACCCGACCGGGATTCTCGTCGGCCTGGGAACGGGGCTGGCGTTTGCTTTTTACAATCTAGCCGGACGATGGAGCGCGAAACGGTTCAACAATGCGTGGACGGTCACGACCTATGGCTTTCTATTCGCGTCCTTCGGCCTGGCCCTGGGCGTCCTTTTCATCCAGGGCCCCGCTTCCGCTCTCAGCCTGGGGTCGGCGTGGAGCGGGTGGGCCATACTCGCCGTGCTTGCCATCGGCCCCACCCTCGCCGGCTTCGGGTTGTATACGGTGAGCCTGCGCTATCTGCAGGCCAGCGTGGCCGGGCTGATCGCTACGCTCGAACCGGTGCTTACTGCTATCATGGCCATTGTCTTGTTGGGCGAACGGCTGGACGAGAAGCAGCTGCTCGGCGCGGCGCTGATACTCCTGGCGGTGATCCTGGTGCAAGGCGAAAGTGCAACGAGCGAAACGTCAACCGTCGTGGCGCGCGAAGCGTGATGTGTGACCCTCTGTGTCACGCTTCGCGCGTTCGCGTCATGACTGCAAGCTATGCAACCGAAGTTCAATCTCTGGCTTGAAAAGAACGACGAAGTGGTGCTCTCCACCTGGCGCGTGGCATTGCTCAGGGCCGTGGCCGAGGCCGGTTCCATCAGCGCAGCGGCCGAGCGCATGAGGGTGCAGTATCGCACGGCGTGGCAGAAGATCAACGAGATGGAGACCCGCCTCGGTGTGAAACTGGTAGAAACTCAAGTCGGCGGCTCGCACGGCGGGGGCGCGCACATTACCCCCGTCGCCCGTGAGTACCTCGACAAGTTCGACCGCTTCAGCGCGGATGTTGAGAAAGTAGTGCAAACCAAATTCCGCGAGACGTTCGAAAAAGAGTGACACTCATGCGCTGCACGCCTCAGCCTCACAAGCACAAATCAACCTTCGCGCCTTCGCGCCTTCGCGTAGCGGCCTTAGTGTTTACCTGCCTCGCCGCCTGTGGTTCGTCTCCCACTTCCATTATCCAAACCCAAACCCTCACCGTCTTCGCCGCCGCCTCTCTCCTCGATGCGTTCACCGAGATCGGCAAATCGTTTGAAACCGTGCGCCCCGGCGTCACCGCGATCTTCAACTTCGACGGATCGCAGAGCCTGCGCACGCAAATAGAGCAGGGGGCTATCGCCGATGTGTTCGCCTCGGCCCACCAAAAAGAAATGGATGCCCTCATCACCCAATCCCTGATTGCTGACAACAAATCGCATACCTTCATCACCAACCAACTCGTCGTCATCCTCCCGCCCCAGAATCCAGCCAACATCCAGTCCCTCGCTGACCTGGCCCACCCTGGCATCCTGTTGGTGCTCGCCTCCGAAGACGTGCCAGTGGGCGCATATTCACGAGAGACGCTGGAGAAACTCAACACTCAATTCGGCGCTGACTACAAAGACAAAGTCCTGGCAAACGTCGTTTCAAGCGAGGACAACGTCAAGCAGATCGTCGCCAAAGTGCAGTTGGGTGAGGCCGATGCAGGCATCGTGTACGCCTCAGACGCCGTCGCCGCGCCTGATCTCAGAACCGTCGCCATCCCGCCCGATTACAACGCGGTCGCCGAATACCCCATCGCTGTCCTCGCAAACGCGCCTCATCCTGACCTCGCCGCCGAGTTCGTGGCCTACGTCATTTCTGCCGAAGGTCAATCGATTCTCGAGAAGTGGGGATTCACGCCCGCACTCCCCTCTCCGTGAAAGGGAGAGGGGTTGGGGGTGAGGGTCGAGACCGCACCCACAAGAAATTCTCCCACCGCAGTTGATCCCTGTTGAACACCGAATCTTCCCCTCGCCGTCTCCATATTCGTGGCCGTTCGCTGTGGGCTTTCATCGTGCCAGGCAGTCTGCTCGTGTGTCTGCTGGCCGTGCCGCTGGGCGCCCTCCTGTGGCGCGCCCTGTCCGAGGATTTCACCGCGCACATCCTCGCGCCCTCGGCGTTCTCTGCCCTGCGCATCAGCCTGATCACGAGCACGCTCGCCACTTTTCTCACCATCGTCGCCGGAACGCCGCTGGCATATGCCTTGGCGCGCTGGCCTTTCCGTGGCCGAACAATCGTCGAATTGATCATCGATCTGCCCATTGTGCTTCCGCCTGCCGTCGCCGGGCTGGCTCTGCTCATCGCCTTCGGGCGGCAAGGCGTCTTCGGCCCGCTGCTCGGCGCGCTTGGGATCAGCCTTCCATTCACCACTGCCGCCGTCGTCATCGCCCAAATGTTTGTCGCTGCGCCGCTCTACGTCCGTTCGGCGCGCATCGGCTTCGCCGGAGTCGATGTTCAACTCGAAGAGTCGGCCTACGCCGAGGGCGCGAATCAGTGGCAGATGTTCCGGCACATCATGCTGCCGCTTACGACCCGCGCCCTCCTCAGCGGCGCGATCCTGTGCTGGACTCGCGCGCTCGGTGAGTTCGGGGCGACGATTCTTTTCGCGGGGAACCTCGAAGGCCGCACCCAGACCATGCCGCTCGCCATCTATCTGGGTTTCGAGCGGAACATCGGCGTCGCACTCGCGCTTTCGGCTTTGCTTGTAGGTGTGTCGGTGTCCCTGCTAGCTCTGCTCCGCTGGCTGGAACGCAGCAATACCGGAGAGTAAAGCCTTCACTACGAACCCGAAAAACTGAATCAAAACACATGACGAAGATCATTTGACCGGGCATCCTTTAGTAGTTATACTGCGGGCGTTATGATTGATAATCATAACGATAAATCGCGAACTGGATGAAATATGTCTCGATCAACCGTCTTCAAATTGTTTCTGTCTGTGACGCTGCTGCTCAGCGCGTGCGGTTCGCCAACGACGGCGCCGACGCCGTTGTCTGCTCCCACCGAGCCGCCTACTGCCGCACCCCCAACGGTGGAGCCGACTCTCCCGCCGCCCACCGACACGCCGCTGCCCCCGCCGCAGACGCTTCGGCTCGCGACCACCACCAGCACCGCCGACTCCGGCTTGCTCGATGCCATCCTGCTGGACTTTGAGGCCAGGTACAACGCCAAAGTTGAAGTGATCGCCGTGGGCACCGGGCAGGCGCTCGAACTCGGAACAAAAGGCGACGTGGACGTGGTGCTCGTTCACTCGCGGGCGAAGGAAGATGAATTCGTCAATAACGGTGACGGCGTCAACCGGTTGGATGTGATGTACAACGACTACGTCATCGTCGGCCCGGCGGATGATCCGGCACGGATCACCGGAATCGCGGCCGCCAAAGAAGCGTTCGCACAAATCGCGGCGGCATCCGCCTCGTTCGCCTCGCGCGGCGACGACTCTGGCACGGACAGTAAAGAGAAGGCGATCTGGAGGGCGGCGGGTGATGAGCCTGCGACGGACTCGGGCTGGTATTTCTCAATCGGGCAGGGCATGGGCGAGACACTGCTGTTTGCCAACGAAAAGCTGGCCTACACGCTCAGCGACCGGGGCACGTGGCTCGCGCAGAAAGAGAACTTGCCCAACCTGGCTGTGATGGTTGGCGGCGCCAGCATCGACGAGAACAAGGACCAGAGCCTGCTCAACCCCTACGGCGTAATCCCTGTTAACCCGGAGAAACATGCCGGTGTCAAGTTTGAGCTGGCGACACAGTTCGCCGAATGGCTCACCTCCATAGAAGTTCAGCAGATGATCGCCGATTACGGCAAGGACAAATTCGGTCAGGCGCTGTTCTACCCGAACTCTGATCTATGGAAGGCCGCTCATCCCTGATATGATTCACCGCACAGGCGCGGAGCACACAGAGGGCTGGTTGATGGCATGCGTTCTCCGTGCTCTCTGTGTCTCTGCGGTGCAACGTGCTTAACGATCTCCTCCCCGTCATTCTTCTCTCCCTCTACGTCTCGGGCGCGGCGCTGGCGGTTGCCACTGTAATCGGCGTGCCGGCTGGCGCAGGGCTGGCCCTGAGACCCGTGCCCGGCCAGCGACTGATCGAGCTGCTGATCTACACCGGCATGGGCCTGCCGCCGGTCGTCGTCGGGTTGTTCGTGTATCTTCTGCTCTCGCGCAGCGGGCCGTTTGGCTTTCTGAGTTGGCTGTTCACCCCGGCGGCGATGATCACGGCCCAGGTCATCATCGCCCTGCCGCTGGTCATCGGGTTGACCATGTCGGCGGTGGCGAGCGTGGATCCGGCGCTGCGGCTGCAAGTGCGTTCATTGGGAGCGACGTCTGCGCAGGTAATGTGGACGGTGTTGTGGGAAGCGAAAGCGGGTGTGACGGCGGCGATCGTCGCCGCGTTTGGCGGCATCATCTCCGAAGTGGGCGCGGTGATGCTGGTGGGCGGCAACATCGAAGGCAGCACCCGTGTACTCACCACGGCCATCGTGCTCGAGACACGCAAGGGCAACATTGAACTCGCGCTCGCCCTGGGCGTCGTGCTGCTAGGGTTGGCATTCGCGTCGAATTTCGTGTTGCTGCGTTTGCCGGGGCGTAAGACGTAGGGGCAACCCTTGTGGTTGCCCGGGGCGGCCACAAGGGTTGCCCTTACAAGAGATGACCGACCTCTACCGCCTCACCAACGTCAAGCAACTCTACGCCGGTCGCACGGTGCTGGACATTGACAGCCTCACCGTGCAACTCGGCGAGATATTTTCCATCGTCGGGCCGAGCGGGGCGGGCAAATCGACCCTGCTGCGACTGCTGAACTTTCTTGAACCGCCCACAACCGGCGAGATCATTTTTGGCGGTCAGCCGGTTCCGCGCGATCCGCCGCTTGAACTGGTTCGCCGGGTGACGACCGTTTTCCAGCGCCCCATTCTCCTCAATCGTTCAGTGCGCGACAATGTGTCCTTCGGACTCGGTTTGCGTAACATGAGCGCGGATGGAAGTGTGGCGGATGTGCTGGAACGCGTCGGGCTGCTCGGACTGGAGAATGCGCCGTCACACAAACTTTCCGGCGGCGAGATGCAGAGAGTTGCCCTGGCCCGCGCGCTCGTTCTTCGACCTGAAGTGTTGCTGCTCGACGAGCCGACGGCGAATCTCGACCCGTACAACGTGGGACTGATCGAGTCGATTGTGCGCGAGCAAAATGATGTGCACCGCACGACCCTTGTGCTCGTCACCCACAACGTCTTTCAGGCGCGCCGACTCGCCACGCGGGTGGGCCTGTTGCTCGGTGGCAGCCTGATCGAACTCGTGCCCACCGCCGACTTCTTCGAGCGCCCACGCGACCCGCGCACGGCGGCGTTCGTGAAGGGCGAGATGGCGTATTGATGTTTTGGAGGCATCCTGAGCGAATCAGGACGCTTGCTCCTAATTTGCTCAATCTTCTTTTCGGTACTATGCTCATGACCAGTTCGCCAGACCCGAAGGGTTTTCTAAACCTTTCGGGTCTTTAGAATTGAAAGGAGTGTGAACTATGGTCGGACGATTGCGTCAATTCCGCTATTGGAACTGGGCCGGGTGGATTGTCGCGGGGGTGCTGGTCATCCTCTTTGTGCTGCTGCCCTTGGTCAGCAGGATGTCCACTCCGTACTTTTACGAACTGAGTTCCGTTGGGGACCGAGAAGCAGTTGCCTATGTGGCTGCCACACAGGTAGTCTCAATGCCGGCGCCTACCGAAGCGCCGGCGGCTCCGGCCGTTGCGCTCGGCAATGGGTCGCCGGCTGTCACCGAGCGTCTGATCATCCACAACGGCAGCATGACTTTAATCGTCAACGACACGCGCGCGGCGGAGCAGGAGATCGAGCAGTTGGTGAATTCGATGTCGGGCGAAGGAGCGTTTGTTGTTTCGGCCAGCGAACGGGGTGGGAGTGACGACAGGCCGCCCGACGTTGATATGTTCATCCGCGTCCCGGCGACTCGCTTCGACGAAGCAATGGACAAATTGGCCGCGATGGCGGTGGAAGTGACGGATCGCTACGAGTCGGCGGACGATGTGACCGAGGAGTACGTTGACCTGAAAGCGCGGATGGAGAGTTTGGAAACGGCGCGCAAGCGTCTGCTCGAAATCATGCAGAACGCGGCAACCACCGAGGAACTGCTGATGGCCGAACAGCAGCTCACTTACCGCGAAACGGAGATCGAGTCCATCAAAGGCCGGATGCAGTATCTCGAACAATCGGCGCGGCTGTCGAGCATCTCGGTTTATCTGCGCCCTTACATCCTCGGCCAGCCGATCTCAACCGGCTGGCGTCCTGCCGAGACAGTGCGGAAATCGGTCGAGCGGTTGGTGCAGAGGTTCGAGAACTTCGGCGCTTGGCTGATCGGATTCGTCATCGCCGATCTGCCGTGGCTGATCTTCTACGGCGTGGTCGTTTACGCGGCGGTGCGCTTCGGGCGGTGGTGGTGGCGGAGGCGGCAGCGCAAGGAGAAACCAACCACTGAAATACGTAATGACCAATGAATCATTCATTCGCGCCATGCCCAAAGTGGAGTTGCACGTTCATCTCGAAGGCTCGACGCGCCCTGAGACGCTGCTCAAACTGGCGCGGCGGCACGGCGTGACTTTGCCTGCCGACACAGTCGAGGGTTTGCGGAAGTGGTACGAGTTTCGAGACTTCGATCACTTCATCGACGTGTACATCATCATCTCTCATTGCCTGCGAACGGCGGATGATATTGAACTGATCGCGAGTTTCTGGAAGGGCAGGCGGCGCAGAATATCATTCACAGCGAAGTGGCCTACACGCCGTACAGCCAGTATCTTCAACACCGCATCCCGTGGAAGGATCAACTGGCGGCAGTCAACCGGGCGCGCGAATGGGCGGCCAGGGAGTACGGCATCTCGATGACGTTAACGGTTGACATCTCGCGCAACGAGTCAACGGAGGACGGGTTGATCACAGCCGAATGGGCGATTGAGGGATTGAGGGTATGGGGCAGGGGGTGACGGCGTTCGGGCTGGGCGGGCCAGAAGTCGGCAACCCGCCGGAGAAACACAAACCGGCATTTGATCGCGCGCGGGCGGCGGGCTTGCCCAGCGTTCCCCATGCGGGCGAGACGGTGGGGCCAAAGAGCGTATGGGGTGCGCTGAGATCGTTGGGGGCTGTGCGCATTGGCCACGGGGTGCGGAGTATTGAAGACCCGGCTCTGATGAACGAACTGCGCGAACGACAAATACCGCTCGAAGTGTGTCCCACGAGCAACGTGTGCCTCAAGGTTGTGCCCTCGCTGGCCGAGCACCCACTGCCAAAGTTGCTGGACGCGGGTTTGTACATCACCATCAACTCCGACGACCCGCCGATGTTCAACACCAGCCTCACCGACGAATGGCTGGCGATTGCGAAGACGTTTGGCTACGGCGTGGATGTAATCGAGAAGTTGTCGTTCAGCGCGGTGCGGGCCTCACTGCTCCCGGCGAACGAGAAGGCAGAATTGGAGAGGCGGTTTGGGGAGGAGTGGGAGAGGATGAGGAGGGAAGAGGCGTAACTCCACAAGCTGGCCGGGAAGCAAGTCTTTGTCACAACGTAGCGGCTTCGAGTTAGTCGCATGATGATAATTGTTGCACAAGCCAAATTGGTGGCCAAACGGCTATGGGCTGAGTGGCAGAAACGCCACCATCAAGCCCACGTATGGCCCTGCGGAAGTTGGCTTCCCGCGTAGGATTTGATGCTGATTGGCGCCATCGACGTCCATTGCCCAGATATAGGCTCCGGTACGCCACGATAGAAAGTAGATGGCCCGACCATCAGGACTCCACGCCGGAAACCAGTCTAGCGCAGAGTTGATTGTCAGCTGCTTGGACTCGCCAGTAGTCAAGTCGAGGACAAAGATATCCCGGTTACTGCTCGAGGCCTCGTCCGGGAAGCCAACGTAGGCGATCTTTTGGCCATCGGGCGAAACAGCGGGTTGCGTCTCTTCAGCCGTTGTGGTTTCCAACAATGGGGTAACCTGCCCACTGGCAATATCAATTTGAAACAAATCTAGGGTGGTGCCAGAAGGTGAATAGGCACTAAAAACCAAAGATTTACCATCTGGCATCCAGCTCGGAAAGCGGGGGGCGAGGAGACCAGTTGTCAGTTTG
>Ga0209342_10008498_pt1 | contig 10295 bp, 4 predicted proteins | sample RifCSP16_2_FD_184023 | JGI IMG/M metagenome (GOLD analysis project Ga0209342, IMG submission 184023) | Soil microbial communities from Rifle, Colorado - Rifle CSP2_sed 16_2 (SPAdes) (version 2) | ecosystem: Environmental > Terrestrial > Deep subsurface > Rock core/Sediment | place: Rifle... | reverse complement strand
GCGCCAGTGCCGCGGACGCCGTCCTCCAAGCAGCTTGGCCGGGGCGTGCGGCTCGTCACGCTCGACGTGGCACGGCCGACTTGGCCCGTCGACGCCTCCGGGCTGTGCGGGCGCGATCAACTGGCGCGCCTGCGCGTGGTTCTGGCCGAGGGGTTGTTGGCCGGCGAATTCATGATCGTGGCGCTGCACTACGGCTTGTCCGCTCCCTCACGGGGGCCAGCGTCCTGGCTCTGTCGCCTGCGTGATGCTCGTTCCCTGACGGAGTTGCTCGACGCCCAGGACGTGCGGGTGGACTTGATCCTTCACGGCCACAGGCACCAGGCGTATCGGGCCGGGACGAAACGCCACCCGGTCGTGTGCAGCGGAAGCGCTACGGACCTGCGCTCCGCTCCGGGCTACAACATCTACACCATCGATCCTCGCAGGAGCTGCCTATCCGTCGAACGACGAGTCTGGAGCCCAGAGTGCGACACCTACGTGAACGCGACCAGCGAGCGCCTCGACGGCGGTCGGCGGCCGACGGATTCGTGACCGCTGTCGGCCGGCGAGTCCGATGACCGAGCGGATCACGGTGAGCGACTTCCTCCCCGAGTTCGACGCGCTCGGCGAGGAGGCGAAACGAGCGTTGTGGGCCAGCTCGGGCGGGGAGTCCTTCGCGGGGGATGTCGGCAGCGTGCGGCGCCTGGCCCGGATTGTCCCGCGCAACGAAGCCCCGCTTCCCTTCCGCATCCCCTTCGTTTTTCGCATGGACGGAGCGGGCGTCTACTTCGGCGACGACATCGAAGGCCTGTGGCGAGTATTCGGGGGCAAGAGCCGGGTCACCAGGGTCTTGTGGGGTCGGGTCCTGATGCGTGGTGAGCCGCGGATTCAGGTGGCGGACGTGGCCCTGGGTCGGACCTCGCTGCTGCGGGATGCGCGGGGGTGGACCCGCTTCCTGCACCACGTCGCGGCCTGGGTGCGCATCCCGGTCATCACCCCCGCCCGCGCCTACTTCGCCTGGCGCCGTCGTCACCAGCGGCTCGACAGCTACGAGGTTCTCGGTGTGAAGCTCTTCCCGTTCCACGGCCACTACACGGTGGTCGGCGACCGCCGACGAATCCTCTGGCGCGGGCGCTACGAGTCCCTGGCCTCCTTCCGCCACGCGGAGAGCGCCGGGAGGTTGTAAAGACGCGGATCCCCACCCGGCTCACGGCAGCGACCAGCCAGACCCGCGGGCCTCTTCAGGCCTGCCGGCCCTATGCCCACGCGCTGGTGGCGCAGCCGCTTCATCGCCTGTGCAACCCGGTCCTGGATGCCGGAGTCGTTCACTCACTCCGTGTCCCGGAGCACTCGACTGTAGCTGAACCGCCATCGGCCAGGATTCACCTTCCCCTCCTCCCAGCTCGTTCAGACGGACGCCAGGAGACTGCGCTCTGGCTTTCCTTCGTCCCAGGTCCATGTGAGCAGTCCCACGGCGGCTAGCGCTCGTTGATCGCGTCGCCGAAATCGAGGCCGGCGATTCCCGCTCGCCGAGCAGGATCGCGAGCAAGGCGGAGGTGTCGAGGACCATCAGCGGGGAAGACCAATCGCGTCGTAGCCGAGGATCTCGTCCGCCGGCCGTCCATCGAGCACCGGAAGGGCCGCACATCGCTCGCCGATGACGCGAAGCTCTTCGCTGAGACGTGGGGCTCGAACGGCCCCTTCTCGCGCTGCAGCCGCTCGCGGAGCGCCGTCACGACCGCCGCGGTCAGGGTCTCCCCGGTCCGCTTGGCCAGCTCGCGCGCTAAGCGCTCGGCTTCGGCGTCCTCGATGCTCAAGGCCATGGAATACCCCTATCTAGAAGCCTGCTAGATGTTCTGGACGCGGTCAAGACCTCAGACCAGCCCCTGCAGAAACGGCAGTGCGGAGCTGACGCGGATCCCCTCCGGCGTCAGGTAGTCCTTGGTGCCGGTGGCGCTCACTTGCCAGGCGTCCGCAGCCGGGAACCGGGCCTTCAGGTAGCGCAGTCCGCGATCGACCTCGGCGTCGGACCACTTGCACTCCACCAGCAGTAGCGGCGTTCGCCCCTCGACAACCACGAAGTCCACCTCGCGGCCGTCGGTATCGCGGAAGTAGCGCAACTCAAGGTCCCGCCCGCGTGCGTCCTGCTCAAAGTGGACCCACTTCAGGAGGTGCGCCGCCACCAGGTTCTCGAAGCGGGCAGGATCTGCCGGGACCAGCGACCAGTCGAGGTGGTAGTGCTTCTGTTCCTTCTTGACGGCCCGGATGCGTGGCGCCCCGAATGGGGCCAGGCGGAACACGGCGTAGAGGCGTTCCAGGACCCGGAGCCAACTGGCGACCGCACGATGACTCACCTGGAGGTCCCCGCGCAGCGCGTTGATGGAGAGCGGTGAACCTACCAGCTCCGGCAAACGCAGCATCAGCAGCTCCAGGTTGCCCAGGTCCTGCACTCGCTCCAGGCTGGCCACGTCCTCTCGTACCAGTCGGGTCCGATACTCCCGCGTCCAGCGTCGCGCCTCGACCGCAGAGCCGCCGAGGAACGGCTCGGGAAACCCGCCCAGGGTCAGCAGGTCGCGCAACTCGCCCGGACGCCGGAGCCCCAGTTCGCTCACGGAGAAGGGGTGCAAGCGTAGGAGGTGATAGCGTCCCTGGAGCGAATCGCCGCCAAAGCGGTACAGCTCCAGACGGGCACTTCCAGTGACCAGCAGGCGCTGTCCCGGTCTCCGGCCGTCATACAGCCCCTTGAGGTAGTTGCGCCAGGAGCGGTACTTGTGGATCTCGTCGAAGACCCAGAGCCGGGAGACCGGCAGCTCGCGCTTCAAGATCCGCTCGCGGTCGGCGGCGATGTCCCAGTTCAGGTAGCCCTTCGCAGAGCCGGCCAGGCTGCGGGCGAGGGTGGTCTTGCCCACCTGCCGCGGCCCGCTCAGGAACACCATCTTGCGCGCGAGATCGCGCCGCACCTGCGGCTCCAGATACCGGGAGCGCTTCGGCATGATGAGGTCAGGATACAGGGTTTGTTGCCATGAAGCAAAAAGGACCGCGGTCATCTTTGCCTACACGCCACAATCCCCGTGAGGGGATGACGCTGGGACAGCGGGGAATCCGTCACAAGCCGGTGCTTTCGATGCCGCTCCCTGTGCGAGCCTTGGGTGACGGGCAGGGATGCCGGTGCGCAGGCGCTTTACAACCCACCGTCCCTGGCGTAAGAAGGCCTAACTTCTTCTGCGAGGCTGAGGCATGCCCTCCGAATCGAGCCGTGTGGAGTTGGCCCGACAGCTGCTCCAGCACCTGAACGCGGGCCGCCTGGCGGCCGCAGAGGTGCTGCCGGCGGTGGCGGCGTTGCTTGGGTCCGCCGGCGAGCTTCCGCCGCGAGGGGTCTTGCGCGAGGCCCTGCTGCAGGAAGGCCTTCCGGAGCTGGCGCCGCTGCTGCGACGCTTGCAGGCCGCCGAAGCGCGCGATGCGCAGGCCTTCTACAGTCTGCGCAAGTCGGGTCAGCCAATCCCAGCCGCACTCCGTGAGGAGCTCGCCCATCTCCCGCTGGAGCTGCCTCTGGAATGGCCCAAGCGAGAGACCCTGGACACGCGCCTGACGGAAGCCCTCGATCTGCTGCGGGACCGCCTGCTCTTGCAGCCGCTGTCGGGAGCCCCGCGCATCGCGGCTGTGGTCCAGGAGGCGTACCACCGGGCCTGCGCCCGGCTCAGCGAACCGCCACTGCCGTGGGCCAGCCTGCGCCCCCTGGCCCTGGCCCGAGACCTGGCGGGCCGGTTGGGTCCCGGCCACGAGAGTCTGCGCGAGGTAGTCGATGGCTTGATCGCACACCTTACTGAAGAAGAGCAGCACCAGCGTCAGGCGGCCGCGGAGGCCCTTGACCGCTGGCCGGCGCCGCTGCCGCCCGATCTCGACCCGGAAGCGGTGCTGGAAGCGATCTGGGCCCGCTTCCACGCCACCCAGGATCCAGCCGACCGGCTTCGGTTGTTGGACTTGGCGCTTGCCTGGCCTACCCGGCGGCTGGCTTCGGTGGTCCTGGGAATGGCCCGTGAGCCCTGGGCCCAGGAGCGAGCGGCCCTGATCCTCACCTTACGCTTCGGCAAGGCGTACGGTTTGGACTGGCCGCTTTGGACGCGGTGGCTGGAGGAGCAACAGGCAGCCTTCGAGAAGGACCGTCAGGCGCGCTTGGCCACCGACCCTGGTGCGCTGCTGCTGCTCTGGCAAGAGAGCGACGGCCGTCGGGACGCGGGTCTGGAGCAGGGCCTCCTGGCCTGGTGCCGAGTCCACCTGACGCCGGTCACCCCCCCGCGCTTCGTCGAGCGCTGGCGGGCATCGCTTTCCCGTGAGGAGGCGGAGGCCGTGCTGGGGCGCGCCCGCGCTCTGGCCGTACCTCCGGAGGTGCCGGCCGCGATCGCCGCCCCGATGCCGGTGTCGCAGCCTGAGGGGCCAGGGGTCGCGGAGGGAGCGGATGCCCAGCCCGAGCGGGTTCGCCCGGCCCCGAGACCGTCGCCACCCGCCCCCCCTCCGCCGGAGGAGCCGTCGCTCTGGCGGGAGCAGGTCCAGGGGTTCCTGGCCGACAACTGGTTCATGGTGGCGGGCGTGCTGATGGTGGTGGTGGGCGCCTCGCTGCTCGCCTACTTCACCTGGGACAAGCACTGGTTGTTGCGTTACACGCTGATGCCGGCCCTGCTGGCCGGCTTCACCGCCGCCCTGGCCAAGGCCGCCGACTGGCTGGAGGCGCGGGTCGAGGCCATGCGCGGCACCGGTGCCGTCCTGCGCGGCGCCGCCATCGGCCTCTTGCCCGTCAACTTCATGGCCGTGGGCCTGCTCGCCGCCGATCCCCAGGTGACCCGCAAGCTGGTCGCGGTCCCGGTGATGGCTTCCCTCTACGTGGGTCTTTTCGGGTTCGGCCTACGCCGCTGGTGTGGCGCCGTTCACCAGCGTTTGGCGACGCTGTTGGGAGGCGGCCTGCTGCTGCTGAACGGCCTGGTGCTGCTGCCGCCGCTGGCCAAGGCCCTGCTTCCGGTGAGCGATGACGCGCTGGTCCTGGTCTTGACCGCCGGCTTCCACCTGGGCTTCCTGGTGCTGGCCGCGGTGGTGTGGCGCTTCGCCGGTCGGGTGCTGGACCGGCCCCTGGCCGCCGAGCGGCGCGTCCCCTGGTTCCTGATGGGCACCCTGGCCGTGACCTTCGCGGAGGTCTTCGTCTGGGTCCACGGATCCATGCGTTATCTGCCTCCCGCCTACGCCTACGCGGGCCTGGTGATCCTGACCGGCGGGCTGATCCTCTTCGTGGAACGCCGCTTCCTGGCCCTGGGCACCGGCACCGGCTATCTGCCCGAGTCCTTTCTGGGCTTCGCGGTGATCCTCATGGGCGCGCTGATGGGCGCCTCCGAGCCCTACGTCCGCATCGGCAGCCTCTTGCTTGCTGGCTTCGTCTGGCTGCGTCAGGCGGTGCATCGCCGCGAACCGCTCCACCCCTTCATTGGCATGGCCCTGGCCCTGGCGGGAGGGGCCTCGATCGGTCTTCTCGATGCCTTCCCCAAGCCGTGGCTCCCGGCTCTGGGCATCGGCCTGGGTCTGGCCGCACTGCTCGCGGGTCGGCTGGGCCGGGGCGAAGCCGGCCTCCGCCTGCGCGCAGCCTGCGACGCGCTGCACCTGGCGGTGATCGCGCTCTCCGCCGTGGTGGCCGTGCTGACCCAGTGGCACTACCGCTCCTGGCCCCCGGCCACCGCCCTGGCCCTGGGCCTCATTGCTGGCCTCTTCGCGCTGAACGCGCGCGCTCAGGCGAGCCCACGTCACGCGCTCACCGCCATGACGCTGCTGGCGCTCACCCTGCCCTACCTGGGCTTCGCCGACATGGAGGGGCACAGCCTCCGCGGCAACACCATGGTCTTCGGCCTTGCCCTGCTGTCCTTCCTGTGGATGGGCGTGGTCCGCCTGCGGCCTTCCCAGGTCTTGCTGGCCACCCGCTCGACCGTGCTCTGGCTGTACGGGGTTCTGGCTCTGGCGGGTATGGCCCTGCGGGTCGTGATCGAACGCGGGGCCCCGCTCGATCCCCACTGGTCTCGTTTGACGCAAGACGCAGCGGGACCGCTGCTGATGGCGGTGGCCCTGGTGTTGGCCGCCTACTACTCGCGCTCCCTGGTCCCCACCCTACTGGGCGCCGGCATTCTGGTGATCCTGTTCCCGGAAATGCGGGCCAGCTTCCAGTTGATGTTCCCCGCCCTCGCCTGGGGCACCGGGTACGGCAGCGCCTGGAGCGGCCTCTTGCTGTTGCTGCTCGCCTTCCGCTTGCGTGAGGTGCGCGCCCTGAGCCAACTCGGGGAGGGCGACCGATTCCTGGGCGAGGAGCCCTTCCCGCTGCGGCGCTTCGATCACACCCTCTTCACCATCCCGCTCCTGGCCTCGGCGCTGTTCCTCACCGCCAAGGTCGACACCTGGAACCTGCTGCGGCACCTGGAAGCAATGCCCCTCAAGACCGCCGCTGCGCTGGTGGTCACCGCGGTGAGCTGGACGCTCTTTGCCGTCTACTGGCGCCAAGCGTCGGGGGCCCTGGCCGGCGTGCACCTGGGCTGGGCGTTCCTGGTGTTGGGTCTGGTGTTCGGGGTCCGGAGCCTCACCGACGACCCGAAGCTCCAGTGGCCGCTGCTGATCGCCGGCCTGGTCATGCAGGCCGCGGAAGTGGGCTATCGGCGCTTCGTTGTACCCCGTCACCGCTGGGCCGAGGAGCTGCTGGCGGCACCCATGCGGGACGTCCTGCGCTACGGCAGCCTGGTCCTGGCCTTCGCCAGCATTCTGGCGCTGGTGCAGGGTGCGCGCCTGACCAGCCTCCACGCCCTGGCGGCCTTCCTGGTCGTGCAGTTGATTCGGCATGGCCTGGCTCGCCAAAGGATCCTTGAAGGCGCGCACCTCTTCCTTCTTCTGTACCTGATCCTGTTGGCGGCGACCTCGCCGGGCTCGGGGCCGCTCGTCGATCGGCTGTCGATGGCCCGCAGCCTCACGCCGACGCTGGCGGTGCTCTTGGCCGTGCAGATCGCCCACCTGATCCTGGAATGGCGGCGCGACCTGTACGACGGCCTGTGGTCCTTGCTGTTCCCGGCTCAGGTGGGGGCGACCCTGCTGGCCGCGGGCCTGGGGTTGTTCGCCATCACCGATGCCTTCGCCGGGCCCTCGCTCAGCCTGGCGCAACTCGCGCTGCTGCTCCTGGCGATCTTGCTCACCGCCCGAGCCCACGCCTGCGGCGCCTTCGGTCTCTTGGCTGTCCTCCTGGGCTACCTGCTGATTCTGCATCAGCAGGTAGGTGTGGCGCCGGACTACGCAGCCCGGGTGGTGCTGCTCTACGATCCTTGGCAGTTGGCGGCCCTCTCCCTGGCGATGGCGCTCCTCGGCCATCTGGGCCGGTTGCTAGCCGAGGAGAGACCTGCCTGGCTCCAGGGCCCGTTCAGCTTCCCGTTCCTCGGTGGGCCGGCGCTGCTCTGGCTGCACACGCCCGCGGTGGCGCTGGCCGTCTTCGCTTCGCTGCGCCACACGGTCTTGGTCGACCTCAGGCGCCAGGCGATCGAGCTTCAGACCGCCTACCTCGCCACGCTGACTCACCTGGTGGTCGGATGGTCCGCTGGCCTGCCCTTCTTCTTCGGCAGTGCGGCGGCCCTGCTCGGCCTGGGCAACATCCACCTGGTGCGCTTCTTCTTCGGGACCTACCTGCGCGGCCATGGCCTCTCGGAAGTCCACCTGCTGGCTCTGGGCATTGCCCTTACCCTGCTGCAAGGGACGCTGCTGAAGCTGGTGGCGAGGCGCGACCTGGGGGCCGCCTTCGTGAACCGGGCCAGCCTGGTGGGGGCCACCCTGGTTCTCACCCTGTTGTCCGCCCACTACCTGACCGACCCCAACCTGCAAGACATCGCCCCTCTGCGGTTCGTTCTCTCGGGAGCCATGGCGCTCGCCGCCGGCCTCTACTTCCGTCGCGCCGCGCGGCAGCCCGGACCCGGCGAGGACCGCTTCGCCGAGATCTCCGAGGGCCTGTATCACTTCGGTGTCGCCATGGCGGTGTGGTGCACCGCCCTGCTGGTGCCCTGGCTGCGCCAGCCGGCCACCGCCCTTCTTGCCCTGGGCCTGCCTGCGCTCTACTTCTATGCGCGGGCCGAGATCGATCGCAGTCGTTTTGTGGGCCGCCGCTACCGCAACTCGGCGGCGGTCCTCGGCTTCCTGCTGCTCGCCCTCTACGCGGTCCGACCGGTGTTCCAGATGGTCCTGTTCCCCGAGGCCGCCATCTCCACCGACCACTACCACGTCAACTCAGCGCTGGTGATGGTCCTGGGCCTGCTGCTCCTGCGTCTGCACGGCCTGGGTGGTACCGAGTGGCTTGCGTTCTACGGCGGCCTCGCCATCATCACCGGCAGCTACTTCGGCCTCACCTCCTGGCCCGGCCTCTCTCCCTTCGAAGCCCCAGTGCCTGCCGCCTGGTGCGGCGTGCTGCTCACCCACTTCTGGACCGTGGCCAGCGCCGCCCGCTCTCCCCTGCGGAGCCTGGTGCAAGAGCTGGCGGCTCTCGACGACGACGCCTGGACCCGGCTGCGTCGTTCCTGGGGGCGGCTCGGCCTGTTCGCCTCTCAAGGTCTGGTTCTGCTAGGCATCCTCGACTACGCGCGGGACAGCTACGCGGTGGCGCCCTTGCTGCTGGGCGCCGCCAGCGTCCTGATTCACCAGGCAATCCCGCTCGAAAGCCGGCTCTACTTCGCGCTGGCGGCTGGCGAGATCGGTCTTGCCCTCCACGCCGACTTCTTCGTCCCCAGCTACCTTCACCGGGACCAGGTGGTCTTCGTGGTGTTGCTGATCTGGGCGGGCTTCCTGCTCGCCCGTCGAGCCTGGCCCAAGCCGGTAGGCGCACGGCTGATGGGGGTGGCGGCGCCCCTGCTGGCGCTCATCGTGATGGGGCACGTCCTCTACCACCATCCCAGCTCCAACACCGGCTTGTGGACGTTCGCGCTGCTCGCCGCCTTTGCGGCCCTGACTCCACGGGAGACCAGCCGGGCGGTGGCGCCGGAGGAGCATCTGGCGGCCTTTCTGCTGCTGCTGGCGCCCACCTGGCTCGTCTACTTCAGCCAGGCGCCCCTGCTGAGCGAAGGGACGATGGGCGCTTTCCGCACCTGGCCGATCCTGGCCAGCCTCGCCACCCTGTTCGCCACCGGTGTCGGAGCCAAGCTCTATCGACCGGTGTGGGTGGGAAGCCCGGTCGCACCTGCGGTGCCGCGGCTGTGGCACCAAACGCTTTCCTTGGTCGGAGCCCACGGTTGCACTCTCCATACCGTGAGCCTGGGGGCGACGTTCGTGGCCGGTGCCATGCTCCAGGCGGTGCACTACGTCGAGCCCTTCGACCGCCCGTCGCTGGCGGTCTTCCTGGCTCTCTACGCGGGCTTCGCCGTCGCCTGGTTCTTCGAAGGACGCCTCCGACGATCGAGCCTGGCCTACCTCCTGGCCGAAGCCAGCGTGGTCCTGGGCTTCGTCCTGGCGCGCCGCCAGCTCATGCTCACCACCGACTTCTGGAGCTACGAGTACGACGTGTGGGTGAGCCTGGCCGTGTCCTTCCTGCTGGCCGGCGTGAAGCAGGCGTTTGACGACGGGCCGCGGGAGATGAAGCTGCCGGTTGCCTGGTCCATCCTGGTTCTCCCCGTCTTCGCCATCTTGTGGACCCTCATCCATCACCTGGGCAGCGACGTGGCGCTGGTGGTGGTGGGCCTGCACAGCCTGATGTTCGCCTACCTGGGCCGCGAGCGGCGCGACTCGCCTTACAACCTGGCCGCCCTCATCGGTTTCGTGTCCTTCGTGCTCATCGTCTTCTGGAGCAAGCTCGAGCTACGCACCCTGCAAGCCTACGTGATCCCGGTGGGGCTCGGCGTGCTGGTGCTGCTGCAGCTCTTCGGCCGCGACATGCCCGCCGAGTCCAAGAACCGAATCCGTTTGGTGACGCTGCTCTCCATGCTGGGGAGCGCCGCCTACTACGCGCTACTCGACGACCGCTACCCGGCGGCCTTCAACCTGACCATGCTCGTGCTCTGCCTGGCGGCCATGGGCCTGGGCAGCTTCTTGCGGGTGCGCCTCTTCCTGGTGCTCGGCTTCGCCGGCGTGGTCGTCGACCTCTTCTCCCTCGCCGTCAAGGTGGTCGGCCACATGCACCGCGGCGAGCGCATGACCTCGATCGGCATCTTCGTGCTGCTGATTGGAGCCGCCCTGGTCGCGGGTGCGGTGTACCAGAAGGCTCACCGAGAGGAGATGGAGGCCTGGCTGGAGTCATGGCGGGGCCGGCTGGCGTAGTGGGAGTAGGCCCAGGG
>Ga0209342_10008497_pt1 | contig 10295 bp, 9 predicted proteins | sample RifCSP16_2_FD_184023 | JGI IMG/M metagenome (GOLD analysis project Ga0209342, IMG submission 184023) | Soil microbial communities from Rifle, Colorado - Rifle CSP2_sed 16_2 (SPAdes) (version 2) | ecosystem: Environmental > Terrestrial > Deep subsurface > Rock core/Sediment | place: Rifle... | reverse complement strand
CGGGCTCGATGCGCAGCGCCGCGAGCTTCCCGTCCCCCAGCCGCGCGGCCACCAGCTGCTCCGGCGGCGCCTGCTGCGCGTAACGGAGCAGGAGCCGCTCCTGCTCCGAGAGCGGCGCCGCCGAGGGGAACTGCTCTCGCCGGGGCGAGGTCGCCACCCGCTCGACTCGCGCCGCCGCGGTGCGCTTCGCTGCCGGAGGCCCTTCGGGAATCGGCGCCACCGGCGCGCCCGATTCGGGCGCGGGCGCCACCGCCGACGCTGCGGGCGCACGCGCCACCGGCACGGGCTCCGGGGCGGGCTGTCGCGTGAAGTAGAAAAGCCCCGCGACCAGCGCCACCACGGCCGCCGCCTGCCAGCCCGCCGCGGCGGGCCAGCCCCACGCCGGCGGCGGCGCCGGCCGCGCGCGCAGCTCGGCCAGCAGCCGCTCCTCGAGCCCGGCGCGCGGCTCGCTGGCCGCATAGCGGCTCAAGGCAGCGTCGAGCAGCTCGTCGACGAATTCGGCGTCGCGCTTATCGCTCATGTTTCCCTTCCAAGACCGCCGCCAGTTTCTCCCGCAGCAGTTGCCGGGCGCGAAAGACCCGCGTGCGCACCGAAGCCTCCGGGATGGCCAGCGCGGCCGCCACTTCCGCTGAAGACATCTCTTCGACGGTTGAAAGCGTCAGCGCTTCGCGCAGCTCGCGCGGGAGCGAGGCGATGAGCCGCTCGAGCAGCGCGAGCATCTGGCTGTCGGCGGCGAGCTGCTCGGCGCTGGCTCCGGCGGCGCGCAGTGCGCGCACCGCCCGCGCGGCCTCCTCGAGCGGCACCTCCGGGGCGCGCCGGCGGCGGTCAAGCGCCACGCGCCAGGCGATGCGCGCCAGCCAGGCCCGTGGGTCCCTCACCTCAGGGAGTTGCTGGCGATGCCGCAGTACCCGCACAAAAGTCTCCTGGGCGGCGTCTTCCGCGTCGGGGCGGTTGCGCAGCACGGCGTAGGCGATCCGGTAGACGAAGCCGGCGTGGTCCCGCACCAGGGCTTCCAGCTCGTCTGCGGCCGCGCCCGGAATCGGAATCGCCTCGCTCACCAGAGCCAATCCGGCTGCCCCCATGTCCTGTCCCCATAGGATAAGACCGCGGCGGGAGCGGCGCCGTTCAAGTTTTTTCGGGGCGGGCTGTTTCTGCTTCACGCGCGAGCGGCGCGGGAGCCTTTGGCCGGGGCGAAGATGGGCTTTCAGCAGTCAGCGTTCAGCTTTCAGCGCCGGCGAGTTTCGAGTTTCGGTTTTCGAGTTTCGAGTCTCTAAAAGAGTTGTGTCGTCCAGAGGTCGTGGAGGTGGAGGACGCCTTCGAGGCGGTGCTGGTCGTCCACGACCAGGATGGAGGTAATCTTGCGCTCTTCCATCAGGCGCAGCGCGGTAGCGGCGAGCTCCGTCTTCGGCAGCGTCACCGGGGCGCGCGACATTGCTTCGCCGGCGGTCAGGTGCAGCGCCTCGTCCTTGCGCGTCTGCATCAGGCGGCGCAGGTCGCCGTCGGTGATGACGCCGACGAGCTTGCGCGAGTCCTCGACCACCGCCGCGAGGCCCAGGCCTTTGCGGCTCATCTCGTAGATGACGTCGGGCATCGGCGTGACGGGCGAGACGCAGGGGAGGGCGTCGCCCGTGTGCATCAGGACCTCGACCCGCTGGAGCTGCTTGCCCAGGCGGCCGCCCGGATGGAGCCGTGCGAAGTCTTCTTCCTTGAAGCCGCGGCGCTCGAGCAGCGCGATGGCCAGGGCGTCGCCCATCGCCATCATGGCGGCGGTCGAGGCCGTGGGGGCGAGGTTGAGTGAGCAGGCCTCGCGCTCGACCGAAATGTCGAGCACCACGTCGGCCGCCTGCCCGAGCGTGGACTTCTTGTTACCCGTCAGGGCAAGGACGCCGATGCCGAGGCGCTTCGCAGTGGGCAGGAGCTGGTTGATTTCTTCGGTCTCGCCGCCGTAGCTCATCGCCAGCAGGACGTCGCCTTTGACCAGCATCCCGATGTCGCCGTGGGCGGCCTCGGCCGGATGGAGGAAGAACGCCGGCGTGCCGGTGGAGGCGAAGGTGGCGGCGATCTTCTGCCCGATGATGCCTGACTTCCCCATCCCGGTGACGATGACGCGGCCTTTGCAGGCGAAGACGCGCTCGACCGCCTGCTCAAAGCTCTTGCCCTCAGCGCCCCCGAGCCGCTTCAGCAGCCCCTGGAGCGCCTCCAGCTCCGTCTGCAAGACCTTCCTTGCCGTCTCCAGGCTCATAGGGCGTTGCTCACTGCACGATGGATAGACAGGAGTCTCTCAAGCATCGGCTTGAGTTGCGCCAAGGGGAGCTGGGTGGCGGGGTCGGAGAGGGCCTGGGCCGGGTTGTCGTGGACTTCCAAAAAGAGGCCGTCCACGCCGGCGGCGACCGCGGCGCGAGCGAGCGGCTCGGCAAACTCGCGCTCGCCGCCCGACTGGTTCCCTTCCCCGCCCGGCAGTTGCAGCGAGTGGGTGACGTCGAAGACCACCGGGTAGCCGAAGCCGCGCAGAATCGGGAAGGCGCGCATGTCCACCACCAGGTTGTTGTAGCCGAAGCTCGAGCCGCGCTCGGTGACGAGAATCTTTTCGTTGCCCGCGCCCGCCACCTTCTCGATGGCGTGCTTCATCTCCCAGGGCGAAACGAATTGGCCCTTCTTGATGTTGACGACGCGGCCGGACTTCCCCGCCGCCACCAGCAGGTCCGTCTGCCGCGACAGGAACGCGGGGATTTGCAGGATGTCGGCGACTTCGGTGGCCGGGGCGACCTGGTCGGTTGAGTGGACGTCGGTCAGGATGGGCAGCTTCAGGTCGGCCTTGATCTTCTTCAAAATCTTCAAGCCTTCGGCCAGACCCGGGCCGCGGTAGGACTGGCCGGAGGTGCGGTTGGCCTTGTCGTAGCTGGTCTTGAAAATGTACGGAAGCTTCAGCTCGGCGCAGAGGGCGGCGAGACGCTCGGCCATCCCGCGGGCGTGGGCCTCCGACTCAATGACGCACGGCCCGGCGATGAGGAAGAGGCCGTTGGCGCCGCCGAGGCGCAGCGAGCCGACGGCGATTTCGCGGGTCGAGGGGGCAGGCATTGCGCCTGCCATTATACGAAAAACTCACCGCAGAGGCGCAGCGGACGCGGAGAAAAGCAAGAAAAGAGATTCCTCACCCGCTGCGCGGGTTCGGAAAGACAGACCCTTCGGCTCCGCTCCCTTCGACTACGCTCAGGGCAGGCAGGGCGGGCACGAATGTCTGTCCCACTGAGCAGTGTAGGAGGCGCAGAGGCGCAGAGAAAAGCAGGTCCCTCGACTCGCCCGGAGGGCTCGCTCGGGATGACACGGGTTGCGGGTCGCTGACGGCTGACCGCTGTCAGCTAGCGACCCCGGGAGGCGCGGGCGGGGACCGGCTCGGCCGCAGCGCGACGGTGGCGCTTCCGCTGCGCATAGGAGGCGCCGACGAAGGCCTTGAAGAGCGGGTGGGGGTCGAAAGGCTTGGACTTGAACTCCGGGTGGAACTGGCAGCCGAGGAACCAGGGGTGGTCGGGGATTTCGACAATTTCGACGTAGGTGCCGTCGGGCGTGGCCCCGGTCAGGCGCAGCCCGTGGGCGGTCAGGGTATCTACGTACTCGCGGTTGAACTCGTAGCGGTGGCGGTGGCGCTCGGAGATTTCCGTCTGGCCGTAAGCGCGGGCGGCGAAGGAGTCCGGCTGGAGCTTGCAGGTCCAGGCGCCCAGGCGCATGGTGCCGCCGAGCTCCTCGACCCCGAGCAGCTCGCGCAGCTTGTAGATGACGCGGTGGGGGGTCGAGGGGTTGAACTCGGTCGAGTCGGCCTCCGCCAACCCGCAGACGTTGCGGGCGAACTCGATGACCGCGCACTGCATCCCCAGGCAGATGCCGAAAAACGGAATCTTATTCTCGCGGGCGTGGCGGATAGCTTCGAGCATCCCGGGGATGCCGCGCTTGCCGAAGCCGCCGGGGACGAGGATGCCGTCCAGCCCTTCGAGTCCCGCCGCAGCGGGATGTTCCTCGCCCTCGAGTCCTTCGGACTCGATCCAGGCGATCTCGGTGCGCAGGTTGTGCGCCAGGCCGCCGTGGATGAGCGCCTCGCCCAGGCTCTTGTAAGAGTCGTGCAGCTCGACGTACTTCCCGACCACGCCGATGGTGACCGTGTCGGCGGGGTTCTGAATGCGGAAGACGAGGTCGCGCCAGGAGCCGAGGTCGGCCGGGGTCGAGGGCAGGCGCAGGCGGCGGAGGATTTGCTCGTCCAGAGCCTCTTCGGCCAGCATGAGCGGGACTTCGTAGATGGACTCGACGTCGCGGGCAGTGATGACGGCTTCTTCGGGCACGCTGCAGAAGAGCGCGATCTTGGCCTTGATGTCGTGGGTGAGCGGGTGCGCGGTGCGGCAGAGCAGGATGTCGGGCTGGATGCCGATTTCGCGCAGCTCCTTGACGCTGTGCTGGGTGGGCTTGGTCTTGAGCTCGTGGGTGGTCTCGATGAAAGGGACGAGGGTGACGTGGACGAAGAGCGTATTCTCCGGCCCGAGCTCGAGCCGCATCTGGCGGATGGCTTCCAGGAACGGCAGCGACTCGATGTCGCCCACCGTGCCGCCGATTTCGGCGATGACGACGTCGACGCCGTCCGCCACCTTGCGGACGGCGGCCTTGATCTCGTTGGTCACGTGGGGGACGACCTGGACGGTCTTGCCCAGGTAGTCGCCGCGGCGCTCCTTGGTGATGATGGACTCGTAGACGCGCCCGGCGGTCCAGTTGTGGTCGCGGGTGAGGCGAGCGTGGGTGAAGCGCTCGTAGTGGCCGAGGTCGAGGTCGGTCTCGGCGCCGTCGTCGGTGACGTAGACCTCGCCGTGCTGGTAGGGCGACATCGTCCCCGGGTCGACATTCAGGTAGGGATCGTACTTTTGCAGAGTGACTTTGAGACCACGACTTTCAAGGAGGGCGCCGATCGAGCTGGCCGCCAGGCCCTTACCCAGTGATGAAACTACACCGCCGGTGACGAAGATGAACTTTGGGCCCATTCTGGTTTCCACACACCTCCGCGGGATTCACAGTCTTGAAGGAGACTCCAGCGGCAGCCGGGTAGGTGAAGACTGCCGTGCGACGAGGCACGGTCCATTATGCGCATCCGCCCCGGTTTTGTCAAACCCCCGATAGCCAGCGGAATGCAGATCCCTCGCCCCCAGGGGAATCAAGGGCTCGGGATGACAGGCTCCTCTGTCCGACCTCTTTGACCTCTGTGTCTCTGTGGTGAGAGGCCAGGTCTTGTGGATGCCGCGTTTCCCGCGTCGCGACGCGTCCTCCGACGCAGAACGCGGCCCGCCCCGACCCGGAGGCCTACCCCCGGGCCAGCGCGGCTTCGGCGCGGGCGAGGTCGTCGGGCGTGTCCACTCCGACGGAGTCGTACTCGGTCTCGACCACGCGGATGGGGATGCCGTGCTCGAGCAGGCGGAGCTGCTCGAGCTTTTCGCGCTCTTCGCGGGGGGTGGGCGGGAGCTGGGCGAAGCGGAGCAGGACGTCGCGCCGGTAGACGTAGAGGCCGAGGTGCTTGAAATAGGGCTGCACCTCGAGGTCAACCTCGGCGTCGCCCGGCAGGGGCGGGTCGGGGGCGCGGGTGAAACTCACGGCAAAGCCGCGGGCGTCGGTGCGGACTTTCACGGCGTGCAGGCTGAAGAGGGTTTCCGGGTCGCGGATGCGGGTCATGAGGGTCGAAACCTGAAGCGCGGCATCCGTGGAAAAGGGCGCGAGGGCCTGGGCGAGGGCGCGGGAGTCGAGCAGCGGCTCGTCGCCCTGGACGTTGACCACCAGGTCGCACTCAATGCTCTCAACGAGCTCGGCCAGGCGGTCGCTCCCCGAGCGGTGGTCGGCGCGGGTGAGGCGGGCTTCGCCGCCGAAGGCCTCGACGGCCTGGACGATGCGGGCGTCGTCGGTGGCCACCACCACGCGGTCGACTCCGGGGGCGGCAGCGGCGCGGCGATAGACGTGCTCGATGAGGGGCCGGCCCGCCAACTGAGCCAGGGCCTTCCCGGGAAAGCGCGTGGAAGTGTAGCGGGCGGGGATGGCGGCCAGGACGCGCAGCCCCGACGGCGATGACGGTTGCATTTGGTTGTCGGGGCGCGGCTTGGCGGGACGGGCAGGCACGTGGGCTAGTGTCCTAGTTTGCGGGAGAACTTTCTTGATTCACGGAAAGCCAACCGCCACCGGTTCAACCCCGTGGCTCCTGCCACGGGGCCCAGCGGCGGGAGCCGCTGGGTTGAACAGAATTTAGGATGTTACAGGCACCGGGCGGATGGTAGCACGGGGCCGGGGATTCTGCTAGAATCGGGCGGAGTGGACGTCGGCGCGGAGTAAGGTCGTGCCATGAAGCCGCGGTACGGACTCGGGCTGGGCGCGCTCCTGCTGCTGGGACTGCTGGGCCTCAGTGTGCCGGAAGCCGGGAGTCAGAGCGCCGACACGCGTCCGCTGGCGGGCGAGCGCGGGCCGCGGCTGCGGGTGGAGGTCGACCTGGTGCTGGTCCAGGTCACGGTGACTGACCCCTACAACCGCCTGGTGACCGGGTTGGACAAGGAGCACTTCGAAGTGTCCGAGGACAGGGCGGCGCAGCAGATTCTCTACTTCTCCAACGAGGACGCGCCGCTGTCGCTCGGCCTGGTCTTCGACGTCAGCGGCAGCATGGAGAGCTCGGGCAAGATGGAGCGGGCCACCAAGGCGGCGGTGCAGTTCCTGGAGACCGCCAACCCCCAGGACGAGTTTTTCCTGGTGCGCTTCGCCGACCAGCCGGACCTGCTGACCGGCTTCACCAGCAGCGTCGAAGAGGTGCAGAACCAGCTCCTCTACAGCCACGCCGCAGGCCGCACCGCGCTGCTCGACGCGCTGTATCTGGCGCTCGACACCATGCGCGACGCCCACAACCCCCGCAAGGCTTTGCTGGTCATCTCCGACGGCGGCGACAACCGCAGCCGTTACGGCGTGAAAGACATCAAAGCCTTCGTGCGCGAATCCGACGTGCAGATTTACGCCATCGGCATCTTCGACCCGGTGGCCAACCGCTCCCAACCGGAGCTGGTCTGGGGACCGTCGCTGCTGGGCGAGCTGGCGGAGATGACCGGGGGGCGGATGTTCCCGGTCGAAATCTACAACATCCACGAGCTGCCCGACGTCGCCCAGAAAATCTCCGTCGAGCTGCGCAACCAATACGTCATCGGCTACCGTCCAACCAACCGGCAGCGGGATGGAAGCTGGCGGAAGATCCGGGTGAAGCTGAACCCGCCCAAGGGACTGCCGCCGCTGACCACTTATGCCCGGTCGGGCTACTATGCGCCTTCGGAATAGCGACGCCTCCCCACCGAGCCGGAAGCGCGGGGCCGGGGTGTGGGCCGCGGCGGGGCTCTTGTTGGCGGCCGCGAGCCTCTGGGCGCAGACCCGCCCCGGGGGCCGCGGCGGCGACTTCAAGCTGGAGGTGGACGTCGACCTGGTGGTGCTGCACGCCACCGTGGTCGACACCAGCGGGCACTATGTCACCGAGCTCGTCACCGACCGCTTCAAAGTCTTCGAAGACGGCGTCGCGCAGAAGGTGGCCGTCTTCCGCGACGAGGACGTGCCCATCACCGTCGGCCTGGTGCTCGACAACAGCGGCTCCATGCGGGAGAACCGCCGCGCCATGATTACCGGGGGGCTGGCCTTCGCGCAGAGCTCGAACCCGCTGGACGAAGTTTTCGTGGTCAACTTCATGGACGACTACTACCTGGAGCTCGAGGGCAAGGAGTTCACCAGCGAGATCAGCGAGCTCAAAGCGGCGCTGGAGAAGACGGTGACGCAGGGCAACACCGCCTACTACGACGCCGTGCGGGCTTCCCTCCAGCACCTGCAGCAAGGCACGCGGCAGAAGAAGGCGCTGCTGGTCATCAGCGACGGGGTGGACCGGGCCAGCGTCTCCGATTTCAAGATCCTCCTCGAAGACGCGCGCAAGAGCGAGGCGGCCGTCTACATTGTTTCTCCCCCTTGCATCGAGGAACGGCGGTGCAAGAGCGCCAAGCGGGAAATCCGCAGGCTGGCCGAAGCCACCGGCGGCATGGCCTACTTCCCCACTACCATCGAGCAGGTGGAGACGCTCTGCCGGCAGATCGCCCACGACATCCGCAGCCAGTACGTGCTGGGCTACTACCCCACCAACAAGGCCCGCGATGGCAGCTTCCGTACCGTGCGGGTCGAGGTTGTCCCGCCCCCGGGCTACAAGAAGCTCACCGTCCGCACCCGCACCGGCTACTACGCCCAGGGCGGCCCGGCCACCGGCTCGCAGTAAGCAAGCCGTCAGCAGTCAGCTATCAGCCATCAGCTCTCCCAAAAAACTGGTGCCGTAGGAGAGCCGCAGCCCGAAGTTCTCGGCGATGGTCTGGCCGATGTCGGCGAGCGACTCTCGCGTGCCCAGGTTGACCCCTGCCCCGACAAAGTCGGGGCCGCCGGCGCGCCCCGGCGAGTAGGCCAGCAGCGGCACGTACTCGCGCGAGTGGTCGGTCGAAGACGTGGCCGGGTCGCAGCCGTGGTCGGCGGTGACGATCAAAAGGTCGTCCGCGCCGAGCTTCCCCACCATCCGCTCGAGCCCCGCGTCGGCTTCTTCCAGCGCCCGCGCGTACCCCTCGACGTCGTTGCGGTGGCCGTAGAGCATGTCGAAGTCAACCAGGTTCGTGAAGAGGAGCCCCTCGCGGTGCTCCGCGAGCGCCGCCAGGGTTTTCTCGACGCCGTCGGCGTTCGACTTCGTCTTGGTGTGAAAAGCCAGGCCGCGGCCGCAGTAGATGTCGTAGATCTTGCCGATGCCGCCGGTGAAGACCCCGGCCGCGGTCAGCCGGTCGAGCAGGGTGGGCTGGGGCGGCGGGATGGCGTAGTCGTGGCGGCGTTCGGTGCGCGTGAAGCTCCCCGCGCGGCCGACGAAGGGCCGGGCGATGACCCGCCCCACGCGGTGCGGCGGCTCCAGCAGCCGCCGGGCAATCTCGCAGATCCGATACAGCTCCTCGATGGGAATCACCTCTTCGTGCGCGGCGATCTGGAAAACGCTGTCGGCGGAGGTGTAGACGATGGGCGCGCCGCTGCGCATATGCTCCTCGCCCAGCTCTTGGATGATTTCCGTCCCCGACGCCGGCTTGTTCCCGAGCACCCGCCGGCCGATAGCTTTCTCGAACCGTCCGATCAGCTCTCCCGGGAAGCCGTGCGGGTAGGTGGGGAACGGGTCCTTCAAGTAGATTCCGGCCAGCTCCCAGTGCCCGGTGGTGGTGTCCTTGCCGTTGGAGGCCAGCGCCGCCTTGCCGAACGCCCCGGCGGGCGTGGCCGGCGGCGTCAGGTGTTCGAGCGGGCGGATGTTCGCCAGGCCGAGGAGCACCAGCGCCGGCAGCTTCAGGGGCCGCGAAGCGGCCACGTGGCCGAGGGTGTCGCTGCCGGCGTCGCCAAAGGCCGCGGCGTCCGGCATCTCGCCGATCCCCACACTGTCGAGCACGATCAGCACAACCCGGCGGAACGGCTTTCCGGGCGGGTTGGGCGCAGGCATGATCAAACTCTAGCACGAATCCACCCGGCGCCTCTCTTGACACCGCCGGTCGGGGTTGGTAGCGTGAGCCGGTAAGTCCCTGCCGGCTCCGCAGCCGGCCCTGGCGCGCGCAGAGACACTCTTCTGGAGTTTCTTTGGGGAGGCCGGAGCCTTTTCCGGCGGAGGCGGCGGGCTGGCCGCAGGAGGTGGTTTCCCATGTACTTCTCATCCACGTGGCTACGGCGGCACGTGATTCCTCTGGCCATCCGGCATCCCGCCCTGGCCGCCGGCATCGTCTTTTTCTTTCTCCTCACCCTCTCCAACCACATCGAGTTCACCACCGGCATGGTGGTGCCCATCTCCCCCTTTTGGCACATGCTCATCGAAGGCGCGGTGATGGCCGGGTTCGGCGCGGCCCTGCTCTATGAAGTCATCCGGCTGCACCGCCAGCTGGCCGAGGTGCGCATGGTGCGCGCCGTGGCTTCGACCCTCCACCACGAAATCAACAACCCCCTGACCGTCATCCAGTTCTCCGCCGAAAAGATGCTCCGGCTGCGAGTCTACGACGAGCCCAGCGTCAACGACATCATCAGCCACAACACCCGCATCCGCGACGTCGTCGTCCGCTTGTCCGAGCTCGACCAGGAAGTCCGTCTCCGCCTCGACGCCGGCTTCGAGGGCCTCATCGACCTCGTCCGCTCCCGCTAGCGCGGCTCCCTGTAGCGGCGGCTTTACTTGTGGTGAGCCTTGCCGAACCATGCCGCCAGTCTCGGCTCGACTG
>Ga0209342_10008496_pt1 | contig 10296 bp, 5 predicted proteins | sample RifCSP16_2_FD_184023 | JGI IMG/M metagenome (GOLD analysis project Ga0209342, IMG submission 184023) | Soil microbial communities from Rifle, Colorado - Rifle CSP2_sed 16_2 (SPAdes) (version 2) | ecosystem: Environmental > Terrestrial > Deep subsurface > Rock core/Sediment | place: Rifle... | reverse complement strand
GGCATCCTTCGAACGGAGCGCGAGCGAACGCACCTCCTCGGCCACGACCGCGAAGCCGCGCCCTGCCTCCCCAGCGCGGGCCGCCTCGACGGCGGCGTTGAGGGCGAGCAAGTTGGTCTGGAAGGCGATCTCGTTGATGTCCTTGATGATCTGCGAAGTGCCCTCCGCGCTGGTCTTGATTTTGGTCATCGCGGACGTCATCTGACCGGTAGCGGTCCCGCCCTCGGTCGCAGCCTCCCGCGCCTGCTTGGCGAGCGCGTTCGCCTGCTGGGCGCTGTCGGTGGCTTGCTTGGTGATCGAGGCCATCGACTCGAGTCCGGCCGAGGTCTCCTCCAGGACGGACGCCTGCTCGGAGGCGCCGTTCGCCACCGCCTGAGCCGAGCTCGCGATCTGGTTGGAGGCGCTCGCCACCTGCTCCACCACCTGGGTCACCTGGACGAGCGCGTCGTGGAGCGCCTGCGCGGTGGCGTTGACGGCGTCCTTGATCCTGGCGTGATCGCCCTGGTAGCTGCCGCTCATCCGGGCGCGCAGGTCCCGCTGCGCGAGCTGGTCCAGGACCTGGCTCGCCTCCTGGATGGGGGCGAGCACGGCGTCGAGCATCGCGTTGATGCCCTGCAGCAACTGGCCGTTCGAGCCCTTGTACTTGCTCGTGTCGGCGCGCTCGCCGAGCCGCCCTGCCAGCGCGCACTCGACGAGGTGGCGGATGTCCCCGTTCCGCATGTGGACGACCTGGATGAGACCGTTCAGGCTCGACTTGATGGTGTCGAAGTCACCCTGGTAGCGCTCGGTGATCTCGGGCGGGATGTCGCCGGTCGCGATCAACGACACGTACTCGGTGACGACCTTGATGGGCCCCGTGAAGGCGTCCATGGTCTTGTTCACGCCTTCGACCACCGGCCTGAATTCGCTGGATACGACGGCGGGGTCGCCGCGCGCGTCGAGCTTCCCCTGCTCCGCGGCCGAGGTGAGCTTGCTCGTCTCGGCCAGCAGCGCCCGGATCATCCGTGAGACGGAGCGGGAGAGCAACGCACCCAGGCCGGCCATGAGCGCCGCGCCGAGCAGGATGAAGGCCACGATGGCGGCGGCAGCCGAGGAGACCGCGTCCTGGCCCGCCTTCTTGCTGGCCTCGACTTCCTTCCTGGTCTCGTCGACCACCGCCTGGACGGCCTCGCCGAGCGGGGTGAACTGCTCGCGGGCCGCCATGTAGGCGTTCCATATGCGGGAGTCGAGGGTCTCGACCTCCGTGGAGCTCGCCGACTTGCCTGCGGCGAGGAGCCGATCGCGCTCGCGGACGAGCTCGACCGCGGATCGGATCGCGGCGTCCCAGGAGCGGTGGTGCGCTGGCACGCGGCCCCACAGCCCGAGCGCCGCCTCGCTCTGCGGGAGCGCCTCGTAGGCCTTCATCGAGCTCTCGATCTGCTTCTGGCCCTTCTCGACGTCGGCGTGGATGGCTCGCCGCTTCCCGGGATCGGTCATGCGCCGCAGCATGAGGGCGTTGAGACCGCGAGCCACCCTGGTCTCCGCCTCGACGATGTCGGCGAGCAGCAGGGCGCTGGGAAACTTCTCGTTGGCGACCTCGTCGAGGCGCGCGGCGACGCGCCTGGCGCTGACGAGCCCCGCCACGCCGACGATCGTGGTGATGAGGAGCGCCAGCGCGAAGCCAGCCATGATCTTCGTTCCGGTCTTCATGTCAGCGAACATGTGGATCGCAGGACACCGCATGCCGAGTGCCACGCCCCGGGCCGCCCGTTCTCTAGAGATGTCCAGGGGTTCAACCTGCGGCATTCCGCCGGCGCCCGCGGGTCTCACCGGACCCTAGGTGGACGCCTCGGGTGAAGGGGCACTGCCGCTCCTCGACGCCGACCTGTCACCTCAGCCAGCGGTGTCGAAGCGGTCGAAGCTCATCGTGAAGGACGCCCGGCCCTGGGTGACGGACCTGAGCTCCGTCGCGTAGCCGAACATGCGGCGCAGCGGCGCCTCGCCCTGGATCGCCTTCACGCCCGTTCCCCGATCCGCGACGTCGAGCACCGTCCCCTTGCGCCTGTGCAACCCACCGATGACCTCGCCCAGGTGCTCCTCGGGAGAGATCACCTCCAGGCGGGCGATCGGCTCGAGCAGCACGGGGCCCGCGCGCGACGCGGCGTCCCGCACCGCGTCCGCCGTGGCGACCTTGTAGGCGAACGGCCTGGACGACCCCTCGCGCCAGGTCGCGGCGGCGAGGACCACCTCCACGTCCTGCAGAGGATGGCCCTCGAGGACGCCGCCCTCCGCCGCCTCGCGCGCTCCGTGCTCCATGAGCTGCCGGAGCTCGTCTCGCAGGAACGGGAGGGACTCGACCTCCGGCGCGACGCGGAACCGGAAGCCCTCTCCGCGAGGGAGCGGCGCCACGCGGACGCCCACATGCGCGAAGACCCGCGCCTCGTCGATGGTGCGCTCGAAGGTGCTCTCGGCGGTCGCGTGGCCGGTCAAGGTCTCGCGCAGGAGCACCTGCGGGCGCCCGGTGCGAACCGAGAGCCCGAACTCGCGCCGCAGGCGCTCGGCCACGATCTCGAGGTGCAGCTCGCCCATCCCCGAGATGAGGAGCTGCCCCGTGTCCAGGTCCTCGCCGAAACGGAAGGTGGGGTCCTCGTCGGTGATCCGCCCCAGCGCCTCGAGGAGCGGGGCCCGCTCGCCCGGCGTGGAGGGCTCTATCGCCTGGGAGATGACGGGCTCGTACCCGGAGATCCGTTCCAGCACGAGCGGGTGGTCGCGGTCGGTGAGGGTGTCTCCGGTGCGCGTCTCCCGGAGCCCCATCACCGCGAAGATCTGACCCGCCCCCATCGCCGGCACGCGGGTCTTCTGCGCCGCGTGCATGCGGAGCAGACGCGATACCCGCTCCGCCTTCCCCAGGCTCGCGTTCCACACCTCGTCCCCCTCGGCGATGCGGCCGGAGTAGAGGCGGAGGAAGACGAAGCGCCGCTTCTCGTCGAGGAGCGACACCTTGAACGCGAGCGCGAGGAGCGGCGCGCTGTCGTCCGCGGGGCGCGTCTCCTCGGAGCCCGGTTTCGGAATAGTTGCGGGGATAGTTGCGGAAACAGCTGCGGAAGCAGCTGGGGAGCCAGCGGGCCGCGTGCCGACGGGCGGCGGGACGTCGAGCGGCGACGGGAGCCAGTCGCACACGGCGTCGAGCAGCTGAGGGATGCCCTTGTTGTGCAGGGCGGAGCCGCACAGGACCGGCACGAAGCGGCCGGTCAGGGTGGCCCGGCGGACGGCGGCCCGCAGCGCCGCCTCGTCGAGCTCGACGTCCGAGATCACGGCCTCCGCCACCGGATCGTCCAGATCGGCCAGCGCCTCGAGCAGCGCGTGGCGGGATGCCTCGCCGGCGGCGCTGAGCCCCTCCTCTACGACGAAGGCGCGCGGGTCCTCGGGATCCGTGAAACGGATGGCGCGGCGCGACACCAGTTCTTCGAAGCCCTCGAAGCGCGCCTCGGCGCCGATGGGGAGGTGGACGGCGGCGATCGCCTGCTCCGGAAAGCGGCGCCGCATCGAGGCGAGCGTGGCCGCGAAGTCCGCGCCCACGCGGTCCATCTTGTTGGCGAAGGCGAGCCGCGGCACGTGGTGGTGATCCGCCTGGCGCCACACCGTCTCGCTCTGCGGCTCGACGCCGTGCACGGCGTCGAAGACCGCCACCGCGCCGTCGAGGACGCGCAGGCTCCGCTCCACCTCGATGGTGAAGTCGACGTGCCCCGGCGTGTCGATGAGGTGCAGCTCGTGGCCGCGCCATTCGAGGCTGGTGACGGCGGAGGTGATGGTGATGCCTCGCTCCCGCTCGAGGTCCATCCAGTCCATCACCGCCTCGCCCTCGTGGACCTCGCCCATCTTGTGCGTGCGCCCTGCCACGAAGAGCAGGCGCTCGGTGAGCGTGGTCTTGCCCGCGTCGATGTGGGCCATGATGCCGAGGTTGCGGATGGCCCGCATCCGGCGCTGCCCCGCGCGCTCCTTCTTGGCCGGCTCGGTCTTCCCTGGTTCCGTGCTCATGGTCGGGCGAGAAGCATACCCTTAGACCTGGTAGCGGTGCCTCACGTGCTCGTGCCAGTTCTCGACGGCGTGCAGCGCTTCCTTGAGCCGCGTCCTCTCGATGGCGGTGAGCTCGGAGAGCGCCACCTTCGTGGTCGGCGGCGCGCCGCGCCCGAGCGCGTCGAGCTGCCGCCGCAGCCGGAGCCCGAGCACGAAGCGGAACGCCTCGGTAACGGTGGCGCGGTCGCCCTCGTCGATGAGCCCCGCCCGCGCGGCGGCGGCCAGCCGCTCCAACGTGCTCCGCGCGCGCGTCCCGGCCTCGAGCCCGAGGCAGCGCGCCAGGAAGACGATCGGTGACACCGCCTGCGCCTTGAGGTCGACGATCGACGACTCGCCCCGCAGCCGGAGCATGAACCGCGCCGGCGGGCGGAACTCCATGGCGGAGCCGGCGAACAGGCGCAGGAAGGCGAGCTTGTGCGCGGCTGCGGCGAGGATCGCCTCCAGCGGCTCGAGGTCGAGCGCGCCGCCCACCCGGCGGAAGTCGAAGAAGATGGACGCGACGAGGAGCGCCTGCGGGTTCGGCACCTCGATCCAGCCACTGAAGCGGTCGCGCCACTCGGAGAGCGGACCGTTCCAGGCGCGGGCCATGTAGCCGCCCGGGCACTCGGGGAAGCCGGCCTCCTGCAGGTCGGCGTTGACGCGCTCGGCGAGCATCCGGAACCAGGCGCGATGCGGCGCGCCTTCCTCGGCGAAGACGAGGGCGTTGTCCTGGTCGGTGAGCAGCGTCTGCTCCATGCGGCCTTCGGACCCGAAGACGATCCAGGCGTAGGGCGCGGGTGGGGCGCCCAGGTCGGCTTCCGCCAGCTCCAGGATCCGGCGCAGCAGCGCGTCGTTGAGACGCGCCAGGAACCCGGCGATGGCGGTCGCGTCGAGTCCGCCGGCCAGGAGCGAGGCCGACATCTCCGTGACCCTCTGCCCGTATCCGGGCAAGCTGTCGCGCGAAGCGAGGCGCTCGATGCTCCGGAGGACCGCGATCGGCCCCGGCGCCGTGTGGCGGAGGAAGTCGGTGGAGGTGACGATCCCCACGATGCGGCCGTCCCGCGTCAGGGGCAGGTGGTGAACGTCCCCGTCGAGCAGGCTCACCCAGGCGGCGTGGACCGGCGTCGTCACGGGCGCGGTCCTGAGCGGGCTCGAGCAGACCTCCCCGACGCGCGTCGCCGGGCCGAGCCCCGCCGCGAGCACGCGGCCGCGCAGATCGCGATCGGTGACGATGGCGGGCGGGTCGGTCCGCACGAGCAGCGAGGAGATCCGCTCGCGGCGCATGACCCGCGCCGCCTCGCCGACGGATGTCTCGGCGGTCACCCACACCGGCTCCCGGGGAGCGATCTTCTGCACCTCGAGCGCCAGGTCGGGACGGAAGCTCGCCATCTCCGTCCGGGCCAGGCTCGCTTGCAGGCGTTGGGCGGCGCGCGACGCGAAGTTCCCGGCGAAGCGCGCGTCCGTGAGCAGGCGATGGAAGGCGCGCTCCGGCAGCCGATAGGCGACGAGATCCTCCTCGACCACCACGTCGAGCGTCGCCTCGTGCCTGAGGAGGGACGTGTACCCGAAGACCTCGCCGTCCTCGAGCACCTGGAGCGTCCGCCCGTCGCGCTCGAGCCTGACCGATCCCTTGCGGATGACGTAGAGGTGGTGCAGCCGCTCGCCCCCCGCGCGCACGAGCCACGCGCCGGCAGGCTCGAAGGCAACCTCCAGGGTCCCCGCCGCCTCGTCGAACAGGGGACGCGGCAGCGCGTCGAAGGGCGGGATCGATCGGAGGTATGCGGCGGGGTCGGTGGCTGCCATGCGCGCCCTACGAGTGGTATCGGTAGGACGCCCTCTCCTGCCAGCGCCTGATGGCGCGAAACGACTCCTTGAGCCGGGTGCGCTCCGTTCCCGTGAGCTCCGACATCGCCACCTGCTCCGCGCCGCCTCTCCCGGCGGCCATGGCGCGAAGCTGAACGGCCGCGCGCAGGTGGAGGAGGAAGCGGAACGCCTCCGTGATCGCCGCGTGCGTACGCTCCAGGATGATGCCGGCCTTCAAGGCATCGTCGAGCCGCGAAAGGGTATTCCGCTCCCGGCCGCCGAGCTCGACCGCATAGCACCGAGCGAGGGACACGATCGGCCAGAGCCCCTGGCGCTCCAGGTCCACCCGCGAAGCGCGACCGCGCAGGCGCAGCGCCATCGCCAGCGGGGGCTCGAGGGCGAGGGCCTGCCTCGCCAGGGCGCGCACGAGGAGCGGGTCGCGCCGCGCGGCGAGCGCGGCCTCGAGGGGAGCCACGTCGAGAGTCCCTCCGGCGCGGCGCAGGTCGAAGAGCGGAGCCGCTTCCCACGGCCGCCCCGGGACGAGCGCCTCGATCCGTGCAAGCCATTCCGAGCGCGTGCCGCACCGCTCCCGCGCCATCCGGTCCGGCGACCCGGATGGGAATCCCGCCGCCGCCAGGTCCGCCTCCACTCGCTCCGCCAGCGCCCGGAACCAGTCGGGCTGCCCCGCCCCGTCGTCGCCGTAGGCGAGCGCGTGATCCTGCTCCCCGAGCAGCACCTGCTCGCGGCGACCTTCCGGTCCCGAGGCGAGCCAGGCGTAGGGCGCCGGGGGGTCGCCCAGCTCCCGCTCGGCCATGTGGAGAAGGCGCCGCAGCAAGGTCCCGTTGAGCTGGGCCACGAGGCCCGCGACCGCGACGGCGTCGAGCCCCGCGGCGAGGAGCGCCGAGACCATCTCGGTGACCGTCGGGCCGTACTCGGGCAGGCCGTCTCGGGAATGGAGCTGCTCGAAGCGCCGCAGCACCGCGACCGGTCCCTGCGCCGAATGCCTGAGGAGATCCGTCGACGTGAGCACGCCCACCACCTCGTCCTCGCGCATCACGGGGAGGTGGTTCACGCCCGCCTCGAGCAGCGTCCGCCATGCCTCGTACACGGGGGCCGCCGCCGCCACGGTGCGGAGCGGGCGGGAGCAGACGCGGATCGCCGGGGCCTCGGGGCCGATGTCCTCGGCGAGCACCCGGTTCCGGAGGTCGCGATCGGTGACGATACCGGCGGGCTCGCAGCGGAGGAGGACCGACGAGATGTGCTCGTCGCGCATGACGCGGGCGACGTCGCCCACGGACGCGTCGGAGCCGACCCAGATCGGCGGCCGGCGCACCAGCCGGGCCACCTCCACGCCGATGTCGGGCTCGAACCGGGCGACCCGCGGGTGCTCCAGGCTCGCCTTCAGCCTCTCCGTGAGGCCCACCGCGAAGTGCGTGGCGAACCGGGCGTCGCCGAGGAGGCGCTCGAACTCGGCCGCGGGCAGGCAGTAGGCGAGGAGCGGCTCTTCCACGATCACGTCGAGGGTGGCCTTCCTCGAGATGAGCGAGGTGTAGCCGAACACCTCACCCTCCTCGGTCACCTGCAGGACCTGCCCGTCGAGCTCGATCCGCACCGCGCCCTTGCGGACGACGTACAGGTACCGGAGCGGCTCGCCGCCCGCAGACGCCAAGCGCGCGCCCGCCTCGAAGAGGCCGATCTCGAGCCCGCGCGCCGCCTCGAGGAAGAGCTCCTCGGGAAGGAGATCGAAGGGCGAGACGCGCCGGACGTAGGCGACCGCATCGAGGGCGGCCACCTCCGGGAGTGACAACGGGCTTTCACTCCTCGACGCGATGGATGATCTCGACTATCTCCCGCTCCAGCGTCTTCGACGGCGTGACGAGCACGTGCTTGCCACGGAAGTCGGCCGTGTAGCGGGGCTCGTCCTTGCTGCGGGTGTAGGCGGCCCGCAGCTCGTCGGAGCGGACCTGGACCTCGCGCTGGGAGAGCCCCTTCTCCTTCATCAGCCGCTTGAAGTTGTGCTCCTCCCCACCCTCGAGCCACGCGATGCCGAAGGCGTCCGGCGGCCTTCCGATGAACACGTAGATGGCCCGGTCACCCGGGACGAGCTCCAGCTTGTCGCGGACCTTCCTCGCGAACTCCTCCACCGTCGGCCTGTCGCGCTCGAGCCGCGCGGCGGCCGGCGACGAGGGGTCGAGGGGGAGGTGCTCCTTCTCCGTGCCGAACAACCTTCCGATGAGGCTCATGGTCCGCTTCTCCGAGAGCAAGCGCGGGTCGAGATGACCCTTCGGATAGCGGCCCGACTATCCTGTCCACCTCCGGGACCCCACCGCGGGGTTCCGGACCCCTTTCGGCTTTCACGCTCCCTCGCACGAGGTTTGCCGGCGGCCGTACTACTTTCACCGCCCTTGCAGTGCTTCCGTGAAGAAGATGAGCACGATCCAGACGCCCGCGACGACTCCCATCGAGACCGCGAGGACGCGCCGTTCACCGGACCCGGACGGCATCATCCGCGCGATGGGCCGGGTCACCGGGCCGCAGAGCAGGCGGAAGAACGCCTTCACCTTGCTGTCGGGCCTGGTGACATAGCGTTCGGCGAGCCACCCGAGCCCGAGGTAGAGCAGCACCATGAAGGCGAGCAGGCGGAGCATCGTGAACACCTTCACGACCGCGGCGTCGTCCATGGCAGCGCGGGAGGGCGGGTGGAGGGGCGATCGCCCTCCACTCCGCCCGGATCCCTTTCCCTTTCATCTGGCCGGAACGGGGCTGGCCGCACCGGGCGCGGCCACGCCGCCCCCCCTGGGATATCGGACCTCCGTGACGAGGTCTTGCATCTCCTTCGACGGCGCCTCGGTCAGGACCGACACGATCCAGATCGTCACGAACCCGAGCGGGATGCCGAACACGCCCGAGGCGACGGTGGCGGTGCCGAACCACGTCATGCCGAAGAACCGGCTCGCGATCATGTAGTAGAGCGTGACGCCGAGGCCCACGACCATCCCGGCCAGGGCGCCCGCCCTGTTGGCCCGCTTCCACCAGATGCCCATCACGAGCGCCGGGAAGAAGGAAGCCGCCGCGAGGCTGAACGCCCACGCAACCAGCTCGACGATGATGGCGAGCCGGAAGGTCGCGGTGAAGGCGGCGATGAGCGCCGTGACGATGAGCAGGACCTTGGTGATGGTGAGGCGCTTGATGAGCGAGGCCTTCGGGTTGATGACGTTGTAGTAGAGGTCGTGGGAGATGGCGTTCGCGATGGTGAGCAGGAGGCCGTCCGCGGTGGAGAGCGCGGCGGCGAGACCGCCCGCCATGACGAGCCCGGTGATCACGAAGGGCAGCCCGGCGATCTCCGGCGTCGCGAGCACCACGAAGTCGGTGCTCTTCACGACGAAGTCGCCGAGCTGGACGACCCCGTCGCCGAGCTTGTCCACGACACTGAACAGGCCCGCCGGCGCCCACAGCGTGACCCAGCGCGGGAGGTCGGAGACGTTAGAGCCGACCAGGTTGGTGAACACCGCGTTGCGGGCGAAGGCCGCGTACGCCGGCGCCGTGAAGTAGAGGAGGAAGATGAAGAAGAGCGACCACGCGACGGACGTCCGCGCCTGCCGCACGGACGGCGTCGTGTAGTAGCGCGTGAGGATGTGCGGGAGCCCCGCCGTGCCCACCATCAGGCAGAAGGTGAGCGCGAGGAAGTTCCACATCCCCGTCCCGCCGGGCACCTTGAGGTAGTTCTCCACCGTCGCGTCCTTGGCGACGATGGGTTTCGCCTGCGCGTCGGCGGTCGTCTTCTGCGCGGTGAGCTTCTGCTTCTCCTGGGGCGACAGGGCCGGGTCCTTGAGCTTCTCGGCGACCTGCCTCGACTCCGCCGCCCAGGCCTCGCGCGTCGCCACGTTGGCCGGATCGCGCGCCAGCTCGACCACGCGGGCGTTGTTCCTCTGCAGGAGCTGCCCATACGTGAGCTGCGGGACGGGCACGCTGAAGAGCTTGAACGACAGAACGACCACCGGGACGAGGTAGGAGACGATGAGGATGATGTACTGCGCGACCTGCGTCCAGGTCACCGACCGCATCCCGCCCAGCACCGAGCAGAAGAGGACGCCGATGAGGCCGACGAAGACGCCGATGTTGAAGTCGAGCCCGACGAAGCGAGAGACGATGAGGCCGACGCCGGTCACCTGGGCGATGAGGTAGGTGAACGAGGCCAGGATGGCCGCGACCACGCCCACGATGCGGGGCGCGTGCCCGCCGAAGCGGGCGCCGAGGAAGTCGGGGATGGTGTACCGGCCGAACTGGCGCAGGTACGGCCCGAGGAACACCGCCAGCAAGAGGTACCCTCCGGTCCAGCCCATCACGTAGGCGAGCCCGGAGAACCCCTGCGCCGAGAGCGCGCCGGCCATCGAGATGAAGGACGCCGCCGACATCCAGTCCGAGCCGGTCGCCATGCCGTTGAAGAACGCGGGCACC
>Ga0209342_10008495_pt1 | contig 10296 bp, 4 predicted proteins | sample RifCSP16_2_FD_184023 | JGI IMG/M metagenome (GOLD analysis project Ga0209342, IMG submission 184023) | Soil microbial communities from Rifle, Colorado - Rifle CSP2_sed 16_2 (SPAdes) (version 2) | ecosystem: Environmental > Terrestrial > Deep subsurface > Rock core/Sediment | place: Rifle... | reverse complement strand
GGATTCCCCGTGACCCTTGCCAAAAAGCCAAGACCGGAAGCGATGGCGGATTTGGTCCGGCGGCTCACCAAAGACGAGCGAATACGCCACGTGCGCGATCGATCCTTTTTCTCATGGAGGTTTGAGAACCCTCGCGCGTCGTATCGGTTTCTCTATGGGGGAAGCGACCACTTGGACGGATACCTGGTGCTCCAGAACACCAAGGGGAAATCCCCCGTGAACATAGTCGATTGGGAGGCGTCCGATCCGGGGGTCCGGGCGGGCTTGTTCCGTTCTGCTCTTTCCCGGGGTCAATTTCCCAGAATCGAAATTTGGAACGCCACGCTGCCCGCTGCCGAGGGAGAACTATTACGAGAATCGGGTTTCTCAGCGGTCGAGGACTTACCCGAAACCCCGCGCCATTATGGACGGTTCCTTCTGAGAACCGTCGGGAATGTCGAGGACGATAGAAACTGGTGCCTCCATGGTCGTCAGCTATTAAAGCTGGGTAACTGGGATCTGCGGATGATTTATTCGGACGGGTTTTGAGTTGTCGGTCCAGAGGTGTCGTTAGACGCGGAATTATGAAACGCAACATAAATGGAACTTCCCGGAATAACTTGTCCGAACCGAACGCCAAGAATCGAAAAATATGCTTTCTGATGGGATCATTCTATCCTGTCGTCAATGGCGCAATATCACAGGTGACGGCGTTGTCGGGAAGAATGCTTGAAAAGGGATCGAGCATACTGGTGATAGCATTCCGGACGCACGCGAAACAGCCCGCCTATGAAAAAAGGGACGGGATCGATATCATCAGGTTGTCACCGGCAATAGAACTAAGAAACCGAATGGGGAAATATATAAGGATAATCCCTGCGTTTTGGGCATTGGTAAAAGCAAGAGAAAAATATGATCTCGTCATCGTATCCGATTTCAGGGTAAGAGGACCGATTGCAGTTATTGCATCGAAAATACTGAATAAAAAATGCTTCTTACGAGCGGAGTCAAACGGAGAAATGGATGGATCGTTCGCTACGCAATATGGACCTCCTCCGGGAAAATGGAAAATGGTCCTTATACGTGTACTCGTGGTTCTTCGTAACGGCATACTTAAAAAGGCGGATGGATTCATCAGTATCAGTCCCGCCATAAGCAGAGAGTATCTCAAATCGGGTGTCCGCCGGGACGCCTTGATTGAAATCCCCAATGGCGTCGATGTTGAACGTTTTTCCCCTGTAGATACGGGAAAAAGGAATGGCTTGTTGAATAAATTCAATCTTTCCGGGAAAAAGTTTTTCCTTTATACGGGAAGACTGACAAAAGGGAAAGGCTTGGAATATCTCGTGCGGGCATGGAAAAAACTGGTTTCCGAGGTTCCGGATATTCATTTGATCCTTGTTGGATCAGGGGGTGGATATTCCCTGTCGTGCGAGGCGGAGCTGAAGATGTTTTTCAAGGAAAATCAGCTCGAGCACACCGTCACAATTACGGGCAACGTCATGAATGTCCATGAATATCTGCAAGCCGGAGATTTTTTTGTTTTACCTTCCGAAATGGAAGGCCTGAGCATTTCCTTGCTTGAGGCCATGTCCTGTGGACTTCCGTGTATTGTCTCGAGCGTTGTGGGAAACTTGGATCTGATTCAGGACGGTGTAAACGGTATATTGGTTCCATATGGCAATGAAGAGAAACTCTTTGAGGCAATGAAAGAAGTTTTAAGTAATAAGGAAAAAAATGCCCGCCTTGGGGGTGAAGCAAGGAAGACGGTTGTGGAGAAATACGATATTGGCCGAATCGCTGATCAATATCTGTCTTTACCGTAACTGAATGATGTAGGAGAAATTCCTAACTTCACCAAAGATGAATAAGCAAAAATCCCTCATCAGGAACACCTTGAATTCCGCCGTTTCCTCTTTCTCAACGGTTTTTTTGTTTTTTCTCTTAATTCTATCAGGAAGATACTTGGGAGCAGACGATTTCGGCAGGTTTTCATTTGCCATGGCCTTTGTCTTCCTCTTCGATCCTATCCTCGATCCTGGTTTATATCATCTTTTAATCCGCGAGATAGCCCGGAAAAAGGAAGACGCAAAGGCCTATCTTTCCCATGCGTTGACTTGGAAATTGTTATTGTCACCTCTGGTTTTTCTGACGATTTCGATAATTGTAAATATTATTCATGACGACAAAAGAACAGTCCAAGCAGTTTATTTAATGGCAGTTGCCTCATTTTTGAAATCATTCAAAGATGTCCTAAGGACATCCCTCATGGCGAATGAATTTTTCGGCTGGAATGCTTCCACTATAGTAATCGATCGTATTCTCCTCCTGTCATTCGGAGCATTTGTGCTATTAAACGGAATGGGTTTGCTATGGTTGTGTTGGGTATTTGTTTTATCAAGGGCTGTTGATCTCATAATAACTTTAGTGATCGTTTTTCATAAAGTATGCAAAGTCACGATTGGAAAGGATATCCGGTTCGTAAAAAATATAGTAATAAGTGCAGTCCCAATCGGAGCTTTTTACATTACGATCAATATTTATAATTATGTGGATACCGTGATGTTATCGGTATTGCGAACGAACGCGGAAGTCGGCTGGTATAATGCCAGTTATAAAATCTATGAAGGTTTATTCATATTCCCTGGGATCCTCTGTACGGTTTTTATGCCGAGATTATCCTTGTTATATAAGGAGTCCAAAGAATTATTCGAAAAACTCCTCATAAGAGGCATGAAATATGTTTTTTTTCTCGCGCTTATGGTTTCAGTGAACGGGGTGCTGTTATCAAACAAAATAATAATTACATTTTTTGGTGATAGTTATATGAATTCCATTGCTTCCATGGATATATTGCTTGTTGGCGCGTTATTTGTTTTTTCCTTAAACTTTCTTCACATGGTAATGATAGCGATGTACAAACAGAGGGTTATCCTGGTATTGGCTATCGTTGGGCTTGTGCTTAACGTGGCATTGAATTTGTTATTAATTCCAAGGCATGGATATCTTGGGGCAGCTTTTGCAACCGTTGCCGTGGAATCACTTCTTTTTATTACATTAAATTTATATCTTTACAAACTAATACATAGAGTGGAAGTGTTTAATGTGTTTGGAAAATGCATACTATCATCAATTCTACCTGTTATGATATTTGTATGGGTAATCCCCGTCACTCTTATTTATCTGAAACTATTTTTAATAAACATAAGTACTATAATCCTTTTGTTGATTCTTGGATATCTTGATGAAGAAGAACTGAAATATTTAAGCAATCTCATTTATTTACGAAAAAAAGTTGTTACTTCATAATGACCAACTCTTCAAGGTTAACCAAGAATAATTATCTTGTTTTGGGGATCCTCGGGCTCATCACATTATGGTTATCTCTTGACGGGAAGCATTATTGGCATGAAATTCGATTCATGTACGCTGCAACCCAATTTTCGATGGATGAAATATTATCTGGCGTTTTCAACCCCCACCAAGTTGGAGGAAAAATCGACGAAATCGGAGCCGGCGGTTTCTATCTGACCAAGGTCATGCATTTAGTGCTGCTCAAGGAATTGTTCCATTGTATTCCCCCACACAAAGGCGGTTTTTTGTTAGCAAGTCTATTTTCAGTCATTCTTATGGGACTTACTGCCTTAATTACATACAAAATATATAATAAACTTTTTAATGATACTAATAAAGCATTCCTTTCAATATGTTGTTTTTTGTTAATTCCAACAACCCCCTACTTGGCTGGTAAGATTTTGTCGGAGGTATTGGCTTTATTTTTCATCGCTTTATGTATTTTAACGTTTAGTGAAGGGATCGTAAGAAAGCAATCGATTTATTGGTTTTATGTGACAATTAGCGGCGTGTTTTTGTTATTTACAGGCTTTTCCAGGCTGGACATTATATTATGTTTTTATGGGTATTTAGTTGCTTCATTGATTTGTGCGGAAAGAGAAAATAAGGGTAAGGTATTATTGGCAGGGGCGACCGTTTCGATCATTTTTATTATCGGGGAAATTTCAGTAAATTATATTTTAGGAAAGGGGATTCAATATTATTCGAGATATTTTCTGGAATTCGCCAGCGCTGGGAAAAAGTCCAATGCAATGTCGATATTTGGAATCATGACTTTCGGGGGTTTGGTCTATTTTTTGGCGTTTCATGCAATGTTCACGAAACCCAAGAAAAATGTTCTTCTACTTGTAATCTGGTTCTTGATTTCCGCAGGAATTGGAATCGCGATAACCTGGAATTATATGGTCGAACCTAGATATTTGGTTTCTGGTATATTGCCTATGGTAGGCCTTGCGTCAATTGGTCTTGACCATATATTGGGAAAAATATCAGACACTAAATTAAAAATCCTCTGGGTGACAATCGGTATTATTCTCGTAACTTTATTTAATGTGGTAACCGTACGACTTATGCCGTACGAATTAAATCAAAGCTCAATTACAGATGCTGTTAATCAAATATATAGTCTTGATAAAACATCCATAATCCTAATACCATGGGCTTACACAGATTTTCACTTTCTTCACGTCATGTTTCCAGGGAAAAATATTATTAATGTCCATTCCTGGCATCGAGGAAACGAGCGAAACTTGGATGAGGTTTGGGAAAACCGTTTGAAGAAATGGTATGGGGACAATTATTTACAGACTCCGGAAAGATTAAATGGTTTTTACAAGAAAGGAACAATTTATTATTTAAGTTGGAGAAAGTATCCTCCGGTAGAGGAAGCGTCCCGAATCGCAAACGCAATAGGATTCGAACAAGTTTCTCAATATTTGGACAACCTTCCGTTAATTGACCATCTGACAGAAAGTTGGGTTTGGCATAGCCCTGCTTATCGTTTTGAATGGGTATGGAATTGTGGTCAGTATGAGATTTATAAAGTAAAAATTATAAAATACTAGAATGAAAGTTAGTAAGATAGTAATAAATAGCATTGCTTGCTCATTATTGGCATTTATTGTATTTATACCATCTTTGACGATTGGATTAATAGCAGATGATTATAGGAATATAGAAACCGCAGAATACTTAACAATAGATAATATAAAAAGAGACATAAAATATGGGTCGCCTTCTGGGCCCCACTATCGACCAATGGAACCAATTTCTTATCGTGTTGACCGCTTTATTTGGAAAGATAGATCTGTGGAAAAATCCTCCCATCTTACGAATATGATCATACATGCTGTTTGTACCTTTATATTATTTCAAATTGTAAATAGTTTGTTTAATTCCAATTTAGTTGCAACTACAGCGTCAGTTTTATTTGCCGTTCATCCTGTGTCAGCTGCTGCCACCGGATGGATTTCTGGGCGTACCTCCGGAATGGTATGTCTTTTTCTTTTAATGAGCACCTGGATGTTTATTAAATTTTTCAAGGACAAGAAAAACATATATCTTTTCGTGTCGACCATATTTTTCGGACTTGCTCTACTTACCAAAGAACAAGCATATTTGTTCCCGGCGTTTCTGTTTTTTCTCATCTTAAGCGAATCGATTCCTAATCATTCAATAAAATGGCCCACACAAAAACAAATCGTCTATTGCTCTATTGCATTTTTTATAGGTCTAATATTCGTAAGAATTATTGGAATTAAATCTTCGTTTTTACTAGAACTGTTGGTGGCTTATGCTTTTATAATTGCTTTAACGATGAAATTTTATCCAAAACTTAATGTTCTTATATATTTTGTATTCATAGAATTCTTTGTTATCATTGCGGGGGTAATACCGTCCGGAGCCCTTTCTAAATTGAATGCTGCAGACCATATTACTAATCCTATTTCTTTTTCCACTGTGCGTCTCTCAAAGGATTTATATGTATTATGCTCGGCAATGGGGATAATTGATTTTTCTTTGAGAGATCGGTTAATAAATATCGCATTACACGATCCTTGGGTAATAAATATAATTTGGTTTATAACAGTATTATTTATGATTGGTTTGTTTTATTTCATACCAAATAAAAAGAAATATCTTGCCGCGTTAATATGGTTCCTGATCGCAATATCTCCACTGCGCGGACTATATGTTGTTTTTTTTGATATTGCCAATCTTTATCTAGCTATTCCAATAATTGTTATATTCATATCCATAATAATAAAAAAGTTGTATTCAAGGTATTCATATATTTCTGGAATTATTGGGATTAGTATTGGGATAATTTGGATGATGAATTTGTTAAATATACAAATGAATTTAAAAGAAATGGGAAAGTTCAGTCATAGTCTCCACACTATTTTGGAAAGAGAGACTAAAGAAACGCCAGGCCCCTTGCGAGTGATAATTAACGTGCCTGATCCGTTACGTATATCCGAAGATGAAAACCTGGCGCATTTTTTGGTTTTTCGAATTGTTCAATCAGCAATGGAACTTGGTGGTTATAGCAAAGAAAAAATAAATTTTGTTGAAGGTAGAGTCGTCCAGATAGTAGCTGTGGATCACGGTGAACCGTGCAATTATGAGGCACGGATTATTGATAACAACAATATATTCATTAGAATACTTAAGGAAACTAATTATCCAAAATGTTCACCTGAATTAAAGTTTGTCGATTTTTCTGTTTTTTCCGAGAAGGATAAAAATTCAATTATTGTTTCGCGACTTGCGCCGTACGAAGGTTTCCCCCTTACTGAGGCTGAAATCTACGCGTTTGATGGAAACAAATTACATCTACTTGTTAAACAGCCTTCTTCTGAAAAAATCAGTATGTATGACTTGTGGGAAACATCTGTCACAAATGTAAATATCTATTCAAACAAATTCAAGGATGTTGAACTTAACGGCACTTTTACTTCTCCTACCGGGGAAAAAATAATTTTCCCGGGTTTTTATGACGGAGACGGTAACGGTGGGCAGAGCGGCGACATTTGGAAGCAGCGGTTTATGTGTAATGAAATCGGCACCTGGACATACACTATTGCATTCAGTGATGGGGCTCCCGGAAAGCGTGGCAGTTTTCGGTGTATCGAATCTGGGGCAAAACCCGGTCCCTGGAAGCAAGATCCTGATAATCCGCATTGGTTCATGACAATGAGAGGAAAGCGTTTTTTTCCAATAATGATGCATGCTTATATTTATTTTACTCCCGTAGACGCGATCGATGGGATTAAATGGGCTAAGACGAAAGGTTACAATACCCTGATAACCAGTACATTTAATACTTGGGCTTGGGGTGACGGATGGCCAAATACATTAGCTTGGGCAACAAAAAAAAGTTCTAATTCCATTTTTCAATTCATTCGCAGGAAGGAAAGAAAAGAGGTTGACTATAACAGGATGAACCTTAAGATGTGGCATGAGTGGGATGACATGTTCAAGTTTGCTGCAAGTAATAATATTTACATTGGGCCTTTTGGAGGGTTTGAAGGAAGATACGGTGGGCAGGAAGAAGGGAAGTACCCTCCCAATGAGCTAGTGTATCTGCCAGGACTTAAAACCTATGCAACGAGCGAAGAAAATAAATGGATGATTCGTTATCTTGTTGCCCGACAGGGAGCTTTCTGGAACCTTGCCTATTGGTCCCTTGCGGGAACGGAAGTATATGAGAAAATGGATAGGGCGGGATTCATAGAATATGCTGAATACTTTGCTTCCATAACACCTTTTGGTAGGATGATAACTTCCCAGGATGTTGAACAACGGAGAGAATTGAACGGAAATCATATCTATCGCAAGTGGCTGTCGGAGTCAAATTTTCCGAACTCAAGGAAATTAAACACGCTTCAGAATAATGGAGTTGATGATCCCTTGCATACCAATGCCGGCCCAAACAATGAATTAGCGCTGGAATCATATCATGGGTTCCCCATCATCGGCACGGAAACCCTTTGGGAAGGGCAGGTCAGAGCGACCAAACCCTTGAGAATCATTTGGGGTTACTATACAGCAGGAGCTCACACGATGTGGGCCGACTGGAAATATGGTGACATAGGTCTTGAATCAGACCACAGGCATGGCTCCATCGGGAGAGGTTGGATTCCAGTAAAACCATTGAGCGAGCATATGTTTAGGACTACTGAACTTGGAGTAAACACTGTTGGTGACAAACAACTCCTGATTGCAGCTGGTGAGTTGAATAAACTTGAGTATTGGATGATGTGGCCACATAACGAGTATGTGAGTGGCAGCACTGAAGCTTATTGCTTGGCTGAACCGGGAAGACAGTATTTGATTTATGCTCCGATTGGCGGTTCAGTTACGCTTAACCTTCTGAAATTCCCAGGAACATTCCAAGCAAAGTGGATTGACCCGCGCCAGGGCGGATACGTGAGTATTAAGACAATCTCCGGGGCCCAAACGCAATCACTGTCAGCACCTGACAGTCGGGACTGGGTCCTTATTGTTTTAAAAATAGCGCCCGATTGACTTGAATTTTTGTGCTATTTAGGAAAAGGCAATAATTTTCTCTTTATGAAGAAGAAGTTGCATGGTTTATGAAATTGGTTCCAGATACGGCCTCCTGTTCATTTTCTTGATGATATCTATTCATATTATAAGGATTTTTTCGTGCTGAACTTCGATTCAGTTGGACCGGTTTTTGCTACTTTGTTTTTATATTGCGTAGAGGGCATATGAAAACCAACCACATACTTTATCCCCTTCCACGGAAACCTGTTATTGGGTTTATTTTACGGGGAAAAATGAAAATCATAGGCAATATAGGTCTATTAATTGTTTTATTTATGCCGCTTTTTGTGGTTGATGTCCAAGGCGGGGTGATTCCGCAGACCAACTGGCGGCTGTGGTACGTGGACAGCGAGGAGACGGTGGGGGAGGACGGCGCGGCGGAGAATGCGTTTGACGGCAACCCTGCCACCATCTGGCATACCCAATGGGGTGGCCCTCCGCCGCCCCATGAGATCCAGATTGACCTCGGAGGGATCTATAGCATCGACGGGTTCCGGTATCTTCCCCGGCAGAACACGAGTCAGAACGGCACGATAAAGGACTACGAGTTTTACGTGAGCACCAACGGGTCCAACTGGGGCTCTCCTGTGGCCACGGGCACCTTTGCCAACACGAAGGCGGAGAAGGAGGTTCTCTTCGCGGCGAAGACCGGGCAATATGTGCGCCTGAGGGCGTTGTCCGAGGTCAACGGGAAACCGTGGACCTCGGCGGCGGAGATCAACGTGCTGGAATCCGGCTCCTCGGGCAACCAGGCGCCCAACGGGGTCATCGATGCCCCGGTCCAGAACATGACGATCAACGTCGGGAACTCGGTCACTTTCACCGGGACCGGGACGGACCCGGACAACAACCTGCCGTTGAGTTTCCGGTGGAATTTCGGGGCGAGTTCGGGGATTCCGGATTCGACGGCGGAGGACCCCGGGGCAAAACAGTTCAACAACCCCGGAACTTTCACGGTGACTTTGACGGTGACCGATGCCTTGGGGCTTTCCGACCCTACGCCGGCCACTCGGGTGATCACCGTGCTGGGGGGGACCGGGGGCGGGGTCATCCCCCAGACGAACTGGCGGCTGTGGTACGTGGACAGCGAGGAGACGGTGGGGGAGAACGGGGTGGCCGAACGCGCTTTTGACGGCTCCCCAGGCACCATTTGGCACACGCAGTGGCTGGGCGCCAGCCCGCCGCCTCCGCACGAGATCCAGATCGACCTGTGGGCAACCTATTCCGTCGACGGGTTCCGGTATCTTCCCCGACAGAACACAAGTGAGAACGGCACGATCAGGAACTACGAGTTCTACGTGAGCGCCGACGGGTCCACCTGGGGCTCTCCTGTGGCTTCGGGAACCTTCGCCAACACCAAGGCGGAGAAGGAGGTGCGCTTTTCCGCCAAGACCGGCCGGTATGTCCGTCTGCGGGCCCTGTCCGAGGTCAACGGGAATCCATGGACGTCGGCGGGGGAGATCAACGTGCTGGGGACGGTCGTCTCCGGCAACCAACCTCCGAACGGGGTGATTGATACCCCCGTCCAGGGGATCACGATCAACGTAGGGGACACGGTGAGCTTCTCCGGGACGGGGTCGGACCCGGACAACAACCTCCCATTAAGTTTCCGGTGGAGTTTCGGGGCAGGTTCGGGGATTCCGGATTCGACGGTGGAGGATCCCGGACCGAAGCAGTTCAACAATCCGGGGATCTATACCGTGACCTTCGCGGTAACCGATGCGCTGGGGATGGCCGATCCTTCCCCGGCCACGCGGGTGGTCGCCGTGCAGGGCGGCTCGTTGGGCGGGGTGATTCCGCAGACCAACTGGCGGCTGTGGTACGTGGACAGCGAGGAGACGGTGGGGGAGGACGGCGCGGCGGAGAATGCGTTTGACGGCAACCCTGCCA
>Ga0209342_10008492_pt1 | contig 10296 bp, 7 predicted proteins | sample RifCSP16_2_FD_184023 | JGI IMG/M metagenome (GOLD analysis project Ga0209342, IMG submission 184023) | Soil microbial communities from Rifle, Colorado - Rifle CSP2_sed 16_2 (SPAdes) (version 2) | ecosystem: Environmental > Terrestrial > Deep subsurface > Rock core/Sediment | place: Rifle... | reverse complement strand
CCGATGACTGCCACCTTCTGGCCTACGGAGACATCTTCGCCAAGGTTCACCCGGCGCAGGAAACTCACCCCATCCATCACTCTGGGTGAATCTTGTCCTTTCAATCCGAGTTTGCTCCCTTGATGAGCTCCGATGGCGAGAAACAGAGCCTCAAAGCCTTCTGCAAACAGGGCATCCAGGTCATCCACCCGAGAGTTGTACTGAATCTTCACCCCCGCATCCACGATTTCTTGAATTTCCCTGTCAAGGACTTCACGGGGAAGGCGATATTCAGGAATTCCCGTACGCAGCATGCCGCCTGGCTCAGAGTACGCTTCAAACACGGTGACTGAGTGCCCTTTACGGGCTAAGTAGTAGGCTGTCGTCAGGCCCGCAGGCCCCGATCCGATGACACCCACCTTCTTCCCCGTGGCAGGAGCGAAATTCGCTTTTTCCTTCCACAGGCCCGTATCCCGAGACGATGCAAATCGCTTCAGGGAACAGATGGAGATCGGCTCATCGATTTTCCCCCGCCGGCACACAGGCTCACAGGGGTGAAAGCAGATGTATCCCAGAACCTCGGGGAAAGGGACTTTTTCCCGAATCACGGCTACCGCTTCCGGAAACTTTCCATCGGCGATCAGACGCACGTAACGCGGGACGTCAATTCCGGCCGGGCAGGCCTCCCGGCAGGGAACCAGGGAGGTCTCCACTTTTCCGGGAACCTCGGCCACTTTGTCCAACAAAGAGCCGCTGGGGCAAACCTCCACACAAGATCCGCAGAACTTGCACCCCGATTCCTCCAGCGTATCCGCAATGGGCCCCATGTAGACATGGCCGTCCAGTTCCCGAACTCCCAGGGCCCCGATGCCTCTCACATCACGGCACACCCGGACGCAGCGGCCACAGGAAATGCACAGGTTAAAGTCGAGGTTGTAAAACGGCTCATCATGAACGATGGGAAGCTTGCGATGGATATAGCGGGGAGTGTCGTTCTTAATTCCCACATAGTCCGAAGCGCGTCGGATCTCGCAGTCGTTGAAGATGGAGCAGCAGCGCTCCTCGACGGGAATCCCGTAAGAACAGGTCGTGCGTGTGCATCCTTCCCTCTGCGGACAGGTCAAGCACACGTGAGGGTGGTTCGCAAGAATCTTGGCCAGATTATCCTGACGGGCCGCCGCGATGGCGGGCGATTCCGTTCTTACCACCATGCCGGCCTGCACCTTCACATCGCAGGCCTGCACCAAACCCGGCTGTCCCTCCACCTCTACCAGACAGAGCCGGCATGAGCCCTCGGGCGAGAGGTCCGGATGTGCGCAGAGGCTGGGGATGTATTTCCCTTGCTTCCACGCCAACTGCAACAAAGAGAGGCCATCCGGAACCGTTACCTGTTCTTGATCCAGGCTCAAGGTGACCGTTTCCACAGCGAGCCTCCTACCAGGAATGAGTAATGGCGCCCGGAGTGCACGCGGCCATGCAAGGGAGTACCCCACGCCCCGTAGTCGGCTTGCAGGCAGCACAGAGGTACTTCAAAGTATTGCGGACGTCCCGACGGACCGCCGACACGTTGTCGTCGTAATCGTCCGTGATCATCTCGTAGATATGCTCGGGGCATCCATCAATGCAGCCGTGATGAGGGCAGCTAGTGCACTTGTCTGTGTCGATCGTTATGAAGTACTCCCCGGAGCCGTCCTTGTAACCGTAATTTGCGAGCATTCTCAACCCCCAAGGTTTCAGGCCACTTTGCCGGCCGCTTTCTCTTTTTGCAGCAAGGCCTGGCCAAACAGAGCCGCCCCCAGTGCCCCCGCAAGCTGGCTGTCGTACTTGCTCTGGATGGCACTTACACCGATGACCTGCTCCAGACGCTTGACGACCCCCGCGTTTTTGGCGATCCCTCCGGTGATGAAGAACTCCTTCTCCACACCGATGCGCTCCAGAAGTTCGGAGACCCGCTTGGCCATGGCCAGACAGTACGCGGCCAAGACCTTGCTCTTGGTCCAACCGTCCTTGAGAAGACCCATGGCCTCGGACTTGGCAAACACCACGCAGGTGCTGCTGACCGGTTCGGGTTCCTCGGGAACGTTAAATGAAAGCTCCCCGACCTGCTCGACCGGGACCCCCAGCAAGTCCGCAATGACTTCCATCCCGCGCCCTGTGCCGGCAGCGCATTTATCGTTCATGAGGAAGTTGGTCACTTTCCCTTTCTCGTCGCAATGGATTGCTTTGCAATCCTGTCCTCCCATGTCCAGGATCGTGCGCACGCTGTTGCCGGCCATGAAATTCGCGCCCCGGGCGTGACAGGCGATTTCCGTAATCGCTTTGTTGGCGAAGGGAACGTTTACACGCCCGTACCCGGTGCCGACGACGTACTGAATGTTCTCCTGCTTCATCCCCGTGTCCCGCAAGGCCCATTCCAGCGCGTTGCGGGCGCTGTCCGGACTATTGGACCCGGTGCGCATGCTGGCATAGGCGTAGAGTTCCCCGTCGGCCACGATGACCGCCTGGGAGCTTACGGAACCGACGTCAATTCCCGACGTGATCAACTTCGCGGATTTCCAATCCTTATCGGGATCTTTCCAGTTGTATTCCTTCCATCTCCAGAATTCAGCCACGGTTAACCTCCTCCCCTCTAGTTTCCATCCGCGCCGGCAACGACAGCAGCCCCCAGAGCTCCCACGTATTCAGGATCCTCCAGGACCACAACATTCTCGATCCCCATCGTCCGCTTGATGGACTCCAAAAACCCTATGTTGTAGGCAACTCCGCCCATCAAAACCACATCCTGCTCCAAGCCGACCCTGCGCACCATGGCGGAAATTCGGCTGGCGATCGCGTCATGCACTGCCCGAGCGATGTCCTCCTTGGAGATGTTTGAGTGGATCAGGGACACCACTTCGGATTCGGCGAAGACGGTGCATTGGGCGTTCATGGGAATCGTCTTATCGGATTTCAGGGAAATCTCCCCGAACTGCGCCAGGGTCACTTCCAGTGCCCGCGCCATGGACTCCGTGAAGGCTCCCGCCCCGGCGGCACACTTCTCGTTCACCGCAAAGTCAACAACCTTGCCGGCGGCATTGGTTTTGATTCCGCGCCCCTCTTCGGCGCCCACATCGATGACCGTGCGGGCAGACGGATGGAGGAAGACAGCTCCCCGTGCATCCGCACTCACCTCCGTGACCACAGTCTGGGCAAATGCAACGGCTTTGCGGCCCGCTCCGGTCGCCCCTACCTTGACCACGGCGCTACGCTCGATTCCGGCCTTGCCGAGCGCTTCTTTATAAGCCTCCTCAACAGACTGCTCCGTCTCAAAGCCGGCCAGCACCTGGGCTTTAGCCAAGATCTTGTCACCGTCAAGAAGCACCACCTTGATTGTTTTGGCTCCCACATCGATTCCCGCTGTAATCATGACATTCCTCCCTTAATTCTCAAGCTTGCCCAAACCCAGACTTTCCATAAAGGAGTCGATGCGGCTTAGAGTCCGCGGGTAATCCATTTCCTTCTCGTCGCCCATGTTCCCTTCATAGGTCATTACAGGCACCCCCGCTTTGACGAGCCCAAGCCGGTTTTCCATAATTCCTTTGCTCAAGCCCTCGCAACCTCGGTTCAGGTGCAGGATCACCCCATTCAGCTTAAACTCCTTGACCATCCTGAGCATTATGTCGGTCTTGATCTGGGGGTCGTAAAAGTGTTGCCACTCGGGCTTGCACAGGTTCCAGTCGGCGTAGATCCGCAAGGCTTCTTCCCGGGTGCGAATCTTGATTCCGAGCTGTTCTGGTGTAGGCCTGGGGCCCCAGGAGCCATCCGGCTGATCCGCGAAGACCCCTTCCAGTGCGAACGTATACAGCGAACCCACGGAAACGGCCCCGTATTTCTCCATATAGCGGTACATGGAGAGATAGCTCCACGGGGGCTGGGTGTCCGTGATCAGGCGGCAGCGCTCGTTGGACACCGCAGCGATGCCCCGGGCAATGCGGTCCTTCACCTCATCCCTGAGCTCTTCATAGAAGTCCCCGAACTCTTTGGAATGTTTGGAAAGGGTGGCCAGAACATAGAGAGCGTACATCGTCTTCTCTTCCAGAGGAGCCGGAATTGCCTTGTTGAGCGTGCAAACCTCGGCCCAAAGAGAGGTCGTGCGACACTCACTGTTGACGGCAGCGATAAGCTTCTCGTCATCAAACTTGCGTCCCGTCACCTTCTCCATCCAGGGGATGGATTCCTGCATCTGGTTGACCACGTACTGGATTTTGCCTTCATCCAGGTCCTTATATGCTCCCACGCTGACATCGATGGTGAAATAGGGAACTTTCTTATACTCGGAGACATGCTGGTACCACTTGTGGTGGCTGCAGCAAATCTGGGTCTGATATACAAAGTCAGGCTTGGGAAACTCACCGCCAAAGGCGTATTTGTTGACATACATGGATCCCCAGTAGGTTCTCATGTAGTAACAGAGGTCCCGTGACCAACCCTTGGCATCCGCTGCGCTCTGACATTCCGCATTGAGCTTCGGATCAAAAGCCACGGAAGCAGCGTAGGGCTCGCTGGTCAGGGTGTATACGTCATCTCCCAGCCCGGCAGGAATCGCGTCCATTGCCCAGGCCCCTCCGCTCCAGCGAATGCCTCCACGCTGTTTACACTCCGCGTAATCCTTGTAATACTTCAGGCGCAGTTCCTTCGCCTTATTCCAACACTTCAAAGGTTCCGTGGGATATTTGGTTACCGTTGCCATGATGTTCTCCCCATCCAAAAATTCGTTGCGGTTTCCATTCCGACCCTAGAAAAGATCGTCCGTTCTCAGCGTTTCCAGAAAAGCCTCAACCCGGATACGGAATGGCCCCAGAGGGTTCGTGGAGTCAAATTCCAGCCCCAGCGTCGGGATCCCGTTGTCTTCCAGATACTTCTTGAGGATCGGGTTATCCCCCTCATGGGGATCGCAGAATTTCTCCTGCATGATGATAGCACCCTGAGCTTTATAGTCCTTGGCCAATTGAAGCACGTGGGGAAATCTCGTTCGTTCGGGATAATCTTTGGTCGGACAAGGAGGCCGCTCTACATACCGATCGCTGATTGTCTGCAAACGATCCGGTTGGATCCGCGCCTCGTTCCAAAAGTAGCGGGTGCCCGCACACTGCTCATCAATCACCACGGTGGCTCCCACGGACTCTACCATCTTGAAGAACTCTACATCGTCGTTTTCGCTTCCCACCGCCATCAGGCGGACTCCCGGATCCCGGTCGACCTGACGGTTGGCCAGTTCCTTGATGGCTTCTTCCAAGGACTTGTTGTGCTCTTCATAATCGACAAACTGGGCAGTCGTGGCAACGTAGAGAGCTTCCGTCCCCGTCATTTTCGGCGGGTCGGTTTTGCGAAACTCATAGATCTGGTGAAGCAACTGACGATTCTTGTTGGTAAGCTCAATCCCTCTATCCAAATCCGCATCCGTGATCTTTTTGCCAGCGTACTCCTCAAGGGCGGCCTTGAATTTTGCCACCTCCCCCAGGTAGTAAGGCTTCGCTGAAGGGCTCTGAACCATGTTGGGCATCGGCAGGTAGTAAGTGAATTCGGTCGGGATGTGGGCTTTCCAGCTATCAAAGGTCTGACGGTAATGAATGCAAGAGTGGGCCAGCACGATCCCGTCCAGGTAGTTGAATCTTCCTTTCAGCCCCTGGGCCAGAGAGTCGCGGCAGAACGGGCAAAACATCCCGAAGATGTGAGGCTCCGTCACATCCTGAGGCTCATGGCTCCCCAGTATGCGGGAATGGAGCATCCCCGCCGCTGTCAGGATTTCATCGGGAACGTACGTACAGAACGTCCCGATGACTTTTCCCCCGGTCCTCTTTTTCCATTCTTTTGCGTATTCGTGGCGGTTGTGGTACCAGTGTTCGAACTTGTCGATGGCAGCCATTCGCTCCCCTCCTTTACCCGTTTGGTCTCTCGAACGTTCGATAGGAAATAAGACCTAAAAAAGAACTCACTTTCATCCCCGCGTTCTCCATGCTGCATGTTCTCCTTCGTTTGTAACTAGGCAATTCGGATCCCCTCCGCTCTTGCCTCCTGAATGTTCGTTCTAAACTTACCTTTTCCCCTAACCCCCTTCAAGAATGCAGGTCCCCTATTTTTCTAGTGATTTTGCACTAGCAATGTCCTGGCCGTCTGGGATCAATAAACCAGAGACCAGGAAAGGAGACAGAGCCCGACAAAACCCATCGCATGGGCCACACCGAACCACCCCAGACGTTTAATCTGAAAACGTCTCGACGATTTCAAGGCCGACCAAAGGGCTTTTAGAGGAGAAGGGACAAAGGGGAGAAGAAAGGCCGCCGGGAGAATGGAGAACAGGGAAAGGATAAGAACACCGGTGAGAATCCCGGCAAACGCTGCGCAAGCTGCTCCCCGCAGGATCGGACGGTGGAGCCGCAAGGATTGCACTCTCATCTGCACGTAGCAAACCTCGGAGCCAAAAAACGCAGCATTCAGGATCCACAAAATCAGGGCCCGAGAATCCAGAACCCCCGCAGCTACGTAATACGCCCCTGGAGCCGTCAGGGTAAGCCCCAAAGCCGCCAAGAGGTGGTTGGACAAAGCGCGATCCCGGCGCCGCCTGACAGCCCACAAATGAAACGGTAGAAAAGAGAGCGCGCCACCACCAATCAGAATCAGAAGCGGCCGCCTATAGAAAGAAAGCAGGGGGAAACAGAAAAGAAATGAGATCCCGACGTACATGAAAAGCCAGATGAAAAGGTTCCTGTGATTAACTCCTGAAGCCTTTCCTCCAGGGGTATCCAGAACTAGACCAACCAGCGGAGCCCGGGCTGCAAAGGAGAACAGAGCAGCAAAGACGAAAAGAACTGTGGCAGCGGTGAATCGGCCGCCCACCACAGTTCCAATGACGAGGGGGATCAGGAAAATCGCCCAGCCCCCGTGCTCTCTGGGAAAAGGAATCTCACTCCACCTCATCGAACTCCGGTCACTCCCTTGAAGCAGAGGCGCCCTTTTGGGAACTACTTCGTCTTGAAGCCCGCCAGTTCTTGCAGAAGGCGCCAGTTCGCCAGACGGTCTTCTTGCGCTTTCAAGAGGGCTTCGGAAGGGGTGCCGTCTTTTCTAAACTGTTTCGCAAACCGCCTCTCCGTACGGGCAAAGGCGACAAAGTCGAAAGTCTCTCCAGTCTTGGGATTCGTATACCAATCTTCCTTCTGGCCCGGATTTCCCTGCAGGGAAAGACGGTCCTGAAGCCGGGGCCCTTTACGGGGGTCATGGATAAAGATCGGAAAGGCACGGGAATCCACGGCCATCCGGGCATGCTCGAAGGACTGGTCGTCGGCCACTCCATGCTCGGGCTGGCAGGTGGAGTAGACGTTGACGAGAGCAGGGCCGGGGTATTCGTTGGCGGTCATGATAGCTCGGTAGAAGTGGTTAATGTGAGCCGGCGTGGTCTGGGCAACATAAACGTCGGGATGCATCATGGCGATATTCCCCAGCTCCTTGCGGCGCTCCGATTTACCCATCTGCGCCGTGCCAATCATCGACATCTTGGCATCTTGCCCCATAAACGAACTGGTCGACGCCTGCCCGCCCGTGTTGGAATACACCTGCGTATCGAGAACAATAACGTTGATGTTCATTCCGGACATAAGAAGCCGGGAAAGAGCCTGAAAGCCGATATCCAGCATGGCTCCATCTCCGCCGATGGCCCACAGTTTCTTATCTTTGTAGCCCATCTGGTCCCAGCGGGCCCGAACTCCCATGGCCATCGTGGACACGTTCTCGAAGAGGGAGTTAGACCAGGGAACCAGGAACGGATTGTAAGGATAGGTTGCACCGTAAACCGTGTTGCACCCCGTGGCCGCAACCAGTCCCACACTGTTTGCCCCGTAGACAAACCCGGTGGCAGCAAGCATCATGCGCAAAGCGGTCGCCTCGCCGCACCCCATGCAGGATCCCGCTCCTCCTAGGAAGAGCAAAGAGCGGTCAGCAAGCATCATATCCGCCAGGACCTTTTCTTGAATGTAGCGATCCGGGGTCGGCGGCAGTTCGCGGAAAAACGCAAAAGCCCGGCGATATTCCTCGAGGTTTTCGGGGGTTTTCTTGATCATTTCCAGGGCGAGATGGTCCCCGCACACCTCCACACACTCACCGCATCCCTTGCACTTCGTTGGATCTACAAAGATCCCAAAGTATCCTCCCTCTTCTCCTTTTTTTTCTGGATTACCGAAGTACTTAGTGGTCTCAGCAAATCGTGCTTTCAGGATCTCCGAAGCGCCCTCAGCAGAGAGATCTGCGAGCTTTTTCTGCAAAGCGTTTTTCGCAACCACTCGTCCGAGGATCGCCGTATCCGGGCAAGCCACGACGCACTCCATGCACCCCACACACTTCTCGGCGATAAGCAGGGGCATCTCGGGAGCAATGTAGCTAAAGTCTCGCAGGGCACCCGTTCCAGGTGCAATGAGGCTGCGGGCAACGTCCAGGTCCGCGGGTAACTCTTCCTCAGCCGTTCCCGCATTGTAACTCCCCACGATCCGCTCGTTGAAATCGGCTAAATTGATGATTTCTTCCATCGTGCCGCTCTTTTCTCCGTTCATGTTTCCCCCTCAAACTTTTGGAGAATGATCCGTGCCTCCGGCTACCACAGGAGTGAGGCGCCCCTCGATTACGTCGCGGGGAATCTCAAAGACCTCCTCGTAACCCCGGCGGACCGCCAGTAAGTTATCCCGCACGACCTGGTCCCCCCGGCGACCGAAATATTTGCGCAAGGACTTCTCCACTCCTTTGAAGAGATCCTCCTCGCTCAGCCCCAAACGTTCCCGGAATGGGGTGAAACGCAGGAAAATCCCTAAGAGGACAATTCCTTGCATCCGTTGAATCAGGTCAGGACTGGTGGCCACCTCGCGGGCAATCTGCACGGTATCCATGGCTAGAACGCGGATCTTCTTATTCCGGATGTTGTTTCGAGCATGCTCGGGAACATCGGCCCAGACTTCCTCGGGATTCGTCTTGTCGGTCTGAATAAAAACCATCCCTCCGCTGCCGAGACCGGCCAGGGGATTGCCTTGTTGAAACGCGTTCACGTCGTTGAGAGGTACAAACTCCACCTGCTCAAGCTCACAGTGCGTGCGCACTTTTTCCGGCGCTGCCGTCAGGTAATAGGTCGTGGGCAACCCTTTCTTCTCGGAGCCGTACTTAGGGTAGGCTTGAACTTGCAGGCTAAAGAGATCCTCCACAATTGTCGCAATGACTTTGTTGGTGGTCACGGAACCATAGCCTCCCACCGAATGGCCGCGCATGGAAAAAGCTTGGGGCGGCCTCACGTCAGGATCCTGCACGCGAGCAAGAGCCAACGGGTGCTTGATCCCAACGACGAAGAACCGTTTCCCGTTGGGGACGGACATGTTCTTCACTGCGGTAATGAAATCTCCCGGCCGCACGTCCCGGCTCCCCAGTCCTGCTGAGCCGGAATAGATGGTTGGAACTCGATCGACTTTCGGATATCCCGGCGCTTCTTGAACCGCGTCGGCAAAGGCCGCCTTGATCTCCGCCGTCAGAGGGTTGGACTGAGCTAGAGGGATATCCAGACGCTCCACGACCGAGAAAGCCTTGAGATGAGCCAAGGACGAAACAATCTGAGCTCCAGGAAAGGGTCGGAAAGAGGTCACATGGAGCACTCCGACTTTTATCCTTTCGTGGTCGCGCAGCCAGTCCGCCGTGGCCATGGCTGTTTCCATATAGGTTCCCATACCGACAATGGCGTACTCCGCATCCTCCAGACGGTAACTCTGGACCACATCGTACCGTCTTCCGGTCAAACGGTAGAATTCTTCCATCGCTTCCCGAAGTGCCTCCGGCACCTTATCGTAGTAATAGCGCTGCGCAATCTTGCCCTTCATATAGCTGTCCTGGTTCTGGACCACACCGCTCATGACGGGGCGCTCGGGATCCATCAGAGAGCGCAGCTTGTCGGAGGGATTCCCGACATACTCCTTCATCATCTCCGGTTCGGGGAGTCGAACACTCTCGATTGTATGGGTAGTCAGGAATCCATCTTGAATGTTGAAAAACGGCGTAAAGGAAGCTTCGGCAGTCCGCCGCGCGATGAGAGCCAGATCGCCTGCATCCTGGGCATTCTTCGCAAAGAGCATCCCCCAGCCCGCGTCCGCCACGGCCATCACGTCGTCGTGGCCCGCGTGGATGTTCAGGGAATGAGAAGTGAGGGCTCTGGCACCGATGTGGAAGACAACGGGAAGACGTTTGCCGGAAATGGTGAAGAGCACCTCTTTCATGAGCACGAGGCCCTGCCCGGATGTAAAGTTGGTTACCCTGCCA
>Ga0209342_10008489_pt1 | contig 10299 bp, 8 predicted proteins | sample RifCSP16_2_FD_184023 | JGI IMG/M metagenome (GOLD analysis project Ga0209342, IMG submission 184023) | Soil microbial communities from Rifle, Colorado - Rifle CSP2_sed 16_2 (SPAdes) (version 2) | ecosystem: Environmental > Terrestrial > Deep subsurface > Rock core/Sediment | place: Rifle... | reverse complement strand
TTTCCGGCCGCGGGGCGCTCCCCGTGCGGCCTGAGCGGTATGTGGCCTCCTCCATCGCAACCTTTCTGCGCCGCCACGGCCGGACCCTCCTTCAGGCTCACGCCTGTCTCTGGTGCGGCCGAGAGGAACGGACTGGATGATATTTTATGACACAGTAGTAGTAGGAGGGTGGGTGAAAATTCGGTTCCCATAGTGGGTGATTTTTGCGTACCCGCTGACATCCATACGACTAACCTTCCCTACTGGAGCGACCGTTCCGCGAGAAGCGACGGCGCGCGGGTGCGACGGGCCATCTGGTCGGCGAACTACCGGTGCTGAAGATGATGTGCGAGTTGTGATCCGCGTCATCGAAAAAGCGGAGTACCATGGGAAAATCGGTTCGAAATACAGAATTTGCCGTCAAAATAGCATTGTTTGTTTCTTTATGCGTTCTAATACATTTCATTGTAACTTCCAGTATCATCCAATACGAAGGCGATAAGACCGCTTATTTCAAGATTCAGGATTTTCACTACTATATCGTCATGATCAAATCATTCTGGTTTCACGAGATCGTATCCATCTACGATCCAGAGTCCCAGTTGATGGCAATCGACAGCTATTTTGGAATCGAAATGAACCATGCCATGCCGCTTGGGATTTCTCCTACTGCCCTCTTGATCATGCTTCCATTTTCGGTTATCGCGAGATTCAGTTTTCCTTTGGCAAATACCCTATGGGTCTCTGCATTCTTAACCATGTATGCGATCGCTGTTCTCAAGGCATATTCCTATATACAGTCTTACGAACGTAACGCGTTGCCGCTATTCATCGTGGTGTTTTCCGTCTTCTTGTTTTCATTCAGAACGGTGACGGTGATTTTTCTTGGGCAGACGAGCCTGCTGGCCTCCGCCTTGTTGCTCCTACTGCTCCTAGAGATGGCTTTGGCGAGTAAAGAGGGGCGGTCCCTTCGACGGTGGATCATCTATCCGGTTATATTTGTCCTGTCGATGAAAATGCACTATCTGGTGCTCGGGATGGGGATCTTGTTGATCGGGGGATACATATATGAACTGTTGGCATCTTCCGTCATTGTGGGATTTTCCATTGGTTTTTTGATTCTTTATACCGGGCTGGCCTTGATAACAGGGTTTATGGAACAAATTTCATTGTTTTCCGCCCATGAATTGCCTGCATACTATGATTTTACAGATGTTTTTCATACGTTCTTTACGTTCCGAAGTGCGTTCGCTCCGATCATCGGCGGGTCGTTATCCCTGAAAATTTCCTTGATCGTTCTATTATTCGGATGTATGTCGATTTTCTGCATATCTGTTTTCCAGTCGGGTGGAATGGGTAAAAATAAGAAAAATTTTCAGAAGGTGACAACCCTACAGATGATTATCGCATTTTTCGCTTTGCTGCTTCTGTTTTTGCCATATATCGGCGGGTATGAAGATGTGTTGCTGTGTATTCCATTTGCTGCCGTTTGCCTGAGTCCGGTTCATATGCAGAGAAAGTACGGAAAGATCTTCGTGATTATTCCGTTCCTTTTTATTGTTCTCAACCAAAGCATTATGTTGTCTTCGGATCATCTCTGGCTTTATTGGGGGATGAAGGCGTTTATCTTAATTTATCTGTTTTTCTTTCAGAAAGGAGCGCTTTCTCCCAGGGCGGGGATCGTTGGACAATTGTCCTGATCGCCCCGAAGGTTAAATCCTGTTGTGAGTAAACGATCGAATGGAAATCTTTGCCCCCAAAACGACCCACAAGCAAAATAACGTGAAAGACATTGGGACAGTCACAGGATCGAAAAAACTGGGAAACACAGGGCCAGGTCTCGGAAATCCTAACACGAGAGCCGAAAGGAGAAGAAGTCCACCAAGAGGCCAGGTTCTAATATCCTTTAAAGTAAACAAATAACAATACGAAAAAACAAGCACTGTCAAATGATAGTATCCCAGTCGCGGCATCGACAGGAACACCGCGGGAATCGCGAAAGAAGTCAACATCGGGTAATCGGTGTCCTTTGAAAGAACAGTAACCAATGCTGTCATGCCCGCAATAAGAATTGGAATAATAACAACCAAGAGTGGATGCATCGTTTCAAGCCATACGTAAGCGGGCAATTTCACATTTTCCTTCAAGAAGTCGATAATTCTCGAAATCCACTCCGTAGCGCCAGGGATAAGAAACGAGGCCCCGAACAAAACGGCGAATCCCATCAAAATCCGCCGATTTCGAAGTCCCAAGACAAGCACGATAGCAAGAGGAAACAGCTTGAAAAGTGTGGCAAGCGCAAATAGGACCCCGCAAAGATATGGATGCCCCCTTGTTGCAGCAAGTACTGCCACAGCAACGAGCAGTAGGATGAGAGCATTTACCTGACCACCCATCAAGGTGCTTAAAAAAGGGAGCCAAAGACAAGAAATCCCCGCCCCCCATACGAACCAACGGCCAGAAACATTTCCCATTTTGAGGATTACGACAACAGCGCACAGATACGCTGCAATATTGACGAAAATCATCACTGCTTTCGCCGTGTAGTAAGGCAACCACGCCAAAGGCGCAATAAGATATGCGGCCAGCACGGAATAAAGGAAGCGGTCCCTTACATCTTTTCTTTCCGGGATGGCATATTTATTTTCCGTATCCTCGGGATACAGATATACGTCCTCATTGGAAGCTTGAGGATCGAGGATCGTAGACGCCACAAAATAATATACAGGGAAATCCGAATTGTAGATTTTATAGGAAAGCAACGCAGAAACAAAAATGCTCACTGCGAACGCCAGAACAACGATACCGAATTTCCGGTTCATCACCTTGTCTTATAACACAAATACCCTGTGGTAGGTATCAAGGCGCCACAGCGAAGGCAACCTGGAGGACCGTCCCCGTCAACCACCAACCCAAATTCGGGAAATAATTGCAATGCGAAGTAACCCTTGGCATAGTGGGTGGTATGAACAACCGATAAACGGCCAAGAAACCATAGGACAGCTCATATTTTTTGGTTCTTCGTGGAAACGAGTGGGTAAATTTACCCCGCTCGTCTCTATAACTTATTGATGGATCTGGAGGTTTTCGTGTTTTCTCCCCTGGAAAATTCTGGCAAGATTTCCGCATGCGAAAACACCGCCGCCTCCACGATGCCTATCGGTTTCCCGGCTTCCGTCCCGCCTCCACCGTTCGAGGGATCTTCGGCGACCCCAAGGCCCGTATCCTCCGGCTCAAACGGAGGGGGAAAAAACTCTGTGCGGTGTCTGCGGAACGGTTCACCGCACCTTCTACGACCACAGGGACCGCTTGGTTCGGGATCTCTCCTGCGGGGACACCCGGGTGTACCTTCAGATCCCCATCCGACGGGTCCTGTGCAAACGGTGCGGGAAGGTGAAACGGGAGTCGCTTTCCTTCCTCTCCGACAATCCCTTCTACACGAAGCGGTTCGCCTACTACGTGGGACGGCGATGCCGCGCCTCCAGCGTCCGGGACATCGCCAGGGAACTGCGCCTGGACTGGCACACGGTCAAGGAGCTGGAGAAGCAGTACATGCGGGAGCAGCTGAGGCGTGCCGGCACCCCGGGGCCGAAGATCATCGGCATCGACGAGGTGTCGATCAAGAAGGGGCACACCTACCGGATCGTGGTCTCCGATCTGGTCCGGGAGCGCCCGATCTGGTTCGGGGGTGTGGACCGCTCGGAGGCCTCCATGGACGCCTTCTATGCGTGGCTGGGCCCCAAGAAGAGCAAGAAGATCCAGATCGCGGTCATGGATATGTGGAAGCCGTTCCTGAAGTCCACCCGGAAGAAGGCGCACGCCCCACAGGCGGCGATCCTGTTCGACAAGTTCCACGTGATGCGGCACCTGGGCGAGGCCCTGGACAAGGTGCGCCGGTCCGAGTACCGGCGTCTGGCGGGGAAAGACCGGGCGTTCGTCAAGGGGCAGCGGTACACGCTGCTCTCCCGGTGGGAGAACCTGTCGCTGAAGGGGCGCAAGTCCCTCAAGAAGCTCCTGACTGCCAACAAGCGGCTCCAGACGGCCTACCTGCTCAAGGAGTCCTTCGATCAACTGTGGGGATACTCCCGGGAAGGGTGGGCCCGGCGGTTCTTCGACAACTGGAAGGAATCCCTGAAATGGCAGCGGCTCAAACCCTTCGAGAAGTTCGCCGCGTTGGTGGAGCGCAACTGGAGCGGGATCGCGGCGTACTGCAAGTCGGAGAAGAAGTTCTCCCTGGGGTTCGTGGAGGGAGTCAACACCAAGATCCGGGTCATCCAGCGACGGGCGTACGGCCTCCGGGACGAAGAGTACCTTCGCCTGAAGATCCTCACTTGCATGCTTCCCGAGATCTGAAATGGTCACATTCCACCCACTCGATTACGCGATGAGCCTATTTTTTGAAACGGCCAATTTGAGGAAATCCGTATAATGGAAGTTGAATGCCCAATATGTAATCGAGAACATCAATTGGTCTTTTTGGTAAAGGACGTGAAGGGGTCCATTAATGGTTTCCATGTCCTTTATTGTAATATGTGCAATGTGGGCTTTACCATGCCGTTCCCCTCGTCTACCGAGTTATCGTCTTTGTATTCTTCCGGATCGTATCGGGCCGATAGCGGGAAACGTTTCGTCGGCGTTGTGGAAACTGCGATCACTATCTCGAGACAACTGCGAAGGCGAAGGATCGAGAAATATATGGAAAAAGGTCGCATTCTGGATATCGGATGCGGCCGAGGGGTCTTCCTCGACGAAATGAGAAAACACGGTTGGAATGTGGTAGGCACTGAATATAACGAGGAAACTGTTGAATCCATCAACAAAAACTATAACGTCAATGCCGTTACCGGGAACCCTGGGGAATGGGGATTTCCTCCGGGAAGCTTTGATGTCGTCACGATGAACCACGTCCTCGAACATATGTCCGCTCCCGAAAAAGCCATTAACGAATGTTCAAGAGTATTGAGAGAAGGCGGGCTTCTTGTTGTGGCTGTCCCCAATATCACGAGCCTTCAATCCATCATAGGCAAACATCTCTGGTTCCATCTCGACATCCCTTACCATATCTACCATTTCTCCGAAATGGGCTTATCGAGTCTTATCGAGAAACATGGCTTCCAATTGTTGAAAATCAGACGTTTCGACCTTGAATACAATCTTTTCGGCTGGCTTCAGACCTTGTTGAACGTCACGGGAATAAGAAGAAACCTACTTTACGATCTTCTCAAGAATATTAAAACAAGAAATATATTGATTTCGAGTGTTCCCAAATGGCATCTTTTAGCAACAATCGTCCTTATACCCGTTTATCTCCCAATATCTTTGCTTCTTTCTCTCTTCGAATCCTTTATTTTAAAAAATGGTGGAACAATGGAAATCCATGCTGTGAAAGAATGAACTGGGAAAAAACCAATCGCCCGAACTCATGATACCACTATAGAGTCATTATGATTCATGATCATAAGCTCATCGTCGTTATGCCAGCCTACAACGCGGAAAAGACTCTGCGTCAGACCTACCGTGAATTGCCCCATGAATACGTCGACGACATCATTCTGGTCGATGATGCCTCGAAGGACAGCACCGCGCAAATATCGTCCGAGTTGCAAATTCGCACGATCATGCACCGGGAAAACATGGGGTACGGGGCTAACCAGAAAACCTGCTATCGGGAAGCACTCAGGCTGGGAGCAGACATAGTGGTCATGATCCATCCGGACTACCAGTATTCACCAAAACTCGTCACTGCGATGGCGTCGATGGTAGCCTCCGGTCATTACGATATCGTTTTGGGATCGAGAATCCTTGGCGGGGGAGCATTAGCGGGCGGGATGCCCCTTTATAAATACATCGCAAACCGGTTTCTCACCATGATCGAAAACGTGGTTCTTGGGGTCAAGTTATCGGAGTTCCACACCGGTTATCGTGCTTTCAGTCGAAGGGTCTTGGAAATCCTTCCTTTGGAAAAAAATTCGGACCAATTCGTATTTGACAATGAGATGCTTGCTCAGGCAGTATATTTCGGTTTCAAGATCGGTGAGATCAGTTGTCCAACGAAATATTTTCAGGACGCCTCGTCGATCAATTTCACGCGAAGCGTAATTTATGGGTTGGGTGTACTCGGTACGGCAATAAAGTTCAGGCTTCACAAGGCCGGCCTGTGCAAGTTTAAGATCTTTTGTGACGAGACCGAACGAATCTAAGGGTAAAACTATTTCGTTTTTTTCCCCGATCAACTCCAAAGTCAGGGGGGGTAGGCTCAATTATCCGATAAACTCGGGCATTCATCGATCGCAATTTTAGGGGCAGGCTTATGCTCGAGGACGTGGGTCATAGCAACGACATCAAAACTTGCAGGTGGGAAGCCGCATTCCTTTGGATTTCCGGTCTTGATATTGATATAAAGCGATTTTCTAATAGATTCGGTATCACGGCTGTCCCAACGTTAAGTGAATAAATTCAATTGGTTATCGGGTTCGGGCTGCAAATTTGAATGCTCATAACTCGTAAGCATCTGGAACAACGGCTCTTTTTCGAAAACGGTGATGCTCAGAATTTGGAGGATTGTGTAGAGACTTTGGCCCAGATGCAACCGCTTCTTGACGATCGCCACCAGGACGTAGACCGAGATCGCAATCCACACCTGGGTCTTCACGGCGTTCTCCGAGGTCCCGAAGGACGCCTTGATCCGAAGATGCTGCTTGATCCACCGAAAGAACAGTTCCACCTGCCACCGTTGTTTGTAGAGCAAGGCGATGCTTTCCGGGGGAAGGGAGAAATCGTTGGTCAGAAAAACTAGGTTCTTTTTGTTCTCGACGTCGAAGAACCGGATCCGGCGGAGTTTGTCGGGATAATGCTCGACCGTGTTGACTCCCGTCAGGGCGATGGTCTGGTCGGAACGCACCCCGGTCGTCTTGTCGACGGGTTTGGAATCCACGCGACGATACCGCAGGTTCTTTTTGGCCCGGGTGACGAAGAAGGCCAGGCGAAGGGAAAAAGCATGAAGCCGTTCGAAGTCGAGATACCCTCGATCCATCACGTAATACGATCCGGGTTCGGGAAGCAGTTCGTCGAGGATGTGCACGTCGTGCCGTATGCCTTCGGTGATCTTGATGAACGAGGGGATGTTCCCCCGCAAATCCAAGAGTGTGTGGAGTTTGACGGCCGCCTTCCGCTTCCGGAATCTCGCCCACGGAAAGAGGGAGAGGCACAGGTCGATTGTTGTGGAGTCGAGAGCATACACCGTCTGTTCCAATTCCACGGCGAAGGGATCGTTGGCGTACAGATTCCTGGCGATCCGGATCAGGACTTGGGCGAAGTCGGCGTAGATTCGCCAGTCGCGGTTCTCGTTGGCATGGGCCAACGTGTTCCTGGAGATCCCTCCCCGGATGCCCCTGTGATACAACTTGGGGCGAACGGTCCGCAGGCACGTCTCGATGTCGCGCAAACCCTCCCGAAAGGTCAACTGCGCGAAGGCCATGCAGAGAAACTGGTCGAGGCAGGAGAAACTCAAGACCTTGAAGTCGCCCCGATACCTGTGGACGGACTTGCGAAATTCGTGGAGGGGAAGAAATTCGGACAGTTGTGAGAAGACGGTCTTGCCGTTGTTCATGGGCCATCCCTTCCCGATCGGAATGGCCACAGGATACGCGGGAGGTGAAATCGGTTACGACGAATATATGGTTTAACAGCATGGATTTAAACCCTTATTGGATTCGAACGCCTTCAACGTTGGGACAGCCGTGAGTCGGTATTATTCATTCGTTGTCAGCATATCCCAATGGATAAATCAATCGGTTCCCGGCGAGAAAGGGTTCATCTATTCCTAGTGGAAATTCCGCAAAATTCGGATAAATATATACGCCTGCTTTGCGGTCTTGGATCAGAAATTTGGTGGACGCTCAGAAAGATTGTCAGCCTGGGGCTAAGGAATCTCACGAACATTGCCGGGGAACAATGCGATAAGCTCGTTTTCCTTCCCATCTTTCGGTTGATTTCCTCGCGGGCAAAAGGCTAAATAGTACGAAGGGTTTTTTCACGATTTCCCGATAGGAGAGCAATGGGGGATCTGCTCCTGCGCTTACTCGAGGAAGACCCGGGGCGGTTCGTTTCCGGCGAGGAGATCGGCCGGCGGATGGGGACGACCCGTGCCGCGGTGTGGAAGCAGGTCTGTACCTTGCGCCGTCGGGGATTCGGGATTGCAGGGGCCCGGGGGGCCGGCTACCGGCTTCTCGGGCGCCCCGACGTGATCGAGGAGACCGACGTCCTTTCCCGTCTTTCCTCTCGGTCGTTCTGGAAGTCCTTCACGTTTCTCCCCGTCACCGACAGCACGAACAGCCGCGCGGCGGAAGCTGCCGAGAGGGGAGCCCCGCACGGGTCGATCTTCTGCGCGGATGCGCAGACCGGCGGACGGGGCCGGTTCGACCGCCGTTGGGAATCGCCCCCCGGGGTAAACCTCTACCTGTCGCTTCTCCTTCGCCCCCCGGTCGATCCCCAACGGGCGCCGCAGCTTACTCTCGTAACCGCGGTGGCATTGGCGAAGGCGGTCGAGACGGTGGCGAATGTGCCGGCCTTGCTCAAGTGGCCCAACGATCTCTACCTCTCCGGGAAGAAGGCCGCCGGCATCCTCGCGGAAATGTCGAACGACCTGGACCGCCTGCGCCACGTGGTGATCGGCGTAGGGCTGAACGTGAATGCGGAAGATTCCCACTTCCCGAAGGACCTGATGCGCAGCGCCACGTCGCTTCGACTCGCCACGGGAAGGACATATCTGCGCGCCGAAATCCTCGCCTGTTTTCTCGACCGTTTTGCGGAATCGTACCGGGTATTTCTTTCCGGGGGGTTCGCGCCCCTTCTCCCGGAATGGAACCGCCGATCCCTGCTCGCCGGGAAGCGGGTGTTGGTGCGCGTCCGGGAGGAGGACGTGTGGGGGACCACGCCGGGCGTGGACGAGTCCGGGATGCTTCTCTTCCGGCGGGACGGGTCGAACGGGGAGGAGCGGCTGCACAGCGGCGAGATCATCGGGTTCGAGAAGTGAAGGGCATGTCATGCTGCTCGTCGTAGACGTCGGGAACACGCACACGGTCCTGGGGGTGTACGAGGGAGAGAAGCTCCTTCATCACTGGCGCGTCTGGACCGACCAGCAGAAGACGAGCGACGAGTACGGGATCCTCATCCGGAACCTCTACGACGGCAGCCATCTCTCCTCCCGGGAGATCGACGCGATCGTCGTCTCCTCCGTCGTCCCGCCTCTCACGCCGACGATCATGGATTTGTGCATGCGCTACTTCGGCATCACACCCCTGGTCGTCGGGCCGGGCGTGAAGACCGGCATCTCCATCAAGATGGACAACCCGAAAGAGGTCGGCGCCGACCGGATCGTCAACGCCGTCGCCGCGTATGCGAAATACAAGAAGGCGTGCATTGTCCTCGACTTCGGCACCGCCACGACGTTCGACTACATCTCGCCCGGCGGGGATTACATGGGCGGGGTCATCGCTCCGGGGGCCAGCATCTCGGCCGAGGCGCTCTTCCGGCAGGCGTCGAAGCTGCCGCGGGTCGAGATCGTCAAGCCGCCGACCGTGATCGGGAAGAACACGGTTACGGCCATGCAGTCGGGGATCTTCTTCGGCTATCTATCCCTCGTGGAGGGGATCATCGACCGGATCCGGAAGGAGGTCCGCACCGACCCGATGGTCGTGGCCACCGGCGGACTGGCGGGCGCAATCGCCGGCGAGTCATCCAAAATACAGGTAATTGATGAGAATTTGACTCTTGAGGGGCTGCGTATTATATACGAGAGGAACCGTCAGCCCGGGCCATGACGGGATACGATTTTCGCAGGAGGGAGAGCGGGACGTGGACATCCGACAACTGAGGAATGTGGGGATCATCGCCCACGGCGGCGCGGGGAAAACGTCCCTGGCCGAAGCCCTTCTGTTCAACGCGAAGGCGACCGAGCGGATGGGAAGGGTCGACGACGGCAGCTCCAACTTCGACTACGACCCGGAGGAGATTCGCCGCCAGATCACGATCAGCACCTCCTTTCACCATTATAGTTGGAACAAGGTCGAGGTGACCGTGGCCGACACCCCCGGCTACATCAACTTCGAGGCCGATACGCATGCCTGCCTCCGCCAGCTGGACGGCGCGGTCCTCGTGGTCAACGCGGTATCGGGAGTCGAGGTGCAGACGGAGAAGATGTGGCACCTGGCGTGCGACACGGGGGTCCCCGCGATCGCGTTCGTCTCGAAGATGGACCGGGAGCGGGCGGATTTCCCCAAGGCGGTCGAGGAGATTTCCGACATCCTGAAGGTCCACGCC
>Ga0209342_10008487_pt1 | contig 10300 bp, 8 predicted proteins | sample RifCSP16_2_FD_184023 | JGI IMG/M metagenome (GOLD analysis project Ga0209342, IMG submission 184023) | Soil microbial communities from Rifle, Colorado - Rifle CSP2_sed 16_2 (SPAdes) (version 2) | ecosystem: Environmental > Terrestrial > Deep subsurface > Rock core/Sediment | place: Rifle... | reverse complement strand
GGACTCGAACCTCGATGTGCAGATCCAAAGTCTGCCGGATTACCCTTATCCGACCCCCCAGGGGCTGGAACTGCCTGCGAGATCAGGGAATCGCCCACACACTCCCGCAGCATCCTACTGACCCGCCGCAAAGAGAGGGTTCTTGTCCAGCGTCCGGCAGGCAACGGCCTTGAGGCCGATCTCCACCAGGCTGGCGGCCACCTGCTTCGCCTTGCCGGGCCCTGGCATCACGCCGAAGACGGTTGGCCCGCTCCCGCTGACCAGAACCGGATTCGCCCCCAACAACAACAACCGCTGTTTGAGGGCAGCCACCGCCGGATACGCGTCAAGGACAACGTCCTCCAGCCGGTTGAAACAGCGCAACAACGCGGCCTCCTCTCGGCCGGAGGCGACCAAATCCCGCATTTTAATACCCGAATTTTCCGACGTCAATGGCAATCTCAGGCGTCGATAGACCGAGGCAGTGGAGATCTCAATGCCGGGATTGGCGATCACCAGCCACCTTGGCGACAGGGCAGCCAGGTCTTCCACCCGTTCTCCTCGCCCGCTCACGTAGGCCGCGCTTCTGCAGAAGAAGAGCGGGACGTCCGAGCCCAGTTCGGCCCCGAGACGCATCAGCTCCTCTCGGGCGCGCCCCAGATCGTAGAGGAGGTTGAGGCCCCACAGGGTGGCCGCAGCGTTGCTGGACCCTCCGCCCATCCCTCCCGCAACGGGGATCCGCTTCTCGATCCGGATCCTCACCCCGGCGTCCACCCCGGTATGCCGCAGCAGGAGTTCCGCCGCACGCTGACACAGATTCTCGGGGCCGATCGGGACCCGAGGGTCCGGCGAGCTCACGCTGACGCCGCTGGCCCGACGTTCCAAGATGATGGTGTCGCACAGTTCGGTCAGGACCGCGATCGAGCGGATCTCATGATACCCATCGTCGCGCCGGCCGAGGACCTCCAGAAAGAGGTTGATCTTGGAAGGAGAAGTGAGCCCGACCTGATCCATCCCTCACGGGTACCTGAGCGACGGGGCTGAGCCGCTATCCAGGTCCACTACCCGCGCTCTCCCATCCGGATGCTGGAGCTGGAACAGCTCACCGGGCAGCTCGGGATTCAGGTCGTATGACCGGTACGATACCTCGACCATAACCTGTTTCGAGGGCTCCTCCAAGAGGAGCGAATACAGCCCGTATCCTTCGGGAGAGTAGCGAAACCTCAGGAGGAGCGACTTCCAGTCGTACAGCTCTCCTCGCAGAAGGCTCAAGTCATCGTCAGACAACCAGAGGCGTTGAGTGAAGGGGGATTGCCGCTCTCGCAACAAGTAGGCGTGATCGTCTTCCGAACGGTAAACCGCGGCAGTCTCGACCCGAACGGGAAGGGGGGGCAACCCGAGCAGGAGCCGCACGAGGTGCGCTGGGGCCACGCGGATCCCCGCGACCGCGGCGACATTATCCGGCGTCGCGCTCCCCTCCAGGAATATGTTCTCCAGCGGAGCGTGGGCGGCCAGGCGGCGCCCGTTGCTGGCCACCACCAGGGTCGTGAGCCCTCCCCAGCCGATGGTCTCCAGTCGAACCAGGTCGGGCCGCTCGACGACGGCCACTTCCTGGAGATACTGGCGCCTCCCCCCGTACCAGATGGTGAGGTCAAGCATGGCCTTCAGGCTGGTGACTTTGGCCTCGCGGTCCTGCAGCGTGCGGAGGATTTCCTCTGTCACCGGGCGCGCAACGAGTGGGAGATCCTTCTCCTGGGGAATCAGATCAAGCAAAGAGGCGCAGCCGCCGAGCGCCATTCCCGCCACTGTCAAGAGGCACAACCAAAGGCGCCTGGTCATCCACCCTCCTTGGAGAGCAGGTCCCGCGCCTTCCTCACCTTCTGCTGGACTGCCTCGTTGGCGCTGTCGAGCGCGAGGGACCGTTCCCACTCCCTGATCGCCTCTCGCACCATTGTCTTCTTGAAGTACACGTCACCGAGATGCTCAAAGATGGTGGGGTCTTCCTTCTTGGAAAGTTCCACGGCGCGCTTCAGTTCCACCAGCGCTTCGTCCACCATGCCCTTCTTGTAGTAGGCCCAGCCAAGGCTGTCCAGGAAGGCCCCGTTGTCGGGCTCCAGCTCCAGAGCCTTCCTGACCAAGGTGATCGACTCATCCAGCTTGACCCCCTCGTCGGCGAACATGTAGCCCAGATAGTTGTACGCATCCGCATGCTTCGGATCGATGACCAGAAGCTGGCGAAAGGTCGCTTCGGCCTTGTCGATCTGGCGATTCCGCTCAAAGGCCGAGCCCAGTTGATAGAGGTAGGCGACATTGCTCGGTTCCAGTCCCGTCGCCCGCTCCAGTTGACCGATGGCCTGAGCGTAGTTCTTCTGCTGGAAATAGATCAGGCCCAACAGGTACGGGATGTTGCCCTCTTTCGGCTTGAGCGCCGCCGCCGTGGAGAGAAGATCGCTGGCCTCGGCGAAGCGCTCCTTCAGGCTGAGGATGTAGCCACGGTGAAAGAGCACGTCAGGATAGCGAGCACTCTCCTTTGGAATCCGCGCCAGTTCCTCCATGGCCTCGTCATAGCGCTTCTCATCCTCAAGGGTCAGCGCCAGATAGTAGCGGACCTCGTGGTTGCCCGCTTCCTGTCGCAGGATATCCCGAAAGGCCTCGACGGCCTTCGAATAGGCCTTCTTCTCATAATAGATGAGTCCCATCCGCAGCTTGAATGCGCTGTTGTTCGGCTCTTGCTCGAGCAGTCGCGTGTATTCCCCGAGGGCGGCATCCAGGTCCTTCTGCCTCACGTACAGTTGCGCCAGACGCTCTCGAAGCTCGCGATTCCGCGGGTCGGCTTCCAGCGCCCGCTGGTAGACGTCTTTCGCCTCGTCGAATTTCCCCTGCGCCTCGAAGCTCATCCCGAGCGCGATAAACGCCGGGTCGAAGTCAGAATCGCGCTCCAGGATTTCCCGGAAGACCTTGCTGGCCTGTTCCGCCTGCCCATCCTCCAGGTAGAGGCGACCCAGGTTGTAGCGGGCGACGAGCGAGCCTGGATCGACCTCCAGCTCCAGCGCCTTCTGGTAGACGGCGATCGCGTCCTGCGTTCTCTTTGCCTCCACATACAGGCCCGCGAGTTGCAGGTAGGTGTCGGTCCTGGCAGGATTCAGTTCGATGGCCTGTCGGTAATACCGTTCGGCAGCAGGCAGGTTATGCAGGTTCTGGTAGACGACGGCAAGAAGCAGGGTGGCCTGGAGGCTTTTCGGGTCGAGCACAAGGGCTTCCTCACCCGCATTGATCGCGTTCCTGAAGTCGCCCCGCTTCAAGTAGAGCGAGGCCAGGTGGTTTTGCATCGCGACGGAGCGGGGGTCGAACCGGAGCGCGTCCTGCTGCCATTTGATCGCTGTCCGATAGTCCCCCTTCTGTTCCGCCAGCAGGCTCCGCATGAAGCGGTAGTAGGCTTCGCCCCCCGCTTCCTCCTCTGTCCCCTCGGGCACCTGGGCGACGGCTACGAGGGGCGCGGAACGGCTCGCCTCAGGTTGGGGCTGTACCGTCTGCGCGGCCACGCACCCCTGACCCAACAGGGCCAGCCCCAACGTTGCACCGAGGCCCTGCCGGATCCGTCCTGAACAGCTCATGATCTTCTATCTCCCGAGACACCATCACAGCAGGCGGAAGCAACAAACTGCCGATACGTCTTCCGTCTGAGCGTAGCAGGTCGAAGGGTCTGAGTCAACGGTGAACACATCACGCGTGAGCGCCCTTCACGCGGGCGGCAATGGCGGCCAGCAACTCCTCCCGGCCCTCCTCAGACCTGGCAGAGAAGGGAATGATCGCTCGATGATCGTCCAGCCCTAACGCGCTGGCGGCAGCGCGAAATTGGGTGAGCCTGGCCGTCCTTCGCAGCTTATCGATCTTGGTCAGGACCGGGAGGCAGTCGAGCGAAAACTCATCCAGCAACTCCTTCATCTGAAGGTCCTTCTCCGTCACCCCCTGCCGCGCATCAAGCAGCAGGATCACGCCCCTGAGGTCACGCCCCGCCGCGAGGTACCCCTCGACCAGCGGCCCCCAGGTGCGTCGGACCGCTTCGGGCACCTTCGCATAGCCGTAGCCAGGGAGATCCACCAGGTAGAACGCCCGGTTCACCAGGAAGAAGTTGAGCAGTTGCGTCCGGCCAGGCACGGCGCTGACCCTGGCGAGCCCTCGGCGGCGCAGGAGACAGTTGATCAGGGAAGACTTGCCGACATTGGAGCGGCCTGCGACGGCGATCTCCGGCCGTCTGTCTCGTGGGAGCTGACCAAGGGACGCCACGCTCGTCACAAACTCGGCGGACAGGATTTTCATGCCGGGAGTATAGCACAGGTCGCGTGGACAGCAGCGTCGTCGTGATTGAAGTCCCGTATCGCGGTTCTGCGCTCCGCAAGGCTTGGTAAGAGCCATTCAGCGGTTGTCACTCCGGTACGCGGGCCCAGACTCCTCTGCGGCCCAGCGTGCTTCCGACGCCTCGCCGACAGGCGACGCGCCGGTCGAAGTCGAAGTGGTCTTTTTCATCCCATCCCTGCCCACAAAAATTTGTCGCTCCGTGACTACAGGCATAGACTTTTCTGCAAGAGTTTGCTAGCTTCCATGGCAAGCCATAGCCACAGGAGCAGCTCTCGTTCTTCACACCCATGAGCCCTTACGATGTAAGGGACGCACTACGAACTTATCGTTAACGGGGAGAAACCCGCAGGCGCGGAGTGATTCAGTGCCGCGGAAACCGCACAAGATGGCACTGCGAGGCCCGGAATGACAGCGCATGGCGTCTTTGTGTTTTTTGCGGACATGATCTCGACAGGCATTCATTGCCATAAGGAGGAGTGCTCATCATTGAGCCCCCGGCGCAGGTCAAAGAACAGATCATAGGCTTGCTGACCGTGTAGTAGCGCGGCGTGTTGGGAGCCCAGCACACGCGCAAGGAGGTGGCTATGCGATCCTGTGATGCCCGGCGAGCTGATTCCCCCTACGATCTGCGGAAGGTGAGACTTGACGATAAAGTCCCGATCACCGCAGGCAGAAGTGTGTCTGGCGCAGTGCGCCGTCATGGCTTAGCGACCCCCCTGTGGGTCAGAGGGTTCCTTCTTGGCCTGGTTGCACTGGAAGGAGTGGTGAACAACCTTCCGCCTGTGTGGGCGCAGGAGGAGATCTTCGTCGCGAACCGCGACGCCAACTCCGTGACGGTCTATGCGCGCACGGCGAACGGGAACGTCGCCCCGATGCGGACGCTTTCGGGGGCAGCTACCGGCCTGAACCAGCCCCTTGGCCTGGTGGTGGACACGGTCAACGGCGAGTTGCTGGTGGCGAACTTTGGCGGCAAGTCGATCACCGTATACACAAGAGGAGCCGGCGGCAACACCGCACCGATCCGAACCTTGACGGGGATATTGAGTGGCCCCACCGGGTTGGCGCTAGACCTCGTCAACAACGAGCTGGTGGTGAGGGACGGAGGTTTTGTACACGTCTATGCCCGGACGGCGAGTGGAGCCTCCCCGCCGATTCGGCAATTCGTCGGGGCGAGCTCGGGCGCAATTGCAGGCGAGGGTGTGGCTGTGGACCCGCTGCACAACGAACTAGTGGTATCCGACCACAACAACAACGTGATCAAAGTCTTCAGTCGAACGGCCAACGGCAATACCGCCCCGCTGCGGACGCTCAGCGGAGCGGCCACGGGCTTGATCAGTCCCAATGGCGTCGTCGTGGACCCGGTGCATGATGAATTGGTGGTGGTGGGTTCCGGCAACCTTCTCACGGTCTTCGCTCGGACGGCAAGCGGCAACACCGCCCCCCTCCGGACTCTCAACGCTGGCGGTGATGGCGTGGTCGTGGACCTGGTCCACGACGAGCTGCTGGTCGTGAATAATAACTGCTCCTGCCTTGTGGTTTGGACCAGGACGGCAAGCGGCAGCGGCATCGGCAGCACCCTCCGGGGCATCGATGGCGCAGCGACCGGGATGAGCGGTCCGCAGTCCCTGGCCGTCACGACGAGCGGCCCGGCGACTGAGGAGCTGTTCATCACCAATGCCACGAACCACTCCGTCACCGTGCACGCGAGGGATGCGAGCGGCAACACCGCTCCCGTCCGGACCATCCAGGGGAATGCCACGGGGCTGCAAGGCCCCGCCGGCCTGGCCGTCGATCCGCTCCACGGAGAGCTGCTGGTGGCCAACCCGGGCACCCCCTCCGTCACTGTCTATCCCATGACAGCGAACGGCAACCTCCTTCCGATTCGGGACATCCATGGAGAGTTCACGGGGTTGGCCTTCTCCAGCGGGCTGGCTGTCGACACGGTCCATGATGAGCTGGTGGTGGTCAATGCCGCCAATAACTCGATCACCGTCTATCCCCGAACGACCAACATGAACGTTGCCCCGATCCGGACCATCGAAGGGGCAGCGACAGGGCTGAATGGCCCGGCTGGCCTCGTTCTCGACACAGCGCACAACGAGCTGTTTGTATCAAATCTCTTCGCCAACTCCATCACGGTCTACTCCCGAACAGCCAACGGCAACGTCGCCCCGATCCGGACCCTCACTGGGGCAGCGACCGGGTTGGGCGGCCCCATCGGTCTGGCCGTGGACACTGTCCATGACGAACTGGTGGTAGCCAACTTCGTCACCTCCTCCGTCACCGTATACGCGCGGACTGCCAACGGCAATGCCGCCCCGATCCGGACCCTTGTCGGGGCGGCAACGACCTTGAACCTTCCCTTCGGGGCAGGCGTGGACACGATGCATGACGAGCTGATCGTCACGAATTCCGGCACACAAGCCGTGACGGTCTTCTCCCGGACGGCGGCCGGGAACATCGCCCCGCTCCGGACACTTGCCGGGCCGGCGACGGGGCTCGCCGGCCCGCAGTTCCTTGCTGTCACCACGGCCGCGCCCGTTGCGGTCTCGGTTCTCGGGACAGGGACCGGCCTCGTGACCAGCACTCCACCCGGAATCGCTTGCCCGGGGACGAACTGCAGCTTGAACTTTGCCACAGCGACGACGGTGACCTTGACGGCAAACGCCATCAGCGGCGCCTTCGGCGGCTGGGGCGGCGCCTGCGCGAGTTCCGGGGCCGCGCCCACCTGTACCCTTCCCCTGACAGGCGCCGCGACGGTGACGGCGACGTTCACGGCCGGCGCAACCCAGGAGGAGCTGTTCGTGGCGAACCAGGGCGGCGGCGTCGGCATCACGGTCTATTCCCGGACGGCGAGCGGAAATACAGCGCCAATCCGGACCATTTCCGGAGGCACGACGGGCCTGACCGTCCCCACAGGCCTGGCCGTGGACTTGACGCATGACGAGGTGTTTGTGGCCGACAACGCCGCCAATTCCATTACGGTCTTCTCCCGAACGGCGGCCGGCGGCGGCGCCCCGCTCCGGACAATTCAGGGAGCAGCGACGGGGCTGGATCAGCCAATCCGGCTCGCCCTTGACCTCGCGTACGACGAACTGGTGGTGACAAACTTCGGCAATAATTCTGTCACCACGTACTCGCGAACGGCGAACGGCAACATCGCCCCGCTCCGGTCCCTCACCGGGCCGGCCACCGGATTGAGTACGCCCTTCGGCGTCGCCGTGGACACGGTGCATGACGAGCTGGTCGTCGGCAGCTCCCTCTCGGTCCGGACCTTCGCCCGAACGGCGAGCGGCGATACGGCCCCTCTTCGCACCCTTCAGGGAGCGGCGACGGGGCTGAACACCCCGACCGGCGTGGTCGTGGACACGGTGTATGACGAGCTGGTGGTGGCAGAGCAGAGCCTCCATTCCATCAGGACCTTCGCGCGAACGGCGAGCGATGACACGGCCCCGCTCCGGGCTGTTCAGGGCGCGGCAACCGCCTTGAACAACCCCAGAGGTATCGCCCTTGACCTCGCGCACGATGAGCTGGTTGTGGCAAACTCCGACGACTCCATACGGACCTATGCCCGGACGGCAACCGGGAACGCCGCCCCGATCCGGACCCTGGCGGGGACAGCCACGGGGCTAAGCGGCCCCGAATCCGTTGCCGTCGTCACCTTCCCCCCAACTGCCAGCGCCTCGCTCAGCGGGGCCGTGTTCCACACAGGTGAGTCGATCACCTATCAGGGGACGCTCACGCCCGGATCGTCACCGGTTCAGGTGGACATCTACCTGGGCGCGCTCCTGCCCGATGGGACCACGTTCCTCTCACTCGTGGAGGGGATTCCAGGGGTCTTTTCCTCCGTCACGCTCGGGCCGGAGCCGGTGCCCTTCCGGACGAACGTGACGCTCGCACAGACGATCATCCCCTTCACCTACACGTTCCAGGGGAATGAACCGGTAGGCACCTACTATACCTATGCGGGCCTCGCCAAAGCGGGCAGCAATCCCACGGTGTCGAGCAACCAGGTCGCCGTCGGCGTCCAGGCGTTCGAGTTCAGCCCCTGAACACATGGTGATAAGGGGGAAGCACGTACCGCCGCAGGCAGATCGACGAGCGCATATATCACTTTCGGCCTGCAGGGAGGGTCGCTGATGAGACTTCCGACAACGATTGGCGTTCAGATCTTACCATTCGCTATGCTTGCAACTTCCTGCCTCGCTGGAGCACCGTCCAAGCACCCGAAGATCAGCTCTGCCATCCTCGATGCCATCGCGTCACGCCATTTGCAGATCGAGTCAGGCCGGCAACGGTCTCCAAATTCGACGATGAGCTTGACGCCAGCCGGCCTGCAGGTGTATATGGAGGAGGTCGAGGTGTCGGAGAGCACCCTCGCTGACCTTAGAGCGCTCGGCGTCACCATCGAGCTCACCGACCCCGGCCAGCGCCTCGCCCAGGCACGGGTGCCTCCTGCGCTCCTCGAGGCTGTGGCCAGCCTGTCCAGCGTGAAGTTCATCCGCCTGCCGGACCGCGGGGTTTCCGATCGGCAGAGCTCCGCTGGGACCGAAGGCGATGGTATTGTTCGGGCCCACCTCCTTCGTCGGCACCTCGGCGCCACCGGCGTCGGGGTCCGGATCTTGAAAGACATTGGCTCGGACGCTGAGAGCCGGCCCTGCCTAGTCACGAAGCAGCACGTTCTTCGAGCAGGGGCGATCCAATGACCTCGCGAAAAACTGAGGCATGTTGTGACCGCACTCTCACCCAGGACGCGCGGCGCACCGCTAGGGCCAATGTAATCGGGGGGAAATCGAATGGCCTAGTCCGGGGAGTCATCTTTGTCTTGGCAGCGCTCGTAGGCGCTACCGGGCATCACCCGATGGTATGGGTTCAGGAGGAGCTCTTTGTCGCGAATGCCAGCAATACTCTGTGACAGTCTACGCCCGCACGGCAAGCGGCAACGCCGCCCCCTTGCGAACGATCCAAGGGGCGGCGACGGGGTTGAGCGGCCCCATCAGCGTGGCCGTAGACTTGGACCATGACGAGCTCGCTGTGGCGAACGGGGGGCTTCCGTCGGCCCAGGTTGATTCAGAGTACTCGTCGCGCTGCTACCGAGAGACGGCATTAGACCACAAATCGTTGGGGGTGCGCCGGAGGTCATGGTGAAGGGGGCCTCACGAACTACCACTAAACCGGGGTTCCTGGGGATTGAGTCCAAAAAGAGAGGCTTCATGAACACGAAAGACAAGAGAGAATTTGCATCTTTACATTGACGACCAGAAGCAGACGGACACAGGGCAAGCCACGACATCGGCTGAAGCATGGGCGCAGTCCTGGGAGATGTGGCGGTCCCCTTTGCGCGTGTTGCTTGTAGATGCGTTACGTGCACGGCAGGCCCTTCGTTGTGAGCTTGTCGAACCGCGAACCGAACGGGTCAAGAACATTTGCCCTTCGACTGGTTCAGGGTGAACGAATTTTGCACAGCAGCTTCAGACATATTACAGTAGGTATGCTACTGGCGATGTGTGTGGGCACCGCTACGGGGGGTGTGGTCCCACAAGCGGTCCATCAGAAAGGGTACAGCGACAGCTACGCGCGGGTGACGGCCAAGCACCCGGTTCATGCGATCCTCCAATCTCAACTTGCGGCCGCCGAGCAGCCATCTCCGGAGCCGGGCCCAGAGCCTGTTCCTCCTGCCTCCGAGCGCCAGGCCCCTTCCCCTGGTCCTCCCTCTACCGGAAAGGCGACGGAGGTGCCCATCGGCAGACGGGAAGGGTACGAGGAGGAAAAGCGAAAGGCGCTGGAAATCCCATTCCATGGTCGCCCTCCAGGCGCCACTCAGGAGGATTCAACCGTGCGTCGTGGCGGAGCTGAATCAGGCTCATGTAGTCACAAGTAAAGCCGATGCGCAGAGCCGCCAGCTCTACCTTGCTGAGTCTCGCGCTCTTTGCCCTCCTGTTCCCTAGCTTCGCTTGGGGGC
>Ga0209342_10008486_pt1 | contig 10300 bp, 7 predicted proteins | sample RifCSP16_2_FD_184023 | JGI IMG/M metagenome (GOLD analysis project Ga0209342, IMG submission 184023) | Soil microbial communities from Rifle, Colorado - Rifle CSP2_sed 16_2 (SPAdes) (version 2) | ecosystem: Environmental > Terrestrial > Deep subsurface > Rock core/Sediment | place: Rifle... | reverse complement strand
ATGCAGTCGCTCAACGAGGAGCTGCAGACCGTCAACCACGAGCTGCAGGCCAAGGTGGACGAGCTGTCGCGGGCGAACAGCGACATGAAGAACCTGCTCAACAGCACCGACATCGCCACCCTCTTCCTGGACGGCGAGCTCCGCGTGCGGCGCTTCACCACCCAGACGGCCAAGATCATCAAGCTCATCCCCGGAGACGCGGGACGGCCCATCACCGACCTCGTGACCGAGCTGGACTATCCCGGCCTGGCCGAGGACGCGCGGGAGGTGCTGCGGACGCTGGTCTTCAAGGAGAGCCTGGTCGCCTCCTGTGACGGTCGCTGGTTCTCGGTGCGGGTCCTGCCCTACCGGACCGTGGAGAACGTGATCGACGGCGTGGTGATCACGTTCACCGACGCGAGCGCGGCCAGGGCGCTCGGCACCACGCTCCGCGAGCAGGCGAGCCAGCTCAGGCAGATGGCCGAGTCGCTGCCCACCATGGTCTGGAGCTGCCAGCCCGACGGCGCCTGCGACTACCTGAGCTGCCAGTGGAGCGAGTACACGGGCATCCCGGAGGGTGATCAGCTCGGCGCCGGCTGGCTCGAGCAGGTCCACCCCGACGACCGCGAGCGGGTGAGAGGGGAATGGAGGAAGGCCGTGACGGCCGGGCGCCCCTTCGACACCGAGCTCCGCATCCGTGGCAAGGACGGCACGCACCGTTGGTTCAAGGCGCGCGCCGTGCCGATCCGGAACGAGCAGGGGGCGATCCTGAAGTGGTACGGGACCCACACGGACGTCGACGACCTGAAGAGCGCCGAGGAGGAGCGCAGGCAGGCGTCGGAGAGGCTGGCGAGCATCCTCGAGGGCATCAGCGACGGCTTCTTCGCCCTGGACGACGATCTCACGGTCACTTATTTCAACGCCGCCGCGGAGAAGCTGCTCGAGCGCGGGCGCGACGAGGTGCTGGGGAAGAGCATCCTCGAGGCGTTCCCCGAGACCCGCGGATCGATCTTCGACGAGAAGTACCGCCAGGCCGTCCGGGACAAGGTCCCGACCTCGTTCGAGGCGGCTCTCGAGCGAGCACCCCGCGACGGCTCGTACAGCGTACAGGTCCATCCTCACGCGGAGGGCATCTCGGTCTTCTTCCAGCGTCACAAGGCCCTCCGCCCAGTGCCGGCGGCGGAGAAGCCAGAGGTGGCTTGAAGCGGAGGCGGCATGGCGAAAGGCGAACCCGCTCCGGCTGATGCCGCCGACCTGCGCCGCCGCGCGGAAGACCAGCTGCGTGAGCGTGGGAACAGGGTGGCCCCGTGCAGCGCGGGGGACACGCTGCGGCTCCTGCACGAGCTCGAGGTCCACCAGGTCGAGCTCGAGATGCAGAACGAGGAGCTGCGCGCGAGCCGGCACGAGGCGGAGCAGGCGGCGGCGGGCTACGCCGAGCTCTACGACTTCGCGCCGATGGGTTACGCCACCCTCGCCGGGGACGGGAACATCATCTCGATTAACTTCGCCGGAGCGCGGCTCCTGGGGGTGGAGCGCGCCCGGCTGAAAGGCCTGCGCTTCGCCGCGTTCGTCGCCGAGCGCGACCGCGCCGCCTTCGCCGACTTCTTGCAAGAGTTGCTGCTGAGAGAGGATGACGAGAGAGCGGTCTGCGAGCTCGCGCTCCACGGGGAGGATCTGCGCCATGCACGTCTCACGGGCGCGCTCCTGGCGCGCCCGGCTGAAGGGCCTGCGCTTCGCCGTGTTCGTCGCCGAGCGCGACCGCGCCGACTTCGCCGACTTCTTGCAAGAGTTGCTGCTGAGAGAGGATGACGAGAGAGCGGTCTGCGAGCTCGCGCTCCACGGGGAGGATCTGCGCCATGCACGTCTCACGGGCGCGCTCCTGGCGCGCCCGGCGCTGGAGATCCTGCTCGCCATCGAGAACGTCACCGAGCGGAGGAGGCAGGAAGACGAGCTCAAGGAGGCAATGCGCATCCTGAACGCCTCCCAGCGCGCCGCCAGGCTGGGCACGTTCGTCATGGACGTCGAGACGGGCACCTGGACCAGCTCCGCTGCGCTGGACGAGATCCTCGGCATCGACAAGTGCTTCCAGAGGACCGCCGAGGGCTGGCTGACCCTGATCCATCCCGACGATCGCGACGCCATGGCCGCGCTGCTACCCTCGGCGCTGCGAGGCGACGCTTTCCTCGACCGGGAGTACCGCGTCGTGCGCCGGTCCAGCGGAGAGGTGTGCTGGGCCTGGATCCTGGGCGATCTGCAACACGACGACAACAAGCCCTGCCGGCTGGTGGGCACCATCCAGGACGTCACGGAGCGGCGGCGCCTCTTGCAGGAGCGCGGCGAGCTGCTCCGCGCCGCCGAGGTGGCGCGAGCCAGGGCCGAAGCGGCCAACCGGGCGAAGGACGCCTTCATGGCGGCGCTCTCGCACGAGCTGCGCAACCCCCTGGCCCCCATCTCGAACAGCCTCTTCGTCCTCGAGAAGGCCGAGCCGGGGAGCGAGCGGGCGAGGCGGGCCACCAGCGTCATCGGCCGCCAGGTCCGCCACCTCTCCAGGCTGGTCGACGACCTCCTCGACGTCACGCGGATCACGCGCGGGAAGATCCAGATCCAGCGCCGGCGCCTCGACCTGAACGAGGTCGCGCGGGTCATGGTCGACGACCACGGCTCGCTCTTCGACAGAGGCGGGGTGCGGCTCGAGCTCACGCTGGCGCCGGCGCCGGTCGTCGTCGACGGGGACTGGGATCGCCTGGCGCAGGTGGTCGGGAACCTTCTGCAGAACTCCGCCAAGTTCTGCCAGCGGGGTGGCGTGACCAGGGTCGCCGTCTCCGAGGCCCGGGGCGAGAGGCGGGCCATCATTCGCGTGGCGGACGACGGCGCCGGCATGGAGCGCGACATGCTGTCGCGCCTGTTCGAGCCGTTCACGCAGGCTGACACGACGCTCGACCGCACCAAAGGGGGGTTGGGCCTCGGCATGGCGGTCGCGAAGGGGCTCGTCGACCTCCATGGCGGGGAGATCAGCGCCCACAGCGGGGGGCTGGGCGAGGGGGCGGAGTTCGTGGTGCGCCTGCCGCTCGCGAGCGAGACGGTTGCCGCGGCCGGAGACGCTCACCACTGCGCGCCGCCGGCGCACCGGCGCGTGCTCATCATCGAGGACAACGTGGACGCGGCGGACAGCCTGCGTGAGCTGCTCGAGCTGCACTTGCACCAGGCCGCCGTCGCCTACAACGGGCCGGACGGGATCGCCAAGGCGCGCGACTTCCACCCGGACATCGTGCTCTGCGACATCGGCCTGCCGGGGATGGACGGGTACGAGGTGGCGGCCGCCTTCCGCTCCGACGAGGAGCTCAGGGGGGCGTACCTCGTGGCGCTCTCCGGCTACGCGCAGCCCGAGGATCTGCGGCGGGCGGAGGAGAGCGGGTTCCAGCGACACGTGGCCAAGCCGCCCGATCCCGGGGAGCTGGAGCGGCTCTTCGCGGAGGCGCCGGGGAGGTGAAGGGGGGGCGGCGCTGCGCGAAGCCGTGAGCGACGGGTGAGCGGGGTGACCCGTCGGGGTCGGGGTTGTCTGTTTGGTAGAAAACTGCTTAACTTTTCTGCCGAGTCGGCCCATGAAGAAGACCGCCCAGCTCGTCAGGAGGTCCATCGAGGAACGCCCTCCCGGCGAGCCCTTCACTTCCGCCGAGTTCCTCGAGCACGGTACGCGCGTGGCCGTCGACCACGCGCTCTCGCGCTACGCCAGGGCCGGCCTCATCGCCCGCGTTGCCCGGGGCGTCTTCGTCCGGCCCAAGACCAACCGTTTCATCGGCCAGGTGCTGCCAGGGCCTGAGGCTGTTGCGCGAGCCGTCGCGCACCAGGTGGGGGCGAGAGTCCAGCTCAACGGCGCCGAGGCAGCGGCCGAGCTCCAGCTCAGCACGCAGCACCCGACGAGGCCGGTGTTTCACACCACGGGCCCGACGCGCCACTTTCGCATGGGCGCGCTCGAGGTCACGCTCAAGCACGTGAGCCCCCGCAAGCTCGCGCTTGCTGGTCGTCCGGCCGGCACTGCCCTTGCCGCCCTCTGGTACCTTGGCCGTCACCAGGTCACAGAGGCGGTGATCGAGCAGGTCCGGAGGAAGCTCCCTGCCGAGGAGTTCCAGGCGCTCAAGGCGGCCGCCTCATCCCAGCCCGCGTGGATGGCTGCGGCCTTCCGCCGACACGAGCGGGCCACCTCCCATGGCTGAACGCTTCCTTCGCCTCGACCGAGAGGAACGCGCGGAGATCCTCGAGGGGACGGCTTCGAAGCTCGGCAGGCTGCCGGTCCTCTTGGAGAAGGACGTCTGGGTGTGCTGGACCCTCGCCCGCCTCTTCACCCTCCCGGACCAGCCCCCGATGGCCTTCAAGGGCGGGACATCGCTCTCCAAGATCTACTCGGCCATCTCTCGCTTCTCCGAAGACCTCGACGTCACGCTCGACTGCCGTGCGCTCGTCCCCGCCTTCGATCCCTTCTCACCAGGGGTTAGCAAGTCTGCCGTCAAGAAGCACCGTGAGCGCCTGGAAGCGGCCATGGCCGATCATGTCCGTGGCGTCATCGCGCCCACCCTGCTGGCTGCAGCCAAGGAGGAATTCCCAGGTGCCTGCGAAGTCGTGATGAAGGAGGGCGACCACGAGAGGATCTGGCTCCACTACGAGTCAGCGCTGCCGCCCAGCCACGGCGTCATCGCCCGCAACATCCAGATCGAGTTCGGCGGAGTGAACTGCCTCGAGCCCAGCGAGCCGCAGGACGTCACTCCCTACCTCGCAGCCGTCGCATCCGCTCTCCTGTTCCCCACCGCTCGGGTCCAGGCGCTCCGCCCCGAACGCACCTTCTGGGAGAAGGCCACCCTCATCCACGTCGAGTGCAACCGCGCGGACCTGAGGCCGAGCAAGGAGAAGCTGGCCCGTCACTGGTACGATGTCGCACGCCTTGCTGACCACGACATCGGTCGCCGCGCGCTGGCTGATCGATCGTTGCTCGAGAGCGTGGTCCAGTACAAGCAGGCCTTCTACAACTCGAGCTACGCCAACTACGCTGCTTGCCTCGACGGGCGACTGCGCCTTATCCCCGCTTTCGAGATGCAGCAGCACCTGCGCCGCGATCTCCGGGAGATGATCGTCAACGGCATGTTCGAGGGGACCCCGCCCGACTTCGATGAGGTCCTCTCGCGCCTCCAGGCCCTCGAGCTCGCCATCAACGAGACGGCCGCCGCATACCGGGGCTCCCCCTTGACATAGGGGAGGGGGGTATCACATAAGAGATCCGTGGATAGGGGGTGGGGGTATCGCCCCGCCCCTCCCGGAGGATCCCCGATGTCCCTCGGCGACTGGCTCGTCGTCACGCTCGGCGCCGCCGCCATCGCGTGGGTGAACTGGTACTTCTTCCTCGCCGGGCGGCGCGGCGAGGCTCCAGAGGCTAAGGTCGGCGCCGCCGGACTGCAGCAGGCGGTCATCCGCGTCGAGGGCGGGTACGCGCCGGCGCAAGTCCGGCTGCGCGCCGGGAAGCCGGCGCGGCTGGTCTTCGACCGCCGCGAGGAGTCGAGCTGCTCGGAGGAGGTGCTCATCCCCGACTTCGGGATCCGGCGCTTCCTGCCGGCGCACCAGCGGACCAGCGTCGATCTGCCAGCAGCCCGCGCCGGCACCTACGAGTTCACCTGCGGCATGGGGATGCTCCGCGGCAGGCTGGTCGTGGAGGAGGGCTAGTGCTCCGCCCCATCGAGGCCTCGTTACGCGTGACGATCGACGTCTCCGGGATGACCTGCGCCGCCTGTCAGGCGCGCGTCCAGAAGGCGCTCTCGAGCGCGCCGGGCGTGCTCGACGCGAACGTGAACCTCATGACGGCGGAGGCGACCGTCGCCTACGACCCGGCGGGCGCCAGCGCGGAGGCGCTCGTCGAGCGGATCCGCGGGGCGGGGTACGGCGCCGCGCTGGCGCGGGCCGGCGGAAGCGCGCTCGAGGAGCAGGACGCCGCCCGCGCCCGCGAGCTCCGCGAGCTGGGCGGCAAGGCGCTCTTCGCCCTCGCCGCCGGCGCGGTCGCGATGGTCGCCTCGATGCCGCTCATGGCCGCCCACGGGCACCTCGCCCTCGGTGCCCCGGCCGATCCGCTGATGCGCTGGAGCATGCGGGTCCTCGATCCGCCGCTCACGAGTGCCCTGCCGTGGCTCTACCGCCTCCCCGCGCCGGCGATCGCGTTCGGGCTCCTGGCGCTCACCACCGGCGTCATGGCGTGGGCCGGGCGCCACTTCTACACGCGCGCCTGGGCCGCGTTCCGCCACCACTCCGCGGACATGAGCACGCTCGTCGCCGTGGGGACGGGCGCCGCGTACCTCCTGTCGGTCGCCGCCACCCTCGCGCCAGGCGCCTTCGTCGCGCGCGGCGTGCGGCCCGACGTCTACTACGAGGCGGTCGTGCTCATCATCGCGCTCGTCCTCGTCGGCAACACGCTCGAGGCGCGCGCGAAGCGCCAGACCTCCGCGGCGCTGAGGGGGCTGGTGAGGCTCCAGCCGAGGACGGCACGCCTCCTCCGCGGCGGCGGCGAGGTGGACGTCCCGGTGGAGGAGGTCGCGCGCGGCGACGTCGTCATCGTCCGCCCCGGCGAGCGGATACCGGTCGACGGCGCCGTCTTGAGCGGCGAGAGCGCCGTCGACGAGTCGATGCTCACCGGAGAGCCGCTGCCGGTGGTGAAGGCGCCCGGCGACCGGGTCGTCGGCGGGACGGTGAACGGCACCGGGGCCTTCCGCTACCGCGCCACGGACCTGGGCGCGGACGGCGTCCTCGCCCGGATCGTGAAGCTCGTGCGCGACGCCCAGGGGGCGCGCGCGCCCATCCAGAAGCTCGCCGACCGCATCAGCGGGATCTTCGTCCCGGTGGTGCTCTCGATCGCGATCGCCACCTTCGTCATCTGGTTCGTGGCCGGCGGCGCGACGCCGGCGGCGCGCGCCTTCGCGGCGGCGGTCGCGGTGCTGGTCATCGCCTGCCCGTGCGCGATGGGGCTCGCCGTGCCGACGGCGGTGATGGTCGCGACCGGCAAGGGCGCGGAGCTGGGCGTGCTCTTCAAGGGCGGCGACGCCCTCGAGCGGGCCCACGCCGTCGACACCGTCGTGCTCGACAAGACCGGGACCATCACCCAGGGCAAACCGGCGGTGAGCGACGTGGCGCTCGCCGCCGGCGCCCCGGTGGACGAGGCGCGGATGCTCACGCTCGTCGCGGCGGTCGAGCGGTCGAGCGAGCACCCCCTGGCGGCGGCGGTCGTGGCCCACGCCGCAGCGCGCGGCCTCCCCGCGCTCGAGGTCACGGGGTTCGAGTCGTCGACGGGCCGCGGCGCCGGCGGCGAGGTCGACGGACGCTCGGTGCTCGCCGGCAGCCAGGCGTTCCTGGCGGAGCGGGGCGTCGCGACCGCGCCGCTCGAGGGAGCGGCAGCGGCCCTGGCGGCGCGGGGGCGGACGGTGCTCTACGCGGCCGTCGACGGAGCGCTCGCCGGGCTCGTCGCCGTCGCCGATCCGATCCGGCCCACCTCGCGCGACGCCATCGCGCGGCTCCGGCGCATGGGGCTCGACGTCGTCATGCTCACCGGCGACGCGCTCTCCACGGCCGAGGCGGTGGCGCGCGAGGCGGGCGTGGAGCGCGTCGTCGCGGGCGTCTTGCCCGAGGGCAAGGTCGCCGAGGTGGAGCGGCTGCAGGCCCAGGGCAAGGTCGTGGTCATGGTCGGCGACGGCGTGAACGACGCGCCCGCGCTCGCCCGCGCCGACGTCGGCATCGCCATGGGGAGCGGCACCGACGTCGCGGTCGACGCGGCGGACGTGACGCTGATGCGCCACGACCTCGGGGCGGTCGCCGACGCGATCGCCCTCTCGCGCCGCGCGATGAGGGCCATGCGCCAGAACCTCTTCTGGGCCTTCGTCTACAACGCGGTCGGGATCCCGATCGCGGCCGGGGCGCTCTACCCGGCGCTGGGCGTCTTGCTCTCGCCCGTCCTCGCGAGCGCCGCGATGGCGATGAGCAGCGTGAGCGTGGTCACGAACAGCCTGCGGCTGCGCAGGTTCCGAGTGAGCTCGAGCTGAATGAGGAGGGGACATGGCAATCAGGAATGCACGCGCGCCGGTCGCAGGTCGCGTCGGCCCCGGCGGCAGGGCCGCGGGCGTGGACCTCGGCGCGAGGGAGTCGAATCTCAAACGCCTCCGCCGCATCGAGGGGCAGGTGCGCGGGCTCCAGCACATGGTGGAGGACGGCCGCTACTGCGCCGACATCCTCATCCAGATCGCCTCCGTCCAGGAGGCGCTGCGGGGCGTCGGGCGGGAGCTCATGCGCAACCACCTGAAGCACTGTGCGACGAGCGCGATCCGCGCCGGGGGGGAGGAGGCCGACGCCATGGTCGAGGAGCTGCTCGAGCTCATGGTACGGCACGCTCGGTGAGCAGGAAGATCGAGGCTTCTGAGCCTTCTGTCGATGGCCCGCCGCTACGCCGGCGGCGAACGGAGCTCACCCTCCCCGGGCTCGACCGGCCTCCCGAGCCCCAGGGAGAGCGCCTCCTTCCAGGCGTCCAGCTCGGAGGCGTGCCAGCGGGTCACACGGTGCACGGCCGTCTCGGCTCGCAGGTGGATGACCACCTGGTGGCCCGACGGCCACTCGGTGTACCGGACGTACCAGCCGCGGGCACGCAGCTCGGCCTTCAGCGCCGCGATCTCGGCGTCGTCGCGCGATGTCTCGAACGCCGCCACGTCGCTCAAGTTGCGGCCGCCCCAGCTCTGCGTCGAGTCCGGCGAGGCGAGGCGGAGGCCCGCGCTCATCTCCCCGAGCTTCGCGCTTCCACCTCTTGTGTCGCGCGGCGTAGGTTCCGCGCGGCGCGGAGGAGGCGCGCCCAGGTCGCGGATGTTGACACGCTGCGCGCCGCGCGGAGCGCGTCCAGGTAGACAGCTTGTGCGAATCGAAGACGCTCCGCCGCGCTCATGGGTTCGATGAGATGCAGCGCGCGCAAGCGCGGCGCTGGCGCCCGGCGGGTGCGGACCGTCATGGGATCTCGGGGCACCATGCCGCGCGCGTGTCGGCCCGCCGCCCCGTCGAGCCACCCGGGCCACGGCCGGCTGGTGACGCAGCGCGGCTATAGGCCGGTGACGCAGCGCGGCTAACGGGTTTGCAGCCGGTGACGCAGTTAGCCACGGTCCGTCACTGCCGGGGCAATGGGTCTGATGGCCCCGACGGCAGCGCGAAATGGAAGGCGGCACCCTCGTCCAGGACCGATTCGGCCCAGGCGCGCCCTCCGTGACGCTCGACGACGCGCTTGACTATGGCCAGGCCGATACCGGTTCCCTCGAACTCGTCCCGCCGGTGCAACCGCTGGAACACGCCGAAGAGCTTGCCGGCGTACTTCATGTCGAAGCCCACGCCGTTGTCCCTCACGGAGTACACGCTCTTGCCCTGCTCGACGGCCCCCCCCACCTCGATGCGGGGCGACGTCCGGGTGCCCGCGAACTTGATCGCGTTCGACAGGAGGTTCACGAGCACCTGCCGGATCATCTCGCGGTCGCCGCGCGCCGGGGGTAGGACGCCGATCTCGACGCTCAGCCCTGGCCGGAAGCCGGGACGGAGGGATTCGAGCGCCTCCCCGGTCAGGGCGGTCATGTCGATGGTGGTCTCGGACATCCCGGTGCGGCCCATCCGGGAGAAGGCCAGGATGTCGTCGATGAGCTTCGCCATCAGCGCGGCCCTGTCCCGGACGAGGGCGAACAGTCGCTTGCCCTCGTCGTCGAGCCGGTCCTGGTGATCCTCGAGCAGGATGCGCGAGAAGCCGTCGATGGCGCGGAGCGGGGCGCGGAGGTCGTGCGACACCGAGTAGGAGAAGGACTCCAGATCAGCGTAGGCGACCTCCAGGTCCGCCGTCCGTTCGCTGATGAGCTCCTCCAGGCGCTCCTGGTGACGGCGCAGGTCCGCCTCCGCCCGCTTGCGCTCGGTGATGTCGCGGACGAACAGCAAGAACTGACCCGTCTTGCGCCACGACGACACGCTGATCTCGACGTCGAAGATCGAGCCGTCCTTCCGCCGGTGCCTGCTCTCGAAGAGGTCGAACCCCAGCTCTTGCACCATGCGGATGTGGCTGGCGATCTCCTCGTGCGTCTCGAGCGCCTCGAGGTCGGGGATGCTCATCCCGAGCAGCTCCTCGCGCGAGTACCCGCTCATCCGACAGTAAGCGTCATTGACGTCGAGGAGCTTCCCGTCCGCGTCGAAGCGCCAGAAGCCGTCGGCCGTCGTCGCCAGCATCGTCGCGTGCTCGTCGGCCTGGAGCCGGATCGACTCCTCCACCCGCCTGCGGTCCGTGATG
>Ga0209342_10008485_pt1 | contig 10300 bp, 11 predicted proteins | sample RifCSP16_2_FD_184023 | JGI IMG/M metagenome (GOLD analysis project Ga0209342, IMG submission 184023) | Soil microbial communities from Rifle, Colorado - Rifle CSP2_sed 16_2 (SPAdes) (version 2) | ecosystem: Environmental > Terrestrial > Deep subsurface > Rock core/Sediment | place: Rifle... | reverse complement strand
CAGGTCTCCACCCAGGCGGTTTTTGCCGCCCCGGATTTGACACGGGGCACGCCGCCCATCACAATACGCGACTTTCTTGCGGGTTTTGCTACGAACGATTGCGAGGCCTGGGTGGCGCGGCGCTACCGCGAGGTTGCAGAGGCCCTGCAGTGGTTGGGCGAATTTGCCCCGGCCCGCATGACCGGCACCGGAGGCTGCGTGTTCGCCGCCTTTGACGATGAGGAATCTGCGCGCCTGGTGGTGCGGCAACTCACCAGAAAATGGCCCGCTGCGTGGCGTGGTTTTGCCGCCAAGGGCCTGAATGAATCACCGTTACAGCACCATACCTAGAATAAATGTAGGACACCTCTAAAAATGCGTCTTTTGTCTTTATGCGGCGTTGTTGTCTGCTCGGAATGCTCATGTACTGTCGTGTACACTCCGCTTCCTCGCAGACAACGCCTAGCCTAAAGCCAAAATCCACTATTTTTAGAGGCGCCCTATGGAAAGAATCATTGGGGTGTCGCCAAGCGGTAAGGCACGGGATTTTGATTCCCGCATTCCCAGGTTCGAATCCTGGCACCCCAGCCAAATTAGAATATCCGTGTTAGCGGGTATTCAAGATTATTTATAGCGCCAGGATGAGAACCCTTGGGTTCGACAAATTCGCCGGGAGCGAATTTGAACAGTGGAGCGCAGCGACACTGGCCCCGAAGGGGCGTAGGGCAGGATGCCCGGAGTAATCCTGGCACCCCAGCCATATTTTGTAAACTGCCAAGGCGCCTCACGCAAAGGCGCAAAGACGCAAAGTTTAAACCATTAGAAATGGTGGTATGAGGCTCACGGCTACATGTAGGGTGGGCACGTTTTTTGTGCCCACGCGGATTCTGTAACGGATGGATGAACTATTGGCGTCTTTGCGTGAGTAAAATGTTTAATCAGTTGAATCTGGGTGTTCTTGGCGTCTTGGCGGTTAAGCGAGAAGGGTAGATGGGGGAAGGCATGTTCGATAGCAAGATGATGGTGTTTTCCGGCAATGCCAACAGGCCATTGGCGGGAGATGTCGTCAACTATTTGAACATACCGTTGGGCAAGGCCGTCGTTGGGCGTTTTAGCGACGGCGAGGTGATGGTGGAGATCATCGATAACGTCCGCGGCAAGGACGTGTTCATTGTGCAGCCCACCTGTTGTCCAACCAATGATCATTTGATGGAATTGCTGGTGATGATCGATGCGATGCGCCGCGCCTCGGCCTACCGCATCACGGCCGTGGTGCCGTATTTCGGCTATTCGCGCCAAGATCGCCGGGCACGCTCGGCGCGCGTGCCGATCACCGCCAAGGTGGTCGCGAACATGATTACCAGCGTGGGCACCGACCGGGTGCTGACGGTGGACTTGCACGCCGATCAGATTCAGGGCTTTTTTGATTTTCCGGTGGACAATGTATACGCCTCGCCGATTTTGCTGGGCGATATTTGGAAGCACAAGTATCCGAACTTGATCGTGGTGTCACCCGATGTGGGCGGCGTGGTGCGCGCCCGCGCCGTGGCCAAGCACTTGGACGATGCGGAGTTGGCGATTATCGATAAGCGCCGCCCGCGTCCCAACGAGGCCAAGGTGATGAATGTGATCGGCGACGTGGAAGGGCGCACCTGCGTGCTGGTCGATGACTTGGTCGATACCGCCGGCACCTTGTGTCAAGCCGCACGCGCATTGAAAGAGCATGGTGCGGCGCGTGTGGTGGCCTATTGCACGCACCCGGTATTGTCGGGCGCGGCGATCAGTAACATCAATGCCTCGGTGTTGGATGAGCTGGTGGTCACCGATACCATCCCGTTGCGCGAAGAGGCCAAGGCCTGCCCGCGCATCCGCCAGCTAAGCATTGCCGCCATGCTGGCGGAGACCATGAGCCGGATTAGTAGAGAGGAATCGATTAGCACGTTGTATATGGATTAAAGGCAGTGGCGAGTAACGAGTGGCTAGTAAAAGCTTTTCCTCGCCACTAGCTACTAGCCACTCGCTGCTGTAGTAACCCGTGCTGGTCGCGGCGCGGATTTTGTGTATCTTTAAGGAGAACCGTAATGAGAGAAAATTTTGAATTAACCGCTGAAACGCGTAATGACAAAGGCAAGGGTGCGAGCCGCCGCCTGCGTCATGCGAATAAAGTGCCCGGCATCATGTACGGCGGCGGTAAAACGCCGGCCAATTTATCGTTGGATCACAACGAATTAATCCGCCATCTGGAGCATGAGGCGTTCTATTCGCACATCCTCACCGTTAAGGTAGACGGCCAGGAAGAAAAGGCCGTGCTGCGCGATTTGCAACGCCACCCCAGCAAGCCGCGTATTTTGCACCTTGATCTGCAACGCGTCAGCGCCACTGAAAAGCTGCGCATGCGCATCCCCCTGCACTTCGTCGGGACAGAGATCGCGCCGGGGGTGAAGCAGAGCGGCGGTATCGTCTCGCATCTGCTCAACGACGTGGAAGTGTCGTGCTTGGCAGCGGATCTGCCCGAGTACATTGAGGCCGATCTTACCAACCTGAAACTCGGCGAGACCATTCACCTCTCCGATCTCAAGCTGCCGCAAGGCGTGGAGTTGGTCGCTCTGGGGCATGCCCATGACGACCGCCCGGTGGCTACCATCCATCTGCCGCGTGCCGCTGTTGAAGAGACTGCCGCGCCCGTTGAACAGCCTGCCCCGGAGGCCATTACGGCCAAGGCCGAGGCCAAGCCTGAAGCCAAGGGCGGCAAGGCCGAGGGGAAATAACGTAGCCTCAGCTGCCAACGGAGTCGTTGGCGTTGGCCTCGGCTATTGAACTCATCGCGGGCCTGGGTAACCCAGGCCCCGACTATGAGCAGACGCGCCATAATGTCGGCTTTTGGTTGGTGGATGAGTTGGCCCGTCAGGGTGGCGTGAACTTCAAATTCGAGAGCAAATTCCAAGGCGCGGTCTGCAAATATACCGTCAGTGGTCAGCCCCAGAGTTGTTGGCTCCTCAAGCCCCACACCTTCATGAATCGCAGCGGGCAGGCTATCGCAAGCCTGGCGAGCTTCTACAAGATCCCGCTGGAAAACATCCTGGTCGTGCATGACGATCTCGATCTGCCGGTGGGCACGTTGCGGCTTAAGCAGGGCGGCGGTCATGGCGGGCACAACGGCCTGCGCGACATCATCGCGCACCTGGGCGATAACTTTATGCGCTTGCGCATCGGTATCGGTCACCCCGGCAAGGGCAACGATGTAACGAACTATGTATTAAACCGCCCGGCCAAGCAGGAAGAGACCTTGCTCCATGACGCCGTGGCCGAGGCACTGATGGCGTTACCGCTATTACTGCACGGCGAGCGCGAAAAGGCCATGCAACAATTGCATACCCGCGTGTAGCGTGCGCCGTGCGCACGATTCAAATTGTCTTCGCCAATTCGTGCGCACGGCGCACGCTACGAGTTTAACCGGCAAGATGGTATTACAGGATTCATGCGGTCAGATATTTTTAATGCGTTAAATCTTTACGTGCTTTGTGCCTTCGCGCGCAAAAATTATTGTTAGGGTAACTATGGGATTTAAATGCGGCATCGTCGGACTGCCCAACGTCGGCAAGTCCACGTTATTCAATGCCTTAACCAAGGCCGGTATTGCCGCGGAGAATTATCCGTTCTGTACCATCGAGCCCAATGTTGGCGTGGTGGCCATGCCTGATGCGCGGCTCGCGCCCTTGGCCGAAATCGTCAAGCCGCAACGGGTATTGCCGACCACCATGGAGTTTGTCGATATCGCCGGGCTGGTCGCGGGTGCCTCCAAGGGAGAGGGCTTGGGTAATAAATTTCTCGCCAATATCCGCGAGACGCAGGCCATCGCCCACGTAGTGCGCTGTTTTGAAAACGACGATGTGGTGCATGTGGCGGGCAAAATCGATCCGCTGGCCGATATCGAGGTCATCAACACCGAATTGGCCCTGGCCGACCTCGATACCGTCGAGAAGGCGCTCACCCGCGCGGCAAAAAACGCCAAGGGCGGTGATAAAGACGCGCTGGCGCTGAAGGCCTTGCTGGAGCGCATCCAGCCCCAGTTAAACAGCGGCGCCCCGGTAAGGGCGCTGGGCTTAACTGCCGATGAAAACAAAATAATACGCGAGTTATGCCTGCTTACCGCCAAACCCACCTTGTATATCGCCAATGTGGCGGAGGATGGGTTTACCAATAATCCGTATCTTGAGCAGGTGCGTGATCATGCCACGCGCGAAGGCGCCCGCGTGGTGCCGGTGTGTGCCGCGATCGAGGCCGAGATTGCCGAACTGGCCGATGAAGAAAAGGCCGAGTTTCTACAAGAATTGGGCCTGAACGAGCCGGGGCTGGATCGCGTTATTCGCGCCGGTTACGAGCTATTAGGTCTGCAAACTTACTTTACCGCCGGGGTTAAAGAGGTGCGCGCCTGGACTATCCCCGTGGGCGCTACGGCCCCACAGGCTGCCGCCGTTATCCACACCGATTTTGAGCGCGGCTTCATCCGCGCCGAGGTGATCGCCTATAATGACTTTATTGCCTATAAGGGCGAGCAGGGCGCCAAAGAGGCCGGTAAATGGCGCCTGGAGGGCAAGGAATACATCGTGCAAGACGGCGATGTAATGCATTTCAGGTTTAATGTTTAAAAACAGTAGCGAGTGGCTAGTAGCGAGTGGCGAGTAATGTTTATAATAGTTAGTTTACGGTCACAAGAAAAACATTTTTGTTTTTTTAACTCGCCCCTCGCTACTCGTCACTCGCCACTGTAAAGGCTATGTAGCTCAGCTGGTTAGAGCGCGGCACTCATAATGCTGAGGTCGGTGGTTCGAGTCCACCCATAGCCACCAAGTTTCGCAAATTTCGTCGTTCCGTATATTTGCTGGTTGATTTAGCAACCACTGGCCTCGCCGTTTAAATGCGGAGGTCGGGGGCATGAGGAAGGACCCTTCGCTTCGTTCTTCCCTGTGCATCTTGCTTCGCTGCGCATTCCTGCTCCGCTCGCAACCCCTGCCCGCGCTCCTTGCGCGGGCGCTCGGTGACTTCATCACCTCGCCCCTACGGGGCCGCTTGCAGCGGTGCGACTCGGCTGCGGCGACACTGCGCGCAATCCCTGCTCCGTTTGCCGCTCTAGCCAGCCCCTCCCTGGGCTGGCGTTCGCCGCTTCGCGGCTTACCCTGCCGAATCGGGACAATGTGCTACCTGCACATTGTCCTGCGGGAGCAGGTAAGTGCGTCCGGTTTTGCTGACGCGCACCTTCCTGGGTGCGCACCCTACGGGCGTAACGGGTCCGGCAATGTCGTCTTGTCCATAGCCATCCATTATTTTGTAACTCTCCATCAATTTACACGCAGGTGATGCGCTACGATCTCGCTTTAACACGGGTAATGAGGGCTATTGGTGCACGCGCATAAATTTAATGCTGAACTTTCGTGGAAAATAAAGACCAAAAACATAAGGAAGGCATTTTCAGGCCGAGGCGGATGCTTAAAATATAGGCCTATCCGTTCGCTACATGGGGGATTCTATACTGTCCTGCATTGCCAATCGGCTTGGAAAATCGAAGGACTTATTTCGGCTGAGGGCCGGAATAGTATCAATTTCAATCGAAAGCAGTTCATTTTAGGAGGGTGTGTAATGCCTAGTCAGGAAAAGGGAACGAGCAATCGCGGGTTTGCCTCCATGGATAATGAAAAGCAACGTGAAATTGCCCGTAAAGGCGGCAAAGCTGCGCATGCAAAGGGTACAGCCCATGAGTTTTCCTCTGCGGAAGCCAAACAAGCCGGAAGCAAAGGGGGCAAGTCAGCCCATGAAAAGGGCACGGCTCATGAGTTTTCCTCCGAGGAGGCAAGAGAGGCGGGCCGCAAGGGTGGCGAACACTCGCGTAGCAGTAGGAAGTAAGGCGGCACATCCGTGTGCCGCAGGAATCTCTGATTAAATCAGAGGGTTCGTAGTTCTTTCGGCCTTAACAAAAATAGGACGTAGGGCTGGCCCAGGATCAACCGGTCAGCCCTATTTATTTCAGGGTATGGGCATGCCTACACTGCCGCCAACGTTGCTGTTGGAAACGCCCACCCCGATATGGAAGCGTGGGAAAACCCCTCCCTCCGGCTCTGCGGGCCATAAATGTAATTCGTATGGCCGTATGATCGGATAGTTATAGAGGCTTTCACCCAAGGGTTCCTGACGCACCCCATCTAAATAGCCGTGCACACTCAGCAGCCGTTGCGGTGCATAGTTGGCGCCTTCCAGGTAGCCTGGCTCGATCACAATAAAGCGGCCTAGTGGCGCGGCGCTGGTGTCGGGCCGGTCCACATTATTAAGCGGGTAGGCGAGAACCACGATCTCGCTGTGGTCGGGAAGGTTGCGCGTGGCGATGATGTTGCCGCCGAATACCACGTGCCGGTTACGCACGTTGTTGGCATCCGTAACGGCTTGGGTATGCGTGATACTGCGATCCACTTCACGCAATGCGACTTTATTGAAGGGCGTGTTGGTGCAGCCCGTTAACAGCCCCACTAAGCCAAGGGCAAGCGGCCAATTGCGGATATGTGCCAAGGGCATACCTCTCAATAGTAAGGCCAGCGCCGGTAAAAGGGACCGGGCCAGAACGGGTCATAAAATGGGTCGTAGAAAGGGCTATAATAACCGGGTGGCACCGGATAGGTTTTAGGCGGTTTGGGCCATAAATAAAGCTGCTCGATCAACACTCGCGGATAGCGGTAATCGAACTCGCCGATTTTTTGGGTAACGGGCGTGCCTAGCGTGCCCACCACCGTAACCTCGCGGCCTTTGGCGTAAACATCGGGCTCATAAAACCCCTTTGCGCAGCCAATGAAACGGCCCTGATTGTCGTCACCCGTTTGCGGGCGCCCGGTATCACCCAAGCGGTGGCCCAATATCTCAAAACACGTTTCAGTCTTGCCCGGCGTGGTTTTAATGACCTCCCCACCCCAGCGCACGCGTTGCCCTTGATGATTCTCTTGTTGCGCCTGTTGCTGCGTAATGGAAGCAAAATTACCTTGCAGCGGTGCGGGCGTGGTAGCGCAGCCGGCCAGTATGAGCAGGATCCCGATCACCAGCCAATTTTTAGGTAAAAAGCTCATCACTCCTCACACAAAGCAAATTCCCGATGTTCAATGATTTGACCATAAACAGGGTGGTGTGTTGCAGGAAACGGTAGTGACTTAGTTTGAAATCAACGGCCATCGCTAGTACTTTACGACTATGGCCTAATAAGTTTATGTCTAATCGCTCAAATATTAAACGCCCCGCGACATTAACCAGCTAGCTAAGCTGATCGTGGATATATCGACGCGCGAAGTCGAGGACAAAGCGCCTTATATAGGTAAAAATCCAGCCGCCGTAGAGCTTGGGCGGCTTGGAGGGCTAATGGGTGACGCAGCGCGCAAGAAAATTGAACGCTCTTCAGCGGTCAAAGATCGCTAAGAAGGCAGCAGCAAAGTGTTGGGATCTAATCCACTTCACCGAACATATCTATAGTCGTGCCTTTCGCTGGAAAGGCTCTGCTAAAAAGGCGGTCAAATTCTGCCTTGTTTCTTGATGTACTTAGTATTCCGACAACTTGCCACAAATGGGCGCGTAGCGCCGGTAACCCAAGCTCCTCTTTTAGGAACTGAAACATCTTGTATTTACGCCCGCCCTTGGCATAAACAACCGGATTCTTCTCGTCTAACATTTCAAGGATTGCACCCTTGCTTTCTGCTAAAGGTGCATAGATGTATTTCCGCGTAATTTTTCCAAAGAATTGCGGATGTTTTCCCGGTGTGCGCTGCTCTAACCCATATAGTCGGTATAAATTGTCCGTGAAAAGCTTCGGGAATTCGCTTTCGTATTCGCGAGCCTGCTCTCGGATAAACGCTTGAAATAATTCACGGTATTCTTCTTTGCGTTTTTCTTCAATATAGCCAGTTGCTTCATCAACTAGCGCGATGATGCCAATCTCAGCAAGACCGCGCACCAAAATTTCGGCTTGCACCGATAATGGCACTTGAGAAGGGATAAGCTTATTCTCGTCCCTCAGAGTGAGATAAACGTTACAAATCTTCGGGAAGAGGGACGCCTCAATCCCGAATGCTGGTGCACCACCACGTTTCTCTCGATAAAGTCGGCGTCGACCAACTTTTTCAGCTAAGTCTTTGTTTATATTTGCACTAATATTTTTTGCGGACAAGAAAACGGGCAAATAGGCGCCATCAGGATTTTCTTTAAGGCGCTTCCAGTGCGAACCGCCACGCTTCCCGCCAAACGCTTTTGTAATTGCTCGCTCGGATAAAAGGCGGGTACCGTCCTCCATCACGGCGCATGGAATAACAATGTCGCCAATTTGAAGAATACCCGATCGCTTAGCCAATTCAATATCATCACCCCATCGCGCGGAGGCCCCCTTCTTAGCTATCTCTATGAGCCTTTCTTTTGGCAGATTGGTAGCGCGAGCCACCCCCCCTTTAGCTTTACCGCTTATCACATTATTCGACATGCAAGCACCTCATTAATTGTGAAGATGCTTGCATTATCTACATCCCTCATAGATAATGCAAGCATTATTTGAAATTTTTATATGCTTGCATATTTTCATCGGCTCAAACATGATGCTTAAAATGAAGTAAATGCTGGAGGGGTAGCGCCGGATGCGAATAAATTACATTCGGCGGGTTACGCTTGGCTAACCAGCCCTACTAAATTCGGCTCGCGTGTAGTGAAAAAATGCATGACCGTCTTAAGTTGGAGAAAAAGTCTTGAACGAGTTTGTTAAACGAATACGCGATCTGATGCAACCTTATTGCGGAGGCGATAGTCATGAGACGGTGCAAGAAAACCAAGTATGTGCACGAAGGGCGGTATGTGGCTGAAGTGGATGTCGAATTGATTGAGGACGAACATGACTGGTCGCCGTATCTCAGTGTGGACGACGCTTACAAGCTTGACACTATGCGCGAGGCCCTTCGTCAGGGTGATCTGGATGCGGCTTCTCAGTACGGGCGTATCTACGAGCTTCGTCCTGTGGCGGGTAGTACGCAATAATCCCTTCGCTTACACTCAGGATAAACTCCGGGCATTGCGCCGAATGCGAATAAATTACAGTCGGCGGGTTACGCGGAGTTTATCCTGAGCGCGACGAAGGACTAACCCGCCCTACTAAACTCCTAATGATGTCCATGCCCCGTGTGCACGTGGCCGTGGGCGAGTTCTTCTTTGGTGGCCGGGCGTACATCGACCACTTCTACATCAAAGTGCAGGGTTTTGCCGGCCAGCGGGTGGTTGCCGTCCAGCACTACGCCGGTGTCGGTGAGTTTAACCACGGTAAAGGTGACCGGACCGTGCTCGCCCTCGGCGTGGACTTGCATGCCGGGTGCGAGTTTCATGTCGGGCGAAAAGCTGGCGTGGGGTTCTTCGAAGATGGCCTTGGGGTTTTGCTCGCCGTAACCTTCCTTTGGCGCGACCGTGACCTTCGATTTAAATCCAACTTGCGAACCTTCCAAGGCCTTCTCCAAGCCTGGAATTATGTTTCCATGGCCATGTAAATAGGCAAGCGGCTCACCCTCGCTGCTGCTATCGAGCACTTGTCCGGCGTCATCGGTGAGGGTGTAATGCACGGCGACGACCTTATCGCGGGCTGTTTTCATGGGGCATACCTGTTCAGAAATAAGTGTATATATAATAACTTAGATGCCTGTAAACTCCAATTGCTTGATCTGTAAGGCTGAGTTTATCTTAAGGAGACTCTGAATAATTCCATCCCTGGAATTTTCAGAGACGAAAAGCAAAAATGTGATTTTTGCTTTTCTTCATTTTTCAAACGCTTACGCGTTTTAAAAATGGCGATACATCCGTGTACTGCAGGAATCTCCGAATAAATCAGAGATTCCTTAACTTTAAATAGGGGGATCGCTATGTCTAAGATTGAGGGGGCAGCAGGTTCTGTTAGTTGGATAGATCAAAACTCACCCGCCGGTAGCGGTGCAACCGGTGTAAGTGATCCGCAACCGGCTGCGCAAATCAGCGAAGGCTTTATGCTGCGCACCGGCAGTGAATCGTTCCGGTTTTCCAATTATCTGCGCGCCTGGATTACCACCGAGGATGGCAAGACGGTGAAAAGCCAGGGCCTGGATGGCAAAAGCGGCATGTATCGCGCCCCTAGTTTCGGCTCGATCTCATCTGAGCCTTATGCGACCACGACGACGGATACCAAAAAATCCCGTGCCGACGGCGTGGAATATATCGAATTTATTCAAACCACCGGCGCGCGTACCCGCTCTCACGAGTCATTCGGCACCATTGTCGGCGCCGTGGCAGGCGG